>ERZ791932.56-NODE-56-length-73714-cov-21.022686_pt1 | contig 73714 bp, 66 predicted proteins | sample MGYA00510126_ERZ791932 | MGnify/ENA primary metagenome ERZ791932 (study PRJEB30046, sample SAMN00993244) | human gut metagenome | study: EMG produced TPA metagenomics assembly of the A metagenome-wide association study of gut microbiota in type 2... | reverse complement strand
GAATTTACCAATAAGATGCTATCTTTAACAAGGTACCCACCCTCTTCAAAGATTTTCGACTTTATCGAATCCCTGTTCGTCATTTTTTCTGATCCCCCAGATTGAAAACAAGGAACTCACAGCCTGACAGCTTGTGAGTTCCTTGTTTATTGGGGATGAGGAAGCGGCATTATGGATGTCCGGCTTGATGCCGGATCAGAGGTTCATGCTCTGGATGCGGCCATCTGAGCGGCGATGCGGATGGCTTCCTCCGTCGCCTTGGTCTTGGCGATGCCCTTTCCGGCGATGTCGAAGGCCGTCCCGTGTTCGGGCGTCGTGATGGCGTAGGGCATACGCGGCCTGCTCTTTCGTTAAGCACTCGACTATATGACTGACGGAAGAACAGGCAGCGTAACGCCTCCGGAGGGGATGAAGGGCATGGGACGATACCATGCCCTTTCTTTTCGCCCGAAGGCCAGCGCCGGGAAAGAATGCACTCACCCACACCAAACCTGCGGCCTTTTGGGGGTGTGCTTTATGCCATCTCAGAAGGGGGGCAATCCGGCCCTTCTTTCTTGTTGCTGGCCTTTATTTTTTAGAAGGGGCGCTGGCTGAACATGCCGAGGATTGTAGCGTATTGCGGGAGCAACGAAGGGAAGAAGAAAAACCGGCAACGAGGGAAAGCCTTGTGTGTCCGTATGTTGCTGTATTTTTCCAAAAGGGGAGCAAAATTTCCTAGCCGCAAAAAGGCCGTGCGGACAGTTTTGCGGACAGTCACGAGAAAGGGGTTACATCTTTTGATGTAACCCCTTGATTTCTCTGGAGCCAGCACGCGGATTTGAACCGTGGACCTACTGATTACGAATAAGTAGCTCTTAATTTCCCTGTAAATCCTCAGAGTTCCCCTCAAGTCATTTTCCTTGCTATTATTGACTTTTTTCGTTCTCTGTGGTTCCCTGCAAATCACGTCGGAGGGTATAAATGAGGTAGAAATTTCGCTCCAGGGTATAAATAGGGTAGAAAAAATATGACGGCAAAATCCACGAATAGCAAGATGATCCCGACAAAGCACTCCGGTGTTTACCAACGTGCAAGCGACACAAAGAAATTTGACGGCAAACCGGATGCCTGTTTTTACATTACTTACAAAATGCCCAACGGCAAAAAGGTCTGGGAAAAGATCGGCTGGCGTAGCGAGAAAATCACTGCCGCCTTTGCGGCGGAGCTGCGCATCGAACGCGTCCGAAATTTGCGGTTGGGAGATACAGCTGTACCCACGCAACGGCGTAAGGAAGCCGCCATGACCTTTGGCGATGCCTGGGCGATCTTTGATGAAAAATGGCTGCCAAACCTGAAGCGGGCTGACATGGAGCGAAAGTTCTATACCACCTATCTTAAGCCCGTACTCGGCAACAGGACTTTGAGCGCCATTACCCCAATGGAGCTTGAAGATCTCAAAAACTCTCTGCTCAAAAAGGGCCTGGCCCCGGCCAGCGTCAAGCTGATCGTCGGCAATGTGCGTCGCGTCTATAACAAGATGTATGAGTGGGATTTGTATTCCGGCCCCAAGCCCATGGACAGGGTGAAGCTTCCCAAGGTGGACAACGCCCGCGACCGCTTCCTGACTGCGGATGAGGCGCAAACGCTCCTTGCCGCCGTCAAGAAGCGCAGTCAGCTTTGGTATGATGTCAGCCTGATTTCCCTGAACACCGGAATGCGCCTTTCGGAAATTTTGGGCCTGCGCCCGCAGGATGTGGATTTGAAAAGCCGCGTGCTGCATCTGGACGGCAAAACCGGCAGGCGTTCCATCCCGATTAATGATTTGGTGCATGAAACCCTGGAACGGGTTGTGGAAGGCAAAAAGGGCTCGGAGTTTCTGTTCCCCAGCAAAAAGGGAACGCAGCTCCCCTCTCATTCGGCTACAAACAGCTTTGCGCGGGCGGTGGCGGACGCCGGGCTGAATCCGCCCAATGTTGATCGCAGGCACAAAGTTGTTTTCCATACTCTTCGTCACACATATTGCAGTTGGCTGGCAATGGAGGGCGTTCCTCTCTATGTTATTGGTGAAATGGTCGGCCACAGCAGCCCGGATATGACCAAACGATACTCGCACTTGTGCCCGGACAAGAAGAGCCAGACGGTCAACCTGGTGCAGGGGATCTTTTCCAAGGGGCAGGCCACGGAAACAGTCAAACGCCGTATTCCGCGCAACAAAAAGATATAGCTGCGATTACGTCTTGCCGCTTTCTTCCGCCACGCGTATGAGCCGGTTCAGGCCATCGCGGATAATCCGGACAAGGCGTTCATACACAGGCGAAGCCCCATATTGCCTTTCGTGTTGCGCGGCCAGAGGCTCCACGGCGGGCATGACGGTTTCGTGCAGCTTTTCCATGAGCGAACAGAGCCGTTCCGGGCGGACGTTCATGTCTGCGGCAAATTGTTTCCAGGAATGCCCGGCTATGCGGTCAAAGCGAAAGGTCTTGCCAATGGCCATGGCGAATTTTTGCTCCAGCTCCGGATAGGCCATGGTGGACACCAGGTCGTAAAATGGAGCCAGGCTCACACCGTTTTGCCTATCATAAAGCAGGGAAAAGTTTTTTCCGTGGGCGTCACAGTTGCCAATGGCGTAGTTGAACAGGGCGCAGGTGATGAAATTTTCCCGCGCGGATGCGTTGCCCACAAGCGGGTGCAACAGGATTTTGCCGCAGGCTGCAAAGCCCGGTCCGTTGTTTTCCTCATATTTATAGATTCTGCTGATGCCCAGGGCCTGGCAAAAATCCTCCTGATGAATGCGCACAATGCCGCTTTTTGAATGCTGGCGATCGTAACGCATAGTGACATAAGCTTGGTAATTACCGATTTGCAGGATTTCTGCATCCGGCGTTTGCAGTCCGGCAGATCGCGCCAGCTCCATGCAAAACAGCTCGTTGCGGTGCAAGTCCGGGAAGCGGGCCGTGGTCGGCTTGAGAATCGCGGATGTTGGAGCAAACGATCCCACTTCGGGCACAAGGAATTTCCCCTCGTGCAGAACAATGGGAAGCTTGTTTTGCGCTCCGGCAATGGAGAGTCTGGCCCCAGTTTCCGCAATGAGGCTGCCTTGCGGCATTCCGTGATGCTTTTCCAAAATCGCCTCAAGCTCATTCGTAATGTCCCGGTAGGCTGGAGTTTGGGAGGACTCCTCCGATTCTTCGGAGTAAATCACCAGCGCACCGGCGCATTCCTTGCCGAAAAGACGCAGGAAGTTGTAAATGTCCGCCTCATCAATTCTGGCTTCCCGACACAGCTCACTGTACATGCCTTCTTCCGGCAAGAGGTTGTCGAAAAACGCCGTGCTTCTTTGCGCGTCGAATTCCTCTTCAGAGCATGGGAGCGACAACGATATGGGCCGGTTGCCTTTTTCGAGCCACTGGGGGGAGTAAGAAAACTTCATCCGCCCTTTACGGTGCGGAACAATGTGCCCCACTGTTTCCCCATCCCATTGAACAATCAGATTTTTTTGTTCTTTCATCTCTGCTCTCCAGCCTGAAGATCAATCAGGCGCGTGCCCATATCCAGCACCCGCACAAGCAGCAAAACCTTGCCGATATGCGCGGTGTCCTTGCCGTTTTCCACATTGCTGATGAATTTGGTGCTCGTATTTGTTCGCATGGCCAACTCGTGCTGGGTCAGGCCGCGCATGACGCGTACTTTTTTTATTGCCTGTCCCAGCTCTTCCACTCCAAAGAAGTCTATGGGAAACTTGGGGTGCGCTTTTTGCGTCATAATGCCACCTTTTTTACCGAACGGTTATTTTTTCTAAAAATGACGCATTTTTACCGAACGGTCAAGTGAGGGCATTTTTTTACGGGCGCGTCCTGACCGTTTTTGCCTCCAAATATTTTCTGATGGCTTGTTGCTTGTAGAGAATCCGCTCCCCGTCCTTGATATATTCCGGGCCTTGCGCCTTCAGCCGTTTGTTGGCCAGAGTTTTAGACTTCAGGCCATAGACAAGCTCGACCTCTTCCGGCGTCAGATATTCTTTTCGCTTCAGCCTCTCCACTTCCGCGACTGGAGCAAGTAGGCGCTCCAGAGCGTTATCAATATTGTTGGTAAATGCTTGCTCCGATGTCATAGCTCTTCCTTGGAATGAATTCTCCGGTATAAAAATCAGAAATTCTGATTCAAATAGGTAAAAAATTTTACTATTCTGCTTCGCTTTCCGTCACACCGGGAATGCCCGTTACTGCCAAGAACGTCTTCACGGACTGGCGAACGGACATGGCAGCCGACGACAGTGCAACATGCTCCGGGGAAAGGTTGCGCGAATCCGTGAGCCGCTTTTCGCACACCTCAAGCGCAAGCGAAACCAGCTCTTCAGCCTTTCCTTCTACTCTGCGCAAGTCTTCATGCTTGTTTTGCCGTTCCATACATTACTCCTTCTTGCCTGCGCCAGAGAACTCCTTTCTGACGCTTTCTTTTGCAATTACCATAAGATAACCAACATCCTCGCCCAAGGCGTCCGCCATGCGAAGGGCGTCCGCAATGGTTACGCTCTGCGGCTTGCCGGTATGAACCGCCTTTTCTCGTATGGCGTTCCAGCGCGTTGCCGCGACTTTTGGCTTCATCCAGGGCCACAGCTTGGCGGCAAATTCGCCTTTTTTGTAGCCTCTGAGCGTGGCCCTTTCACTAACAAGGGCCACATAGGCGCGTTCAAACCGTTGCGGGAAATCGTCTTTTGACATTTCACGCCTCCTTTTGGTTGTCATGGGCTTCTCTTCTGAAAAAATTCATACCCGGATTTTACGACCTTGTAAATCAGAAAATACATGTTTATAACACGAGGAAGATATAAATCCATTAAAACAAGGAGTTATCTCGTGGAACATGCTGTATTTTTCTTGTGCGCCACGCTGGGGTCGCACGAGAAAGCTGCGGAATTGTTGGGTTATTCAATCCGACATTACAGGAAAATCAGGAAGAAAATTGAAAACGGCGAAGAGCTGCCGCCGCGCATTGAGAATCTGATCAAGGCCAAAGCCTGCGAAGTGCGACTGGAGGGTAGTTGCCATGCCAGCCCATGAGCGCCTGCGTCACCACAAGGCAAAAATCCAGTACCGGGCCTGGAAGGAAACCATTTTTCAAATGATGGAGCAAGGATATAGCAAACGGCTCATTCATGAAGAGCTGACCAGGGACGGGCGCATTTCCATGGCCTACATCACGCTTTGCCAGTTTATCAGGAACTCAAAAAAACAAACGTCCGCACCTCCAGCCCCTGAAAACAAAAACAAAGCGCCCCTTGCGCCATCATCGGTACAGCCCAAAATCATCAAAGCGAATGCCGACACGCTTCAAGACCCCAGAACCGTTGATCCTTCAACCCTCTTTTAAGGAGAGAACATGGCAACAGTGCATTTTATCCAGCAAGGCAAAGGCGGCGTAGGCAAGTCCGTCATTGCCTCATTCCTCTACCAGGTGTTGCGGCACCATGCGAAAGACGTGGTGGCCTACGATACTGATCCGGTGAATGCCACGCTCTTGGGCTACAAGGAATTCAATGTAGTTCCCATTGATATTGTCCGGCAGGGCCAGGTGGACGCCAGGGCCTTTGATGAGTTGCTGGAAGGCCTCTATAGCCTGCCGGAAGGCTCTCATGCCATTGTGGACAATGGCGCTTCCTCCTTTCTCGCTCTCGGTAACTACATCAAGGACATCGGCCTGATCCAGCTTTTGGAAGAACAAGGCCACCAAGTATATTTCCACTCCGTTGTCACTGGCGGGCAGGCCATTGGCGATACCATCAGCGGGCTCAAGGTGCTGGCGGACGGTTTTGCGCCCACGCCCATTGTGGTCTGGCTCAATCCCTTTTTCGGAGAAATCCGCCTGGACGGCAAAGGCTTTGAGGAATTTACCTTTTACCAGGAATACGGGAGCAAGTTTTACGCAATTATCCAGCTCCCGCAGGTCAATAAGGACACCCTGGGCCGGGATCTGGAAGAACTGTTCGTCAAGCGGCAGGGATTTGAAGCCGCTATCGACTCCTGCCAGTATATTGCCGTGAAATCGCGGCTGAAGCGCTATTGGGAGCAGCTTCGCGGCATTGTCGATCAGGCCGGAATTATGGAGTAAGGCCATGTTGGAAGGAAATCTCACTCCTGAAACGCCTGAACTGTGTGTGCAACAGGTTGCGCCTCAGCCGGAGCCTCAAAAGCCGGAACCGCAGCCAATATTACCTGACGGCATCGGCTTTACCCTGGAACAGGCAAAAGCCCTGTTAGCTAAAGATCACAAGATGATTCTTGCCAATGATGAACCGGCGCTCATGGGCATCACCATTTGTAATGCCTATCTGACAGAAGTGGAAAAACTCCACACCCGGCACAAGGAAGGCCTGGGCAGGTTGATGGCCGACAAAACGGACGCTTATGTATCCGGCGTCCAGGCGGCGGTCGGGCAATTCACGGACAGCCTTTCTTCCGCTTCGGTGGAAGGTGTCCGCAAGGTCTTTGACGATCACGCGGCCAGGCTCCAGTCCTTCAAAAACAGCACTACCTGGCTTGCCGCCATTGTGGCGGTGTCGGCGCTGCTCAATGTGGCGGTGTTCGTGCTGGGAGGGCTGCGCTGATGCTCATGCGCCCCGGTGACGATCCGCGCCTGCTGGAAGGCCTGCGCCACGCCTGCGGCCCGCTCTTTATAGACGCGCTGGAAAACCCGGACGTGATCGAGATCATGCTCAATCCGGACGGTTCCCTGTGGATCGAAAAATACGGTCAGGATCATGAACCCATCGGCGTTATCCCCATTGCGCAAAGCAGGCTCATACTCTCGCAGGTGGCCAGCGGCCTGAATCTGACGGTGAATGAAAAGAATCCCATTGTGGAGGGGGAATTTCCGCTGGATGGTTCACGATTTGAAGGCACGTTCCCGCCCATTGTCGGGCCTGGGCCGTCTTTCTCGCTACGCAAAAAGGCCAGCCGGGTTTTCACCCTGGAGGAATACATGCTTTCCGGCTCCATCACACCGGGAGCGGTCAACCTTATTGAAGACGCCGTGCTGCACCGTGCGAATATAGTTGTGGTCGGCGGCACGTCCAGCGGCAAAACCACCTTTGTGAACGCCGTCATTGACGCCGTTTTCCGGCTCACGCCAACGCACCGCCTGATCATTATGGAAGATACGGCGGAATTGCAATCCAAAAGCCCGAACACGGTGTTTTTGCGCACGTCCGTGCTTGCGGAAGTGGATATGAGGAAGCTCGCCAAAGTCAGTATGCGCTACGCGCCCAAACGCATTTTGGTGGGCGAAGTGCGGGACGCCGCCGCGCTGGAAATGCTCAAACTCTGGAATACCGGCCATCCGGGCGGCATCAGCACCTTTCACGCGGACAGCGCGGAAGAGGCCTTGGAGCGCCTGGAAGAACTGGTGGAGGAAGCCGGACTCGGCCCCAAGCAGAAGCTCATCGGGCGGGCCGTGGATCTGGCCGTCTATATGGAAAAGACGCCGGACAATCGGCGGCAGATTTCCAGCATCATCAAGGTCAACAAGTTCAACCACAAGGAGGGATTGTATGAAACCGAAACCCTTTACACCGCAGCCGCATAAGGAGGACGGACAAAGCGTATGAAAGCGCCAGTGACAACCGCCCCGGAGATTCGTTGCCGGGATTGCAACCGACTGCTCGCACGGGGAGCCATTGAAGCCGGTGACATAGAGCTTCAGTGCCCCCGCTGCAAAACCCGCGTACACCTGCGGGCCTCGCGCCCCAGCTTCGCGCCGCATGACGGCCTCCACGGAGATCGTCATGACCGCGAAAACCCTTCTTCCCACCAATAGTTCCTTCCTTTCCCTGAAGGCCTTTGCCGCCTTCGGCTTCCTGGCGTTCTGCCTCTGCTTTCCGGACATCGCCGCCGCATCGGGCGGCATCACCGAATTTTCCAGCCCGCTGGAACGAGTGGTGAACACCATTACCGGGCCTGCCGGTAAATGGATTTCCATTGTGGCAATGGCGCTGTGCGGCATCATATTTATTATGAACAAAGACGACATCAGCGGCGGTTTCAAGCTGCTTCTGTCCGTGGTGTTCGGTATTTCCTTCATCGCTTTTGCCGCCAGCATCGTGAACTCGGTGTTTTCCTTCTCCGGGGCGGTGATATGAGGCGCTTCCTCCCCATTCATCAATCCTTGCATCGGCACGCCCATGTGCTTGGCGCGGAACGGGAACTGGTCATGACCAGCGCCCTGATCGCGCTGCTTGTGGGCGTAGGCGGGCTCACGGCGGTTTCCATCGTGTCGGCCATTGTGTTCTGGATCGCGGCGGTGTTCGCTCTCCGGCGCATGGCCAAGGCCGATCCGATTATGAGCCGGGTCTGGCTGCGCCATGTCAAACAGCAGGAATTCTACCCGGCCAAGGCGGGCCGATGGCGGGCGGCTGGAGGCTTCAAATGCTGAACCTCCTTGATTACCGCACCAAAACCAAAGGCCTGCCGGACTTGCTGCCTTACGCCGCGCTCATTGCGCCCGGCGTCACCTTGAACAAAGACGGCTCGTTTCTGGCGGGCTGGGAAATACGCGGTCAGGATACGGCCAGTTCCACGGAAAGCGATCTGGCCCTGGTATCCAGCCGCTTCAATAACGCCGTGAAGCTCCTAGGGAGCGGCTGGATGCTGCACATGGATGCAATCCGCAGTTCCCACAAAGCCTATCCGGCCCCGGAAAAGGGACACTTCCCCGATCCGGTGACACGGCTCATTGACGAAGAACGCCGGGAACATTTCAGCGGCAACAGGTGCTTCAGCACCAGCGCCATCCTGACCGTCACCTATAAACCGAACTTCCAGGCAGCCAAACTGGCAGGAAAGGCGCAAGCGGGAGTTACGTCTTCCGGCGCTCTGGAAAAAGCTTTGTCGTACTTCCAGGGGATGCTGGAAGAGCTGGAAGACGCGCTTTCCGCTGTTCTCTCCATGCAGCGGCTGCTGGAATATCCGGTGGCAGACGCGGGCGATGCCGATTGGCTCCAATCCGATCTGCTTTCCCATTTACAGTATTGTGTCTGCGGAGAACTCCAGCCCATGCGGGTGCCGCGCACTCCCATGTATCTGGATGCGCTTCTGGGGAGCGAAGACCTGGTGGGCGGCATCATCCCGCGCCTGGGTAACCGGCATCTGGCGGTAATCTCGCTGGACGGCCTGCCGCAGGAATCCTACCCGGCCATGCTTCGGGAGTTGGACGCCCTGGCACTGGAATACCGCTTCTCCAGCCGATTTATCTGCCTGGATCAGTATGACGCTGCCAAGGAGATCAATTCCTACCGCAAGGGCTGGCGGCAGCAGGTTTACCGCTTTCTGGATCAGTTCTTCAACAACCCCAACGCCCGCGCCAACCGTGACGCTCTGCTCATGGCCGAAGACGCGGAAACCGCGCTCACGGAAGTACAAGGGGGATACGTCAGTGCGGGCTATCTGACTTCCTGCATCGTCCTGATGCACGAAGATCAGGAGCGGTTGCAGGATTGGGCGCGGGACTTGCGCCGCACGGTGCAGACGCTGGGTTTCGGCTGCCGTATTGAGTCCATCAACGCCCTGGAGGCCTGGCTCGGTACGCATCCGGGCAACAGCTACGCCAATTTGCGGCGTCCGATGGTCAACACGCTGAACCTGGCGGATCTGCTGCCGCTCTCGTCGGTCTGGACAGGCTCTCCGGTCAACCCGTGCCCGTTCTATCCTCCGGACTCCAGGCCGCTGGCCGTGCTGATGACGGACAACTCCACGCCGTTCTGGTTCAACATTCACGCTGGCGATCTTGGACATACGCTCATTTTCGGGCCGACCGGCGCGGGCAAGTCCACCTTGCTGGCGCTCATAGCCGCGCAGTTCCTTGGCTATGAAAACGCCCGCATCTTCGCCTTTGACAAGGGTTTGAGCCTGTTCCCGCTCTGCTTTGGGGCGGGCGGCGATCACTTCAACATCGGCAATGCTGACGAACTGGCCTTCGCGCCGCTCCAGCGCATTGACTCGGAAGAGGAACGCGCCTGGGCGGAAGAATGGATCGCCTCCCTCATGGAGTTGCAGCAGTTCACGGTTATGCCCAGCCACCGCAACGCCATTCACACGGCAATGGAAACCCTGGCCGCAAGCCCGGAGAACCTGCGCACCCTGACGCATTTCTATCATGTGGTGCAGGACAGGGAAATCAAGGAGGCCATCCAGCACTACACCACGCAGGGCGCGATGGGGCGGCTGCTGGACGCGGACACAGACAGCCTGAACCTCTCCCGCTTCATGGTTTTTGAGATCGAAGACCTGATGAATCTGGGCGATAAAAACATGGTGCCGGTGCTGACCTACCTTTTCCGGCGCATTGAAAAGGCGCTGGACGGCTCGCCCACCATTCTGGTGCTGGATGAAGCCTGGATCATGCTGGGCCATCCGGTGTTCCGGGCCAAAATCCGTGAATGGCTCAAAGTCATGCGCAAGGCCAACTGCGCCGTAATTCTGGCGACACAGAGCCTTTCCGACGCCAGAAACTCCGGCATCCTGGACGTGCTCACCGAATCCTGCCCGACAAAGGTTTTCCTGCCCAACAGCGCCGCCGAAGACGCCGGGCAGAAGGAACTCTATGTGGGCATGGGCCTCAACGACAAACAGATCAACATCCTCAAAACCAGCGAGCCCAAGCGGGACTACTACATTGTCAGCCCGCAGGGACGGCGCAAGGTGCAGCTCGCCCTGAAGAGCAAGGCGCTGGCCTTTGTCGGCGCGTCGGACAAGGAAAGCATCGCCCGTATCCGTGAGCTGGCTGTGGAATACGGCCCGGATGCCTGGCAGGAAGCCTGGCTGCGCGAGCGTAACGCGGCATAACCCAAACGCCGGGGGGCTTAGGCCTCCCGGCCTTACTCTTGGAGCCTTTATGAAAAAGTATCTTTTGAGTCTGGCCGTGCTGGTGCTGTTCGCCACGCCCGCCCACGCTCTTACCGTCACCTGCACGAATTGCAGCACCAACCTGATTCAGTTGCTGGATCGCATCACCAATGTGGAAGAGCTTTCCAACGCCATCAAGCAGTACCAGGAGGCTGTGGAGCAGACGCGCCAGCAGATCAACATGGTGCGTCAGAACATCGAGCAGTACGAAAACATGCTCCAGAACACGGCCATGCTCCCGGCCAATCTGGTCAATGAGTTGAAAAACAGCATTACGCGTCTGGCCAGCCTTTCCAGTACGCTTCGGACGCAACGCGGCGACATTGTGGCCCTTGGCGAGATTTTCACCAATCTGTTTCCGGAACAGGCGCTCTTCGGCACCCTGGCCGGAGTGAGCCCGGAACAGGTGGAGGAAGCCAACCGCCGCTACCGCCAGGAATGGGATAAGTGGGCGGAGTCCGTTGATCAGGCTTCGCAGGCCACGTTCCAGCTCTCAGGCCAGCAGCTTGCCGACTTGCAGCGCGATCCGGCGCGTTTTCAGCAATACATTGATGATCTGCTTTCCACACCAGACGGCCAGCAAAAGGCCATTATGGCGGGCAACCAGCTTTCCGCGCTCCAGGTGCAGGAAGCCCGGCAGTTGCGTGAACTGATGGCCACACAGGTGCAATCCCAGCTTTCCAGCCAGATGAAGGCGGAAAAAGAAAGCCAGATGTCGGAGGAAGTCTGGCGCGAAACCATCAAAACGGATCGGATCGGCAAAGCGAAAGCCAAGCCCGATCCGTTTTAGGAGCGGCCATGAAAAAGCATTTTCTGCTTCTGGCCGCAATCTGCCTCCCGGCTCTGGTTCTTCTGCTCCTGCCGGAACAGGCTTTTGCCGCTGATGAAGATTTCGTGTCGAAGCTGGTACGCGAATTCTACACCAAGACAAGCACCTGGGAACCGACTTTGAAGCGGTATGCGCTGATTGTGTTCCGCTGGCTGGTGATTCTGGAAGTGTGTTTCCTCGGCATCAAGGCGGCGCTCAACCGCGACCAGATTCCCGACATTTTCAAACAGCTTGTCATGCTCCTGCTCATGGCCGGGTTCTTTCTGGCTGTCATCAACTACTACCAGGAATGGGCCTGGAACCTGATCAACGGCCTCGGCAGCATCGGCAGAGAACTGACGCCGGGCGGATACTCTTCGGAATCGCCGTTCCTCACGGGTATGCAACTCGTCAAACTAGTGCTGGACAAACTCTCCATCTGGTCGCCGGGCAACTCCATCGCGCTACTCATTGCGGCGCTCGTCATAATCGTATGTTTCGCGCTCATTTCCGCGCAGGTCGTGTTCATCAAATGTGAAGCCATGGTGGCCATGATGGCGGCACTGATCCTGGTGGCCTTCGGCGGTAGTTCTTTCCTGAAGGATTACGCCGTTAATGCCATTCGTTATGTGCTGGCTGTGGCCTTCAAACTCTTCGTGATGCAACTCGTTCTGGGTGTGGGTATCGCCTTTATTGAAGGATTCTCTACTTCCACGGCGGAGCTTCAGGACATCTTTGTGGTCATCGGCGCGTCGGTCGTGCTGCTGGCCCTGGTCAAATCCCTGCCGGATGTGTGCGCGGGCATCATCAACGGATCGCACGTTTCCAGCGGCGCGGCGCTCACCGCTTCCGCCGCCGCTGTGGGCGGCGCGGCCATCGGCGCGATGGTGGCCGGTAGCAACACCGTCCAGAACGTGAAAGACGCGGCGAAAATCGCGGGCATGGATGGAGCAACAGGTATGGGAGCGGCGACAAGCATGGCGAAGTCCCTGTGGGGAGCCCGGCAGGACGCAAAAAGTTCCGGCGAGAAAGCTCTGAGCACCCGTACCCGCTCTGAAATGCAGGAACGTCTGGAGCGTACCCGTATGGGCAAAAATAAAGAAAACAAGGGTGAAAACTCATAACCGATGGTGGTATCTATGAATTTTTTCAAGAAAAAAACTGAAACATCCCCGCCCGGTTCCATGTCGGACAAAGGCGGCAATCCCTATCTGAACGGGCGGGAAGAATGGCTGGAGCGGTACGGCTCGTACATCAGCCGGGCCGCGCAGTGGCGCATGGTCGCGTTCATCTGCCTTCTTCTCACCGCCGTTTCCATCACCGGCAACGTCATTCAGGCGAGCCAGGTGAAAACCGTTCCCTACATTATCGAAGTGGACAAGCTGGGCAAATCCAGTGTGGTGGCGCGGGCTGACCGGGCCAGTTCCACGCCGCAGCGGCTGATACAGGCGGAGATCGCTGCCTGCATCAGTAACTGGCGCACGGTCACGGCGGACGTGGAATTGCAGCAGAAAATGATCGAACGGCTGTCTTTCTTCATGGCCGGGAGCGCCAAAGGCGTTCTGCGTGAATGGTACGAAGCCAACAATCCTTATGAAATCGCCAAGTCCGGCAAGCTGGTGCATGTGGAAATCAAAGGCTTGCCTCTGCCGGTCAGCTCCGACTCCTACAGGGTGGAATGGGTGGAAACCGTGCGCAGTCATGCGGGCGTTTTGCTCGATTCCCACGCCTATGAAGCCACGGTGACGATCCAGATAAACCCGCCGACCGTGGACGCGGTTCTTTTGCGCAACCCCGGCGGCGTCTACATCACTTCGCTCTCTGCGGGCAAAGTTGTTGGCGCGTCCGCTCCGGCCAAACCCCAAAACAATCAGGAATGAGGTCATTCATGAAAAAAATACTGCTCTTTGTCTGCGTATTCACGCTGTACGCCGTTCCGGCTTTCGCGGCCAGCCCCATACCCGCAGGGTATCCGCCACCGCTGCAACCGGAAACGGGAAGCCCGGCTCCAACTGCCATGCCGGAGATCGACTATCTGAATCCCAAGACGGTGCCCCTGACTGAGAAGGAAAAAAAGGCGCTCCGCCTCTCAGGCTCCTGGTCGCGCCAGGGCGTTGAGCCGGTTCTTACGGGCGGCGGCAAGATTGTTTATGTGCATGGCGCAAGTCTGCCCACGATTGTGGCCGCGCCCATGCAGGTTTGCGATGTGGAACTCCAGGCCGGTGAAACCGTGCATGAAATCGTGGTGGGCGATTCCTCTCGTTGGATGGTGGACTCCGGCACGGCAGGTTCCGGCGCGAATGCTACCGCTCATCTGTTCATCAAGCCGGTGGATTCCGGTCTGGAAAGCTCCGCCGTGGTTACGACTGACCGCCGCGTGTATCACCTGCGCCTTGTTTCCCAGCGTTCCGGTCATACGCCGTATGTGGGCTTTCTGTACTCGGAAGGCCTGAAGCAACAAGCCGCCTGGAGGCAAGCCAAAGAGGCGAAGGAACGCGAATGGAGTTCCACCAGTGTGGACGGCAGAACCACGGACTTGTCGGCCCTGAATTTCAATTACGAGGTCAAGGGCAAGGCCAGGTGGAAGCCGGAACGCGTCTATGATGACGGCCAGCAAACGTTCATCCGGCTGCCGGAAAAATCCGCCTCCGGCGAAATGCCCGTGCTGCTGGTGCGCAAGGGCAAGCAAGACGTGTTGGTAAACTACCGCGTCAAGGATTCCGCCATGATTGTGGACGGGCTGTTTGACCGTATCGCCCTGGTTATCGGCGTAGGCGGCGATCAGGAAAAGGTGGAAGTAATAAGGGGGGACAAGTAATGCGTAAAACTCTTCTTGCCCTTTGTTTTGCCGTCTTGTTCGCCTCCGGCTGCGCCAAGCCCGGCCAGGTCGGCTCCTTCTGCGGGCCGCTGCCGGAGCGCAGCGCGGTGTCGGCCATTGCCGCTGATGCCGTTGCCTGCCTCTCGGATATGTACCCGCCCGGCCATACGTCCCTGCATCTGCTCCAGACGAAAGACGCGGCCAATGATTTTGCCGCCGCCTTTGAATCCGGTCTGCGCTCGCAAGGCTTTACACTGGCCGCTGCGGAATCGGCTGATGTGATTGTCGTGGCCTATACCCTGGACGCGCTGGATGAAAAATCAGCCTGGTATCTGCAACTGCGCCTTTCTGATGGCAAGGCTTTTGCCCGGTCGTACACAGCCAGCGGCCAGCCGGAAGCTGGCCAGAGCCGCACGGAACAGGAATTCCGGCGCTCCATCGCAGACAAAGCAACAGAAAAAGCCCGCCATGCCTGGGATTCCGGCTCAAACTTTGTGCAAGACACGCTGAATTAGGGGGGAGTCATGAGCGACAAAACCCCTAACAGTCTGGAGCCGACAAAAAAGGTCAGTGTGGCTCGCATGAGCCGCTGGCCGATCTATGCTGTGCTGATTGCGGGCCTGTTCCTGCTTGGCATCCTGGTTTATAGCGTGAATTTCGCGCACAACCAGGAAGAAGAGCAAGCGGGAACGCAAAAAGTGGATATCAAGGAAGAGGAACGGCCCTTGCTCATGGGCGAAGGGCGCGGCCTCGCCCTGGCACCGCCAGCGGGCTCACCGGCCATTGCCGGGCCGGAGCCGAAACCGGCTGAAACACGCACACGCGAGCCGCTGATTGTGGTGCAGGGCAAACAGGAACAGCCAGACCAGTATCGACAGGAACTGGAAAATTTGCGCCGCATGAAAGCGCAAGCCCAACTGACCGCGCTTTCAGCTCCGCTCGGCGTTCAAAAGGCCAGCCAGTCAAGCACGGCTCCGGCTTCGTACCCCGGCTCCGGCTCCGCGCCTGACAGACCTTCCATGTCCATGCCCGATACTTCCGCGCTGCGGGAAAACGGCTATGACCCGGCTGCCGACAAGGATAAAGAGGCGTTCTTCGACCGGGCCGGGAAAGATACAAGCTGGATTCTGCCGCACTCACGCACAGCGGGGCAAAAGTATGAAGTCAAAACGGGCGCGGTGATTCCCGGCATTATGGTGACGGGTATCAATTCCGATCTGCCCGGCAACATCATTGCCCAGGTTTCCCAAAACGTCTTTGACACGGCCACGGGAAACCACTTGTTGCTGCCGCAAGGGGCAAAACTCTTCGGCGTCTACGATTCCCGCGTAATCTACGGACAGGAACGGGTTTTGGTGGCCTGGAATCGCGTTGTTTTCCCTGACGGCTCGGCTGTCACCCTTGGAGCCATGCCCGGTTCTGACCAAAGCGGCTACGCCGGATACACTGACAAGGTGGACAATCACTATTTCCGTATTTTCGGCTCGGCCATTCTTATGAGCATGATCAGCGGCGGCATGGCCTACACGATGGATTCACTGGATAGCGGCGGTGATAGCGATAATCCCACGCTCCAGAATGAAATGGGTTCCGCCCTGGCCGCGCAACTTGGACAGGCCACGCTCCAACTCCTGCAAAAGAATCTGAACATCAAGCCCACGCTGGAAATCCGGCCCGGCTACCAGTTCAACGTCATAGTGACGAAAGATATTGTTTTTAAGCAGCCGTACCGGGTGGGGAGGTAGAAAATGCGGCTATTGCCTGGCGTCTTCGCTGGAAGGAATATTCAACAGCCGGTCTTTCAGAAGTTCGGTAAAGTTACGCCGTCCGTCCGCCACCACATGAATATGTACTTCATGGGCAGCCTTGCTGACCTGATAGACAACCCTGTACGGCGAAACTTGAATTTCCCGATACGAAAGAATGTTTACTCGCTTCAGTTCAGGAGGAATACGGCCACGATCGGGAAGCTCACGCAAGCTGTCCCTCGCCTGAATAAACCTGTTCAGGATCGTTTCAGCAATATCAGGCCCGTCCCGGTCGGCAATGAAGGCGAAAATACCTTTAATGTCTTCTTCGGCTCGGCGGGTAAATGCAACCTGCCAGGCTTTAGCCGCGCTCATTGCGTTTCTCCGCGATCATATTACGGATGTCGGCAAAAACTTCATCTGAGTCACGGAGATTACCGGCCTCTACATCGGCGGAGCTATCCGCGAGCATACGTAGAAGAGCCAGGCTTTGCTGCATCTGGTCATATTCGCGGACGTTCATCACAACGGCTTTTGCTTCGCCGTTTTGAGTAATAACCATCGGATTGCCGGTTTCCGCCACGGATTCCACCATTTGCTTGGCGTTATTTTTGAGCCAGGAAATCGGCTTGATGTCTGAATGTAGTTGCATATGTCCTCCATAGGGGAAAAATTATGACTGAATTTAGGGTAATCCCTCTTGAGGGATAAATCAAGATCCTTCTGAATAAACCCCTGGAGTAATGAGAGCCACGAGCCCCAACCCAGCGCCGCATGACGGCCTCCATCGGAGAATGTCATGCCCGCAAAATACGGCCTGGGCACGGAGAAAAAGAAAAGCGGCCTGCGCTGGCTCTATCTGCCGTTCATGCTCCTGCTCGGCATCGGCAGTCTGGCACTGGCCACTCAGCGCATTGCCGCTTTCTTCAGCTATCATCCGGCACTTGGCGAACCGTGGGGCGTGGCCTGGGGAATCCCCTGGTACGCGCCCTGGTCGGTGTTCGCCTGGCAGGAGCAATTTGGCCCCGGCGATACCTACGGTTTCATTGAGCAGGCCATAACGCACAGCCAGGCGCTGTTTCTGGTGCCGCAATTCATCGTCATTGCCTACTGGATGGCCTTCATGAAGAAATTGAAGGTCAACGCCAACCTGCACGGCTCGGCCCGCTGGGCGGAAGAGAAAGAAATCCGCACTATGGGCTATTTTGAGGGCAAAGGCGTCTATGTCGGCGGCTGGCTCAAGAAATACGCCGGTATTTCGTCCATACTCCGGGCACTCCGGAGCAAACCTGACGAAGTACAGCTCTACCTCCGGCACAACGGCCCGGAACACATCATGGTCTTCGCGCCCACGCGCTCCGGCAAAGGTGTCGGCTTGATTCTGCCCACGCTGCTGGCTTGGGAAGGCTCCAGCATCGTTCTTGATATCAAGGGCGAAAACTGGTCGCTCACGGGCGGCTGGCGCAAATCGCAGGATCAGGTGGTGCTGCGCTTTGACCCGTCCGATCCCTCCGGCGCGTCCGCCGCCTTCAATCCCCTGGAAGAACTCCGCATCGACACCATGATGGCGATTCCGGACGTGCAGAACATGGCCGCAATGCTGGTCGATCCCAACGGCAAAGGCCTGGAAGATCACTGGAGCAAGGCGGCTTTCGCCATGCTGGGCGGAACTATCCTGCACTGCTGCATCATGATCCGCCACAGCCAGGGCCGCACGGCCACGCTTTATGACCTCTCCTGCATGTTGGCCGATGAAAGCCGCACCATCCAGGACTTGTTCAAAGAAATGGTGGAAACGCCACACGAAAAGCTCCTGAAGGAAATGTTCCCTGAGAGCGTCGGTGGTGACAAGGCGCATATCTTCATCGCCAGTTCCGCCAGGGAAATGCTGAACAAGGCGGAGAATGAGGCATCCGGCGTCGTTTCCACTGCCCTGACCAACTTGGCGCTGTACCGCGATCCGGTGGTGGCGCTGAATACCGCCCATTGTGATTTCCGCATCCATGACCTGATGAACCACGAAAAGCCGGTGAACCTCTACCTGGTGATTTCCCCGGCTGACATCGACCGTATGCGGCCTTTGCTCCGGCTCATGGTGGATATGATCGTGCGCCGGATCTGCTCCAAAATGGAGTTCGCGGACGGCTCCAGCAAAGCAGGCTACAAGCACAGGCTTTTACTGTTGCTGGACGAGTTCACATCCTTGGGCAAGCTGCCGATTATGGAAAAAGCCCTGGCCTACATCGCGGGCTACGGCGGCAAAGTTTACATCATCGTTCAGGACATTACCCAGCTCAACGCGGTGTACGGCAAGGACAACGCGCTCATGGCCAACTGCCATGTGCGGATTGCTTACGCGCCGAACACTATTGAAACGGCCAAGACGCTTTCCGACATGACGGGGAAAACCACTGTCGTGGAAGAAAAGGTGTCGCTTTCCGGCTCCCGAACCGGGCACATGAAAAACGCCTCGGTCAACGTGACGGAAACGGCCCGGCCCCTGCTCACGCCTGACGAGTGCATGCGATTGCCCGGCCCGGAAAAGGACAGCCAGGGGCGCGTGCTCAAGCCGGGCGACATGCTGATTTTCACAGCCGGGCAATCGCCTATCTACGGTCGGCAGATTCTCTATTTCTTCGATCCCGTCTTCTCGGCCCGCGCCAAGATTCCGGTGCCCGGCCTGAACGCCGCCTATCCCAGCGGCATCAGCGACTCACTGTATCAGCCGCGCCCGGCGTCCTGGTACACGGCCAAGCCGTCTTCTTCCGTCGCCCCCAAAACAGCGGATGCCGCGTCCACACCCACACAGGAGAACTCCAGTGAACGCTATTTCCTTGAATAGTCGGGGGCGGCGCTGGCTCTTTGCCGTTCTGTGGATGTTTTTGGCCGGGATTCTGGCGCATGGTTCCGGTCTGCGCTTTAACCCCACGCCGTCCTTGCCCAAAGGAGTTTACCGGCTCGCTTCTGGTCAGGATGTGGCCAAGGGAGATTTCGTCAGTTTCTGCCTGCAAGGCGAGTTTGCCGATTTGGCGAAAGAACGTGGCTATCTCCAGGCCGGTTCCTGCCCCAATGGCTTGCGTCCGCTGCTCAAACGCCTGGCAGGCCTGCCCGGCGATTATATAGAGGACGGTTCCCTGACCATCCGCTCCGTGGACAGCCAGGGGCGGCCCATGCCTTCCGTCCTCGCGTCCGGCGTCATTCCCTCCGGCATGGCGCTGGTGCTGGCCGATCATGAAGGCAGTTTCGATAGCCGGTATTTCGGGCTCGTTCCCCTGGATAGCCTCCAGCGGGTCGAGCCCCTTTTTCTTTTTTCGGAGCCTGAACGCTTCGCCAATCCGCTTAACGGCGGGCAAAGCCCGCCTACGGCTTGGCGGCGGGTGCTGTTCCGCTCCGCTGCACATCACCAGAGCAGTTTCACTGCTCTCAACCCCAAAGGAGAATGATCATGAAACACAAAGAATACCTTGCCGCCGCCGCACGGTCGGCAGCGGAACAGATTGCCGCTGATCCGGCGCTGTATGTTCCGCTCGATCCGGACGTGGCCGATTACATGGGCGCGTTCAGCGAAGACTCCATTATACTGGCCGACTTGATTGAAGACGCGCTGCTCACGATCAACGGTCAGGGGGAGGCGGTTTATGAAGGGTGATAAGAAACCCGAAAAGGCCAAGCGCCGCCCCTTCCATGAAGAGTTCGCGGAAAAGATCATTGACCACCTGAAGGCCGGAACCGCTCCCTGGCAGCGGCCCTGGCATCCGGGTGACGCGGTTTCCGCGCCGCACAACCCGGCTTCCGGCACGGTGTATCGGGGCATGAACCGTGTGCATCTGGCGCTTTCCGGCTATGACGACCCGCGCTGGATGACTCTGCGCCAGGCCAATGACAACGGCCTGCGCATCCTGCCCGGCAGCAAGGCCACACCCGTGGTCTATTTCCAGTTCACCAAAGATCAGGATCGCCTGGGTGAAGACGGAAAACCCGTTCTCGGAGAAGACGGCAAGCCGCAAAAGGAAACGGTGGAACTGGATAAACCGCTCATGCGTCTGGCCCATGTTTTCAACGCGGAGCAGATTGACGGCATGCCCCCGCTGGAGCTTACGGGGCAATCTTTTGAGTGGGAGCCCATAGAAAAGGCGGAAAACATCCTCTCCGCCTCCGGCGCGACCATCAAGCACGACCAGAGCAACCGGGCCTTTTACCGGCCCATGACGGATTCCATCCACCTGCCGCCGCGCGAGAACTTTGAAGAACCCGGCTTGTATTACGGCACGGCCCTGCATGAGTTGGGTCACTGGACAGGCCACGGCAGCCGCATGGAACGGGAATTCGGGCCTTTCGGCTCGGAAAAGTATGCACGGGAAGAACTCCGGGCGGAAATCGCGTCTTGGATGCTCGGCCAGGACATCGGCATACCGCACAGCCCCGAACAACATGCGGCCTATGTGCAGTCCTGGGTCAAGGTGCTGGAGGAAGATCCCTATGAAATCGTTCGGGCCTGCCGGGATGCGGAACAGATCAAGGAATACGTTTTGGGTATGGAAAAACAAAAAGAGCTTGGCCAGGACCAGACGGTGAAAGCGCCGAAGCCGGAAAAGGGGCTGGGGCGTGAGGAAGACATTGCCGCTATGGGAATTCCGGCAGACCCGGCCAAGGAAAAAACCTTTCTGGCCGTGCCGTATAAAGAAAAGGAACAGGCTAAAAAGCTGGGAGCGAAGTGGGACAAGGAAAACAAGCTCTGGTATGCGCCGGAAGGAACCGACCTCACGTCATTGGCAGCATGGATGCCGGAAAAAGCCCCTGTGCCGGAACCGTCCATGCCGCCACAGGAAGAATTTGCCAACGCCCTGGAACAAGCCGGGCTGGATCTGCGTGGCAAAGCTCCGATCATGGACGGCCAGATACACCGCGTTCCGCTCATTGGCAGGAACGGCGGCGATCTTGACGGCGCATACTGCGGTTATCTCGATGAACGCCCTGCCGGCTGGATGCAGAATTTCAGCGCCGGCGAAAAGCACACTTGGGTTGCCTCTGGCCATACGCTGACCAAAGAGCAGTTGGAGGCCCAACGCGCCGAAATTGCCCGAAAGCGGGAAGAACGGCAGCGGCTCATTCTGGAGCAGCAACACAAAACGGCGCGGGAAGCGCATACGGAATGGATCGCCCAGGATTGGGCCTCTGCCGATAACCCTTATTTGCAGGCCAAGGGCGTTCAACCTTTCGGGGTGCGTGAGGATGTGGACGGCACTCTGCTTGTTCCCGTTATGACGGTAGACAAGGAATTGCGCGGTCTGCAAACCATTTCCCCGGAAGGTGAAAAGCGTTTCATGTACGGGATGGAGAAAAACGGCAATTTCCATATGATTGCCGATCCCGACAAAGACCTTTCCAAGGATTTGGTTCAAGGGGAAATCATCCTGGCCGAAGGCTACGCCACGGGCGCAACGCTGCACATGGCAACGGAAAAACCTGTAGCCGTGGCCTTTGACGCTGGCAATCTGGAGCCTGTAGCCAAAAAACTGCGGGAAAAGTTCCCCAATGCCGCCATTACCATCTGCGCTGACAATGACCACAAGCACACCCGCAAAACCCCGGATGGTGTTGAACACTGGAACAAGGGGGTGGAACTGGCGCAAAGAGCCGCCCAAGAGGTCGGTGGCAAGGTTGTTGTGCCAATCTTCACCGATGAAGAACGGGGCAAGGGGCTGACGGATTTTAACGGTCTGCACCAGTCGCGTGGGCTGGATGAAGTGAAACGGCAAGTGGGTCTTGTTCTGCAAAAGGATGTTGAGCGGGAAAAAGGCCAGGATCGAGGAAAAGCGCGGGAGTTATCCCTATAGCCTGTTCATTACATTGGACAGTACAAGTCTGATGGGAGTATGCGATTCGTATGAGCAAGATTATCCTTGAAACACCACATCTTCTGTTACGTCATTGGCGAGAATCCGATCTGGAGCCTTTCGTCAAAATGAACGCAGACTCGGAAGTGATGCGCTATTTTCCCGAACCTTACAGCAGGGAACGTACAAAGCTCTTCTTCGATTCCATCCAGCGGGAATTTGCGGATTGCGATTATGGCCTTTACGCGGCGGAAGAAAAGGCTACCGGACTGTTTATGGGTTACATAGGCTTTCATCGGGCGGAATTTGCCGTGGATTTTTGCCCTTGCATCGAAATAGGTTGGAGGCTCGACAAAGCGTTCTGGAATAAAGGGTATGCGACAGAGGGGGCTAAATCTTGTTTGGAGTATGGGTTCAGTAGTCTTGGTTTTGACAAGGTTTACAGCTTTACCGCCACAGTAAACTTGCCTTCCGAACGAGTTATGCAAAAAATTGGAATGACCTTGGAACGGTACTTTGACCATCCCGGCGTTCCTGAAAATCATCCATTGCGGCCCCACGTCCTTTATGTAGCAACACCAAAATAACTCGGACACTTCTGCGGGCCTCGCGCCCCAACACAGCGCCGCATGACGGCCCTTTTAAGGAAATGTCATGTGCGCAAAACTGCTTATTCTCGAATCCCCCGGCAAAGTGAAAAAAGTACAGGAGTTCCTGGGTTCCGGCTGGAAGGTCGCCGCCTCTGTCGGCCATGTGCGCGATCTGCCCGTCAAGGAAATGGGGGTGGCCGCCCCGGACTTCAAGCCCAAATATATTCCCACGGATAGGGGCAAGGATATCCTCTCCCGTCTGGCCGGGCTCGTCAAAAATGCTGAATCCGTCTACCTTGCCACAGACCCGGATCGTGAGGGTGAGGCAATAGCCTGGCACCTGCAAGACGCTCTGAAGCTCAAAGACGCCAAGCGCGTCACCTATGCGGAAATCACCGAAAAAGCCATCAAGGCCGCGCTTGATGTGCCGCGTTCCATCGACATGGCCCTGGTTGCCGCGCAGGAAGGTCGGCGGGTTTTGGATCGCTTCTGCGGCTACATGGTCAGCGGGCCGCTCTCCAATGCTGCCGGTGAAAAACTCTCCGCTGGCCGGGTGCAGAGCCCGGCTGTGCGCCTGGTTGTGGAGCGCGAGCGGGAAATACAGGATTTTCGCAGCACAACCCATTACGGTGCGGAGCTGACCTTTGAAAATGTGGACAACATCACGGACGGCTGGAAGGCCGTCTGGCAGGTCAAACCGTGGATTGAAGACGGGCAGGAGTACCTGCTTGATAAAGCTCTGGCCGAAAAAGCGGCGGCGCTCCGCTCCCTGGAAGTCATTGACTGCAAGGAATCGGAAAGCCGCTCCGCGCCTCCGGCTCCATTCACTACGTCCAGTTTGCAGCAGGCCGCCTCCAATGCTTTGAAGTTCACGCCCAAACAGACCATGCAACTGGCGCAAAAACTCTATGAGGGCGGGCATATCACCTATATGCGCACGGATTCCCCCAACCTCTCGCAAGAGGCCGTGGATGCGATCCGCGCCTTCTGCGAAGGTCAGGGCTGGCCGCTGGTGGAAAAACCGCGCTCCTGGAAGTCGAAGGAAGGGGCACAGGAAGCGCATGAAGCCATCCGGCCTACGCATATTGAAGTAGAGGAAGCCGGAGAAACCGCCGATGAAAAGGCTCTGTACCGGCTGATTCGCCTTCGCTCCCTGGCCAGTCAGTTGGAAGATGCCGTGTACGCGGTGCGGGTGCTGCAACTCGCCGCCGACCTGGACGGCAAACAGGCGCTCTTTGAAGCCAAAGGCCGGACGCTGCTTTCGCAGGGCTGGAAAGTTCTGACAGCGGAAGATGCGGCCATTGAAGATTCCGGCGATTCTGCTGAGTTGGAAAACCCGGTTCCAGCCATGAAGTCGGGCACCAGCCCCACAGCCCTGTCCGGCACGGTGCTGACGAAAAAGACGAAGCCCGCCGCCCGTTTTACGGAAGCCAGTCTTATCCGCGAGCTGGAAAAACGCGGCATTGGCCGCCCGTCCACCTATGCGGCAATTCTGGATACCATCATGAGCCGTGGCTACGTCAAAACGGAAAAGCGCCTTCTCGTGCCCACACCGTTGGGCGTCATGGTGGTGGATGGACTGCGCGGCAATTTCAGCTTTGTGGAATACGAGTTCACCCGGACGATGGAGCAGGCACTGGATGACATCGCCGCAGGCAAGGCCGATTACCGCTCCGTGATCAGCGAAGCCCATGCCAGACTGGAACAGGAACTCCAGGCCTTTGCCCAAGCCACCGGCAAGGTCTGCGAAAAGTGCGGCAAGCCGATGGTGCACCGGGTGAAAAAGCCCGGCAAAGACGGCAAGGGCGGCTATGATTTTTGGGGCTGCACCGGCTGGCCGGAGTGCAAGGAAACACGATAAAATATCCTAAGTCTGCAACATCTAAAATGGGTATACGGATGTACAGTTTGTGGATAGTCGTATCCGATTTGCTATAAATGTGTTATTTTATTGTAAAGGCCGTGCCCGGCTCATACCTCTCCAGAGGGAGAGACGACTAGCCAGGACATGACCTGTAATTTCGCCATTGCTGTTATGCAGCAGGGCGTCGCAACTAGGCAGGGACATGTCCATGCCGCAACGCGCACCGTAACCGATGCCCGCATAGCGGCCCGGTTATGGGCAGGCAAGGCATAGGGCTTTGCCTGTAGTGGCATAACCCAAAAACATAGCAGGAGGAATTACTTAGTATCTGGTAAGTGCGCTTATAGCGGTCTGCCGAGTCAAAGGGGAGTAAAATGAACGACAGACACGGAAAACATCAACATAGCACGGCAAATATCTGTGAAAAGCTTGGTTACGAGCTGCTCCGTCACATATTGTCTATTTGTGAAAAGCGCACCCTCACTGAGCAATCCCCCAACTGCCGCGCCCTGGCCCATGCGGCCATGAACGTGAAATATGCTATCGAAACATTCTTGCTGATTGTGAGTTCAGGCGACGAATAACTACATAACTGTGAGCGCCTGTTTTGTGCAGGCGCTCTAAATTTACGCATTACACAGCTCTGACAGGCATTTTCTAATAAGATGGATGGACTCCTCCAAGTCAGCATCAGTTGTATTTCTTCCTATGCTAAACCGAATTGATGACTCTGCATCTTCATTAGACAGTCCTATAGCCCGAAGGACATGTGAGGGCTCAGGAGTGCCGGATGTACAGGCTGACCCTGTAGAAGCAGCAAGGTATGGCTGAAGGGAACTTAGGATGTCATGCGCAGAAAATCCCTTGAAACATATATTAGCGTTACCAGGATGCCGTGAATCGCTTTTAGGCCCATTCATGGTAATCGGCCACGGTAGATCTAATAGTTTTTGGACGAATTTATCCCTTCTGTTACGTAATGCTGTAGTATATTGTTCTGCCGTTTCGGTGGCATTAAGCAGAGCAGCTGCTTCTCCTATGCCTACACAAAGTGCAACCGGTGCAGTGCCTGAGCGTAAACCCTGCTGCTGTCCTCCCCCGTAAATTATTGGTTCGATATGGCTATGCAAGTCACGGGAAATATACAATGCCCCAATCCCTTGTGGGCCATAGATTTTATGACCTGAGATACTCAGAAGATCAACGAAATCTGTAGCGTCATGTAAGTCGATAGCACCTGGGGCTTGGGCGGCATCACAATGGAATAAAGCTCCATGCTCTCTAATGGGCTTAGATAGGGCCTCAATGTCTTGAATAGTGCCTATTTCGTTATTCACTGCCATTATTGAAACTAAAAGCACATCATCTGATAACAACCCATTTAGAGCCTCCACACTCACAAAACCTGCTTCGTCAACAGGTAACAGCTCAATTTGATAACCAAATTGTTCGTGCAGGGAACGGCATGAAGCAAGTACGCATTTATGCTCAATCGCACTGACAAGGATACGCCTCCGTTTGCTTTTTGCATAATGCTTGCCAAGTCCTAGAAGGGCAAAGTTATTTGCCTCAGTTGCCCCTGACGTGAAGATTATTTCGTTGGCGTCAGAGCCAATTAGACTTGCGACCTTATTAGCGGCTTCTTCCACAGCTTGCGCAGTTCTCCAGCCAATGAAATGATCCGCTGAATGTGGATTTCCAAATAATTCAATGTAGTATGGTGTCATGACAGAAAACACCCTTGGATCTAGGGGGGTTGTTGCTTGGTGATCAAGATAAATGGTGTTGCCGAGTTTCATCATTTCTCCAAAAAGTTGCCTCAACCTGCATGAAAAGCTCGATTTCGAGAAGTTCATGGCTTCTGGATGCTTCTTCTAGGCTTTGGTTTGACTCTATAGCACACATGCGCTAATGTCTAGCTGGACGAATCATCCAGGAGGACGCTTGATGGCACGTGGCCCACTTTTTCAAGATAATTACCGCCCGCAATTTTCAGGGCATGAAACATTTCCGCTCCGTTACGGGTGGTTAAAAAAGGCGTATGACGCCATAGCCGCAACCGAGGGCAGCGCGGAGAACAAGTCTGTTTTTCTCAGTGATGATGCGATTGCCAGGTTTGGAGTGGGTAAAAATATGGTTGCCTCCATGCGCCATTGGGCCACTGCTACAGGAATTTTAAATGAAGAGCCGGGCTCGGCAGTTATCCACGCAACTGCTCTAGGTCATTTGCTATTTGGGCCGAAAGGGCTTGATCCTTATATGGAGCATCCCGCCACGCTTTGGCTATTGCACTGGAACCTCTCAGCAAGGCCATCTAAGACCACATGGTTTTGGTCTTTCAACCATTACCCTGATATAACTTTTGACCGCGAGCACCTTACCAAGGGAATTTCTAGGTTGGTTAATGAGCGTGGTTGGTCACGAGTTTCGCCGGTAACAATAAAAAATGATGTGGCGTGCTTTGTTCGTACATACACTTCACAGTCTAATACAAGGCAAAGTAGCAACGACGATACATTTGAGTCGCCCCTCATAGAGCTTGGCCTGATAAAAGGAACAGGAAAACGCGATGGCTTTCGTTTTGTACGCGGAGCAAAATCAACGCTTGGTGATGGCGTATTTACGTATGCTTTGCTGGATTTCTGGCTAGGCTATTCCAATACGGCAACCCTTTCTTTTGAAGCCATTGCTCATGAACCGGGAAGTCCAGGACGAGTTTTTTTGCTTGATGAAGATGATGTAGCGGAACGTCTGATCAATCTTGAAGATCTCACCTGCGGTGACCTACGTTGGTCGGAAACCGCTGGGCTAAAACAGGTTGTCCGCAAGCCAGGTGCCAATTTTGATGATCCACTTGGCTATACAGCCTTGGATTACGCGGGCACGGCCCGGAGGGGGCTTAACTAATGCCGCTCGCAGATCATGTACATATAGAGCGCCGCTTCCTTCGTTCAATCAGAATTGACACGGATGTTCGCGATATAAAAGCGCTTGAAGGCTTTGTGTGCCCAGCGTCGTCCGCAGAAGTGCTACTAGCAATGGCGCGGCATGTATCGGAAACTGGTCAGGGCGCGTTCACGTGGACTGGGCCTTACGGTAGCGGCAAGTCTAGCCTTGTTGTTGCTTTAAGCGCTCTACTTAATGGGGATTCGGCAGCGAGGCAGCAGGCCGCAGAAATTTTTGGAAAGAAACTCGCTGGCTCTGTGATCAAAGCTCTGCCTCCGCGAACAAAAGGATGGAGGATTGTTCCTGTCGTAGGTCGGCGCAGTGACCCCGTTCAGGTGATTGGAGAGGCCTTAAGTGTTTCCGGGGTCATTCAATGCGCATCAAATGAGGGTTGGGCCGAAAGCACTCTTATTGCCTCTATCGCAAACGCTGCATCCGAGCCAAGTGAGTATGGTGGTCTCATTATTTTTATTGATGAAATGGGTAAGTTCTTAGAAGCAGCGGCCCAGCACCGTGCAGATCTTTACGTCTTTCAACTGCTTGCTGAAGCCGCAAACCGCAGTAATGGGCGGCTCATTATAGTCGGCATTTTGCATCAGGCCTTTGAAGAATATGCGCGGCGTCTTTCTAGGGAAGTTCGTGATGAATGGGCCAAGATACAAGGTCGATTCATAGATCTTGTTGTCAACGCTACTAGTGACGAGCAAGTTGAATTGCTCTCTCGCGCCATTAAAAGTGAACGCCGCCCTAAAAAAGCTGGCTCTTTAGCTCTAACGGTTGCGCAGAGTATGCGTGGAAATCGCCCTGACGAGGTTAAATCTTTTGCCTCCCTATTAACTGCTTGTTGGCCACTTCATCCTGTTGTTGCCTGCTTGCTAGGGCCAATGTCTCGCCGCCGTTTCGGGCAAAATCAAAGAAGTATTTTTGGGTTTTTAAATTCTGCGGAATCATTTGGTTTTCAAGACTTTATTAATACTGCTGAAGGCAATACGTTTTATACTCCAGATATGCTGTGGGATTACTTGCGGGCAAACCTGGAACCCTCAATTTTAGCCTCTCCCGATGGGCATCGCTGGGCTTTGGCAACGGAAGCACTTGAACGGTGTGAGTCAAGAGGCGGAGATGTTTTGCAAATCAAATTGCTAAAGACAATAGCAGTTATTGATTTGTTTAAGGAAAGGTCTGGCCTTACTGCTAATTTTGAAATATTGCAAACATGCTTTCTTGATACTTCGCCTACTGCTCTCAAAGAGGTGCTGGCCCAGCTTGAACATTGGTCATTCATTATTTTTAAAAAATTTCTTGGTGCCTATGCTATTTTTGCTGGAAGTGATTTTGACATCGATCAGGCTGTCCAGGTTGCGCTCGAAGACATCGCGGAGATTGATTTCATCGCCCTCAAAAATCTTGCCACCCTTCACCCCATTCTAGCGAAACGTCACTACCACGACACTGGTGCGCTTCGTTGGTTTGACGTAAATTTTATACCTGCCCATAGCCTCGACACATTCACAAAACAGTACCAACCCCAACACGGTACGATTGGTCAATTTTTGCTCGTTATACCAACCGAAGGCGAAAACCAAGAGCGTGTAGCAGAACTGTGTTATGACGTAGCCTCTCAAAGCGAAGATAATACCGTCATTGGCCTCTCTGAGCACTCCTGGAACATCGTGACATTTGCGCGAGAGCTTATGGCCTTGGAAAGTGTTAAGCAGGATCGTCCAGAATTGGCCGGAGATGCCGTAGCTCGGCAAGAAGTTGCGGCCCGACTTATGGCTGTACAAGGAGTGCTGGAGGCTGAATTACGCAAAGCATTTGATGAGGCCATGTGGTATAGACATGATGATGCCCCGAAGCAGTATCGCCACGCCCAACTCAATACCCTAGCCTCAGAGATTGCAGATTCTCGATTTTATCAATCCCCAAAGCTCCATAATGAAATTCTAAATCGACATAAACCATCAAGTAGCGCCGTAGCTGCGCAAAATGCTCTGCTGCGCCGCATGGTTCTTTATTTAGGCCAGGAGCGTCTGGGGATTACAGGCTTTCCTGCAGAGGGCGGTCTGTTAAGATCGCTCCTTGAAGCGCCTGTTTTATATGTATGTGAATCAGGAAAGTGGCATTTCACAGCTCCGCAAAAAGATCATGACCCATGCCGTCTTCACCCGATATGGGAGGCCGCTACCGATTTTGTTGAAGCAAATGCCAAGCGCATGATAACGGTTTCGGAAATCTATGACTTATGGCGGCAGCCTCCATTTGGGGTCAAGGACGGACTTCTGCCCGTATTAGCAGTGGCGTTTATCCTTTCTTGTCGTGATCGGCTTGCGATTTATCGCGAGGGTATATTTAGATCTGGGTTTGACGATCTTGATATTGAGTATCTTGCCAAAGATGCGAGCACAATTCAAATACGTTGGATGAATTTTTCCGATATAGGACAGAAGTTGCTCTCTGAATTGGCTACTGTTGCACATGATTTTGATTCGTCAAAGGGCTTTACGCGCTCTAAGCCCATTGATGTGGCAAGAGATCTTATTGCGGTTTATGATGCCCTGCCGCAGTGGACTAAACATACAATGCAAGTTTCTCCTAACGCCGTCAAAATTCGTGAAATCTTCAAACGCGCACATGATCCGAATAAATTCTTGTTTGATGACATTCCTGCCGTGATTGGCAATGGCGGAGTTTTTGAAACTGAGGAAAATTTGCATCGAATTGTTGGGGATATTCGAGACGGGCTTGGAGAGCTTGTAAATGCCTATCCTATAATGCTAAAGCGTCTGCAGGATATGATGCTTGATGAACTTCAGGTGCCCAATATTCCTCCACGCGCATTATCCGAGTTGCGCGGTCGCGCCAAAAACATCCGGCAACTCGCTGGAGACTTTCATCTCGATGCTTTTATTGGCAGGCTTGCTCAATTTGATGATACGACAGAGGCTTTTGAGAGCATCGCTAGCCTTGTCTCAAGCAAACCACCGCGCTCCTGGGCCGATCCTGATGTTGACCGCGCTACAATTAACATCGCAGAAATGGCCCAGAAATTTTTACGTGCAGAGACTTTTGCACGTGTGAAAGGCCGTTTAGAAAAGCGTCAGTCGATGGCCGTGATTGTCGGAATCAATGGTAGGCCAGCGCCAGTGTATGAGGAGTTCGACGTAACCGAAACTGATCGTGCTGCCATCGACAAACTGGTTGGTCAGATGGAAAAAGTTTTTAATGGAACATCGAATCAGCAGAAAAATGTCACTCTTGCAGCACTTGCCGAATTTACTGCTAAATATTTGCAAGGGGATAAGCCGAAAGGCAATATAAAGCGCAAGGCGGTGCGCTAATGTCGAGCAATGAAAAGCATGTGCTTGGTCTCTCTGGTGGGCGAGATAGCGCTGCGCTTGCAGTTTATATGCGACAGCACCACCCGGAGTTGGATATAGAGTATTTCTTTACAGATACCGGCAAAGAACTGCCTGAAGTTTATGAATATCTTGGTCGGCTTGAAGGGTTTCTGGGGAAGCCAATACTCCGCCTTAATCCCGATCGTGACTTTGATTTTTGGCTCAAACAATACAATAATTTTTTGCCTTCCCCGCAATCGAGATGGTGTACTCGTCAGCTCAAACTGCGGCCTTTTGAGCACTGGCTGCGTCCGATGCTGGAGCAGGGATTAACAATTTATAGCTATGTAGCTATTCGGAGCGATGAAGAATACCGTGAGGGGTACTCCTCTAAGCATGAAAGGCTTACTGTTAGGCTACCATTTAAGAATGCCTTAGTGGATAAGGCAGGAGTGCTTGAAATCCTTGACGGGGCGGGGCTTGGGCTTCCTTCATATTATTCTTGGAGAACTCGGAGTGGTTGCACTTTTTGTTTTTTCCAGCAACGAATTGAGTGGGTTAGATTAAAAGAGCATCACCCAGAAGCCTTTGCTGAGGCTAAGGCATATGAAAAAACCGCTCTTGATCACGGTTCGCCGTTCACCTGGAACCAAGGTGAATCACTTGAAGAGCTAGAGAAACCTGAAAGGATTGAGCAAATTAAGCACGATCACGAATTACGCCTAGCCCGCATGAAGGCAAAGGTGCAGCCAAACCCATTACGGCCAGATAATGAGCCGTTGGACATTGACGCTCTTTATGGGCAGGCTAAAGTTTGTTTGGCTTGTCATAAGTGACGGAGGGGTCACCTCTTTTTAGAAAACATCAAGTTGCAATTTGGGATAGGAACTGTTTTTGCATTTCAGGGGTGAGTTCTTTATATTTTTCAATGAGCCAGTCTATTTTTAGGTTGCTTAAACGAGTTTCGACTTTTTTGTTAATTTCCTCAAGGCGAACACGATGGTCGCCCGTAAGTATTGCTGGAGGACGACTAGCACGATCATGCAAACTATTAATAGTTGCCGCGCTTAGGTTTTCAAGATTTGTAATTTCTTCCTCAAAGCTTTTAATCCAGCTGAGACTTTTTTCTTCTCTGTCCTTGGATATCAATTTTTGAAAATTTTCTATAGTTTCTGCTGGATCCCACGGAGATTCATCTTCATTTTCATCAATAGCATCCAATATTTCGGATTTAATTTTATCTGTTAGTGAATTAAACTCATTCCATACAAGCTGCTCATTGCTTAGTTGTTGATAGACTTGCATATAGCACCTTAAAGTCTTGCGCATCAATAGTAAATCATCAATGTCCCCTTCACAACCTTCAAAGATAGAATGTAGCTCATCTACCTCATTCTGCAGCTCTTCAATATCATGGACGGTGTTTATTTTTGTTTTCCATAGTTTTTCAGCCCGTTTTTTAACTCCATTTAAGGCATTTTTTATTTCTTCAAGTCTATTTGACAGTTGCAGGCGCAACTCGGCGACTTCAGGCAATTCGAGTCGCATAGAAATGCCTCGAAGCGTATTCGCGTATCCAGTGCCAACTTTCTGAAGTGCCCGTAGTTCTGCCACCCGAACAAAGCTTGTAGCTTGAACACTGCTTACAAGCCAAAGACTGATTTCGTTTATGGTTTGATGTGCAGAAGCAAATAACTCAACATTCTTGATAGATGCATTAGTATATTTAACCAGCTCAGCGTTCAGATCTTCCAATTTTAGCTTTTGTAAATTCCCCCCCACCTTCTTCATCTTTTGCTTAAATTCTCCTACAATATCAGGAGTTCTGCCTTTTGGGGATTGCTTGTTGAGCCAATCTGGAAAAATTTCAATTATTATTTGCCTAGCGCGTTCAGTATATGGTGTGAGTTTCTCAATCTCGTGATCTGACCATAATGGTTTTTCTGCGGTCATGCGGTTTATCAAGTCACCAAGCTCCACGGTACCCCAAGAAAGTAGCGCTACATCAGAGTGCTCGAATCCTTTCTGAATTTTTCTACTAGCTTCTTCTTGTTTTTTTTCATTTCTTGCCAATTCAGTAGCAGCTTTTTCCGCTCGATTTTCGAGCTGTATTTCACGATAAGCCAGCGTCGGTGGCACTGGAAGTCTCTCTTTTAATTTTTCAGCTCTAAAGTACCAGTCTCGCTGCGCGATGTAGGTTTCAGCTAATTCCCCCTCATCAAGAAGACTTTCCCATTCGGAAGAAGAGTCTCCAGAAAACATCAGCTCTACATCATGCAACCTGCTGACATCAATGAAATTTACCCTAAAGAGTCCATCTTGTATCCACTCTGTTATGGAAATTGGCCTTCCAGATTTAACGATAGAAAGCTTTTCACTTCGCGGGGCCACAAAAACGCCTAAGAAGAGCCCAGCGGAAGCAATATTTGCACCATATGGTGGAGCACAAAGTTCTTTTATTGCATCTTGCAAGAGGATTCTTTTTTCGCCATTAACAAGTCGCCCATCCCATTTCTCCGTAAGCCCCCTGAGCAGGGGATGCTCTGGACGCGTTCGGACAGAACCATTTTTTGCAAAAACGCCCCACGAATCGCGGAGAACGGAAGTCGCGCGGTTTTGATCTTTTGCTGGCTTGGCCATAATAGAATTCCAGTCGAGTCGCCCTTGCAAAAGTTCAGATGTAAGAGCTTGGCAAGTTATAGCGGCGTTTCCTCTCATTGTGCTGAACCCATCAAAAGGAAACGTGATTGGAGATTTATATATTTGGGCAAAAATATCAGACCCGACGCGTCCGAGGCGGGTTGAGCCAATGGGGTCTTTAAAGGCTGTTACATAGCGACGCTGCTTAATCATCCCTTCGACACGCGAGCTAATGTCATCCCGCATTTTTTGTTTATGCGCTGGAATCAAGTTTCCGAATTTCTCAGTGTCTTTAGCGCTAATAGAGTCTTCCAGAATTGACAATTCTGCTAATGATTGTCCAAGCTTACCGTCATCATCTGAAAGCATTACAACTAATATCGGAAGGGCAGCAAAATCCAGGCTTTTAGCTGTTGATCTAAGGAGTTTTGATGCATCATGTTCGGCCACGTCAATATCTCTGCTGGGGCCTACATAACAGTAAATTATTGTCCCTCTAGGTTCATCAATATTTATTGCGTTGAGCCATTGATCCGAGGCCAATTTTACGTGCATCGGGAGGACATCAAAATTTGATGTGATGGCCTGATAGCGCCATTCTTTGGTGGTAATTTTATTTTCTTCAGCGAAGTCACACTCAAGATCATTTAGAAGTTCGCACCACTCTCCAGCTTTATTTGCAAACAATGAAGCTTTGCCTGTTTCATCAAACGTACTTGCAACCCGCTGACGAACATACGCGAGAAACTGGGTGCGAGGTACAGCATCTCCTAAAATATCGAACTGCTTGAAAGCTTCGTCCCACTCAACTATGTTGAATTCTTCTCGCAAAAGCTGAAGCCCGTCCTGGGCGGCTTTAGGTTGGAGTCCTGCCAGTTCAGAGAGAGCGGTTATCGCATCTTCTTGGCTAATGGACTTGAGCCCAAGCTTTGAGGCCAGCACCACTGCTCTTAGTAATTTTAAAAGAGCAGATGATAACTGTGCCCCATGACGCGCTATTACCGAAGAGTAAGAGTGTGTAATCGCGCCTTGCTGTCCACCTTCTTCAGAAGTTATAAGCTCATGTTGAAAATCTTTCGACCAAAAATCTACCGGAAACAGAAGTCCTTCCCCTTCGTTTTCAACGGGAAGCGCCGTGTTTCGTTCAAACACATCCTCAAGTAAGGCAAGAGCTGATCGCTCCTGAAGCTGCTTTCCTGCTGCTGCAAAATAGAACAGAAGCCAGACAGTATAAGGTGAAAGGGGCCAACAACCTTTGCGAATAACGCTGTGAAATTGATCCAGATCTTTCCAAATTCTATGATTTTGAGAAGTAGGGAACCATCTAGCAATACTGCCAAGAATAGACTCAGATTGCTTTCTTGCTACATTATTATAAAATAGATCCTCTATGTAATTAACATCTGTTTTTTCTATGAGATTCGCTATTAATGTTTCTAAATTTATTGACAAGTATACTTTACTAGCAGTTTGGTACCTCGTGACATAGCGCAAGATATCATTCCGGTGTTCGGGAGCGACACGTTGCACGTATGCGTTTAATTCAAACTGGATGAATCCTACAAAACATACCTTACTGGCATTATTTTGAATGCCCTCAAACATATCTTGAAGGACGCCGCTGCCAGCAACGTGACTCTTGACAGTGGCAAACTCTGTATACCTACCAAATTCATCGAAAAGTATAGATATGCACTTAAATGGTTTCCCAACGCCGCAATACTCGCGGGCGGCAACGTCTATAACATCACGCACAGACTCGCCGCCCAATGCGGAAATTTTGATATTTCTAGATTCTAGTATTTTATAAACCTTGCTATATGTTATGTCGTCTTGCTGTTTTAACTTTTGCAAAACATCTTCAATGTTTTCCGCATCACAGGCAGCGATCAACTCGTCCACAACATCCTGATTGCCAGCAGCTATTTGGATTAAGCTTGCGGCTTGAGCAAACCGTGGGCGCAAATCATCGAGTGGGCGAGTATCCAAATCGTGATTCTTGACTTGGTTCATGATTTGCCTGGAAACTTCAGCGGCCAAATCGAAACTTTGCATACCGTTCAAGGCTACCACCAAGCATGGCTGCCTAACTTCGGCAATCAAAACTTTGATATCGGTGGCAATTTCGTGATCTGCTGCTTCAATTCCTAAAAGAATATTGTCAGCTTCAATTCCAGTTGGATTACCAAGAAGCTTGCCAAGAGTCAGGGCAAGATGTGATTTCCCCGTTCCATAACCGGCTATGGCGAGTGTAAAAGGCTGTTCTTCCAGCCCATAGCAACGCCGAAATATGGCTCGCACAAAGCTTGCCGTGTCCTGTAACCGGTGGCCATGAGACGTGCCAATATCTGCTTGAGAAACACCGTGATAAGCAGGGCCGTGAAATACAAACGCAGACGCTGCAGCCAAAGCCTTAGGCTTGTCAGTTTCGAGCCAGTCAATGTTAACGGCACCATTGAAAAGTTTATCCCCACGAAACCGAACAGTGTCACCAAGTAACTTTGGCATGAACTATCTCCGTCTAAATTAAATCACAAAAAATTAGTTTCCAAGCGGTTTCGAGATCCATCCTTGGGTGCAGAAGCCAGGGTTCCATATGGCGGTCAACTGTGAACAGTCCTTTTTGCTCTACTAGTTGGAGCACTCGCTGGAAAGCATCTATGTCCCAACCAGGAATGGTTCGCCAGCCTGCAACTGAATCTAGTTCTACAACAGAAATTTGAGCGTTCTTTGGGAAGTGGTCATGTACAAGCTGCAATAACCATGCGCCATATCCAAAAGCAAACTCGTCGCTGACTGGGGCAGATTTTCGAGTAATAACTCCACTTTTCTCTGACAAAGCGCCACAAGTTCGAAATGCAGCATCATCCTCGTAAGTACCAACCAATGGCCCAATTATCCCAGGCTTGTCTACCTTGAGGGCGGAGCGGAGGTGTTTATCTAGTTGAAGCCGCTCGAATGTCATTCCAAGGGCTTGTTTGCCAGGGAAGAAAACTTGATACCAAACCTCGGCCCCAGATAACGGACTGCAAAGGTTTAGATGCGCTATCCATTGGGTGATATTTAGTTTTAAAAACGGATCTTCCAGCAACACAATGCGGCCAAAGGGGGTAAGATCTGGTTTTTTAATAGCTGCATGACTGGAGCTTGACAATAGAATGAGCCCCATCCCCCGGCAATATTCAATAATAGCAGGAACCTTGCCACTCGACCCACCCATAGGAATACCGGTTTCCGAAGCAATTCCCTGATAATTCCCCGCTTTTCCAGCCGCCGCATAACGGAGCAGCGCATTTATATACTGTCGTTCCGGCTTGAAAGTGTTATGAAAATTCCGTGAAAGACGTGCAGGTTTACGCATCAAAGCTACGCTCCTCCAACGCGGTTATACGGATTTTTAAGGCTTTCTGAACAAGCTTTTCGCCAACTGGATCTAAAACACTACCAATGGAATAACACTCGCCTTTTGAAAGCGAGGAGAGTTTTCGCATCCAGTCGTCTACTTTTTGTCTTGTTGCTAATGCGGCAATCTCGGCAAAGGCCTTGAGTTCTGTGTCGGCTGGCCTAAAAAAGAGTTTATGCGCTGCATTAAACATCCGATCTCGCTCGTCCTTCTTCATGTTACTCATGGTTTGGGTCGCAAGTATGAGTGAAAGACCAAATTTTCGTCCTTCACGCAAATATTTTGACAGAGGACTTCCTTCCTTATGGTCAAGGTTCTGAACTTCGTCGAGCACGATGACTTTTGGGTCAGTTTTTTTACCTTTGGATTGCAGGTGGCCGTATAAATCCCAAAGAATAAATTCGGTAATTAACCTTCCTGAATACATATCCATTCCAGCAAGTTGAAATATATTGCATAGAGGATCCTGATCAAGGAACAGGTGATCCCAATCAAACCCAATTTCGCCAGATGAAAACGGTTGTTCCAAAACAAACGGGCGTAACTTGTTATATAACGATTGCGCAGATGCCTTGTACTGCTTCTCACCAGTCATTGATTCGATTATTTCGAGCATGTGATCAAGATTCATGCCACTTTTCATAGTTTCTACGCTGTCCATGATTGCACGGTGAAGAACGCTATATTGCTGGTCTCCAATATTATATACAGAGTCAAACAGGCCTGCTATGCGTTTGGCAATGGCATTGGAATTTTCCTTTATCACAATCCCACCGTTATCGGACTCTTGGGGTAAAAAGGGATTGATTGGAAGCGGCTCTTGGCGCACGACATGTTGCTTGGGTGATAAAACCTCGTTGGCAATCTTTTCCAGGTGGTTCGGCAAGAAACCATTCGTGTAGTCAATGATCAGGCTATTTTGCCTGAATTTGCTCATTTCGCACAGCATCGCTTGTATAGCATAGGTCTTCCCTTGTCCTGAAGAACCAAAAATGAGCATATGTCGGTTTGCTAGCTCAGGGTGATTGAATTCCCAATAAACCGGTTGAACGCTGGGAACTGTCTTGCCAAGAAGGATTCTTCCGGAGGGCATTTCTTTATTCACGACTGCGGTTAGCTCCGCAACGCTTTCAAGTCTGCCTTCTTGCTGTACTGCGTTTAATGGCGTTGAAATTATCTTTGTATCCGCATCGGACTCGGCTGATCGTACGAAATTTTCAACCTGCCCAGCAACCAGGGGCTGAACGGTGGGTTCAGCAACCTCATCTTCAGGTGGCTCCTCCTCATTATCATCCTCGTCTTCTAGCCAAGGCGTGTAATCATCCTCTGTATCCTCAAGAATATACTCATCGTCCTGTTCAACTACCGTAGCTTGTTGCGCATTGATGGTATTCCAGTTGACAGGGGATTCTAAGGTGTCAGTCATCAGCTGGCGTACAAATTCTCCCCCAACAGTATAGACATTAGCGACCACATTACGATCTTCACCGGTGTGCCAATATCCAACGCGTTTTATTTCTTGATCCTGATCTATCCAGAAGGCGAATACCGATGCATCCCAAGTGACAAAAAAATTTCCTTCCGCCAAGCGTTCAAGTGCTGAAAGAACATCTGAATATTTTGTTTTTGAAACTTCAGTTTTGCTAGCAATCAAACGATGAAGTTGCATCCACCAATACCGCTGGTCAGGACGATCTTTGCTAGAGGCTGTGCTACCTGCCCTTTCCGTTGAACTTTTGAAGGCTGACCCTAACACTAATAGGCCGTTGTCAATTTGAGACATGGCTTTACGAATGTGCTCGGACGATTGTCGTCCCATCTTGCATTCGATGAGATGCAGTTTCACGTGGAGTTTTTCATCTTCCCGCAGCCAAACCTGCATCCACATTAGATCCGGGCGGCGTAAGTTATCTGCAAGATCAAACCAGTGCCTGTAGGCATCAAGCGAGATTAGTGATTCGCAAAGCAGGCCTTCGTCACCTCGCAGTAGTTTCCGGGTCAAGGAATATGCCATAAAGTCACGGATGTATTGATCTTTAGCCCCAGTTGCCCTTACTAAAGATAGACCTGAAAGTTCAGGGGCGGCACCAAGAACTCCTGTGGCAACGGCTTTGCAGTCGCCCGGAGACCAGCCTGCTTCCGCAGCATATAATTGCTGTATGGCTGCCTGAACCCGGTAATGAATATCGACGAAAGAAAACTGCTCTGTCGAAATAGTGTAATTGTCTTCTCCGTGGCGACCAACTCCTGAACCAAATCCGATAATTTCTCGTTCTTTGGTACTTTCGAGTTTGGGCGTTCTAATGAGGCGTTCATCCATGTTGGGATCAATACAGATAACCCACTCTGCTTTATCGTGGACGCAGTCCATTAGGGCTCTCCACGGCGAAAAATCTCCTGAACCGACGACGACGGTACCTGTCTGCTGTACTCCGGTTTTCAGACCATGCAGCAGTGTGGCATGATAGGCCCCGAGTGCAAACTGCCTGTTACTGACAACCCGCTTCCGTTTGTACTTATCAGCTGGGTTACTGACCGTGCAGCAGGCTTTTTCAAGAATGGGGAATTTAAGGTCACGGCTAGTGATATCGAAGGGATCGACTCGCTCAAACTCATTCACCCCGGTACCAGCGCCAATGAAATCATAAAAAATGGCAATATCCGCCTCGAACTGCTCCTTTATCAGCTTCTGGAATGCACTAAGATTGTTTTTTTCAACGATACGGTGAGCCACAGAAAAACGGCAGTTTCGGTACAGTTCATACTTTGATTCGGTTTCAGCAGCCTCCCAACGCTTCTTCCACTGTTGCACCCAATTAGAAATGTCGGATTGATCGTTGGATTCTGTAAATACGGCCACACTGATAGCGTATGGCCTTCTGCGGTTTCCATTCAATACATAGCGCTTATTGGGCTTCTGCTTCGTTGGTTTTGTTGCTAAAACCTTCAAATAAGCGTGTACCGCTGCTACCACTGGTTGAATATCCTTATTCCTGAACACCGCAATGCTCAATCCGTCCTGGGCGTGGGGGTGAAGATCAAAATAGTCCTGCATGAACCGCAGAAGGAGTTTTGATTCACTTGTTTCACGAAACATCTCGGTATCGTTTAGATTACCGCTATCTTCGCCACCCTCGTTATAACGAAGCAGTAGTCGCGTGGAGAGAGGGGCGTTTATCGTTGAAGAAGATCCGATGCGATGGATAAGTTCGTTGCCCCTAACATCGGCGCACAGATTTTTGCTTTCATCGTTCAGCAGTCCTGTCAGGGGAGACTGAATGCTTGATAGGTCAACATATGCTCGCCAAATATGGGCTTTAAAGCTATCTTTGCTTGGTGTTTTGGAAAGCTCCTTATCAACTGTAAAGTTAAAACACCTCGTCAGATAAACAATCTGTGCCTCCAGCATTTCCACGACGGAAGGGTGAAGTATAGTAGCCACCCCGGAACGCTCGTGAACATCCGCATACCAAGTATTGTCAAGGTTCAGAGGGCGCGACTCCACAATTAAAAAAAACCGGGTGAGCATCCCCACGAGGGAAGAAGCGGAAATATCTGGCAGCGCAAGCGCTTCCTCAAAAGCATCCGTGTAGGTCTTGCGAAGCTCCGTCCATTCCGGACTGTCGCTAAAGATGGTTGCAAAAAGGCCGTTTGCGGATGCAGACGTTACAAACCGATCATACTTCTCTGATAGCCGTTTGAGGCTGGATGACAAGGGATCCTCGACCTTGCTCCAATCTCCGCTTAGCAGGTTGGTCAGGGCCGCACTGGATTCTCGTTCGTCTCGGATGGCATGCAAAAGCACACGCCGCACCTCTTCGTCGGCCGTGGCTTGCAACAATTCTTCGAAATAGGGAATATGATAGACGGGAAGCTTGTGAATCTCTTGCAGGTTTGTAATCGCCTGGCTAGCGCGGCGCAACAGGTCAATCGACAGTCGGTACATATGGTGTTCAGGAAGCCGCCAGCCATATTTTCGCTTTAATGATTTATGCGCCGAGATAATGACGACCACAAACTCTAGCACTGGCTCGGAGTTTTTTGCATATCGGCAATTAATATCCGGAGAGAGCAGTTCGCTTAATATGGCAATCTCGCTACCATCGGCATTGCTGATATTGATATGGCTTTTTAACAACTCATCAATCCCGCCAATTAGGCGGGTAAGGTAGCGCCTGGCATATGCCGCATTTTCAGCCGCGTCCCCAGGCCCTTCATCATTACTTTCTTCTTCGGCACCATCCATATCGTGTTTAAATAGCACGGGAGAAATCTCGATGGACTGAATAGAGATCTCTGCTTTGTCTCTATGCTCGATATAAAAGTCTCTGAGCGTCATCCAAAGAGCGTTCAGAAAAACTTCTATGGGGCTTCCATCCAATTTTTTGGTGCTTTCTTTCTTTTCTTTTTTCGCTCTATCCTTAAAGTTTAAAATATCATCCCAGATAACTACAAAATCGCACTGTTTCAGCTTCTTGCATTCACTTGGGTCGTCATTTTCAATAAAATTTCTTAGCCCTACTAATAAGTCTTGCCCAGAGGCATAGGGGCCGCAAACCTCTTCATCGTCAAGAGGAATGCCCGGATCATTTCCTTCGCTTATTGCCGTTTGTAATTTATCAATAGCCTTGAGCGCCTTGTCCCGTTGGCGGGCCTCAAGAAAGAGTGTGTAATTGAAGAACTCCACCGCGTTATGGATGTATGGCCTTAGCTGTTTTTTCTTTTGCTGGAGTGGAAAGCGGGAAAGCACAGGCAGACCGAACTCCTGGAGATTTGCAAGCATCAACCGAGGAACGTCTGTCACGTCAGCCGCGAGGCTGAGATCCAATTTTTCCAGCCAATCGCTAAGTTGTAGCAGATCCCCGGTTCCACCGGTAAGCAGCGGCTCAATGACTCTGTCGATGGTCTTGAGGCCATCTTGGTCGTAGTCATGTATTCCTATGCGTTGCAGTTTTTCTTCTACCCACAAGCCAAAACTTTCCCGCATATCCTCCTTCCAGATCATATCAGGATCGCAGGTATGGAAATCCGCCAAGCCTGCAGAGTCAGTCACCTGATCGGCACCACAAAGAACAATAACCAGAAGACGGTTACTATCCGTGTTTACAATACTTCGGGTATATGTCAGGTCTCGGTCTTCGCTCAGCCATCCGTTGCTGCGAGCCTGGGCGATGCCTGATCCACTCCACTCTGTTGTCAGTGCGGAAGCGATTTTTAGAACTAGTTCAACTTTTGGGCTTTTCAAGTAAGCGGCTGTTACCGCATCGGCAATGGCTAGAAGGGTCGGTTCTGGCATAGCCGGAACCATAAAAATCATCTTGCGTCCATCTGTCGTGTCTGCTTGAAAGCGCTCGATTTGTTTTTTTAGATGGTTACGTATCGTATTAGCAAAATAGCTCATTGGATGTCCCCTCTGTCATCCGCCGGATTGTGGATCAGCGCACAGGAGTCGGATAAATGGATTAGAAACCCGGCAGCTTCTAGCATTTCCTGAAGCCACTGGTCTGTATTCGCCGGTAAGTAGATTCCCTTACCACAAAGTCGCTCGCTGGCCCGATCAAGTCCTTTGGCATCAAAGACTAATCCATGCCGTCGTTCTAGCAGATCCTTGAAGGTATCAAATGTAAGCCTACCTCCCACCGGAACCGTGGTCACCACCATCAGGCGGAGCAGTTGTTCATTCAAAACAAACCGCGCTCCGGCCCCTCTTTTGGGAACAATCAAACCAAACCGTTTGCCTAGGCTCATAAACAGTTTACTGCCGTAGGATTGATCTGCCTTTTTAAGCCTTTTATTCAGTTCTTCTTCATCTTCCAGAAGCTCTGCCGCCTCTCTCAACGATTGAAAAATTATCTTTTCAAGCGCTTTCACGGATTGCTGAGAAAGGCGACGGATACCCAGACGGTTTTCTTCTGGAGCCGATACGACCAGCCGATAGTCCGGGCCTTTGCTAGTGTCCGCGTTGCTCATAAGCCGCATACTCTGCATGGCCAGGGTACGGAGAACCTGCATAGAACAAGCGGTCTCCAGCATGTAAATCCGCTCAACCACATCTAGGTTGCTATGCATGAGACGAAGCAGATCAACAGCAAATAGATAGCCTTCCATCCAGCTTTCTGCATTGCACCAACCGGCGGAGACATAGCGACGATCCGCCTCAGTTCCATCGGTGTTTTCCGGGGTAATGGGATCCAAACGAGAGTCAATGAATTCCGCAAGTTCCGTCAAGGTGGGGGGACAAAAATTCATCAGATTCTGCAAGGATTCGTTCAGCTGAGTATGCATCCAGGCTGGATCCTGTTCGTCTTTCGTCAGCCCGAAATTCCCCTCCTGGCACCATGTGGTGATTTGGTCGTGAGGCTGTCGCAGGGCATTGCAAACCTGCAAATAAAGCAGCTCGCCGCCTCTAGCAAAAAACAGGTGTTGGTTCATATCGAAATATGATGAACGGTTCTCAATCAAATCATACCAATCGTCTACATTGTCTTTTTCAGCTTTCGTCTCTTTCCAGATAGATTCGCCAGAGAGAAATCCAGCAGAAATCGGCAAGAAGCTTTGCGCGCACCAAGTCCTTCCGCTGCCTGCTCCCTGAAACCCGAGGAATAGGTTTTCGAGAGTGCGAATAATGTTCTGCTTATTTTCGGGGTCATCTACTTGAATTTGGTCGCTCAGTTTTTGGATCAACTGCGCATGGTGATCTCGATGAGTTTTGTGCCGAGATTCCAGTCGGGATGCGCCCAAAAAGGAGAAGAGTTTCAGGTTCAGTCGCGCTTTGGGCGCATATTTAAGCGGCGCATTATTCCAAACCAAAAGTTGTTCCCGACTCGGCAGAGCTGTTTCAAAATCCACGGCCCCAATCCGTTTGGGGGAAAAGACAACAAGCAAAAATTCACTCAGTAGTTCACTGATGGTCTGGTCGGAATACAAACGGTTGCCATAAAGCTGAATCGCCGGATTCTGCATCGCTTTCGCGTCATCTGGAGCGTAGGGAAAATAGTTAAAGGTCATCAGTTACCTCCAGATTATTGCCCTTTACGGCAAAGCGCTGTCTGCGAAAGGTGTGATCCGTTTTTAGCCGCACCAGCATGATCCGTTCGTCGTCATGAGTGGAGGCTCTTTTTTGAACCTGGGCTTTAAAGCAATCGAGCCGCTCAAGATAGGAGGCTTCAAGCACCTCGCCCAACTCACCAAAATGGCGCATCATGACATAATCAAGGAATGGCACTTTCAGCGGCAACCTCAGTCCGTCAATGCGGTCTTTTCCGTGTAGCACTAAATCCTTACGCTGTTCTCCAGTGGCACTTTTAGTACCTACAAGTTTCAGGTTCGTTGAATTGCTCCAGTCAAGCTCAGCTAAAACGACTTGGGCGCTCTGCCGCACTTCGCTTCGACGGCGGCTCAGAGTCACATAAAGTCTCCGGTCATTTTGCGTCGAGCCTTCAGGGATTCTCACTCCGGTAAAGTGTTCTTGAAGGACATGATAAATCTTGCGTTCGAGTGTGTTCTTTTCCTGAAATTCAAGGTGAGCACCATCATCTTGCCATCTTATCCAACCCAACAGCGTCGGAGAGTTCAGGTACTGCCCCAAATATTCTTGTTCCCCGTCGGAAAAGTCCGCTAAAAAATAGAGCATACGGCGAACCTGTTCTCGGGCCTGTTCCGATGACATTTTGAAGAACTGTGAATCATGAGCCCCATGACGGCGTAGCTTTTCAAATTCCTCATTCAGTGAACTCACACCGAGTGCTACTGGCTTGTCACAGTTGCGCAGCCACAATTTGTGCTCCCAGCCTGGGCAGGGACGTTCCCCAAATTTTTGGTTTTCGATCTCCTGTACGGCCTTCATTTCGAAGGCGGAAGCATCCGGATTGCAGCCATTGTCACCAAAAAAACGGTTAAAAAAGAGATATTCAGAAACCAGCGGAGGCGGATTTTGTGCCTGAATTTTCCGGATGTCCTGTTGAGCGAGCCCAGAGGTAATAAGATACGCAAGGTGCTCTGTAAATTGTCGCATGGTCAGGCGCGTTCCATATTCATACATACGCCGATAAGCCAGAAAGATCCGTTCTGTTGCTCGTTCCTGATTGGCTTGTAGAAGGTGGACGTTGGTGAAAATGGGGCAGGTTTTCCAGCAATCCAGAGTTTGGCAAATTGTCCAGCGTTCCTGAGCGAGCATCTTTTCAAAGACCTGGCGGGCCAGGGCCATATTATCCATGCGGGCTAGGTTGAAGACTCGAAAGTTGATGCTGCCCAGAGACAGAGACGATTCCCCGCTCTCACTGCCTATAGCTTTCAAGACGCGGCTTTCCAGTTCAACAGCTTTTTCGCCAAAATATTCCGAATGCTGTTTTGCCAAATCCAATAAGGTTCCAGTGTTGGAAACCAAAAGAAAGCGACGCTCTCGTTTCGACAATTCGTCCAGTAGGATTAGGTCTTCGTTGCGGTCACGTTCACTCAGGTCTTTTAGGATTGATACATTCCCCACATCTTCCCGAGGTTGCGGCGGGTCATCTAGGGGATGGTCATGACCCCAATCTCGAAAAAGTTTATACACCTCCATAGCGAGGGTAGATTTGCCGTCCCCTGCATGTCCTGTCAAAAGTATATGTTGGCCCTCTTGGTTCCTCAGTTCTTCATAAATAATATCCGCAAGTGGGTGTTTTACATGGATGGTGGAAAACTGCTTATTGCATACCTGTGATTCGGCAAGCGCATTTTCATTTCCCCCGCCGGATCGCTGAAGCGAATTAAGGTAGCTGACAAAGGGATTGCTCTCATTCCTTAGTTCAGAATTAGGCTGCAAACGATCCAAACCCCCACTATATGATGAACTGAGATTTGTGTACACATCCATGCGAACTCCTTTGTCTTTTCACGAGCACTGCTATATCCCCCAAAAAAAATTACCACAAAAATGACTCGAAGTCATTTCATAATTCCTTGATGACTCTTCTGAGTAAAATCATGGAAAATGCCAAATGAACAAAGGCGGTAAAGTGTTGGTGGAACCTGTCCCAGCGTGCCATTGTCCGCTTGAACGTATTGAGCCAAGCAAAAAGTCGTTCGATTTTCCAACGGCGACGATAACGCCGCAAGGGGCGACCATCCTGCGTTGCTTTACGCTTTCGATTGCGCCGATGTGGTGCGATCATCTCAATCCCTTGGGCAGCAAGGGCGTTATCGAGCGGATCACTGTCATAGGCACGATCCCCAATAATTCTTCTGGGCTGTCCCACTGTGACAATTTCATCGAGGGTAGCTTGGACAAGGGTGACTTCATGAGGACCAGCAGAATCCGTGTGCAGGGCGAGTGGAAGACCAGAAGCGTCTGCAATAACCATGAGCTTCGTACCTTTCCCCCGCTTGGTCTTTCCCACTTTTGCGCCCCTTTTTTTGCCACCACGAACGTGCCGTCAATGAAGCATTCCGAGAGGTTTATGGCCCCACGCTCTTCAAGGTCACGGGCGAGAGCCTCAAGGATTTTTCGGAATACGCCCGTTTTGACCCACTTACTGAATCGGCGATAGCAGGTTGATGAAGACGGGAATCTCTCCGGCAAGTCAGCCCAGGCGGCACCAGTGCGCAATACCCATAAGATGCCGTTCAGTACAGAGCGGTCATCATGGACAGGAGGCCTTCCCCGCACGGAAGAAGCCTCATTTGCAAGGAGAGGTTCCAAAATTGCCCATTGGTCATCTGTTAATCTTTGGTATTTGCTCATGAAATTCGATTACACGATTTTTATGACTTTTTCTGGAATTATGAAATGACTTCTCGGCTTCTTTTTTGTGTTCATTGATGCGGAACCGTAAGCGGCATTACGCCACCTAGGTTAAGGGAGCATACATTGAAACCGTAATAAATTGAAGCTTAAGCGGTATGGAATTTTTTATGCCGATGGATAAAAGTTCACTAAATACGGCGAATAAATGACAAGCTTTGTAGCTGTATAGTAGACCGGCACATGTCAATAAAGCCAACAGCATTCGCGACAAGTCACCTTTCCATACCCTGCGAACGATCGCGCGAGTCATGGCGGAGAATCTTATTCTCCTCCAAAATAACCTGTTTCCCCCATTTTTTCCTGGCGTAGAGAATGGCAATCTGCTTGGCATTGTCACTGGCGGCGGAAAAGAGAACGTCTTTCCCGCTATCCCGCACGGTGCTCCCATCTTTGAGCGTAAAGACGACCGCGCCCTTGTGGTCAACATGATGTTGAAAGCCGTCAATAACCTGCTCCATGCGTAATACAGCCTGAAGGCGGCTTTTCCCCTTGCAACTGATACCATCCATTTCCAGCACTGCGCGTTCCTTGGCCGCGAATTCGGCCCGTGCCTGGCCATGCTGTGACCAGTCTTTGGCGGACGCGGCCTGCTCCGGCTCCACAGACTCTTTTCTGGAGCGGAGAACCGCCAGGGCGACTTCGTTCCCCCGGTCGGCTTTATCCTGCAAAAAGCCGTTCCATGACGTATAGGGGATATCCCGGCGCACGGCGCTGCGCGGCTCCTGAAAATCCAGCCTGGCCCTGGCCAGGGCTTCGGCCTCATGCTTGCGGGCGAGTTGCAGAAGCCGCCGCAGATTTTTCTTGGCGATGTATTTGCGCTCCAGTTCCTGGCGCTTGGCCGCCCACTCGGCACGGATGGCGGCAAGGGCGGTGTCCTCCTGCTCCTTGACAGCTTGCAGCCGGTCTTTGCGGACGGCGATCCCGGCCTGGTACTCGGCAAAGAGCTGGCCACGTTCCGACGAGCGATGCAGCGGGTCGGCAGAGTAGCGCGAGCGTTCTTGGATGTTTTCCAATTCTTGCGGCGGCTGGTACGGGCCGAACCTGGCCTCCAGTTTTTTCTTGGACAAACCGCGATCCAGGGCGCTTGCCTTGATGGCATGGGCGGCGCGTTTGCTGTGCCGGTCTTTGATGATCAGGCCGTTGCCATGCGGCTTGATCTCCATACCGCGTTCCGCCAGGGCCGTATGCATATTCTGCCAAGCCGTTGCAGTGTCCAGGGAGCGGATTATCTCTTCGCGATGTTCCTTGGCGTAAGAATCAAAGGATTGCTGGCCGGTGTGGGCCTCCACCAGGCTGGCTTTCTCGTTGTTGCGCTGGCGGGTCTGCTCTGACTCCGTGATCTCAATGCCGTTATCCACAGTCAGGCCGAATTCTCTTTCCACGGTCCGGCACACCTTGTCGCGTATCCAGAAATCGCGGAATTCCTTGTGACAGGTGTACTTTTCGGGGGCGATCATGTTGCAATGTCAAGAACTCAATAAAAGTATTTAATTACAGAGCATTAACATTGCCTGCTCCTTCATAACCCCCCAGTATCTACCCCTAAAATATGTGGCTGTAAAAAGCCTTTTTCAGACGGTATGGAATCCCATAAGTAAATGATAGCCCGTATGGCCCGTTTCCGCCTTGTTCGCTAATATGATTTATCTTTATGAAATATATAAATAAATTTTTACAAAATGTATTGTGTACCAGCAAATATACCAGCAATTTTTGGGCCTTCTCATAAAGGGGGGCTAACAGATTGCATCAAGCTGATGCTGTGGGCTTGAAAAGGAAAAAGCTCATTCGGCAAACCCAAAGCCATGGCAAGGCATGAAACTGCTTTTTTTGGAGTATCCTCCAAAATTGCATAAGAACACATAGGATGCAATACAAAGACATACGAACACATAATTTCGCATATGAACGCATACAAAGACATAGGAAGCAATATTATCACATAATTTTGCCCATTTTATGCTATATTATGCCTTTCTATGCGTTCCGAGTGCTTTCTATGCATTCCTATGCTGAAAGAAGAGGACAGGACAAAGGAAGTGGTCCTACCTTTTTAGGTAGCCCCCTTCCAGTCCTGCCCTCACTTGGGGTTCGGGGTTGGCTTATTCGCCCTGGCGGGCTCAACGTAAGAGGGCCGAAACTGGCACCAATACGCCGAGCGCACAACAGCCTATGCCTTTGGCACGGCTGGTGATGTGACCTTGGCAAAGAATGAGAGGTATATGGAGCATTGGCGGAAGATTGAGGGGCAAAAAGGGCAAACGATGGAGCGTGAAAAGGAACAGATACAGCCCAGGCTACGGGTGCGGTAGGTGGATAAAGTCCACACACACCAGCCCTTCCCAAAAAAAACAAGCCGTTATTGACCCATCTCAATAACGGCTTTTGTGTTGTGTTGTTGCGATACCACATCGTTATGGCTTTCAGGAAAATGGTTTCCTGGCTGGCTACCCAGCACCCAAGCTGTGGTTATCCCCGCTGTTCATGGGGTGTTTGGGGTAGGGCCAAAAATGTTTCCAAAATGCAGCCCTCCTAATAATAGCGTATTATACCAAGCTAACCACCATTGCACTAAAGTCAACTTACGCTTATCATTACGCATAAACAACCTGCCTTATATTTTGTCACAGCCTGCCCAGCCAGTGCAAAAGCCTCAGTGTATATAATTTCAATGCAATAAGTAGAACGAGCAATGCACAAGGAACAATAATGGCTTCACTCAACCACGCAAAAATTACCAATGCACTGGATGCCATTGTTGCCAAGTGCGACAAGACTTCTTTCTTTTTCGATTTTCTGTTGGCCTATGGAACTCCTAAAACAACCATTTCCCGTATTCAGGCAGGCGATGCCCAGCGCAACCTTGCCACCATTCAAGGTGATATTGCCGTTCCGCAAAAAATGTACTTCCGGGCAGTGCAGGCTGGTAGTTCAGTTGCAGATGCCCTGGCAGAAATTCGCGCCCTGCCTGTGCTGGAAAGAGGAAAAATACGCTTTGTGCTGGTCACAGATTTTGTCACCGTTGCTGCCTATGACAAAAAAGTGGACGATACGGTATTGTTCGACTTTGCCGAACTCACCCCCAATTATGACTTTTTCCTGCCGCTCACTGGCAAGTTTGAAAAGCCCATTGAACACGCAGAACACCCTGCCGATGTAAAAGCCTGTGAGAAAATGGGGAAGCTGTACGACAGCATTTCCACCGTAAACCAGTACAGCAAAGACAATCTGCATACCTTGAACGTGTTTCTTACCCGGTTGTTGTTCTGCTTTTTTGCGGAAGATACAGACATTTTCCCGCAGGCCAACCAAATGACTTCCGTACTCAAGGCCACCACGCAGGAAGACGGTTCAGACGTTGCCCATTTTTTTGAACAGCTTTTTCTTGCCCTCAGCTTTCCCGCCAATGCTCCTGAACGCGCTGGCCTGCCCAACACATTCCAGCAATTCCCCTATGTTAACGGGGGGCTGTTCCAGGAACGCATTGTGGTGCCGCAATTCAATGCCCGCGCCCGGCGCTTGCTTCTGGAATGTGGCAATATGGAATGGCGTGACATTTCCCCGGTTATTTTTGGCTCCATGTTTCAGGCTGTTATGGACCCGGAACAGCGCCGGAGCATGGGGGCGCACTACACCAGCGAAAAGAATATTTTTAAGGTGCTGCGCCCATTGTTTTTAGATGCCCTGTATGAAGAATTTGAACAGATACAACAGAAAAAACAGGGAAAAAAGGCAGCATTGCAAGCCTTTCATGCTAAAATTGCGAACCTTGGCTTTTTGGACCCGGCTTGCGGGTGCGGCAACTTTCTTGTGGTGGCCTTCAGGGAACTAAAAGAACTGGAACTACAAGTGTTACAAGCATTACGAGCAGACGACCCCAAGTTTTTAATGCTGAATATCAAACTGATTACCAAAGTGAGCATTGACCAGTTTTACGGTATTGAAATTGAGGAATTTCCAGCAGAAGTGGCCCGCGTTTCCATGTGGCTTATGGAACACGTTATGAACGTGAAGTTTGGCAAGTCCCTGGGTGGGGTGTTCCCTTCCATTCCCTTGCAACACTCTGCCACCATTGTATGCGCCAACGCCCTGACCACCCCGTGGGAAAGCGTTGTTGCGCCGGAGAAACTGCATTATATTTTTGGAAACCCTCCGTTTGCGGGGAGAAGAAATCGTACAAGTGAACAGCAGGCAGAGGTTGCAGAATATTTCTCAGGATATAAAGATGTAGATTATGTAGCATGTTGGTTAAAAAAAGCTGCAATCTTTGCAGATAAATATGAACAATGTAGAATAGCGTTTGTAGCAACAAATTCAGTGACGCAAGGCGAGCAGGTATATCATATATGGGATTTTATCATTAAAGAGCGAAATTTTTCAATTGACTTTGCTTTCCGGACATTTAAATGGAAGAATGAAGCAAAAAATAATGCTATTGTGCATTGTGTAATCATTGGATTTTCAAAAAACAATTGCAGAATAAAAAAAATTTTTGATGAGAACGGTATTCAGCGAATAGTTGCGAATATAAGTCCATACCTCATTGAATCTGATAATATTTTTGCTGCACCAGTTTCTCATCCTCTTTGCAAAATTCCGCCAATGCAAAATGGTAATGTACCATTGGACGGTGATGCCTTAAAAATTGAACCCCATGAATATGATGATTTCAAAGATTGCATATATATCAAGAGACTTATGGGCGGAGAGGAATTATTAAAGAATAAAAAAAGATATGTACTCTGGCTTGTTGGCCTAGAGTATAGCGACATAATAGACATGCCAAATGTATTGAAGCGCGTGGAGCTATGCAAAAGAAAAAGATTATGTATGAGCGATGCGTCTTCAAAGGCTTTAGCCTCTACACCAATGACGTTTCGCGACACTAATAATCCGACAAGATATATTGCGATGCCAATAGTCTCTTCTGAGAAAAGAAACTACATTCCGATGAGTTATCTCGACAATGCTACGATTCCAACAAATCAACTGCAAACAATTCCCAATGCCACATTATACCACTTCGGGATTCTCACTTCTGCCATGCATATGGCTTGGATGCGTACCGTGTGTGGAAGGCTAGAAATGCGGTATCGGTACTCGGCAACGATCGTCTACAACACTTTCCCTTGGCCTGCTGCCAATGAGAAACAACGGCAACACATTGAAAGCCTTGCCCAAACGGTGCTTGATGTGCGGGAAACCTACCCGGACTTGACCCTGGCCCAAATGTATTCGCCAGAAACCATGCCAGAGCCGTTGCAAGATGCCCACACAGCCCTGGATATGGCAGTGGACAAACTCTACCAGAACAAACCCTTTGCGGATGATGAACAGCGCTTGCAGCTTTTATTCACCCTGTATGCCAAGCTGGTGACGCAGGCTCCCGGTGCTCAGGCAGATTATGCAGACGAAGAGGAGAGCGAAGATGACTGAGTTGCTGCATGTAGAATACGCCCAAACAGGCAAAAGCACCCAACAGAATACCATGGGAATGCGGGAAATGCAGGCCCGTGCCTATGCCGCCAAAGATGCCCAGTATTTGCTCCTGAAGGCCCCGCCTGCCTCGGGTAAATCTCGCGCTCTCATGTTTCTGGCTTTGGATAAGGTGGAGCGGCAAGGGCTTGCCAAGGCCATTATTGCCGTGCCTGAAATTTCCATTGGCGGTTCCTTTGCAGATACCCCGCTGAGCAAATTCGGCTTTTTTGCAGACTGGCACATTGATGCCCGCTACAACCTGTGTACCGCAGGGGAAGCTGGCAAAGTAGACAAACTGCTGGAGTTTCTGAATGACCCAACTGCCAAATACCTGCTATGCACCCATGCCACCTTGCGCTTTGCCTTTGAGCGGGTGGGCAGTGCCAGTACGTTTGATAGCACCTTGATTGCCATTGACGAATTTCACCACACCTCTGCGGAAGACGGCAACAGGCTGGGGGCAATGGTAGATAGCCTTATCCACCATTCCACGGCCCACCTTGTGGCCATGACAGGTTCCTACTTTCGCGGCGACCAAGTGCCCATTCTTTCCCCGGAAGTGGAAGCTCGGTTTACCCACGTTACCTATACCTACTATGAACAACTCAATGGCTACACCTATTTGAAGTCCCTTGGCCTTGGCTACAATTTCTACCAGGGCCGATATGTGGATGCAGTAAAAGAAGTGCTGGATTTGAACAAAAAAACCATCATTCACATTCCCAACGTCAATTCTGCTGAATCCACGGGCATGAAGCATGATGAAGTGGATGCCATTTTGGACACAATAGGCACAGTGGAAAGCAAAGACCCTGACACAGGCATTATGACCCTGAAAACTGCCACAGGCGCACTGCTTAAAGTGGCAGACCTTGTGGCAGATGATAAAACACGCGCCAATGTGCTTGGCTACCTGCGCAACATTAGCAAGCGCGATGAAATGGACATTATTATTGCCCTTGGCATGGCAAAAGAAGGGTTTGACTGGCCCTGGTGCGAGCATGTGCTGACCATTGGCTACCGTTCTTCCCTTACAGAGGTTGTGCAGATTATTGGGCGGGCCACCAGAGATTGCGAAGGCAAAACACACGCCCAGTTCACCAACCTTATTGCCCAGCCAGACGCAGAAGATGCCGACGTAAAAGAAGCCGTAAACAATATGCTCAAAGCCATTACCCTTTCCTTGCTCATGCGGGAAGTGCTGGCCCCAAGTATTACCTTTCGGCCCCGTTCCACCATACGGGAAGGTGAAGAACTGCCCCCCACCGTTATTGTGGTGGAAGATGCGGAAAATCCAGTTTCCCCCCGTGTGCGGGAAATTCTGGAATCTGGCGGGGTGGATGAAATTATTACCCGCCTTATGAACACTACTGAGGTTATTAACCCGGCAATTACCCAAAAGCTGGAACCACAGGAAGTGACAGAAATTGAATTACCCAAAATTATTACGGAAATTTTTCCAGACCTGCCTGCTGAAGAAATATCATTCTTGGGTGATTTGGCAAAAACAAAGCTCGTTATTTCAAGCAGTGGCGGCATCATTATAGAAGATGGCACCACGGAAGATACAGAGCGCATAAAACCCGATGCCGAGCAGAATGATACAGAAGAGCAGGAAGGCAGCACCAATAATGGGGCACGGGCCTTTTTACGCATTGGTGAGCGCCTTATCAACGTAAACCAGCTTGATATTGACCTTATTGAAAGCGTCAACCCGTTTCAGGGGGCTTATGAAATTCTTTCAAAGTCTGTCACTGCCCCCATGCTCAAAACCATTCAAGACTATATGACCGTGCAGCGTAGCACCATGACAGAAGAAGAAGCCATTATGCTGTGGCCCGAAATAAGGAAGTTCAAGGCAGGCTTTGGCAAAGAGCCTTCGCAAGATTCTTCCAGTGCTTTTGAGCGCAGGCTTGCAGAAGCACTGGCTTTTGTGCGGAGTAAAAAAGCACAAAAAATGACCGAACAACAGGGGTAAGCCATGAAAATGCGGCACACAGGCCCCTTGCCAAGCACACTTGATGCTATTTTTGCGGAAGATGACGACCTGGGCTTGCTGGCAGACGTACAACCAGCACCAGCGCCAAGGGCAACAAGAGAGCCGCAGGCTGTTATGAAATTCAAGGAACTGGTAGCTTTTTATGAAGCCCACCAGCGCGAGCCTAATAAAGAAATTGCTCAGGAACGCGGGCTGGCTATTAACCTTGAAACTTACAGAAACAGGCCCGATTTACGCCAACAAGTGCTGCCATACGATACTGTTGGCCTGTTACAAGAGAAAGCGCTAGTGCAGCCTGCCCCCCCCAAGGAACCCACCACCCTTGAAGATATTTTTGCCGATGATGACATGGACTTGCTGGGGGACGTGGACAGCTCCATATTTACCCTGAACCATGCAGGCGGGACTGACGGAAAAGAAAAAGACCTGCCAGACGAAATTGCCAGCCGCAAACCCTGTGAAGATTTTTACCGCTATGAAAAAATGTTTCAAGATTTGCAAAAGGCTGTGCAAGAAAAAAAGGTTGTTACGGAACGCTTTTCCCGCAAGTCTGATGCTTCTGTAGGGCAAGTGTTTATTCTGCGCGGGCTATTGTGCTATGTGGATTCAATTATTGACGCAGAAGCTGGCGGAGAAAAGCACTATAACCCCCGCTTGCGCGTGGTGTTTGCCAACGGTACAGAAACGGACTTCCTCAAGCTCTCCCTGGCACGGGCACTGTATAAAGACCCGCACAGCCGCCGGGTAGATATTGAACCCAACCTGCTTACTTCTGGCACTGCCACCATCAAGGGGCAGCCCACAGGCTATATTTACATTCTTGCCACAGAAAGCACTGCCCCGGCCCTTGCCGCCTTAAAAGCCGCTGGCAAACTGGTCAAAATTGGCTATTCCACACAAGAAGTGCAGGAACGAATTAAAAATGCGGAAAATGACCGCACTTACCTTGAAGCCCCGGTGCGCCTGCTTGCCAAAATCAACTGCTACAACCTGAACCCGCAGAAATTTGAAAACCTTATCCATGCCTTTCTGTACAACCAACGCATAAATATCGCCCTTACGGGCAAAAATGGTACCACTTACCACCCGGAAGAATGGTTTGCCGTGGATAGAGATACGGCGGTTGCCATATGCGAAAGGATTGTTGATGGCAGTATTACCCAGTACCGCATGGATAACGTGCAGGGCGTTATGGTGCGGAAGGGGTGAGGGGAAAAAGCCTATGCAGCATGTAACGGTATGTTCCGGAGCCACACTATGAAAATGCCCACGTTTTATGAGTTTATGAACCCAACGCTGGAAGCTTTGGAACGCTTGGGGGGGTCTGGCACCATAGATGAAATTGTTGAACAGGTGCTGCAACGACTTAACCTGCCTGACGACATTACCACGCCCCTGCACAACCCGGAAAAGTCGAGCCAGACAGAAGTGGAATACCGCATGGCCTGGGCGCGGTCGTATTTGAAAAAGTATGGGCTTATTACCAATTCGGCCCGTGCGGTGTGGGCATTTACTGAAAAATTTACAGCAGGCTTGCGGGTAAACCCGGAAGACGTTGTGCAGGAAGTGCGCCTTGCTTCCCGCCCTGCCTCTGGCAAAAAAAGAACGCAAAAGAATGAAAATGCCGCCACCGACCAGCCAGAACTCATGGAAGAGGTGGAACCGAGTTGGCGGGAAACCCTGCACCAGCAGCTTTTAACAATGGCCCCAGACGCCTTTGAGCGTCTCAGTCAGCGCATTCTGCGGGAAAGCGGGTTTGTGCAGGTGGAAGTAACCGGGCAAACGGGCGATGGTGGTATTGACGGCAAAGGCATCGTCAAAATTCAGGGTATTTTAAGCTACCATGTTGTCTTTCAATGCAAGCGGTATAAGGCTTCTGTTGGCTCTTCTGCCATACGCGACTTTCGTGGGGCCATGGTAGGCCGGGCAGACAAGGGCCTGTTTATTACCACAGGTACGTTTACACGCGACGCCAAAGAAGAAGCCATTCGTCCTGGCACATCCCCCATAGACCTGATAGACGGCGACGACCTTGTGGAAATGCTGAAAGAATTACGCCTTGGCGTGAACGTGAAAATGGTGGAAGAAGTGGAAGTAGATTGCGACTGGTTCAAGTGTCTTTAAAAAAAAGGTGAACACCACATTTTTTCCGTTGAGCCCGCCAGGGCGAATAAGCAGCCCCGCAGGGCAGGACTGGAAGGGGCCTACCTTAAAAAGGTAGGTACACTTCCTTTGTCCTGTCCTCTGCTTTCAGCATAGGAATGCATACAAAGCACTAGGAACGCATAGAAAGGCATAATATAGCATAAAATGGGCAAAATTATGTGATAGTATTGCTTCCTATGCCTTTGTATGCGTTCTTATGCCAAATTATGCGTTCGTATGTCTTTGTATTGCTTCCTATGTGTTCTTATGCAATTTTGGAGGATACTCCAGAAAAAGCATTTTCACGCCTTGCCCTGAACTTAGGCTTTTGGCGCTTCCTTTTTTTTTGGAGTGCAGCCGCTTGCCATTCCCACGCACATAGTCACAAAAAGCGGAATAGCTGCATGTAACCCGTTGTTCCTCTTCCATGCGCTCATAAATCAAGCGAATGCTGTAGCCCTGCCGGAGCATGGTTTCCACATCTTCACGGCAGGCAAAGTATTCTGCACGGGCGGTGTAGAATTTGCGTGGGTTAATTGTGTTATCGGTCATGGCGGGCCTGCTGGTTATTCACACTTTCAATGAGTGCGGTAATATCTTCAACCTTCCAGACTGTAGTGCGGGGGCCAAGTTTTATGGGCTTGGGGAAGCGACCTGTTTTGCAGCCAGCCCACCATGCGCTTTTGCTGATGGGGATTAAGGCCAGAACTTGAGGCAGACGAAGAAAGCCCGTTTTGGGAATGTTGGTAAGCATACAATGCTCCTTTTGCTACACGTTGAACAAAAAAATGCGCTCCTGTGACACTGTGGTCAAAGGAGCGCATAGGCTCTCTGCAAAAGAAGCTCGTGGCTTGCTGAATCAAAAGAGAAACATAAACTCTTTCATGTCCAGCCGTGCAGCCTGGACTTTTTTGGCCGGGTCATGCGCTATCCCTCCACCTCAAAAGGCGGTATCTCGTTTTTGCCTTCCCGGAGATTGTCGAGATACACAGCCCAACGCCTCATCATGCGGTGGCGTTCCGGTAAATGCTGCGTACGATTGTAGGCCCGCCCATTAGGGTCGCGTACAGTGTGCGCCAACTGGTGCTCTATAAGATCGTATCGCTCACCGAGAACTTCATCAAGCAGGGTACGGGCCATAGCCCTGAATCCGTGCGCGGTCAGTTCATCAGCACCGATGCCCGCGCCACGCAGCGCATAGACAATGGCGCTATGGCTCATGGGCTTACGCGCCTCCCGCAAGCTGGGAAACACATACTCCTTGTGGCAGGTAAGCGGGTGCAGTTCTTTCAATATCGACATGACTTGCGGCGCAAGGGGAACGATATGCGGAATGTTTGTTTTGGTCACATGATAACGCCACTCGCAGGCGTCAAAATCTATCTCTTCCCATTTCGCTTTACGCAATTCACCGGGCCGCACAAATACATACGGAGAGATTTTCAAGGCGGCGGTTATTACATATGTGCCGCGATACTGCCACAGTATCCGCAAAATTCGCCCGACTTCCTCCGGTTTTGTTGTTGCCGCGTGATGCTTGGGTTTGTGACTTTTCATACTTCCCCGCAAGGCGGGCAAAGGATCAAAATCTGCCCGCCCTGTTGCTGCGGCAAAGCGCATGACCATGCCGCACGCCGAATATATAAACCTTACGGACGCCAAATGATTCATGGCCTCAACGCGGCGCATGACTTCAAGAAAATCAGGAGATTTCAAGCTGTTCACGGGCATTTTCCCTAACAGCGGGAAAGCGTATTTTTCCAACAGGTATTTATAGCGGAGCAACGACTTCTCCGCCACCTTCGAGCTATGCACCTCCAGCCACTCCACGGCGACTGCTTCAAAGGTGTTTTTGGCTCTGTCGGTGCGTTCCAGCTTTTCTCGGCGTTTGGCTTCGGCAGGGTCAAGGCCCGCCGCCCTCTGCGCCCTGGCCTCGTCACGCTTTTTTCGGGCCTGCTCCAACGACACGTCTGGATACGCACCAAAGGACAACAGGCCTTCCTTGCCGTCATCTCTGCGGTATTTCAGTTTCCAGTGCTTGCCACCAGCCGGAGTAACCTGTAAAAATAGGCCACCGCCGTCAAAGAGTTTATACATGGATTCTTTGGGTTTCGCGTTCTGCACCTGAGTGGCCGCCAGCGGTTTTACCAGTCGTGCCATAGAGTTAGCCCTCCTCAAGAACAACCCCCTAAAAATTTCTTCAATACCCCTGATTGACCCCTATTTGTGGGGTTCATCACTGGCCTTTAGTGGATTGTCTTACTTGCATTGCGTTGATAATTTCTTGGAATAATGTGCTTTTTGCACATCCACGGACACCATGGGATAACTCTATAGAGATCATGTTGTACGCAACATGCATGTGAAGGTTGCCGGTGTTTTTGTGAACACCGCAATGCCGCTGATGGTTGGCATAGCCAAGCGCGGCGGCGAATCGCTGCTCTATGGCCTTGAAAGCCTGCGGCGTGAGCTTGGCCTCGTCTTCGGGACGAAAGCTGATCACCAGGTGGTAAGTCTTGCTGGCGGCACGAGTATTCCGGGCCTGCACGTCAACGGTTTCGGCAATGCCTTCCGCATAGTCCTCACCGCCGAACATCCCCTCGCACCAGTTCATGAGGCACTTTTCACCAGCAGGCCCGGCCTCGGCAATGTAAGCGGCGAGGCGGGCGTAATTGTCATTGCCCGGCTTGATGAACACGCGCTTGCTGATCATATTACCGTATCCGGTTCACGGCGGCTTGCACTTCGCTTTGTCGGGCATCCAGTTCTTGTAGCAGTTTGTGGACGGTCAGCCGGTCGGCACCATTGGCCAACGCCTGCTTGACCAATCCCCCCAAACGGCCAAGGTCTCCTTTGAGGCGACGAAGCTCCAGGCGGGCTTCCTGATGTTCCAGGCTGGGCACAGTGAAGCCAAGACAAACCCGTTTACTGAAAGTCGAGAGTGATAATCCGGCCCGGTCGGCTGACGCCCGGATTTCGCCAAACTCCCCCGGCGTCAGGTACATTTTGATTACTTTCTTTTTGCTGGGCATATGGAGCCTCCTTGTGGGAGGCGCTTCGGCCTGCATAATGATAGTAAATTCGCCAAGCATACTGTCTGCCGCGCTCCTGATCCGGCGAGTGGTATTTGCCTACGGCCTGCCAGTTCAGCCCGTGCCGGGCGATTTCTTCCGCCAGTATTCGCTTTCCCCATGCCTCATTCACGTCCGGATCGAGCAGGGAGAAAGGATCAATGCTGAAACGCCTCATCCACCAGCTATTGATCTGCATCTTCCCAACATCAAAAGACTTTCCAGTTATAATGGCCTCACGGATCAACCGTTCCGCTTCTTCCCGTGTGGCTGGGTAGTGCGACTTCCCGGCAATATTGACGGCCAGCGGGTTCAGCCCGGATTCCTGTCTGGCGATGGCCTTGACCAGGGCGGGAGGTGGTTCCAGGGCCTCAGCTCCGGCGAATGGCAGGAAACAGAGCACAAGGGCCAGGGCGATCATGCTTTTCATGGGGCAAACCTCTTGGATTTAGCGTTGAGCGAAGCGAATAAGCCAACCCCGTAGGGCAGGACGTGAGAAGGAACACCAACCAGGTGGGCCTACCTCGCTTGTCCTGTCCTCTGGAGAAAGCAAATTATAGCATAATGACGTGCATAAAAGATATGCCGTCGCATACTTTATGCGTTCTTTCGTGTTTTGATTATGAGAAAATCAGAGATGTATATGAATCGTTGTATAAGTACTGAACAGCTATGTGGGGTCGATATATTCAGCATACTTTTTGCGAATGGCAGATGGATGCCATGCGTGCCTCATATTTTGTATTAGACGGGTTTCCGCTGGCCTTCATTTCTTGATTTCTCCAGTCTGTTCGGGCATATTGCCCGCAGGTGCTCAATACACCTTATCCCACGGCGGAACCGCCGCCGACTCGCGCGGGGTTGCTCTTGCTTCTGCAAGTGCGACCGTCTCTTTGCGTATGCTGTCGGGAGTGCGGTGAATAAAATACCTCTTCGGGGGGAATAAACCCGCCGTCCGTGGGCGGTATTGAGCTCCCGGCATTCGTCTTTTCGGCGTTTGCCAACCAGCAACGCCGGAGAGCGCCATGACCGAAGCCCCTTTCCTTTATGACTGCCAGCCTCAAACAGACTTTGATTCCCAGTTTGCCCGCATCTTTGAAGCTGCCGGGTGCAGAACACAGTTAGAGCTTGCCGAATTCCTGAATATCAAACAATCCTCTGTTTCAGATGCCAAGCGGCGAAAAACCGTTCCCTCTGAGTGGCTCGTAAAACTCTTCGAAAAGAAGCGTATTAATCCCGCGTGGTTGCGCAACGGAACTGGCGGCAAGTTTATACACGCCGCTTCTGAGGAAGAGGGAAAGCGGCCCGCAGTTATGACGGCCATAATGTATAGGCCAGCGAAAGAATGCACGACTGAAGAATTGCTGGCTGAACTGGCCCGGCGCACGTTAAATAAGCTGGGGGAGTGATGCCGATCCCCAATGCGCCTTTGTGGTTAGCTGATATTGCTCATTTTTAAAAAGTCTATCCCGATAATTTCAAGAAATTTTTCGTGAATTTCCGAGTGGTGCCTTGAAAGATAGCCTGCCACCTTTTCGTTGCTCATTATCCTTTTCAAGTATGACTGGATGGAGCTGAGGTGCAGCATGTCCGCCCCATAAGAGCTGTGCAGGGCGCGTATATCCTCGGTCAGAGACAGATTCTCTTCTTCCAGCCGAATATGCTTCGTCAATTCGGCCTGCGATATTTTTTTGCTTTTTGCGGCATCAAGCAGTTGTTCCGTCGGAGTGGCCACGAGCAGGCTTTGGGCATATTTGAAACTATAGCGGTTTTGAGCGTTCATGCTTCTGGCCGCGTTAATTTGCCGTAACGGTTTCATTTTCTTGAGTACCCGAAATACGCATTCTGACATGATCTTGTCTTTCAACAAGTCCACTGCTTCCTGGCACACCCCGTCCAACATGCTTTTTTTACCGCGAAGCGATTTTACATCAATATTCAGAGCGGCAGCGAGCTTGGCTTCAGACACACCGGCTTTCAGGGCTTTCACGATCATTTTGTGTTCCTGAACGGCGGAAAGCCGATTAATGAATTTATTGTATGTGTAGCCCTCGTCATCCGCGGATACCAAGCAGCTCACACGCTTTTCGCCCAATTCTTCAAGCGCCATAATCCTGAGATGCCCGTCGAGAAGGAGATATTCCTTTTTATTATTGCATAGAGCTACCACCGGAGGTTCAATAAGGCCCACTTCGCGCAAGGAAGATACGATCTGTGAATACTTCCGTCCCTGTTTGACGTTAACATTCAAACTTTTGGTAAGCCGCAAATCCGCAATGGCGAGTTCCACCAGTTCTTTTTCAAATCCCTGTTTGATCCCGATACCCATATCAGCGCACCTCCCGCAGCTTTTCCGCCAACTGACGGGGGATGTCATTCATCCCCTCTGCTTTTAGTTGATTGGTAAAGTGCTCATCATGCAACAACTTGTTCAAGGCGGCGGAAGTGTATGCGAGGATCTGCCTGAGCTGCTCGGCTTTGGCCATGAGCCGTTTTTTTCTTTTTATGTCATTGGTGTACAAGGCGTTTAGCTCTTCAACCGAAGGAGCTTTTCTGGATTTTGGCGGCGAGGACATTTTTTTGCCAAAGTGGTTGCGCCGATTAAACAGCTTCTGCACGGCAATGAGCTTGCCGCCAACGAGCTGGCCTGTTTCGTAAGCTTCTGTCAGGGCAACCTGTATGGCCGCTTCATCTTCAGTGGCTATTTTCAGCGCGATATACAGAGGCATGCGCCCCTTTTCCACAGCGCTCACCAGCCGTTCTTCCCCATTATCCAGCAGCTTGATGATTCCGCGAATCCAGTCCCGCCCCAGCCCAGTTTTATCCGCGATTTCAGTATCGTCGTAGCCTTGGGCTTTCAGATACCGGATGCCGTGAAGCAGCTCCATGGGATTATTATTGCGGCGGGCGATATTTTCAACCAGGCTCATAATATGGGCGTTTTCCTTATCAGCGTCGATAACGATAGCCGGGATTTCTGCTTCACCAGCATCCATAAATGCTTCCAGACGGCCCTGGCCGCATACAAGGTCGTACTTTTTCCCAGTTTTGGGGTCTGTACTCAAGGTCACGGTAATTGGCCGTTTCAAGCCCACGGCCCGGATGTTGCGCCGGATTTCTTCCGCAATTACCTGGTTACGGACCCGTGGGTTCAGGATGTGAACTTCTTCCACTGGCACAAGGATAATCTCGTTGATGCTCATATTATACCGCCTTGTCGAGGCTAATGTTGACGCTCATACCCAGAAGATATTCTAGGCTATCCGTGCGGAAGCTATCCAGAAGGTCTGTATTCTCGTCCTGCAATTTCAGGTCGGCCTGTCCGAACTCCAGAGCGGGCAGAATGTAATAGTCATGGATATTTTCATTTGCCGTGTTCATGCGCACGGCAACAGTGATGTCCGGGCGAAGACCGGTATCGAAGCGTATTTTCCAACGTCTCAGGCCGGAAGGAGTGACAAAGCACCGGCTGATCACGATTGATACGTACAGGCGATGATTCAGTTCCAACAGGCTTGTCGCGGGGTCAACAACGATACTTCTTCCGCAAAGCTCCTCAATATCAGCGACTGTTTGCAGGATAATATCACTGTGCATGGCGCGGAGGCGCTGGTTGATCTCCACATACCTGTAATCCCGCTCCGGGATGTATCCGATCAGGCGATAGGCCCGAAGCAATCCGCCGAAGCGATACATGTACAAGCTGCTGGGCGGCATATCTTCTGACTCGTCAATAATCATGGCCGACAGGCGGCCAGTTTGGCTCTGAAGCCCCTTAAGGCGCTCAAGCAAGTCCTCATCGGACATTTTCTGGTGCCGTTCCCGGATTATTTCCTGAACAGCAAAAAAGCGCTCCGCGTCCACTACTGGGGGAAAAGCGCCTTCTTTTCTTACCCATTCGTCTTCAGGGTTTTTCTTTTGCCTGCTTTTCAACTTGCCTGAGCGACGGTTGAAGAGGTTGTTGCCGATATACTTTTCATTGGTAAGAACCTCGTGCACGGTTCCGCGCGTCCAGAGACGGCCAAAGTCTGTCCGCCAACCATCGGCATTGAGCATGTCGGCAATTTCGCTTTCTCTTTTCCCGGCAATGAGCTGATCATACATCCAAACTACTTTGTCCTGTTCCGGTTGAGGGCCGGGGATCAGTACAACTCGCTCTGTCTGAAGGCTCTTGCGTTGCCCCATGGCCAATTCCTGCTTGGGCTCGCCAGCCTCGGTCAATAACATGCGTCGAAGCCCAAAACCTGCCGGGCCTCCCTGGCGGTAACCCTTGAGAATGAGGTTGCGCTGACCGACAAAAACTTTTTGCGAAAGCTGACGGCAATAATCGCTGGCGCTCTCGTCCTTGAGCATGGTCATGATCCGGTCCGCAATGGTTGTGGTCATGGTCAGCGGCTTATCGCAGGCCTGGCAGATTACCCCATTGCGTTCCAGCTTCATGCGGTAATAGTCGGCATCCCGGCTATCAACAAAACGACCCCAGCGGCTGTCATCCAGATACAAGACAATTCTATAGTTGTTGCGGCCATATTCCACATCATCAAGCAGGGCCTGAAACTGCTCTCGCTTTTCCGCTGTCATGCCGCTTACGCCGAGGTCGGCGTAAGTTTTTACAATTTCAATGCCGTATTTGTCCGCGTAAGCGCGAATTTCCCGCTCCTGGTTTTCTGGGGATTCCACCTGCAATTCCGTAGACATGCGAATGTAGAGTGCGCTTTTTAAACGCATGTCTTTGATTTCTTCTATTGTATATGGTGTTCCCGACTGCCGCATGAGGTGTGTATCTCCTTGCTGAGACTGAGAATAGTCCAGGCTCGTAATTTCAACCAAGGAGAAGGCCATGTCCAGAAATAATCTGTGGCAGATCTGCCACAAAAACAAAACTGGAAACAAGCTCCTCACAGACAATATCGTTCAGGCAATACGAACGCATGAGCTAGGGTCAGGACTCGTTATTTTCAAAGAAAGGAAACCAGGGTATTGCAGGAGGCACGGAGGTTCCCATGCTTGCACCTGCTTTATCTTTCCGAAAGCCAGTTGGAACGTATCAAACCATTCTTTCCCCGTTCTCACGGTGCTCCCCGTGTGGATGACAGGCGCGTCGTCAGCGACATCATCTATGGGCTCCCTGATGTTCGACTCCACCCACCTCAAAACTCACCACATGGCGTCAATTCTGCTCAAAAAGAGGATTCTCCACGTCTCATCGGTCGAACAAAAGGAGGCCTAAACTCCAAACTTCATGCCGTTTGTGACGGGCATGGGCGGCCCCTTCTGCTTTTGCTGCCTGAAGGGCAGGTCAACGACTACAAAGGTGCAGCCATTCTCCAGCACCTTCTTTCCGATACCTGTACGTTTCTGGCAGACGGAGGTTCTGACACGAGTTGACTGCGGGAATCTCTGAGAGCCAAGGGGATGACAGTCTACCACCCCGAAGAACCAGAAATAGAGCATTTTCCTTTGATAAGACGCAATACATTCAGCAAACTGAAAGACTGGCGGCGTATCGCGACTCGGTATGCCCGCTGTGCCCATACCTTTTTCTCAACCATCTGCTTGGCTGTTATCATTATCTTTTATCTTAATTAATGAGTCCTGACCCTAACTTCCAAGCAGGTTGCCAGCGACATTGTTGTTTCAACGGAGCGTGTCAGAAACTGGTTCTATAGAAGCACGGGAATGACAGCATTGGATTTATTATTGCTGATGGGAGAATATGAATTTGTCAGAATATTTGTCTGTAAACTTCTTACGGAGTATCGGTATGCTGAACGCAATACTCAAAACAAGACAATTTACATCAAGGACAGCGAGTAGTTAGTGTCTATCATATGTACTATACACTTAGCTTCTTTTAATTTTTGTCTCTTGGTATTGGTGCGCGACACTTGGGGTGTGACCATGCGACACTTATTAAAAAACAAAAACCCAAGAGTGGATGGCGCTGCCGCCAGGACTCGCGGACTCATCCACCGGGCGGGGCAAAAGCATAAAAAAGGACTGAAAGCAGGCTGGATTCGGACAAAAGGCGAAAAGCTAGCGTGATGCCAATAGCTTGGACAGTTGAAGTGGATGAAGGGAGTTGACGCGGCCAGGGCTGTAATCTGGTGGGTAGCCCAAGGCTGCATTGGTTCGTCGTCGGGCTTCGTCGGAGTCCATGCCTTCCTTGAAACACTCCGCGCATTTCAGGTTCCACTGGCGCGTGGCGTCTTCATCGGAATGGCCGGGGCTACGCTTCAGATACGGGAGCTTCTTTGTGATCCGGCGCATCAGTTCGGTCAGCTTGACGTTGGCCTTGTGCGCCTTTTTCTGGAGTGCTGCGGTCGCCCTCAGGCGCTCTCTGGCCAGCATGGGGCCAAGCCCCAGCCAGTCGAACAGCGCCTCGGTCACCACGCGAATGGCTCGGCAGCCGAAATACTGGCCTTCCTCATTCTGCGTTCTGGGCTGCGTCACCTTCATGAATCCGGCTTCCTTGAACACGGCTATAGCGCGTTCACAGCGGCGCTGGCCCATTCCGGTTTCCCGCACGATGGTGCGCATGTCGATGTCGATAAAGCCGCTGGAGAGCGTAGGGGTGCCCAAACACATGGAAGCCAGATCAAGATGAGCCAGGATCGTTTCCAGGACAATCTGGCAGGCCTCTCGCCGTTCCGACCGGGTTTTTCTGTTTGGATGGGACAGCAGGGGCGGGCATTTCTTTGGATGAAAGTACCAAGCTTTTGCCCGTTCCGCCGCCAGCGAAAGGATGCGCGGCAAACCGCCTTTACCTTTTCGTATTGGGGTTGCGGGAGAAAGACGAGGCTGCCTGGGGTCATGCCCACAACGGTTTCCGCTTGCGGCATTCATTTTTCTACCCTGCCAGGGTAGAAATTTATAGTCTGTGAAACCCTTGAATGCGTAGGGTGAAAGTAAGTTTCTATTTCTTTTAGGGTAGAAATAAAGCAGGGGTTTATGTGATAATAATTCACATAAACCCCTGAATTTATGGAGCCGCCTGTCAGATTTGAACTGACGATCTGCTGATTACGAATCAGCCGCTCTACCAACTGAGCCAAGGCGGCGTTTGAAAATATTTCTCCCGTATTAGGGTAGAAATAGGGTAGAAAAATGTAGAAAATACCTGATTGCCCATCAGGGTAATTATCTGATTTTTCTGTCTTTAATCTATATAAAACCTCCGGGGCGAGCCTAATTACGAATCAGTTGCTCTACCAGCTGAGCTATGCTGGCGCATTGACCAATGGCCAATACAGGGGGAATCAATAGCTTTTCCCCGGTTTAAAGTCAAGCCATTTTCCTTTTGGAGGAATAAAAGGTTTTGGGGACGGCTTGCGGCACCTACGGCGTCAGGTGCGCAGACGGGCCGTAAAGGGAGGTTGTGACAAATGGATTACGGGCGTTTGAAGGGGCGATCAGGGCTTGATTCTCCACAGGTCTGTCCGTATCCTGTGCGCTGTTTTCCAAACCGTTTCAAACCTGTATTTGCGTGATCAGGACTTTTTCATGACGGACCTTTCTTTTTTTGAACAGGCGATTTCGTTTGTTCTGCATATCGATCAGCACCTTTTCGCACTTGTCGCGGAATATGGGGCGCTGCTGTATCTTTTTCTGTTTATCGTCGTGTTCTGTGAAACCGGTCTGGTAGTGACGCCTTTCCTACCGGGCGACTCGCTCCTGTTTGCGGCGGGGACCGTGGCCGGAGCCGGGCATCTCAGTTACCCGGTGTGTATGCTTGTCCTGTTGGGGGCGGCGATTTTGGGGGATGCCGTAAACTATGAGATCGGGCGGCACGTGGGGCCGAGCATATTCAGCCGGGAGACACGGTTTCTGAACAAAGAGCACTTGCTCAAGGCCCATGCGTTTTACGAACGGCATGGCGGCAAGGCCATTATCCTGGCCCGGTTCATTCCCATCGTGCGTACCTTTGCGCCGTTTGTGGCTGGGATTGCGCTCATGTCCCCGGTCAAGTTCCTGTCTTTCAACATCACCGGGGCCATCCTCTGGGTGGTGGGGCTGGTTTCCGCCGGGTATTTCCTTGGCAACATCCCGATCGTAAAGAACAATTTCAGTGTCGTCATTTACGGCATCATCATCGTTTCGGTCCTGCCGGTGGTTATCGAGTTCATACGGGCAAACATCAAGAAATAACATATAATCTGAGGAGGCTCTATGCTGCGTACTCCTGTAGCTGAAGCGCTCGGTGCGGCGTCCGCCGCGTCTGAAATCCGTATCGGCGGCTGGGTCCGGACCCGCCGCGACGCCAAGGGGTTTTCGTTCCTCGAACTCAACGACGGTTCCTGCCTCGGCAACATCCAGTGTATTGTTGACGAGGGTACCGCCGCATGGGACAAACTGGAAGGCGTCAACACGGGCGCGTGCGTCGCCGTTACGGGCGAACTTGTCGAGTCGCCCGGCAAAGGCCAGAAATGGGAAGTGCGGGCCAAGGATATGACCGTGTTCGGCCTCGCCGATCCTGAAACCTTCCCGCTTCAGAAGAAGCGCCATTCCGACGAATTCCTGCGTACCATTGCGCACTTGCGTTCCCGTACCAACAAGTACGGGGCGGCCTTCCGCATCCGTGCCGAAGCCGCGCACGCCGTGCACGACTTTTTCTATCAGAACGGGTTTTATTATGTGCATACGCCCATCCTGACGGGGTCCGACTGCGAAGGCGCGGGTGAAATGTTCCGGGTGACGACCCTGCCTCTGAACACGCCCGTGAAGCCCGGCGAAAACCCCTATGCGCAGGATTTTTTCGGCAAGGAGTGCAGCCTGACTGTTTCCGGCCAGCTTGAGGCCGAAGCGCTGGCCCTTGGGCTCGGCAAAGTCTACACGTTCGGCCCGACCTTCCGCGCCGAAAATTCCAATACCCCCCGTCACGCTGCGGAATTCTGGATGATCGAGCCGGAAGTGGCCTTCACGGATATCAACGACAACATGGATCTGGCCGAGAGCCTGACCTGCTTTGTGATCAACCGTGTCCTCGAACGCCGCGCCGACGATATGGATCTGTTCGATCGCTTTGTGGACAAGGGGCTGGTGGATCGCCTCAAGGGTATGGTGGCGCAGCCCTTTGCGCGCTGTTCCTACCGCGAGGCCATCGACATTTTGAAAGCGAGCGGAAAGAATTTCGAGTACCCCGCCAAGTTTGGCCTTGATTTGCAGACCGAGCACGAGCGTTTCCTCGCCGAGGAACATTTCAAGCGCCCGGTGGCGGTGTATGACTATCCCAAAGAGATCAAGGCGTTCTATATGCGCCAGAACGACGACCGTGAGACCGTGGCCGCGATGGACGTACTGGTTCCCCGCATCGGCGAACTCATCGGCGGCAGCCAGCGCGAGGAGCGCCTCGACGTGCTCGAAAGCCGTATCCGCGAGATGAATCAGGATCCCGCGAACTATTGGTGGTACTTGGATCTGCGCCGTTTCGGCTCGGTTCCGCATTCCGGGTTTGGCATGGGCTTCGAGCGCCTCGTCATGATGCTCACCGGTATTTCCAATATCCGCGACGCGCTCCCGTTCCCCCGTACGCCGGGCTCGTTGGAGTTCTAGGCGGAGATGATGGGATGATATTGGGGAGGGGAGAGGGAGCCTTTCTGAGGAAAGGCTCCCTCTCCCCTCCCCAAAACCCTCCTCTCTCCCTCCCAAGGCTTTTGGCTGGTGGGGAGGCGGCGTGGAGGGAGTTCGTTCCGGCGGAGGATGGGGATTTCTCTGTTTTGTGGGAAAAGGATGTATGCCGTGGCGTGAAAATGGGCACGGCCATGTGTTCCGGAAAAAGAAAAACGCTTCAGTGTCCGTGTGAACCGGATAGTGAAGCGTTTTTTATTCCTAAAGAGTCCGGGGTGTGGCCTCTGCTGGCGAAAAGGCCGCGCCGGAATCCCCAAAGTCCGGCAGGGGTTGCCGTAATGCCCTTTACTTGTCGAACTTGACGGACTGGAGGGCCTTCTTGACGTCGGCCTCGTACTTCCCGGCGTCCTTCTTCAGGAACATGGCGTTTGCGATCACACCCTTGTCCCCATTGGGGTAGGTCCACGTCATGTTGATGAGTTCCGGGCGGTTATCCTGAGCGGGGATGGTCATTTGGGTAGCGAGGGCGGCGACGCCGTTGTTCTCGACCTTGCCGCATGTGGCTTCAGCTTTGCCTGTGCCAAGCTGGCTTTCCAGTTCGCCGATGAGCTTCTTGCAGCGTTTTTCCGTTTGTGCGGCATCTTGTTTGAGAAATGCCTCTTGCGTGCCGGGATCGGGATTTCTGATGATGCTCAGTTTGAGGAAGTCGTCCGCAGGGCCTTGTGCCAGAAGCAGGATTTCAGGGCCATTCTCTTGGGAGAACTGTTTCAGGACTCCCTTGGGGAGGACTTCCCAGCCGGAAGGGAGGCTGATGGTGACATTTCCCGCTTTCTGGGGAATAAAATCGTCGGCTTGAGCTTGGATGCCGATACCGAGGGAGAGGGCTCCCGCCAAGAGCAGCGTATAACCGAATCGCATGTTTTCTCCTCCATCCGTAGAGATTGGGGCCGCATTCTTTTTTCAAGGCGTATACCCGCCGGCGGAGGATTGAAAATGATAAATAGCGGCATGGACAGAAAGTACAGCGGAGCCTATAGTTGAGGATGGAGGTATAACTATGAACGGAAAACGTAACATCCTTTTTGTAGATAAAGACGCGTACCCCTCTCTTGAAGAGCCGGAACTTTTCGATACGCTTGCGGCGGGTGCGGGGAGCATCCGCGTGGAGCGCATCGTATCCAACGGGCAGGTCACTCCCGAAGGGGAATGGTACGATCAGGATCTGGACGAGTGGGTTGTGGTGCTTGAGGGCGAAGCCCGCCTGCACTACATGGATGGCGAGGAAGTGGGGCTGAAGAAAGGGGATTCGCTGTTTCTGCCGAAGCGCAGGAAGCACCGGGTGGTTTACACCAGTTCCCCGTGCATCTGGCTGGCCATACATGCGGATCTGCTGACCCCGCAGTCGGTGGTTGCCGACGCAATCTGAGGACGCAGGCGTGCGGTGGGTTTTCCCCGCGCCGAAGAGGGAATTCTTCATACGGAAGGATTCCTTTTTTTGCGCCGTGCATTGGGCATGAAAAAAGGGTTTGCCGTGAAGCAAACCCTTAAGACCCAAGTGGTCGGGATGGCGCGATTTGAACGCGCGGTCTCTGCGTCCCGAACGCAGCGCTCTACCAGACTGAGCCACATCCCGTGAAGAAGCCCTTCTTAGCCCGAACCAAAATGAAAGACAAGCGTTTTTTTGGCACCTGTGGAAAAAAGGAAAGGGCGTGTTTTGACAAAATCTTTAGAAACAAAAGGTTAGCTGTAAAATCATGGATGGGGCTTTTCTTGACCCTTTGACCCGCCTCATGTAGAGGATGCGTGAAAGAGAAGGTCCTGAGACAGCCTTCGGGAGTCCTGACGGGCCGCCCGGACAAGCCGCTGAAGGCTTTTTCGCAAGAATCTGCACTGAAGGACGAGCGGAGCCGTGAATGGCCGATATGTGGCGATCCCGTTCGGGGACGCGCGCCCTTCCATACAAGGATACGGAGGCAGTCGGGAAGAATGACCGGACAGGACAATATCATCGAATTGAGGGGTGTGGACAAATCTTTCGAGGACACTCGCGCGCTTGAGGGCATTGATCTGAGTATCAGCAACGGCGAGTTTCTGACCCTCCTTGGGCCTTCCGGTTGCGGCAAGACGACCATCCTGCGAATCCTTTCGGGCTTCGAGACCCCGGATCAGGGAGACGTATCCATCGGCGGGCAGCGGATGAACGACGTCCCGCCGGAGCGCCGTCAGGTCAATACCGTGTTTCAGAATTACGCGCTGTTCCCGCATATGACCGTGCGCGACAACGTGGCTTTCGGGCTTCGGATGCAGTCCTGTCCGAAAGGCGAGATCGAGGGCAGGGTGCTGGAAGCCCTGCGCATGGTGCATCTCGAACAGTACGCGGACCGTCGCCCGCATCAGCTTTCCGGCGGCCAGCAGCAGCGCGTGGCCATCGCCCGCGCCGTGGTCAACAAGCCGCTGGTGCTGCTCCTCGACGAGCCGTTCAGCGCCCTCGACTACAAGCTGCGGCGCGCCATGCAGCTTGAGATCAAACGCCTCCAGCGACGCCTCGGCATCACCTTCGTGTTCGTGACCCACGATCAGGAAGAGGCTTTTGCCATGTCCGATCGCGTTGTGGTCATGAATCAGGGCCGCATCGAACAGATCGGCACGCCTCAGGAAATCTACGAGGAGCCGTCCAACCTGTACGTCGCCCGTTTCGTCGGCGAGATCAACATCCTGCCCGCGCGGATCATGTCCGTGCCCGGCGAGGGCATCTATATCGCGGACATCAGCGGCCGCCGCTTCACCCTGCGCACGTCGCGCCCGTTCGCGGCGGGGGATCGGGTGAACGTGCTTTTGCGGCCCGAGGACATCCGCGTCTATGCGCATGACGACGAGCGCCCCGAAGGGCCGTACCTCACCGGGCGCATTGAGGAAACCGTCTATAAGGGGGCGACCGTGGATATTTCCATCGCCCTCGACAGCGGCGAGACCCTTTCCGTTGCCGAGTTCTTCAACGAGGACGACGCGGAAATCAGCTACAACCGCGGGGAGCGCGTTGCCGTGACTTGGGTTGACGGTTGGGAAGTGGTGTTGCCGTATGAAGCAGACTAGGGCCTTTTTCAACCGCTTTTCCATCGGCGTCACGGCTTTGTGGCTGCTGTTGTTCGCTTTGCTGCCGAATATCGGCCTTCTGGTGGTGACGGTGCTGACGCGCGGCGAGCAGGATTTCGTATTGCCGCAGTTCACGCTGGACAACTACCTGCGCCTGCTCGATCCCACGTTCCTGAAAATCCTGTGGGAATCCCTGTGGCTGGCCTTCATGAGCACGCTGGCGTGCCTGCTGGTGGGCTATCCGTTCGCCTACCGGATCGCCCGGGCCAGCGCCAAGATGAAGCCGTGGCTGCTCCTGCTGGTCATCATCCCGTTCTGGACGAACTCGCTTATCCGTACCTATGCGCTCATCCTGATCCTCAAGGCCAACGGGCTCATCAGCACGCTGCTGGTGTGGCTCGGGGTTACGGAACAGCCCGTGTCCTTCATGTACGGCGATTTCGCGGTGTTCATGGGCATCCTGTACACGTTCCTGCCGTTCATGGTTTTGCCGCTGTACGCATCCATCGAAAAGCTGGACAGCCGCCTGCTCGACGCGGCCCGGGATCTCGGGGCCAGCGGCTTCCAGTCGTTCTGGCACGTCACGTTCCCGCTGACCCTGCCCGGCATCATCGCGGGCTCGATGCTCGTTTTCCTGCCTTCGCTCGGGGCGTTCTATATCCCTGAAATCCTCGGCGGGGCCAAAAGTATGCTCATCGGCAACTTCATCAAGAACCAGTTCATGGTGGCCCGCGACTGGCCGCTCGGCGCGGCGGCGAGCACCATTCTGACGCTGCTGCTGGCCCTGCTCATCGCGGTGTACCGGATGGCCAACCGCAAGGTCGCCTCGCGCGACCGCATGGACGAGGTGGCGTGATGATGCGGAAACTCGGCAAACTGTGGCTCTGGATCGTGTATGCGTTCCTGTTTCTGCCCATCTTTGTGGTGATCGCGTATTCCTTCAACGCCGCCAAGTACACGTCGGCGTGGAAAGGGTTCACGCTCAAGTGGTACAGCCAGCTTTTCGGCAATGCGGCGCTGATCGACGCGGTGGTGAACACGCTTTCCGTGGCGGCGCTGGCGGCCTCGCTGGCGACGCTGCTCGGGGTGCTCGCCGCGCTGTGCCTCAAGCGCACGGAATTCCCCGGACGCCAGCTCCTGCACGCCTCCCTGTACGTCCTGACCGTCTCGCCGGAGATGGTCATGGGGATTTCGCTGCTCATCTTTTTCATCAGCGTCAAGCTGCCGCTCGGGTTCGTGTCCATGCTCATCGCGCACACGACGCTCGGCCTGCCCTTCGTGGCCCTGACCGTTTTGGCGCGCCTGGCCGAATTCGACGAGCATCTGGTGGAGGCCGCCCGCGATCTCGGGGCTACCGAGGCGCAGGCGTTCCGCTATGTGATCCTGCCGGTGATCATGCCCGCCGTGGTCGCGGGGTGGCTCTTGGCGTTCACGCTGTCGATGGACGACGTGCTGATCAGCTTTTTTGTGGCCGGGCCGACGTTTGAGGTGCTGCCCCTGCGCATCTACTCAATGGTGCGGCTCGGCGTGAAGCCGGACATCAACGCGCTTTCCGCCATCATGTTCTGCGTGACCATCGCCCTCGTCGTGCTGGCCTTCTGCCTCTCGCGGCCCAGAAAAAGTTTGAGGAAGCAGGGTTGATGAAACGCATTGGGGAAGGGAGGGAAAACTTTTCTGAAGAAAAGCTTTCCCTCCCTTCCCCAAACCC
>ERZ791932.45-NODE-45-length-79554-cov-10.087536_pt1 | contig 79554 bp, 92 predicted proteins | sample MGYA00510126_ERZ791932 | MGnify/ENA primary metagenome ERZ791932 (study PRJEB30046, sample SAMN00993244) | human gut metagenome | study: EMG produced TPA metagenomics assembly of the A metagenome-wide association study of gut microbiota in type 2... | reverse complement strand
CAAGAATGCTTGTGACTTCAGTCATGAGATGAATTGGCTCAGGGGCTGATGTTTTTTCAAAAAAAATATTTTTCTTCATATTAATCTTAATCAATATGATCAGGAAGGAGGTATCCTTTATGCATATGCTCAGACTAAGGCTGCTGGTGGACTACCGTACAGAACCGATCGTGGAAAAACGTTTCCGGATCCTTGCGCATATCAGCAACCAGCTCCGCAAACATGTTAAAAAACAGCTGTCCAGGCTGGAGAAAGACAAGGTATACCAGGAATTAAAAAAAGAATACGGACGGCTGAAAAAACTGGATCCCGACAATCATAAGGAGGTGGCTGCAGACTTATCGCGCATCTCCGGTCTTATGAAAGAGACCATCAATGAGCTGGGACTGACCAAGAGCGGGCTGGAAAAATATGCCGGTGTCATGCAGAGACGGTATAAGAAAAATATCTCCTCCCACCAGGTGCAGGCAGAGGTCGCACATATCCTCAAAGGCCTTGAGAAAGTATTATACAGGGATGGCAGGGATGTCCATTATAAGAAAGAACGCGATTTCACTACGATCCCGGGAAAGAGCTGTTCCAATGGCGTGATCCTCCATTTTGACCAGGATGACGAAAAACATGAGGTGAACTGCTATATCACATGGAACGGCATCACCATCCCGGTAAGATACGATCTTTCAAAGGCCGACCTGCCGGACGGCAGGAACTATGTCAACGAATCCCTGTCCTCCGGTAAGATCTGCTACTGCGAGATCAAAAGGATCTGGTTCCGTTCCGGATATAAGTATTATGTGGACATCTATATGAAAGGGGAAGCTCCGAAGAAGGTGGAACCCGGAAAGTCCGTCATGGGCATTGACGAGGGGACTTCCACAGTCGCCGCTGTATCCGGGGATGCCGTGTTCCTGGAAGAGCTGGCTCCCCGGTGTGTGGATTACAATAAGGAGATCACAAAGCTCCAGAGACAGATCGATGTCTCCACCAGAAAGACGAACCCGGACAAGTTCAAGGAAGACGGTACCTGCAGGAAAAGATCCGGGTGGAAGGAAAAACACTGGACATTTTCCAAAAACTGTCTCAGGAAAAAGGCGAAGCTGCGGGAACTGTACCGCAGAAAATCGGCATATGCCAAATGCCGGCATGAAAACCTGCTGAACCGGATGATACAGTCCGCATCCTCTTTCGTGAACGAACCCATGGAATTCTCCGCACTGGCAAAGAGGTCGAAGAAGACGGAACGGCAGGACAAACTGTCAGGAGTAAAGAAGAAGGACGGTTCCGTAAAGATAGTCCATAAGTATAAACGTAAGAAGCGGTTTGGGAAGTCTGTGAACGACCGCAGTCCGGGCCTGTTCCAGACCAGGCTGAAACAGAAATGTGTCCAGTATGGACTTTCCTATATGGAAACTGATAAATGGAAGTACCGTGCAAGCCAGTATGACCATGACCTGGATGCGTATATCAAAGTGGAGCTTTCCAGACGGTTTAAGACCGTAGCAGGGCAGGTCGTACAGAGGGATCTCTACAGTGCGTTCCTCCAGTCCTGCATGGGCACCCCGGAAAAACCGGACAGGGAAAAATGCCTGCAGCTGTTCGGACAGTTTGTAAGGATGCAGGTGGAACTGATCATGAAGATGAAGGCCTCCGGACAGTCACGCCCGGCATGCTTTGGATTCTGATAAACGGCAGATCCTGCCGGAGTATCCCGTAAACCGCCGTTTCCCAGAAAACATGTTGATCCGGCCACAGGGGGCAGAAACCACTCCTTCGGTTGCAAGTACAGGACACAGGCCTCTGGTCTGTGACCCCTCGAAAGCTTAGTCCGTAAACTGGAAGAGAGTCATGCAAAACTAAGGGACAGACCATGCCTGGAAGATCGGCCGTCTGCCGCCCGGGGGCTATACCTGCAGGGGTCCGCCTACTGTAGTGAAGCTCGGGTCCTCTTCAAGTGCTTCCCCTTCGGGGAGTGCGGGAATCCCGCGACTTTAGTCGTGTGGAGGTTTCAAAGATTGCTTCCCTGCTCAAAGGGTTGACACTGGTAGTCATGCTCCCACTGATATATGCAAGCTTTAAGCCTTTCATTGTACGGATATCTTTTTGAATTGCAATCGTTACCTGGATTTCATTTTCATAATATTCCCAAAACTCCATGTCCTTATAAGACCATCCATCCGGCTTGAAAGGAGCCTTCATATCGGTCATGACCGCATCCAAGTTTTGAGGAAACTCTGTTCTTACTCTTTCCTTCCATTCCTCCCGCTTCTGCTGCTGTCTTTGTTTTTCTGCCTTTCTTGCCGCCTTTCTCTCTTTTCTGAGGCGGGCTGCATCTTCTTCTTTCTTTCTTATATATTCCTCATAATCTTTAAAACAGACACTGCTCCTGTCTGCACTTATGACTATCACATCCTCCGTACGGTAATCGCTGCCCAGGATCAATTCCAGATGTTTCTTTTCAATACGGAATACATAGCTGCCACCCTCTACAAACAGATGGCCTTTTTTCGTTTTTCTTGCCTTACATCCCGAAAAATCCAGACTGTACTTTGAGCAGATATAGTCCAATAAACTGCGTTCTTTTTCTGTTAATTCTTTTTTCATCAGCATCGCTTCCTTTCGTGTTCTGGTTACAGCTTACCATCCGCGGAGAAAACCCACTTCCCACACGATAAAACGGATCTATCGGACAAAAAAGTTTTTTGTCATATTATATTGTTTTTCTCCGGCTTTTCATCAGTATATTTTTGCGGAAAAGCACCGGCAGAATTTCTGCCGGCAGGTTTTTCAATGTCAAATTTCAATATCAGAATTTTCCTTTTCGTCTTTCTTCGTCCAACCATACAACAGCAAGTAACACTCCTAAAGACGCAATAAAACAAAGGGTAAAGGCAATAATATTACATATTGCGGTCGTCATTGTAGTGGTAATTATTTTTTCTGGAATACTTTTCCGTATCCGGATTTCTTTTTTATCCCCTGCTTTAATTTCGTCTACGGATTGTCTAACGTTTTCCTCATACTTCTCGCCGTCGTAGTTATAGCGATATTTAACTTCCATCATGCCGTTTTTCGTACCAGATACATTGATGACATTTGCTTGCACAATTTCGCTATCTGTGTATGTTTTGTAATTAGTTACAACACTGATTACAAAAATGATGACACCGACCAAAAAGAATATGATGCAAATAAGTTTAATAGGTGGGAAGCTTTTTCTCGTTCTCCTTGTTTCTTTTGTAGTATTTTTGTTTGCCATCTGAATTTTCCTCGCTTTCTGGAATTGCTTTTACATTTACAATATGCTGGAATTTTTGTCAGCAGCGAGGTTTTTTTGCGAAAAAAAATACCGGCAGAATTCCTGCCGGCAGGTTTTCAATATTAAATTTCAATATCAGAATCTTCTTCCGCTTTTTTCTTCGCCAAACCAAACAACAAAACTATCGTCGCCAAAGACGCAAAAAGAGAAAGAGCAAAAGCGATATTATTACATATTACAGTCGTTATTGTCGTAGTAATTATTTTTTCTGGAATGCTTTTTCGTATCCGGATTTCTTTTTCGTCTCCAGCTCTAATCTCGCCGACGGATTGCCTAACGTTTTCCTCATACTTCTTGCCGCCATAGTTGTATTGATATTTAACATCCAACATGCCGTTTTTCGTACCGGATACATTGATGACATTTGCTTTCACAATTTCGCTGTCTGTATATGTCTTGTAATCAGTTACGACATTGATTACAAAAAGTATGATGCCGACTATGCCGACCAAAAAGAATACGGAGCAAATAAGTTTAATCATTTTTTTGTTTGTCATCTAAATTTTCCTCGCTTTCTGAAATTACTTTTACAACAATGATGCCTTCCGTTTTATATACACTTGTCATTTACATCAACCCCCTCGTGCTTTGATTACAGATTATCAGTCAGTGACGCAAATTAGTTCTGGCACGAAAAAATGTGCCTTCCGAACAGAAATGGAAAAATATTTTTTATCATATTGTTTTTTCTGCATTCAGTTTTTCGCATATTATCCCCAAAAAGGAGGCGCTATATTGGGTACAGCATCGAACTTAAAAACAGAATAACCGGAGAAACAACCAAAGAGAGGCATCAAAATGAATCAAAAATATATATTATTAGAATTAGCAATTGCAAATGATGACTTAGACTTGTTTTTTCAAGGTAGTGGAATATATTCATTGGGTGATAATAAATTTTATCCGGTTAAGAGGTCTGTCATGGCAGATGAAGCTATGGATATAATTTATAATTATTACAAAGAAACCTTAAATGAATCTATTGTTGAGGAAGTAGAAAAATGTATTCACGAGTTATTGTCATATAAAACCGGTAAAGGTATTTATAAGGCGTTCGAAATTTTGGCAAGTATAATGAAAAATGAAAAGGAAGGAAAAGCAACGTTTGTTTGCAACACAAGAGAATTGTGTATGACTGTTGAGGAATCTGTTGCCAATAATGCAGGAAAGCTAAAAAATATTCGTGAAAATGAATCCGCATCAATAAGTGGTGGAATGTATGAACTTATCCATACTGAAAACGATTATTACTATAAAAAATATGGTTTTAAGGTTGTATGAGAAAAGGAATAGGTGAGAGATATGGAAATATTAAAGAGGAATCAAGGTATAATTGTTCTTAATCAATATGGAAAATCATATATACGTTTCATGGCAGGAGGAATATCAGATAAATTATATCAGATTGAAATTTCTCAAGAAGAACTAGATTTAATTATGAATTCTGCTATCGATGGTGAGTTAATTGTAAATAAGCATATGAATATGGAACCAAGTTTGCCAGAAGGCTTAGAAGATAAGATAATAATTGACTATTTATCTTTTTCTACAAATTGTTCAGATATGAGAAAGCAAGCAATATTGGATAAACTTCACAAATATGGGGATATTTTTAATGAATTCTATTACTATGTTCTTAAAGAAACATTTGAAGACGGAGTCAGAGAACATGGATATTACGCAAGCAAGCTAGTAGAAGAATTCCCTTTAAGCCCGTTAGGAGCGTACAACTATCTTATTTATTTAAGAGAAGACCCAGAGCATGCACTTGCTAACCTTAAAGCAGGTTTGCCAAAAAAGTAGGTGGACCAAATGATGCTTACAGCCAAGCGGATATTCGCAATTCACTTCGCTACGCGGCCCTACATCAAATAACTGCTTCGCAGTTTACCAGGAGGAACTTGCACTTCTCCTGATACAAGCAAATCCCCACCCACTACTTAATGCTTTTCACAACCTCCGCAGGAAACTTACTTAATTTGGTTAAAATGCGAGATTTAAAAATATATTAGATCAATTTTTAAACATGGAGGCTCTTATGACTTATAAGGAATATGTAACAACGAAACCCAAGTTCGTTTATCATGGCGAATCGGAAACAGAATTGAAAGAGAAACTTGAAAACATTACTGGATATAAATACATGGATACAAAAAATCATAAATACGACCCGGTCAAACCGCCTGCTGGAATTATATATGTTGAAAACGATGAAGATAAAGGGTGGATTTCAGGCAAAATGGCTTTTTACGGATGGAATATCATGAGAAATATGAACACAAACGACATTGAAAAAAGTTTAAGCAGAGGTATGTATGATTGCAAAATATAATAATAACGTATACATTGCGAACCTGAGAGATAAGCATATAGTTCTGGTGACATACCAAAAGGAAAAAGCAACCGAAGGTTTCAAACAAAAAAGAAATTATTACAAAAAGGAAATGAACATAAAAGATAAAGGCTTAACTGATTTGTATGATATACATTTCTACGTACAATACAATGATATCGAAGAAGGCTCAAGGAAATGGCTGGTAGACGAAGGCCGCGCTATTGGTATAAATGGGAATATAGAAAACAACGAAGTAATCATTGACGTAAGCCACGATTCAAAACATGATTCCTGGGTCCAATACGATAAGGGCGCAGCGGCCAAAAAAATCAAACTGGATGACTGTAACGATTTCATAATAAAAATAAAATACATCAAACAAAATGGGAAAATCATAACACAAACAGAAGAAATACGAGTAGAGCCAGATGAGTTTAAGGATATGATGGTACAGCTTAGAAGACCATAAAAGAGGCACTATATGGGATACAGATCGAACTCAAGAACAGGATAACCGGAGAAACAGCCAAAATGAGACATCCGCAGTATGTCAGAAGGGGACAGTCCGGGCAGTTATGGATTCGGCAACAGGAAAGCTGGCACCGGCAGAGCAGACGGAAGCCGATATCGACATTACCTGCAATTACAGCCATTACTATTACGAAGTTGCGGACGGAGATATCCGGTTTGCTCATGAGGAAGTTTCGGTTTATTACGCAGATGAGACACAGGGACCGGCAGAAACAGAATATGGCATCCGAGGCTTGTACGGTTCTACTCCTGCGGAGCCCATTCCAATGCTGATGGATGTGATCGTCATGGCAATGAACTGCCTGATGGGAAAAGATATTGTCTGGTCCGGGGGACTGAAAAAAAGAAGAGCTCAATGCTCTTCTTTTCTGATTGTAGTACAATAATTTGAATTCGAATTCACTTTTTTTCCGATGGAAACCGGGAAGGATATCTCTTTTGGCTTCTCTTTTCCCTGCCATATGATGCATTACCAGCCCGATGCAAAAGATCGTCATCCAGGATTACTTCTGCATCGTACATCCCCTGGTATTTCGCGATATTCTGTTCTGGAAAATGAGCGATCACTACGATCTTGCCCAGATCATGCAACGTCCGTATCACCTGTACATAATCCGTATCCCCACTTACCAGGATTGCTATGTCATAGGCATTCTGAAAACCTTTTGCAATCATGTGTGTGGCAATATTAATATCCGTCTCCTTTTCTTCTGTCGTGTAAGTAGAAGGATCATTAATATCAAACTCAACCCCATAAATACGGTGTATATCCTGCCGTCCCTCGATCACTTCCAGATACGGAATCTTTTTCATTCCTGTAAGCCAGTTGTAGTATCTCTGATAAGGCTCCAGAAGCATCAGCTCGTCACAGGGCTTATATGCAAACAAATATGTTTTGATCACTTCCGAATCTAACGGGATCTGACGGTTTATCAGCCGTCCTAATTTTTGATAATCGACAAAAGGAGGTTTTCTCCCCCTGTTCTTCCACTTCCAGGAAATAAAAAAATTCTGATAATCAATAAAGACCATTACTTTGTGCATCTTTGCCATCCTTCTCTTTTTTCATCAGCATAGAAAGGTAAGATGTTCTCGTTGTATCCTTCATGGAATACCCCAAGGCTTCCAAGACATCTTCTATCTGTTTCAATGCTTCTGTCCTTTTTTCTTCCGTATCTGTCAGTATCTCCAGCTCCAGGTAGTCTCCCAGACCTTTTACGTTATCCAGACATGCAGTCATATTATCTTTGTCGAGATACAGACGCTTTTTCTCTACCGGAGATACTGGACAAAACCCGATATGTTCCAGTATTTTTCTGACCGTTTCTCCGTCCCCGACTTCTGTCTCCAGTTCCTGCCTGGTCATGGATACCTGATCCAATTTTGCACCTTTGTAGGTGATCACACTTGTCTCTTTTTGGAATTCCAGATCCTTTACTTTTCTGATCCTCAGGGCTTCACCCAGTGCAGCAAAGTCATGATGTCTGGAGGTATAGTATATATCGGTCTCTACGACGCACCTGTTTTCCAGAAATCCTATTTTTTTAAGAGAATCCAAGATCTGCTCTCTGTTTTGAATTTTTACCTTAATCTCAACCTCAATGCTCATCCAGCGTCTCCCCATGATTTTCCTGTTGTTCTTACAGTATAAGCGATAAACAGGAAAACGTCAAACAGGCTGACTTTGTGGACATTCTTTCCTATATTTCCAGAACATCCGAAACACCTTTTTTCAGACATGCAAAAAACACTTTCCTTTTCCCCCAAGAAAGCAATATAATGCTTCACGCAAGAAGATTGTTCTGCCAGCCGGAATAATCCAGCCAGAAGAAAAGGTTATCGCTGACACCATCTATTCTGTTTTGCAAAATCTGGCATATTACAGAAAAATAAGAAATGAGGAAATACAGTGGAAAGAACATTTGTAGCAATTCCATCAAACGATAAAGACACATCCATGCACCTGGAGATCTATGCACCGGAATATAAGGGCGATCTCAAAGGCCTGATCCAGATCTGCCATGGAATGACAGAATATATGGGAAGATATGTGAAATTTGCAAAGTATTTTACCAGCCGCGGATTCATTGTCTTTGGCAATGACATCATCAGCCACGGACACAGCACCACACCAAGATCATCCTGTTTGTACATTAATGACTGGAACGATACGGTTAAGGATATGGTATCAGCAAGAGAATATGTTGCCCGGAAATATCCAAACCTTCCTATTTATCTTTTGGGATTTTCCCTGGGTTCTTTCATTGTGAGGACAACCCATGACCTGACTCCCTACAAAAAAGAAATCCTGATCGGTACCGGTGCGCAGTCCGCTTTCCTGATGAGGATAATGAGAACCTGGATCGGGAAAAAATATACCGGAAGGATGTCCTGTGCTTCTGATAAGATCCATGATCTGATGTTCGGTACATATGGCAAAAAGTTCAAAGGCAGACCAGCCAATTACTGGCTTCTGACAGATAATGAAAAGAGAAAGGAATACACTGGTGACAGTCTTATTCGTCAGGATGTGTCTCCTGCTTTTTTCTGTGAGTTTTCCAAAGGCATGGAATGTGCCAGCAGAAACCTTAAAAATCCGAATAATACCATTCCGACTTTATTCCTGTATGGAAAAAAAGATCCGGTATCTGGTTTTGGAAAAGGCATCCGAAAGGTATATAAAGCATACAAAGAAAACAACCCGGATACGGAGATCAGAAGCTTTCCCGGAACCCATGATATCCTGCATGACTCCATGTATGAATCGATATTTAAGACGATCGCCGATTATTTGAGAAAATAATACTACAATCGGAACCCGGTTCTGATTTGACTGCTGTACTGCTTACTGTTTCCATGCGGCAGCGAACAACAAAATTTTCGCATATTAGAGTAAATTTCCATTTTTGACAAGGCACTTCCCCGCGCCCAAAAGTGCCTGTGAACATATGTTTTTGAGAACGATTCTGAAACTTTATTCAGCACACATATATTCATTCTGCCATTTTTTATTGAAATGCCACCGATTCGGTGGTATAATTCATATATCAAATAACAGGAGGTATTGGTCATGAAAAAAATATCTGTTAAAAACTTTAAGGGTGAGGAATTCGAGGGGATGTGGAATGAAAAGACCTATAGTTCCAAGATTGACGGAAGACCTGACCTTTATCGCATTTATCTGGACGGCGAATCCATTCATGTCGAAAAAAAAGAGCTTGAGAAAATTATTGTCGATATAAAAGCCGAGGAGAAGAAACGAAGAGAAAGAGAAAATACTGCGAAACTGGAAAAAATCGAAGCATTAGTCAGCGAACTTAGCTATGAGAATAAGATCAAACTATTCTGGGAACTTACCAACGATCCGGATATCATCGTTAATGTTCTTAGCAAATCTGGAATAAGTGTAGAACGCATTAATACCTGCTGCAGAGAAATTTTAAAATAAGAAAGGAATGTTGTTATGTATAAATACACTCAAACGGAATTTGTTGCAATGATGGATGAATTAATGGATAAATTTAAGAAAGGCTGCCAAAAATCTGACGCAGAACTTGAGGCTGCCTATAAAATTTTAAATCCCGCTCCTGTCGGCGGGTTTATCGACAGTCTGGTTAAAATGGACAAATATTATGGTACGGATCTGTGGGAAATAAAGCGAAAACAGATTAAATGCTTTATTTCTAAATGTGACAGGTATGAAATGGACGACATCGTGGCTTATTGCCGTGCCAAATTTTTCAAGGATGAAATCAACCGTATCATATATGATAAGTCCATTGCTGAGGAATGCGATGTTTGCATATTTGCGGATAGTACTATATTAAGTCCGGAATGGCCATATTTATGTGCAAAGGTGTATGTCAGCATTACATGGATCGACGAAGGCAAAACCAGTTATACCCGTATTTTTCCATCCGCGGCTGGATTCATGTCATATCAGATCGAAGGCTCCCCGGAAGATGATAGAAAACCAAAAGAACACATGTCTATCCTGGAAATGCGTGAGTGTTTAAAGATATCCAGAGCTGAGTTTTCCAGAAGATACCATATTCCGCTGCGAACCTTAGAGAACTGGGAAAGTGCAACGAACCAGTGTCCCGGATACGTTATGAATCTCCTCGAACGGGCAGTTCTCGAAGATGCTGACAGATCATGATATCAGGTCATAGTCTCTGGAGAGCGGTATCTCTCCGGAGGCTTCTTTCATGCCAATACGCTGCAGGCAGGATTCGAACCTGCAAGCCCCACAAGGACCGGCTGTTTTCAGGACAGGTGCTCTCTCCATACTGAGCAACTGCAGCAAAACGAAGTGTAGAGGATTCGAACCTCTGGATCTTTATCAGATCTCCGGATTAGCAATCCGGTGCAATCGGCCTCTCTGCCAACACTTCTTATATCTCCTTAACTAAGGCAAAACACTCCCGAAGAGATTCGAACTCCTGACACCACGGTTCGTAGCCGTGTGCTCTGTCCACTGAGCTACGGGAGTATAGAATCGACAGGGTGGGACTCGGACCCACAACGTTTCTGATGTCACAGTTTTACAGACTGCTTGCTTCACCAATTTGCATACCTGCCGTTAATGGGACGGGCAGGGATCGAACCTGCGGCGCATGGAGCTTCAATCCATCGCTCTACCATCTGAGCTACCGTCCCATCATTTCAGGAAACCTGCCTGACGATCAGATCATCCATTTTAACATCCCACAGATCTGCCAGGATGATAAGATTGTCCAGTGTCGGCATTGCCTGTCCGTTCTGCCACTTGCACACCGCAGCAGCAGATATCCCGCAGGCTTCCTGTACCTGTCTGATCGTCATTCCGGATCTTTTCCTTATCTCTTTTATCTTTTTTCCAGTCTTCTCCATATCAATCGTCACCATTTAAAAATCCTCCAAAAAAAATACCGCCTGCCATGGAGAAAGCAGACGGCTGGAAGATTTCCGCGGAGATATTATCCCGACATATCCGTGTTATTTTTCTCATGACAAATAAGACCAAATTTTTCATAAAAACTTGATACTGAAAAATATCGATATTCTTTGTTTGAGAAAAAGTAACTCATATGTCTCATGGTTTATAATCTCCTTTCTGTTTCCTGATGCTTATATATTAGCAGAAAATCTTTTAAAATACAATTCAACCTGTGGTTAATATAGCTCTTAGTTTTTTCATCATCCGCAGCACCTCTACCATAAGCATTTGCAGCTGTGGAAGCATTGTAATAAGAAATACCGTTAGTGCCGCTGTCCATACGGCAAAGACAAGGATTAGTGCCGTGCCGATTCCGTCAATCCCTGTATTTTCTGAAGTAAGCATATCCAACAGTGTATATCCTGCCAGGCATATTCCTGCAGCTAATAATATGGCTAATACCAGGTTCACCAGAAATACTGACAGGTACCACAAAAGCCTGTATCCGGGACTCTCGATTTTTCCACCTTTTTCCTGGATCTTCTTTACAACGGGAATCCAAAGATGTCCTGCAAATGGGATCAACGGCAATATCGGAAAGAGAAATGTCCCAACGATCAGCTTGTCGGTCCCTGAAAGGCTTACAGCTGCAAGCCACGACATTGCTGTCAGGACTGAAATGATCAAATTTGCTTTTCTGTACATGTCTTCTTATCCTTAATGGCAGGCAGCCTGAAGGTGACAATGATACATTCGTCCTCCGGAAGATTCAGGAAGTCGTCTTTTTTCATAAGCATTGGCATCGGTCCATCTGTGACAGCACCTTTTCCAACGCCCATCCTTCTTAACACCTTTCTTCTCCTCTCCCTGTCCACGCCAACCCGGAGAGCAAAATATCCCGCTGTCTCATAGTCATATCCCCGGCAGGCAACCTGGATACTGATATTATACAGGAAAATCTCTCCATATATCTTCCGGACAGGAACAACAGACCTGTCCATCAGAATAAATGGAAACTTTGACTCTTTCAGGGCTCTACCTATCCGTTTTGCTCCATTTAAGTATAATCGGATCTGACGCTCCTTTGTCCAGCAACGATTGATCTCTGACACAATCTGGCAGATGGCCATCTCGGTCAGCAGATCATATTCTTTTGAGGTAAGGATAAACAATCCTGTCAGGCGACTTCCGATCTCCTTAAAACTAAACTCATCTCCGGCAGCATGAAAGGGCTTCAGGATGTCCTGTATTCCGCCAAACGCATCCTCCATCCCCTCTGACATTTTTAAGATCTTATCCGTAAGGTCATCGACCTCATATTCTGTATTCCTTGCAGAGATTACTTCCGCCAGCAACTTTGCATCCTCCCTGTTCCTGACATGCTTAAGCGGATCGTAATTTATCCTATGTCCAGGTCGCAGGTCATACACCACTATCTCATATCCTATTAACTTGTCCTGTACCAATTCCAAAATCCGGCCGCCTGGATCGTTTACCACAAAAGACGAACCCATCCGCAGAATATTTCCAGCTGTAAAGGTAACGGCATAGTCTTCGTCTGAAATAAGCAGTATATTTCCTGCTTCCGCGGAGAGTTTAAGGTTCTGCGACAGCACCAGCTCTTCCGTTTTCTTACCTTTTGCGGTATCTTCTTTACGGACTTCCTCCCTGTATGGCTCATACATCACTCTCCGGTACTTATCCAAATCAAAGGCATCAGTGCCAACATATGACGGGTAGAGTTCGTGCTGTTTCTTTAAAAAATGGCTTATAGTATTTCTTATCATCCTTTTACCTCCAGTTTTTCCGCGGAAAATCATATGCAGAAGCATGTCTTTTTCTGCGGGGGATTGTTGGTTTTTCCTACAGCTAAGACCTGAGTCTGCTTTCGCAAGTTCGTGACCTTAGTCATGAGTGACTTGACTCTTCCGATAGCCTCTCAACTGTTAGCAAAAACTCTTTTCCCTGTCTTCTTCAAATCCTCAAATATATAAACCAATTCTTCAAAGTCTCCCATTTCAGCCAGATCAGAGAAATATAAGTCACCGGAACGATCCAAAGATACACACTTTGAATTTTCAAATATATTATTCTTTATCATCCCAGTCGTCTCGAAGAATATCCCTTTCTGATTCGGAAAATCCAGTAAATGAACATAAAACACCGGCCGATCCAAATCAGAATCAATTAAAGGAAGCCTGTTTCTTAAATCCTTCATCAAATGACATATTCCCACACGTCCAACCGTAGCATCATCCACACTGATGTTTGCTGTATGATAAAAAAAATCAATATAAGCCAATATTCCTTTATCTGTTCCCAACAACATGAATTTAGGATAATTTACATTATTTGATTCCCATTTCACAATATTTAATCGTTTCTTTTTCTTTAACCATGTTGCAAGACACATTCCAAACTCATTATTGTTCTTAATATTTACAGCAGAATTCTTAGCCTGCTCAATAATATTTTGAACAAAAACTGAAGATGCATCTAACACCAATTCTTTCTGGTTTTCATTTAAAAAACATTGGCAATCTATTTTCTTATCCTCTATTGGATTTTCAAGCAGAGAATACACTATTTTGTCTATTTGCTCTGACAATTGTAAACCTCCTGCAACATCTATTATTTTTTTTCTGCGTCTTCGTTCATTTCATCAAACACAGATGCTGGCATGGTCCCTTCTGTTTCAAGTCGCCTCATACATTCTTCTCTATATTTTTCATCTAACTCAAATCCAATACCGTTACGGCCCATTATCTTAGCAGCAACCAATGATGTACCACTTCCTGCAAAAGGATCAAGAACCGTATCACCTGGATTTGTTGCCATTTTTACAATTCTTACTATCATTGACAGAGGATATATCGTAGGGTGTGACAGATTTAATTTCTTCTTTGTCATATTATTTACTCTATCAAAATACCAAACATCAGTCGGGTTACGCCCTCCCCCTTCAGCCAGTCGTATATCACCTTTTGTCAGATATGGAATTCTTACATCGTCTAAGTTAAAAATATAGTTATCAATGTCTTTTACTCCCCATAGAATGTTTTCATATCTACCGGATAATCTGTTAGTACAGTTCTGCATGTTATTAAAGGTCCAGGTTATCATATTTCGTAGATACAATCCATTATCCTTAAAAATCTGATATCCCAAAAATGGTAAAGGTATGATCTCCTTTGAACTTCCAAGCGGAACTGGTGACAGATTTAAGAAAAACGCACCGTCCGGAGTAAGTATTCTACATACTTCCTTTGTCGTATCATTTATAAGATCCTGCCAATCATTCAACGCTATTTTATCCTTATATTTACCATACGACTTGCCTATATTATAAGGAGGAGATGTTACTACAAGACGAACTGAAGCATCTGGAACTGTTTTTAACAATTCTCTGCAATCGCCTGTTCTATAATCAAATTCCATTTTTATCCTCCACTTTACTTAATCTTTCATTGGCTATATCGCAATAATCTTTAACAATTTCATATCCAAGATAATGACGCCCAAGTTTTTTGGCAACAACTGCAGTTGTACCACTTCCCATAAATGGATCCATAATTATATCGCCTGGATTACTTCCAGTTAGAATTATTCGTTCTATCAATTGCTCTGGATACTGAGCTGGATGTGCAGTACGCTCTTGAAAATTTCCAGAAACCATAGACATTCTCCAAACATCAGTTGGATTCCTTAACTGACTTTTATATCTATCAGGTCTGTAGTTCAGTACTGGAATTTTTACATCATCTAAATTAAATGTATAATTGTTCTTGTCTTTGCTACGAAAATAAAACTCGTAGCCAAAAACTGAACCTTGACAACAAATGTTTTCAACAATTATGAAAGCATCACTATAAAGCAGTCACAGTATTGGCTGCCTGTAGTGAGAGATTGATCGTATTTAAGAAAGGCTAGCTTTGAGCTTCCACATGATAACCATGTTTTTCCAATTCCCGTATATAACGAGAAAGCTGTTTTTGTTCACAGTGCTTACGTCTTGTTTCAAAACAGGATTCGTCAAATAGAGTTCCTTGTTTTAACATTGTGTAGATGATGACAAGAAGTTTTCGGGCAAGTGCGACAATCGCTTTTTTGGCTCCTTTTTTCTGTTTGATTCTCCAGTACCATGCCGAAAGATAAGTGTTGCGTTTCCCTGCAATCACCCAGGCAATTTCGCAGAGCATACTTTTTATGTAAGGATTGCCTTTTGTAACAGAGGTGCTTTTTCGTTTTCCAGCACTTTCGTTATTACCTGGGCACAAACCGGCCCATGAGCAGATGTGTTCCGCAGTTTTAAACGGCTTCATATCAATACCGATTTCAGCAATAATTGCACAGGAAGCAGTTGTGCTTATTCCATAGATGCTATTCAACTGCTCAACCTGCAGGGTAAATGGAGCCATATCTTCCTCGAGACTCGTTTCAATTTCAGCAAGATGTTTCTTTAAAGAATCGTAATGAGTCATGAGAATCCTTAAAAATGCCTTTTGGTGTTCTGACAGTGTTCCGTTCACGGACATGAGAATTTCATCAATACGGTTTCTGGTCTTGGTTTTGAGACAAGAATCTAAAGCAGTTTTATCAATCTGCCCATGTTCAATTAAATGCAGAATGATGTTTCTACCCGAAGCGCCAAAAATATCAGAAATAAAGGATGATAGACGGAAGCCGGAACTTTGTAAAAATTTCTCAATCCTGTTCTTCTGTGATGTAATATCGCGGATGACACTCTTACGGTAACGATTTAGATCGCGGAATTCCCGAATTCTTTTTTCGGGAATAAAACTTCCGTTCAGAAGTCCGGCGCGAAGCAAGGTGGAAATCCATTCGGAATCCCGCATATCGGTCTTTTTGCCAGGAACATTTTTCATATGGCGTGCATTTACAACAAGCAGGGTAATGTCACCATAGAAAGCATCCTCCAGTATTTCATAAATCGGCATCCAATAGATACCGGTGCTTTCCATAGCTACATGATGGCAGTTTTTAGAAACGATCCAATTCCGTAATGCTATCATATCCGGAATCAATGTAGAAAACTCACGGATTTCAGAACGGGTTGGCTTGCCCAGAGGACCAGTCAGGATACATGCAACAATTTTTTCTTTGTGGACATCCAGTCCACAGGAAATTTCCAGAAGGTCTTTCATACAGAACAACTCCTTTACTATAGAATTGGCAGGAGATTTGCCCGAGATAATACGGACTTTGCTACTCGTGCTATTCATAAAAGGTGCGACAATATGCTGTGCTCAAGGGCAAATCATTTACGTTGACAAACGGGGTGCAAATCCTCCAAGGTGCAATCAAACTTAATCCTGCCTAAGACTATTGTAAGGCAAAAAGAGAAGTGAAAAAAGTAGTGGAGTCAGTATCCTATTTTCATTATAGGCTGAGATAAGCTTTCATGATTCGTTGACAAACCAAAACACAAATTCATATCGTGGAGCAAATCTTTTATTTGTAGATCCACCCCAATCAAAATTCCAAATAATCAAATTTTTTAAATACATATCACGAAAGAAATCTTGTATCCAAAACGGCGGTACTATCTCGCCATCTATCAGTCTATTCTTAATATTTACCCAAATAGATCCATCATCTTTTACAACTCTCTTACACTCTGCAAAAACTCTTGAGAGCATCGTTCTATAATCATCCTCATCCATATTATCGCTGTACTTTACGCCTTTACTCTCAAGAACCTTTCCCTTTGCAGTCTTATTTCCATACCGGATGTCGATATTATAAGGAGGCGATGTTACTACGAGGCTCACGCTTTTATTTTCAATTTGTGTCATATCTTCACTTGAACACATATATATTACATCAATATTCATATCTGTTTCTCACCTTTATGCATTTTGCGTCATCCAGCGGTCACAAATGCGTTTTAGAACGTCCGCTGTGCGGATAAAATCGGTCGTTGTATTACACTTACACTTCGTTGTAAATGGCAAGGGTATATCCTGCCAGGCATATTCCTGCAGCTAATAATATGGCTAATACCAGGTTCACCAGAAATACTGACAGGTACCACAAAAGCCTGTATCCGGGACTCTCGATTTTTCCACCTTTTTCCTGGATCTTCTTTACAACGGGAATCCAAAGATGTCCTGCAAATGGGATCAACGGCAATATCGGAAAGAGAAATATCCCAACGATCAGCTTGTCGATCCCTGAAAGGCTTACAGCCGTAAGCCACGACATTGCTGTCAGGACTGAAATAATCTAATTTGCTTTTCTGTACATATCTTCTCATCCTTAATGGCAGGCATGCTGAAGGTAACAATGATACATTCGTCCTCCGGAAACAAATATCAAAATCATCCTGCTTGTACATCGATGACCGAAATACTACAGTTAAAGATATGGTATCAGCAAGGGAATATGTTGTCCGGAAATACCCAGACCTGCCTATTTATTATATTTTTTTTGATCGATGCATTCACAGAGCACCATATTCCTTTATATCCTTAAGAGTCTCATTCCAACTTTTTGTTTCCTCTTTTATCACATTTTCTTCTTTGCCGCCAATTTGTTCAAACACAAACTTGATTTTTGTACATGATATTTCATTGAAATGAACTTCCTTTGTGCAAACATTTCTTTCTTCTATATCCCAGCCTGGAAGTATTCCTTCAGCAAACCGAAGCTTAACTTTATTATCCAGCAAATCTGCTTCTGTTATTTTCCACCATGTAGACACATCTTTAAAGTCTGTGTCAAAAAACACATAGAATTCAACTGCGTATATATCGCTTAAGTCCTTTTCATCAACTGGTTTGTAATATATATCGTTTTCCTTAAAAAACGAACCATCTGTTTTTTGTACACACCGAGTAATGATTCCTTTACGTCTTTTATTTAATATAAACTTGTATTTATTGCCTTTATACACTGCTATCAATGCCGTTCGCCTCATTAAAAATTATACAGCCTTTTCGCTTATTCCTGTACTACAAGTCAGAGATGTTTGCAATGATTTCCGCATTCTGCATCAAACTTATCCGCAGGATAATACTCCACTTTTTTATATTTTTCCTCCTCTGGCAGTCTTTCGATCACCCACATGACCATTGCTGTCTGCATATTCTCAGGATACGGGATATCATACCCAAAAGAAATCACGAGAGTACCTTTCACAAAACAACAGGCAAACGCTATAACTCCTACGCCAGCTCTTCTGAATTCCGTTATTGCGTCGAGACCCGTTTTGATCACCCTGTCATCATTACATTTCTTTATCGTGGAAAAGAACATATTTTCCTGCCTCCTTTTTTGGCGGTTATATTTTCAACAAACTCTCCACCCGACTGACGTCAGATTGAGTTTTCTGATATGTCTCAGGTGAACTTCCTGCCACTGAAAGACGCTTTCTCGTAGTCGCTATCTCCAAGCTTGTAAGGGCTTCCTACGGCTTATTCCTCAGACATGCGCTTAATATGCAGAAAAAAGCATTTTCTTAAAAAGCAATAGCAAAAAAGGACACCCACAGTTAATTCCGAACCCTGTGAGTGTCCCAAAACGAAAGGAATAATGATGGACGGCTTTTCTTGCTGTCCATATTTGTATTGTAGCAGATATCGTAGACCGAACAAACTGGTGCGAAAAATCACCAGATGAAATTGAGAAACTCATTGAATGATATATGTAAATTATGATATAATATGACTATCAAAGAACGGGAGGTAATATTATATGGAAGCAATTATCAGACCATCCGCAGCATTACGAAACAACTACAGCGAAATTTCCAGAACATGTCGTGAAGATCGAACCCCTGTTATCATTACTAAAAACGGCATCGGAGATACTGTTCTCATGGGAATACAGGAATATAATCAGATGACTGCAGAACTGGAATTATTACGTACATTAGCCGATGCAGAAGAAGATGTTGCACAGGGCAGAGTTGCACCTGTACAGGAAACCTTTGACGATATCCGCAGTGCATTATTAGCAAGGGGGAACAGATGAGCTACCAAATTTTGCGAACAGATAAGGCAGACGAACAGCTCCGAGATATTATCTTCTATATTGCCGACGATTCTGGCAGTGTAGATATTGCGCTGAATTATCTGGAAAAAATTGAAAACGCAATCAATAACTTAAAAGATTTTCCCTATTCCGGCTGTGTTCCACACTATGCCACCTTACGCCGACAGGGTTACAGAGTCCTGATTGTGGAACGGCATCTTGTATTCTACAAGGTCAACGAATCTCAGCAGATCGCAACCATTTACGCTGTTGTGGATGGCAGGCGGGAATATCGAAATTTATTATAATAAAAAAACCTCTTTCTATTCTTCTGAAAGAGGTTTTTTAAGTTCAAATATGAAAGACCACAATAAGCTGTTAAGACTTGCAACAACACATGCAAACAGATTTCTTTTGTATTATAATCGAAGATCCATGTATCAATTTTGGTCATGAAAGAAGTTCGATATCGCCAAGCAACAACAAAAAAAGACACCCACAGTTAATTCCGAACCCTGTGAGTGCCCAAAAACGAAAGGAATAATGATGGACGGCTTTTCTTGCTGTCCATATTTGTATTGTAGCAGATACTGCAAGCCAAACAAACTGGTACGAAAAAAATGCTAAGAAAACTCTACCACTCTCCTTCCCTGATTACAGATTCTCGACTTCCTTGATCAGGCTGGACATCTCATATCTCTTCAGCTCATCTTTCAATTTTTCGATATCAATCCGAAGCTTCAGATCCTCAATTCCGCAGTCAATATCAATATCTCTTCTCATTGTCGCCAGTTTCTCGCTTAAATATACCATCTCCCGGTTTGTCTTTAACGCTTTCAGTGGGCTTCTGCCAATCCCCAGGTATTCTTTCCAGAAACCATTCAGCTCTTTTTCCTTTTTTGCAACTCCCTCACAGTCATCGATGGTTGCATAGATCTCATCCAGGGATTTATACTCATCCACCAAAGGGGCCGCCGCGGAAGAAACACCTTTGCATCCCGGTATCCCGTCTCCAGGATCTCCGGTGATTGCCAAAAGTACCGGGATCTGCTGCGGATACACACCTTCTTCTGCATATACGATTTCCGGAGTATACTCAAACACATTTGCCGGAAGGGATTCATATACATCACTTCCAAAGAAACCATAATCTTTCTTGAGCTGTTCCAACTTATCTTTATTTACCACACGCCACATACGGGTGTATTCACTTACAACCTGGAAGTAGTCATGATCCTTGGTAAGTACATAGGTCTGAAGATCCGGTCCCTCAAACTTCTCCACCAGTGAGGCTGCATAGTCATCTGCCTCATAGTCGTCACTCATGAACACGGCACAACCGATCTCCTGAAGAAATTCCTCCATCTGGATAAACTGCTCCTTTAATGGTTTCGCGGTCTCTTTTCGGTTTGCCTTATAGAAGTCCGCTCCAAGCTCGGTCCTTCTGAACGTATCCCTGGTCTTATCAAACACAAAAGCTACATATTCCGGTTTTACCTTCTTATATATCCCCAGCAATGTCCGCAGCATGGTAAACATGGCATTTGTGTATTTTCCATCTGAAGTATGCAGGATCTGCTCATAATATTTCTCCTTCTCTTCTTCAGTTTTTGCAAAAAGTATACTTTTGGGAAGATTCCCGTAATAAGACGTAGACAGCATTGATGAGCCGTCTATAATCAATAATTTTGGCATTTGTTTGTCCTTTCCGCGGATACCCGCTTATATTGTTTTTACTCTCCGGCATGATGATCTGTGCCGTTCCCATATGCTTTATTCCTTTTTTCTCGCTCAGTTTTCGATTATATATATCTGCGCCTCCAATACCGCTTCCACAGCTCATCACATACCAGACATTCTTCGCCCCGACAAATTCTGTCTGTCCGATCCAATCTGAAACCACGCACGGAATCCTCCATGCATAAGTCGGTACCACCACTATCAGATTCTCTCCTGTCTTAACAGACCCGGCATTGCCCGATTTGATCCGTTCGTTCATACAGAGCAGTTTTTCCTGCAGGCTGCCGGCAATCCTATCTGCTATATACTTACTGTTTCCTGTTCCTGAAAAATAAATAACCATGCCGCATCCTCCATATATCCAAAAGATACCACATCCGCCCCGTTTTCTCAACCTCCGCGGAAATCCTGCTCCCATACCGTTTATTCGTTTGCCATCAAGCTCACCACATATAGAAAGTCAGAAAAACACCGCGGATTTCTCTGCGGTGCTGTAGATTAATTTGTTTTTTTCAAAGAACTCACAAACTCTTCCTGCTCTCTGTCTTCCAACTCTCTTTCCTGTTTCGTCTTATTTTTTGATACAGAAACTATTACGAAAAGTAATAACACTGTCGATATGATAATCCAGACGATAAGTGCTGTTATGATGTATTTTTCCATGATCTTTTCCTCCACTTTTTTACATAATATGAAGAAAAATTCTCATGATTCTGGCACCTATCTTATCCGCGGAAACCCTTCCCTTTATTTTGGAACATTAGAGATCATTCTGCCAGATATACAAGACGGACGGAGATACCGCAGCGATTCCTGTAAACATATCTGTTTGGTATGCTGCCCATAGAAAACAGTCCTGCCAAAGAATAACCACCAATATAGTATTTCTTCTTATCTGAACAAAGCGTCAGTATTTTTTCCAGTGTTTTAGTCGCTCCTCCGCCAAAACCGCCATCCTTAAATACAGTCGGTGCCTTCCACGGCGAAAGCTCATCATTCCAATTATCAATCTCCACCGCAATATACCTGAAATCCGCGGAAGTTAACCTATGTATTTCCCTTACCTCGTTCTCTATCCATGAAAGTTCGTGCTTCCCGACAGGCTGGATCAGAACAGTATCCGATTTTCCAAATTCATACGTTTTCATCCGTGCCTCCATCATACGTTAATTGATGTTTGTAGTATAGCATTTTGCAATACTACAATCAATGCATGAAACGTCAGGATTTTTCAATCCTTTTATCCATGAATACCTACAGCATGTTTTCACGGTACATCCTGTTCCTCAAAAAGTGAATTCGAATTCACTTTTTTAACCCTCTTCTTACTTGATACAAAAAAATAATCCCACTGACATGACACGCAATATCTACATGTTTGTCAGCAGGATTATGTTTTTTCTCCGCGGAGAATATTTTATTTATCAGCTATGCCCATTTGACATATCCAATCCAACAACGATATAACATCAATAAGCAGACCGCGGCGGGATCTTGACTAATCTTGTTGTTTTTTAGATCCGAATATCAGTTCCGCAGCCCATCCGCGGATAATACCAGTACTTCCATCACCTTACCAGTTACATTTTCTGTATTATTTCATCAGGCTATTTTTCCGCGGATGTTTCAATTCCAAAACCTCCAATTGTCTTAATTCTACAAAGTAAAAGCAAATATAAAAGATGACAAATAAAAGTAATTTTAAAAATATTTTTGTGATTTTATAAAATCGCTGTTTCTTAAAACTGTATTTTGACTTGAAACCTCCACACGACTAAAGTCGCGGGAGGTTTCAAAAAAGAAATCACCCGGAAAAATTAATCTTCCGGGTGTACTTATGTATCGTATTTTTTATTTCTTGTGGATCTCAGCGAATCCACCCATATTAATTTTAAGTTCTATTTCTTCGCCCTTTTTCAATTCATTCCATTCAGAAAAAGCCATTTCGTATTTTTCCGTTTCTGTTTTGTCTTTCTTTTTCTGATATGTGGCTGTCACAAAATAATGCTCATTTTTATCGCCTGTCCGCTGTCCATCTTTAAGCTTTGGTTCCGGCCATGAAGGGTTCTGGTCGTTTCCGGAACTTTTTGCAGTATCGACGACAGTCCACCGGTCTATCTCGTAGTAATACTTCGTAGCATACACTGGCTCCTGCCGGTAGACGGGCTTTTGTACATTTTCGGTGTACGTCTCCGTTTTGTACACCGGAACCCTGTCGGTCTTTTGTTCGAAATATCCATTTCCAAGGTTTTTGTAAGAGTTTTTCGTTTCATAATGGTCGAGAACCTGCCTTGTTTTGGTTTCCTGCACTGTCTTGTAGTGATCGAGAACCTGTTTGTATGTTTTGGTTTCCCGCCGCGTGTATTGCTGCCGCGCGCCACTGGGAAGAGTCCAGCCGCTCTCATTATACGTGACAATTTCTTCAATATTAATTGTCCGTTCCCAATCAAAATCATCAATCGTGACATTCTTAACCGTCGGAGCCAAGCAGGATATCACCCAAATGCCCAAAATAATTGATGCGGTAATAGCAATAATAGCAATACTTGTAAGAAGCGACTCAAGAATTACATTATCACCTTTGGATTTCGAAATACAATTGTCAGAACTTTTATCGATTGCTTTGACAGCCATATTTTGTTTTTTGTTAGATTTTTCATCCCGTTCCCGCCGCATCTCAAAATAATTTTTCTCAGATTCCTCCTTTGACGCACCGCAATTATTACAGGAATTATCTATATCCTTATTAAGACTGCCACAGAAACTGCATTGCCAATCGGGATTCTGGCTGATTTTTGCCGCATCTTCGTCTGATACATAACTGATGGTGTCAGGCATACGAAATACCGTATTTTCATCCTGCGGATGGCCGCAATTTGGACAAGTTTTTTGGCTGGCTTTAATACTGGTAGTGTCACAATATGGACAATCCCAAAGCCCTTCAACAAGTTTTCCCATAAAATTTCCTCCTTACGTAGTTGTAATATTTGTTAATTACGTCATACATTTAAGATACTGAAAATACACTAAAACCAGAACCTGCTTTCTCAAGCTCGTAGCTTTAGTCATGAGTTACTTGACATAAAAGCTTTCTGCCATAATATCTGCTGATGCCAGTAAATTATATAGAATGGATAAAGAGGTTTCAGGATCCATAGCATAGTCTTCTAATACCGCATCAACAGTTTCCCATGGATTATCTTCGTTTTCCCGATTTGCTTCCAAAGCTCTGGAAACAGCGTAACGGGTTGTTACAATTTCATGTTCATCATCTTTAAATACAAGAATATCCGGACTATTGAGTTCATTTCTGAAGGCTTTACACTTGCCTTTCTGCGCAATTCTAACACACTCACCATTTCTTATAGTGCAGGTACAGCAGGTAGAAGTGTTTTTCCATATTTTATTAACAAATTGCAGGTATACTGATGATGAAATATCTTTTTTTAATTTTCCCATAGAGGAATCCTCCTTTGTACCATATCTCCATTGTTAAGATTACCAGCCTTGTTTATAGAAGCATCATTTGTAAGCTTATATATATTGCAACCTTCTTTTATTTGGCTATAGGATACCATATTTTGACCACTATCCTTTCTGGTACGAAAAATCGACTTCTGTATCTGTATGCAGAAGCCGGTCTTAATGAAGGAATATCAATATGTGGCATTAATATATTCGAATCTGGAATAAATTAGTATCAATAAGTACAACCTGAGATGGAATATTAACAACCTCAAGACTGCCGTGCTGCAAAAGAATATGTCCCAATCTTTCGGAGCTCATGTGCTCTCTTACATGACATCACTTACAACAGCCAGAGGCATTCAGCAATCCATATCGTCCTCTCTCCGCGGGAAAATCACCCCCACTTTAATCTGTCACCTGACCTCAGGACTCAGGCCAGAGACTGCCATCCTGCTGCGGATACAGATTCTTTCTCCATTTGCAGCTTTGCGTGGGTACGAGGACGAAATCAGAGCTGAGGGGATAAATCATCTGAAAGGCAGCAGGATTGAATTGCCAGAAGATGTACTGAACCAATGCTGTTTATTCGTAGAATAGTAAGATTGCGTTGATATTAACAGCACCTTAACATGGAACCTATATTACAATTCCTGCCTTTCCAGTATCCCAGTGATTTCTGGCTTTCCATATATCCGCGGATAAACCAAGCCTTAACCAACAGCCCCCACCTTTACCTGACACTGCTACTGAATTCTCCGCGGGTAAACATTCCACCTTTATCTGTCACTATAACTCTATCGGGGCTTTGGATATCATCACAACTTAATCTGGTACCATTATAGCGTTTTCTACCACACCTTAATGTGGAACTTTTATTACATATCCGCGGATCAATATCCCCAGCTTCCCTGCTACACATTCCACCTTTATCTGGCACTATAACTCTATCCGGGCTGCGGATATCATCACACCTTTATATGTCACTACTATTGCGTTTTCTATCACACCTTAACATGGAACTTTTATTACATATCCGCGGATCAATACCCACGCTTCCCTGTTACACCTTAACCTGTTACTTTTTATCTTCTTTAGTTACAGCTTAACATGGAATATTACTCTGCTTTTTTGTTACAGCTTAACATGGAACCCTGCTTTTCCGCGGATACCCCACCTTTATCTGGTATACATATAAAACAGCTTTCCCCCACCTTTACATGGCACTCTTTCCGCAGATTATCATCACACCTTTATCTGGCACGTATTCTTTCTTTACCATTCCACCTTTATATGACACCATTTTTTATATTCTCCGCGGATATTATCCCACCTTTATCTGTGGCTTTACTGCTGCACCTGTCCCCACCTTTATCTGGCACTTTTTCATCACATCTCACGCTGGCACCTGCTCCGCGGAGGGCCTTTTTACATCCACCTTTACTTGTAACCTTTACTCTCCATCTGCTTTCATATTATTCCACCTTAATGTGTCACTTCCCCAGGGCTTCTCCGCGGAGTATTTCTACCCACTTTAACATGGTATCTTTCTCTCTATTTTTATCACACCTTTACATGACACTATTTCTTTTTATCACACATCGGCAGTATTACTCTCCACAGCTTTTCCGCGGAGGGTTTTCACATCACTTTTTGCTTTCAACTGGATCTTTCTCACATCTTTCCCTGGCTTTTCTTCAGATAATCACGTTTTAACAAGGTTTTCTTAGGATTTTCTTATATCCACGGCTTTTCCGCGGAGAGTTTTTATAGGCTTTGACAGGTTTTTTCTACACACTGGTTTATCTTTGCCATATCTCTCCGAGGCATATCCGCGGAGGGCTTCAAACTACCGGATTTCCTCTATTTCCCACCATTTTTATTATCCGCAGCATGTCCGCGGAAGGGATTTCTATTAAACGTATGATCAAAATAACACAATCCTGTTCTATCTCTAACTCACCAAGGTATAATCCCCTGATTCCAAAGACTTATTACAACAATCCTGTCTTTTTCTTATCCGAGGCATATCCGCGGAGAATATGACTCCCACAACTCTTTCTAAGACATAACTAAATTGTCTCACAATACTTTTCCGCAGAATAACAAAGTCCAGTTTCCGTACACTTATTACGGAATTTGATTTCCCACAAAAAATCCCTTACCTTCCAACCAAAACACCTCAAAACACCCAAAATAAATCCGTAAGTATATACGGAATCTGCATTTTTTCCCTGTTTTCAGCCTGTTTTGTTCTAAAAATGCCATTTTTTCTCCAAAATTTTTAATTCCGTAAGTATATACGGAATTTACCCTCAAAACCCTTCCTCAGACTCCGCAGAAGATCATTTTTCAGCCTACTTCCTGTCCGAAAACGGCATTTTTACCTAATTTTATCCGAACAGCAGATTATTAAGCCTGTTTTCTGAAAACTCTTTCATTTAAAAAATCCCGTAAGTATATACGGATTTTCATTCCTGCTCTTTCTGTTCATATTAAAGAAAAAATTATAAAAAGGAGTAAAACGCTATGGGATACTGTTTTATGGATATAAAAAAGATCAAGTCACTGAACGTTATGGCAGCCAAATACAAACACAATTACAGGGAGATCACTGTCCCCAATGCAGTCCCGGAACTGTCCGGGATGAACAGGGAGCTTGTCCCCCTTATAGGAAAAGATGGAAACCCGGTCGACTACAACGAAGCGTTCAAACAAAAAATGGAGTCTTTAGAGTACTACAAAGACCACAAGCTGCGGAGCAATGCAGTCCTGGCATACGAGATCGTTACTACCTTCTCCCACGAGGACGCCGGAAAGGTAGATGTAGAGAAATGGCAGGAGGACAATGTGAAATGGTTAAAAGACACCTTCAACCTGACTCCTGAAAACGGGAACTGTGTATTAAGCGTCATGTACCATGGAGATGAGTACGGAAATGTCCACTGCCACTCTCTCGTAGTCCCCGTAAATGAAGAAGGCAGGATCTGTGCCTCCCGGTTTACTGACGGTGCCGCTGCTCTTCGCCGCCTGCAGGATTCCTACGCAAAGGCCATGCAGGAACATGGACTGAAAAGAGGAATCGAGCGTTCCTCCGCAAAACACCAGGATATCAAAAAGTTTTATACCAAGCTAAACCAGACCATGGACATTCCACGTCCTGAACGAGGTGAGTCTGCCAACTCCTTCCGGGAGAGGATCCTGTCCCTGATCCAGGAGGAACGGGCCGCTTCCCTCCGCGAGATGCTGAACAAGGAAACAAAAATGCGCCAGGAGTTAGATGAACAGAACGAACGGGCCAAGAAAGCAGCCATGAACATCGTTTCCTCCCAGAGGGCTGAGTTCAAGGAGGAGGAAGTAAAATTAAGACGCAAAAATCAGGAACTCTCCGATCAGGTTGGAAAGCTGGAGAAAAAATACGTGGAGATGGACAAGCTCTGCGGAGAAATGAATACAAAATACCTGAAGTTAGAAGAAAAAAGCAAAAAGACGCTGCAGGACTTACACAAGGTGGAAAGGTTAAAAGAAATCGTTGAGGAGAACACCTACCGGAACCAGGTTATGTCCTACATGAAAGACGAAATGCCAGAGTTTGCAGAGAAAATGGATCAGGATTATGAAGCTGCCAAACAGATGTATGAGTCAAGGGATGTTACCCTGGACAGATAAAATACAGCCCATTTTGTACATTAACAGCTCTCTCTAAATTAGAAGCTGTATACTTTAGTTAAACGTATTTTTCGTACAAATGAACAAATCAACCTGCTTACAAAACAAAGGAGAAAAAGATGATAAGAAAAAGTTTTACAAAATTAAAGAGGATTATATTCTCAGGATTAGTGATGTCTCTTTGCACATTTGTCTTTAATCCTACTACCCCGGCAAATGCAGCCATGGTGCAGGAAAGCGAACCGAACGACGATGCAGCTGCTGCGGATACCATTTCATTAAACACTTGGGTAAAAGGGACTATAGGACGCAAAGCGAATGACTACTATTACAAAGATGAGGATTGGTACAAATTTACCATCACTCAACCTGGAGTAACTAACATTGAAATCAAACCTGATATATCAAATTCCATCAATTCTTACTGGAATATTCAGTTACAAGATGCAGATCAAAACACATTAAGGACATGGACTAGCGTACATACACTTAAATCTGCAAAAATTGGCTGGATGCCAGGAACTTATTATCTGAAAGTTAATGTATGGAGCGGCACAAGTGGGGATAATGCATATAACTTAATAGTCCACAATACGCCGTCCTCCCAATGGGAAAAGGAACAATATTATGAACATAAGAATTTTTCTAATGCAAACATAATTTCTTTGGACAGAGAATATACTGGAAACCTGTACAACAGGTATGATACAGACTATTATCGTTTAAAATTAAAAGGTGCAAACGATATTAAGTTTAACTTCTCAATTGATAATACTGTTTCAGGGAACTGTGCATGGTGGATAGAATTTCAAGAGTATAAAACAAGAAGACCGCTTTTAACAAAGGAATTGGTATCATCGAACAAAATAATCAATATTCCAAAATGTACAGGAGATCTGCTTATAAAGATTTCTAACTACGGTGGCGCAGATGAAGCTGTTTACCATATTGAAGCTTCACGCAAACCGATTACGCCAGAAATCTCTTCCATAAAAGTCAATAAACGAAAAGTATCATTGCGCTGGAAAAAAGTAAGTAATGCGACAGGATACTATGTTTATCGTAGTACAAATCCAAAAACTTCATTCAAGAAGGTAAAAACAGTAACTGGTGGACAGACAAGTTATACGGAAAAGAAAGCATTGTCCAAAAATAAAACATACTATTACAAGATTGTGGCGTTTGATAAATCAGGTTCCAAAATCACAAAATCCAACGCCAGCAAAGCGAAAAAGATTTTCGTTAAATAATATATACCCACATAGACCACTGACATCCTTGTCAGTGGTTTATTTTTTTTAATGGAGAAATACAGATTACTCCTCTGGAATCCTCTCTGATATGATTTCTTCCGCTCCCCTCTTCTTTTTTTGTCATATTACAGTCAAATATTAAATTTCAAGGAGGACTATATTATGAAATTGCGAAACCCGAAAACATGGCTCCCTGGTATGATTCTGGGAATCTCTCTTCTGTCAGCAGTGCCAGTATTGGCAGATAATATTAATTCTGGTAGTACCCACCCCCGATAGAATTTTCGAAAGTAAGTAATACGAATGATGTGGCTGCGGAAGCGGGATCCCAGAAAAGCAGTGATTCCGGGAAAGTATACGATTTTAAGGATTCCAAGACATCCGGTGTAGTAACTGTCACCAAAACATGGGATGATAGTATATCTAATGACGAGCGATCGGTACCGGATGTTACAATCAGCACGGCGAAACCAGGCAAAAATCCACTGGGTTATACCATTACCTATCATGGAAATGGACTGGTTTTTGCGGACGGAACTACAGAAAATCAGATTATTGTGAACAGTTCTGGAAAGATTGTGTCTGGACAGTATAAAGAGCTTCTGGCTTCTTTCGGGTGGTATTCAAACATTAATTGTACAAATAAAATTGAAATTGATTCTGACGGTCTGCCTGTAAGTGGTGTCACTTCTGATATGGATCTCTACGCAAAGTCAAAAACATTTGTTCTTAAAAACGGATATAATTTTAACAAATTGATACCCTCCACGGCAACATCCGTCGTATTTTCCGATGAGGTTATGCCTGCTTCCACAGCTTTAATCAATGTGGATGTCGATGGAGACAATGGAGTAGTAGCCTGGATGGATGGAACTACTCTGAAAGTATCCACACAGGTTAAAGGCTTAAAAGTGCAGGCTAACCCAGGCAGCATCAAAATGTTTTATAACAAAAGTAATCTAAAAAATATTGATCTGACTATGTTGGACACACAAAACGTCACAGATATGAGATCTATGTTCAAAGACTGTAGCAGGCTGACTGCCTTAGACCTGTCTTCGCTGGACACAAGTGAATTACAATGGGCAACAGCCATGTTTTCCGGATGTTCGTCATTAACTTCTTTAGATTTATCAATGCTAGACTTTAAAAATGTATCGCAGCTATCGGATTGGTCTGATAATAGTTACTACTATGGAGCGATATTTGCAAATTGTTCCTCTTTGGTAAACTTAAAACTGCCAGTACTTACTTCAAAAATTACCAATTTGAATCGAATATTCTATGCTTGCAACGGACTGACGACTCTGGATTTGTCTCCTCTGAACACTCAGAATGTCACGAGTATGAGTTTCATGTTCGACGGTTGCAGTAAACTGACCTCTCTGGATCTGACACCTCTGGATACTCAGAATGTCACGAATATTAGAGGTATGTTCTACGATTGCAGTGGGTTAACCAACTTGGAGCTGTCTTCTCTGAATACTAGCAACGTCACGAATATGAGAGGTATGTTCTACGATTGCAGTGGTCTTACTAAACTCGATCTGACTTCTTTGGATACAAGTAACGTTACTGATATGAGTGGTATATTCTCCGACTGCTCAAAACTTACAGACTTGTCTATTGGAAACAAATTTACCTTTGTTGGCTCAGATTATGACCTTCCAAAAGGCACCTGGTACGCTTCCGACGGCACCGCCTACACCTCCGACGGAAATTCATGTACAATACCAAGCAACAAGGCCGATACATACACAAGAAGATAGCTTCAACTGGCTGCAAACCACCCGTAACAAAAACCAAGATTCCCTCTCCTCTTTCCTCTCACTGCAAGAAATCTTCCAATGGCATCTTACCAACGGAAGGTTTTCTTATTTTAAATTCGAATCCAATTTTTGGAATAATTTTCTAATCCTTTCGTTATTCTCATTTTACCAGCAAGAAAACACGAAAGGAGAAAATACATAGGTAGAAAAAAGATTTTCCAGAAAAGATTTCCTCTATTTCTTCCGACAGCCGCATTAATCAGATGTATACAAGTTCAGATAAGGACAGAGCGTCCGACCTGATTGGCTTGATCATGAATATACAGGATTATGTTTTTCGCAACCAGAATTGTGTTAGAAAGGAGCTGAAACGGGACAACTGATGTTAGGAACGCTCATCAACCGTCTCATTATGAGCGGTCAAAGCGCTGAGGTTGGAAAAGCTGCTACTGACAGCAACTTCCGCAATAAACTCTATAAAGAATACGACATTAAACCAGAAGATTTCTTATAAGCAACCAAATAGGGAGGTGGTAAAAACCACCTCCTTTTTTCATCATTTCAATCTCTCCGCGGCTTCTTTCGTAGCTGCTGATCTTACACACTCCTCTTCTGACAGAGTGACCTGCATCGCAAGCTTGCTTCCGCGGAATCTCTCCGCAGCAAAACACAACCCGTTATTGTATTTGTCCAGATACCGGGAATCAATCTGATCCGGATCCCCCAGAAGCACGATCTTTGTGTTGTTTCCTGCTCTGGTCAGAATACCACGGATCTGGGAGATACTGCAGTTCTGGGCTTCGTCAATGATAAGGAATACATTGTCCAGACTCCTGCCTCGCATGAAAGACATAGACTCTATCCGCAGGATATCCTTATCGATCAGATATTGTCCGTATTCCGAGATTCGCTCCGGTACATCATTGTCTGTCAGGAAAGACCTATGAAACCGAAGTTCTGCAAGGTGTTCAAGATTGTCCATGGCAGGACGTACCAAAGGAGACATCTTCTCCAACTCTGTTCCCGGCAGGGCTCCCAGTTCCTCACTGTCAAACCGTACATTGCACCGGGTATAGAGGATATTTCGGTAAACATTCAGATCTACTGTCTGCTCCAGGGCACAGGCAAGGGCAAGGAACGTTTTCCCGGTTCCTGCCGGACTTTTGACAAAAACAAACGGAGCAGACTCTGCATCCATCAAAAGGCTTTCCATAACAAATGCCTGTCCGCAGTTCCGGTAATTTACTCCAAACGGTTTCTTGTCTGCCTGATACAACGGATATATCCGGCCCTCAAAGTATCTTGCCAGAGTCACTTCCCCACTGGGACTGATAAGCTCCAGGAACTGGTTCTCTTCCAGAGCAACTTCTTCCTGCGCAAGACTGAAAAGCTTTTCTACCGGAGCCCCAGCATCAAGGATTGTACTCTGCCATAATTTTTCCTCACTTTTCAGCCAGATCTTTGTCCTGCCGGTGTATACCAGATCTTTGTCTTTCAACCTGTTTTTTCGATAATACTCCGTCTTTAACGGGATCATATCCGCAACAACCTGCATCCCTACATCGTTTGTTACCAGGGCAACTTCCGCCAACGGATTCTCAAGCTTTACCTGGATGGCAGTACAAAGGATCAGGTTGTCATTCTTTGACAGATCAGAAACACAGGGACCGAAGTCCGATGCATGGGCAAGGATATCCTGTACCGATAAATATTTCACAGAAACTTTTCCTCCTTGCTCCATTTCCACTCCTTTCCATAAACTGCCCTTTTTACGGATATCCGACAGGACGCGGAATACTTTCCTTGCATGATAACCCAGTTCTCCGGCTTCGTTCTTTTTTTTATCCAGCTCTTCGATCACAGTCATGGGGATCACAACGTCCCTGTCCGCAAAAGAAAGTATGGAAGCCGGATCACACAGTAAAACATTGGTATCCAAAACATATATCTTCTGCATATGATTCCTCCTCTTTTTGGGGTTTTCCATAATATGCTGATTTTCTGACAAAATAAAGAATGCGCACATTTTTTCTTTTTTTCAGCACATTAAGTTGAAAACTAAAAAAGGAGGAATCAAAATGAATTTCAAAAAGTTAATGTTAAGCGTCGGGCTTTCCGCCATGGCACTTCTTGCTATGCCGGGCTCCACACTCACATCCCCTGTATCCGTACAGGCAGCCGCCCATGAGCACATTCTGGAAACCTACATTACCAAACAGCCAACCTGTACATCCACAGGGACCGAGATCCGTAAATGCCAGACATGCGGAAAGATCACAGATACGATCAAACTTCCCAAAGTTGCCCATTCCGTGAAAACAAGGACCGTCAGGAAAGCAACTACCACACATACAGGAGTGGCCGAGACTTATTGTGTTGTCTGCCAGAAAACGATCAAAAAGACATCTTTGCCAAAACTGACAAAGAAATGCGCACATACCTATAAGAAAACGGATACGATCCCAGCAACCTGTACATCCAAAGGCTCCATTACTGTTACCTGCAAAAAATGCGGGACATTGATCAGTGAAAAGACTCTGCCAAAAACAAAGCATGAATATGTTACAGAAGTAACAAAAGCCCCGACACTTACTTCCGTCGGACAGGAACGTACTTACTGCAAGAACTGTACAAAAACACTGGAATACAACACTCTTCCAAAACTTGAGGATGCCACTGCCCTGAGCCAGGACTCTGCGGAGCTGACGATCGGCAGCACACTCCAGCTCACATTAAGCCCGACAAACAAAAAGGTGACATGGTCATCTTCCAACCGGGCGATTGTGACCGTTAACAGGAATGGCCTGGTCAAGGCATTGCGTACAGGAGAAGCTACCGTAACCGCTCTTTACAAAGGACAGAAATTTACCTGCGATATCACAGTCAAGGATATTGAATGCAGCCATGAGGATACCGAAGAAGTGATCTTAAGGGATGCCACCTGTACCAAAAACGGCCTTGAAGCAGTCAGATGCATAGAATGCGGGAAAGACCTTGATATGATCACCATCCCGGCTACAGGACACGAATGGGAAACCGTTGTATCCAAAAAGGCAACCTGTGACAAAGACGGGGTATCTTATGAGAAATGTGCCAACTGCGGTACGAAGAAGCGTGGCTCCGAAGAAGTGATCGAAGCATCCGGTCATAAGTTCACCTACAAGATCGTCCGCAGAGCAACAACATCCAGGACTGCACTTGTCCAGGAATCCTGCAGTGTATGCAAAAAGAAAGGGGCTAGCAAGGTATATCCTGCCATTGAGTTCAAGCCACAGTTGAACTTAAAAGCCAAAACACTCCCGGCAGGAAAGGAAGTAAAGATCCTGATCAGGGACGAATCCGGCTCTGTTTTAAGCTGCTCTAAAAAATTATCTGATATGGATAAGGCATATTACGGAAAGGTGATCAAATGGTCCTCATCCAATCCGGATGTTGCCACTGTAGACAGCGAAGGAAACGTTACAGCTGTAAGTCCTGGAACTGCAAAGATTTCCGTAAAATACTATACGAAGACTTTAAGCTGTATCATCACAGTAAGATAATCAATACAACAAGGTAAACAAAAAGAAGCTTTCCAGTATTTGGAAGGCTTCTTTTTTTAAGGATCATAGCTTCAGCGTGATCTCCGGGCATGTCACCTGATATGTCCATCCATATTCCAGACATACCCTCCGCAGCAGGCATTTCGGACTGTTTATTCCGTCATCCTTCATCTGCTTAACTGCATTCTTTAAAACAGATACGATAAAGTTTCTGGAAAACGTATCCGGTGCCGTAAGGGTAGCAAAACATTGATCCGTTTCGGATAACAGCTTCACCCTGTGGTCCAGATCCCCGCTTGCTAAGGATATCTCTACCGTAAAGATGTCTTCTGCTTCAAACACCCACTCGGTCAAAAGGGATGCAGCTGTCCGTACCAGACGGCTGATTACCTTTCCATCAACCAGAAGTTCCCCTTTCATTATAGGGCTGGAGCAGGAGGTATTCACATAAAGCTTAAACGCTCTCCCGTTTCTGAGAGCCGCACAAAGCACCTCTTCATCTGCAACGGTCTGTGTTCTGAGCAATCCGTTTACCCAGCTTTCCCAGCTCCTGCTCACCCTCACCCAGCTGCGTGATAATACCGCGGTATCCATTAATGTTTCCATAAAAAATTTCTCCCTTCATTTTTTTACTAATATGGACTTTGACAGGGAAAAACAAAAAAAGTGAATTCGAATTCACTTTTTTAAAGAGGATGTCCCGGCGGGATCACCCGCCAGGACTAAGTATGAAAAAGAAAAAAGTGTTCCGGTTTTTACCGGCACCCTTAATATGATGAAAAATTAAATTTGTGTTTTCATGTTTTCCATATAAGAAGCTATATGCGGAGCCGTTTCACGCAGCCCATCCGGATCACTGAAACTCAACCGGAAAGCCTCTGCAAAGTATTCCATCCTTGTCGATGTGTTCTGGTCGGATATATGGTATTTTTCCTTCAGCGCAGGCATCTCTGCTTCCATGGAGTCTACAACCGTCTGGCTGTCCGACAAAAACGAATCCGAATTAAGGTCGTTAAAGTCTATAATATGTCCCAGCTCATGGTAAACAGCCTGGCTGAGTCCTTCCTTATTAGCCCTTAAAAACAACAGCCTTTCACAGATGCCATTCCCCTTGCTCAAATGCGTCAGTCCATCCGTGATGGTATTTTCAGACAGTGTCCCGTCATAGGACTGTCTCGGATTATCGCAGACACAGATATCATACGGCTCCAGATACTTTAAATACTTTGCCTCCATGTTGTTATACATATCATATACATATCCGACATAGCGGGAAGCTTCCTCTGAATCACTCCTTATTGACAGGTCACATTTATATTCTTTTGCCAGATAGCCTCCCCAGACATATCCCATGTCCGTACGTGCCCATGTCCCGTCATCGCTGAGGATATTGACCTTTTCTCCCTTTTTGTACTTCCCTGCAATTTCGCTGTTCTTATCAGGGCTTTTACGGATATTAAGGTTTACCACCGCATATCCTGTCTCTTTTGGTATCGCCGGTTTCACTGCATCCATGACAGATATAAGTTCGACTGTAGGCAGTGGTTCCGCAGAGACGGGCACATTTAAGCATCCTGCCATTACCGCGCATAAAAAAAATCTTTTAAACCTCATAATATCTCCTTTCTGATTTTTTTTGCGCCGATAATATGACCGAAAAATGCTCCTTCGTGCTACAAAAAAAAGAGCTGCTTGGCACAGCTCTTATCTGCGGAAACGCTTTAAGATTTTTTTAAACCCGCTTTCTTTTTCGGGAGGCTTTTCGCTCTTTTCTTCATGGAGGATACGCTCCTCACATATTTTGCATACCATCCCGCTTCCTTCCGGAATGATCTCTCCGCAGCAGACACATCGATCTTCCATACAAATACCTCCAAAATTATTTTCTTAATACGAACCTGATCTTATCCGACTCCGCGGACTGCTCTAATCCTCAACGGTACGGGCCAGAATCAATCCCGGCCCGTTCTTTCTTATTTGTATTTTTTCACAGATACTCCGCTGACTTCTGTTCCAGTCTCGATCGGGATCATCAGATATTCCCTTCCATCGATTTTCTGGCGTTTGACGATCTGCGCTCTTTCCGGATCCACCTCAATGGATACCCCTGCGGTTTCAATATGTACTTTCTTCGGAAGGATATTCTCCAGTACAAGCGCCCCGTCCTCTCCCACAGTGGAATCAAACACATCCGCGGCATCCTCCGTATCCGATATCCCACAGTCACTGAGTAACGCCATCATCTCTTTTTTATTAACGGAAGCAGGCATCACACTGTCTGCATTTGACCCTGCAATGTCAAAAAGCATGGTCTGGATCTTCTCTGCCTGGTCGTAATCACAGTTTAATTTCTCCGCCATTTCCTTAAAGGAACTTAACTGTTCTTCTGAATTTAACGGAAGCAGGCATCCGGTCAGTTCCCTTGCAAAATCCCTGCGGAGGCATTTACAGGATTTCCCGTAATACAGCGCAGCATGAAGATCTGTACCCCTGTCATTAAATGCCGGGAATAAGATCCCGTTATCTGGTTTGCCTATCACCCAGCCTTTTTTCCTGTCGGAGATGCAGCTCTTTTCCGGATCATAGCAAAGTTCCGGTTTATCAAACTTTGCAGGACAGAAACAGATATGAAGGAAATGATATACCTCTTCAGATGCATCCGGGATCGTATCTTCATCCATGCCCTTTCCCGGAATATCGTAGGTTCCTTCTGCTGCCAGGATCAGGTAGCTTTCCGGATTGTCATAAGTTTCCATTACCCTGTCATAGAAGGCATCCAGAAGCCCTTCATCCATCTTGCTGTTCAAAAGCTTACAAAACGCATCCTGAGTCCCGCCTTCTGCTTCCTGCTTTAACGGAAACTCCATATTGAACAGCTTTCCGCCGATCTTTCCGGTCAGGGAACTTTTCAGGATATCGAAATACTTTTCCAGTTCCTCTTCCAGCAGTTCAAACGGGGAAATATTAAAACTTAATACCTTGTTCTTATCCTTATCAACATAGCATCCAGCTATCTTACCAATGCAGCTGTACTCCGGCTTATACTGTTTCTTAATCTCCGCAATCTCTTTTTTGTTCACAATAAAACCCTCCTGTTTTCTCTGTCTGCTTTCTGTCATATCGGGATGCCGAAACCATAAGGCAGCAGTCGACAAACCCCAAAACAACAAATGCGGACAGGATCATTATTTTTCCGATCATATATATCCTCCTCTCAGTTAACTACAGTTATAGTATGATAAATCAGCTCATAGATATTTCTGTGCGAAAAAAGCAGCACATCTATGCTGCTTTTTCCTTCTTTCTGTAGTCGTTTTTTACTCGAATACAACAGCTTTCATCTCACCATTTGGTACCTTTCGACTACCCGGCGTATCCGGCCTGCAGTACCAACGCCTTCGCACGTTCCGCTCTCATCCACCAATTGTGCAGAAAGAAGCCGAAAAAACAAAGAGCAAAAGAAACCGTCTTACTTCATAAAACACCACGACCTCTCCGGCATATGCCGGATGACCTTACAGCCGGGTTTCCCCATTCAGATCTTTCATCTTTCATCAGGCCGCAGACCTTACAGGTTTTCCTGACAGGGAATCTTTTGTTCCTGCATAAGCAGAATGATTTCATTCTTATCGGCATCCGTAATATGACAAAAATTATTTTTCATCATATTAATGTCAGCAGTTAATGCTGAAAAAAATACAGAAAGGATTTAAAAATATGAGCGATTTCATAAACGAACCAGAAGAAATGGAGCCTGTGGAGATTGAAGGAACTGAGGAAACAGCCGGGGAAGTAACAGACAGTACAGAGGAAACTCCTACTGCGGAGACAGTCAGTAAATTCAGAGAACTGACTTCTAACAGGATGAAGATGATCGGGCAGCAGCTTTTCCAGATGAAAAAGATCCCGGAAAAAAGAGGAATTGATTATTCCAGGGAGGATGTAGAGAAGATCTTCACTTACTTAAGAAACGAGATCGACAAATGCGAAAGTGAATTTATCAAAAAATTTGACGAAAAGAAAGCAGACAAGTTTGACTTTGATTTCAAATTCTAAGATGCATTACAGAGCTATTATTTCTTGAAAAGTAAATTAGAATTCACTTTTTAAGGAAATTTTTTAAAAAAGGTTGCCAAACAGCAGCCTTTTTTGCTTTTCCTCTTGAAAATATTAAAAGCAAAACCCAAAAACAATACTTTTCTTTAATTACTTTGGCGGTAATGTATCAGCTTAATATTGTCCAGCTGGCTTACCTGTTTTTAAGTACAAAAATATCCGCGGCACCACAAGGTTTTCCGCGGATAAAAAAGTTAAAAAACACACTCACTTCTATTTGCTAAGCCGAAAATAGTTATTCTTCTGCCATACACTCCAGACGGATCTTATCCGCGGAGGCGCATCCGAATTCTTCACAGAAAGCCAAAGCAAGCTCTTCGTCTGTATCATAGCCTTCCACATACCACAGGCCTTTTGATTTTCCAGATACAAACACCTCATAGATCATATCTGAGCAAATATGATCGCAGTAGGAGAAGTCGTTCAGATATTCATGGATGTACTCACAGTATTTTTCATTAATACCGTGGAAACTAATGCAGTGGAAACATTCCTGGCAGGTGGCGGGACGTATCAGCTTTTCTTCATCCTCTCCGCTTTCAGAATATACCGCTTCGATACATTCATATTCCGTTTCACCATTGCCTTCGCAATACCTGTCATATGCTTGCTCTGCAAGCTGCTGAGAATCTTCCGGAGCAACATCAAAGTCCTCCTCCAATGTTTTTCTCATGAAATTTATAACAAACTCTGCATGAGCAGCCGCCAGTTCTTCTGACGTTAATTCGATTTCTTTTCCTTCTCTTATGATCTTCATAATATTTTTCTCCTTTGTTTTTATTCCGGCAGTTTCACAATATCCCAGATCTGCCATTCCATTCCGGTATCTACGACAACCTGATCGTAGTACTCCGTATACTCACCGTCCTTAAAGTCTGCACACACCTTTTTGGCACTACTTTTGGCATATTCCGCACATTTGTCATAGGTTCCTACAAAAAGAACCTCAAAACCTACTCCCTCATATGCATGATACCAGATACAGGCATACTCTCCTTTCGGTTCGTACGGCAGGACTTCCATTACATGGAAACAGTTTTCTTGTGACTGATCCAGACGGAAGGAATTAGGCTTTTCATCCAACGTATAAACTTCCTTGTACTCAAGTTCTCCGTTCCCGAGCATGGGATCAAAAGGAAGTTCCTTAAAGCAGGATTCCTTTCCTTCCTCCAGAGTATCGAAAAACTCATATCTGGCTTCCGTATAATTCTCGTCATCCAGATCACATCGGACGAATTTCCAGAGCTTGCTGAAATAGATACCGTTTTTCACCCGGATTTCAATCGCTTTGAACGCAGCATCCAGAGCTTTATTGTAGGATGTATTTTTGTTGCTGGAATTTTTAAAGAAGATATACGCGCAATCCTGCAACACCTTATTCTTTTTTACTTCCTCATACAACAAACTTCCGATACCACCTCGGCTCTTGACAGCTTCGAGAAAATCCTGAATGAAGTACTCTTTTTTTACAATTTCATAAGCTTTTTTTTATTCTGTATTCATAGCGTTCTCCTTTTCTTTAGTGTTGTACTTTCCGATTCTCAGAATCAGATAAATTGTTTTTTAACAGCTTCATTTTTTAAATCTCCTTTCGTTTTTGATCAAAAACAAAATGGAGAAAAACACCTTTAAATGATTTTTGCATATTATCAAAAAATCACAGGAGGTATATATAATGAAGTTTAAGAAATGGATTCCGGGAGTAATGCTCGGGGCAATGATGGCTGCTATGGTGACAGTACCGGTAATGGCAGATAATATTAATTCTGGTAGTATCCCCCCCGATAGAATTTTCGAGGGTTAGTAGTACCAGTGCGGATAGCAGTTCTGGAGGTGACAGTGGGAAAGTTTACGACTTTAAGGATTCCAAAACTTCCGGAGTAGTTACTGTTACAAAGAACTGGGATGACAGTTCTTCTAATGATAAGAGTCCAGTTCCAGATGTTTCTATCAGTACGGAGAAACCAAGTAAGAATCCTCTTGGATACACTATCACTTATCATGGAAACGGGCTGACTTTTGCGGATGGAACTACAGAGAATGAAATTATCGTAAACAGTTCCGGAAAGATTCTCTCAGGCCAGTATAAAGAATTGGTAATGCCTTCCATATGGTATTCCGATGTAAATTATACAAATAAAATCGAACTTAACTCTAAAGGTCTGCCTTTAAATGGTGTCACTTCTGACTTAGATCTCTATGCAAAGTCCAAAACATTTGTATTAAAAGAAGGATTTGATTTTAGAAATTTAATTCCCTCCACGGCAAATTCTGTTGTATTTACGGATGAACCTATGCCCGTATCTGCAACCCTAATCGATGTAGACGCAGATGAAGATGGAGGCGTAGTTGCATGGATGGATGATACTACTATGAAAGTATCGACTCAGATATCAGGGCAGAAAATAATAGCCCCTTTCAATTGTAAGTTTATGTTTTATGGACTTCCAGGATTGTTAAGTATCAATCTGTCACACCTTGATACTTCCAACGTGACCAGTATGGAAGCTATGTTTTGCTATTGCGGAGGGCTAACTGATTTAGATGTGTCTTCTCTCAATACCCGTAATGTTGCAAACATGTCCGGTATGTTCATCGGTTGTAGTGGACTGACGGCTTTAGATTTGTCTTCTTTCAATACCCGTAATGTTACAGATATGAGTTCCATGTTCTCCGGCTGCAGCGGGCTGACATCTCTGGATTTAGCCTCTCTGGATACCGATAAGGTTACGAATATGAGAACCATGTTCGGCGGTTGTAGTGGGCTGACGGCTTTAGATTTGTCTTTTTTCAATACTCGAAATGTCACAGATATGAGTGGTATGTTCTCCGACTGCAGCGAGCTGACATCTCTGGATTTGGCCTCTCTGGATACCGGTAAGGTTACGAATATGAGTGGGATGTTCCGCGGTTGCAGCAGTCTGACGAATCTGGATTTCTCTCTTCTGGATACTCAGAAGGTCACAGATATGGGCTATATGTTCTGCGATTGCAGTAGTCTCACGGCTCTGAATCTAACTTATATGAATACACAGAAAGTAACGGAGATGGCTTGGATATTCAAAGATTGCTCAAAACTTATCAACCTATCACTCGGAGATAAATTTACCTTTGTTGGCTCAAATTATCAACTTCCATCTGGAACTTGGTACTCATCTGACGGCACCGCCTATACCTCCGACGGCACCACCTGTACGATACCAAACAACAAGGCCGACACCTACACCAGAAGATAGATTAGGAAACCAAAACTCATTAACCAACAAACACACCTGTCTCAATCTTAAGATTGCCCACAGGTGTGTTTCTCTCGTTTATAATCCACATTTTCGACATATAAAAACGCAAGCCATATTTCTACAGCTTGCGTCTTCTCAAATTTAATATTTCCAAAAACAGTCTTCAAGACTTGCTTTCAGTCCAGGATAAAATCCAGTAAACCATCCCTCATACACTCCAATTTCACGGAGAGACCTACTCCGATAAGGGGCAGGAACATAAAGACGAAACTGAATACGAAACAAGGGATCACACTTTCCCAGTTATATCCAAGCTCAGGCTGCATGTACATTAAGATAATAGTCAGGATACCGGCAAAAAATGTAATTACGGACAGAGTGGAAAGGATTATGCATCCATAAACACAGACAAAGATTACAACCATATGTACCGCACTCAGCACAAGGTAAAGAAGCAGGGCGAAGAACTTTCCCAACATCCTTCCAAACCACTTTCTAACAGCTGTTTTTCTCTTTCCTTCCAAAGGAGTCACCTTTTCTCCGCAGCGTGGACAAAAAACTCCTTTTTCTGGAATATAAGCACCACAATGTTCACATCTCAACATAATACATACCTCCTTTGTACAGGTCAGCTACCTTCGCTCGCCCCGCTTCTTCTATTTCTATCTCCACATCCTTGGTTACCCGGATGAGGACAATGATCCTGTGTTTGCTCTTGTATGCAACCATTCTGTGTATACGGATGTCATCATCGGTAAGGGCGACCCTTGAGTTCGCCGCATATCTTAAAAATGATGCTTTTGTTCTTTTTGCTATTTCCTTCTGCATCTTTTTTACATAATCCGTAAACTGTTTATCAGTAAAAATAGAGTTAATTCCAACCTCACACCGGAACAGCCCTTTTCCGGACCAGGGAACATCTCCTTTATTTTCAGCAACAAACCCATAGACATCGATAAATGTGATACCAGCCGGATCTGCTTCATCGACATAAAACTGAAGCCTTCTGCTGTCAACTGTATCCGTATGATAGTTTGTTCTCTTTCTGATTATTTCGCGTACTTTCCTTTCATTCCAGATAAAACCAATCTCATCCAGCATATCTTCCTTCCAAAAACTTAAGTCCTTATCCTGGATCTGTGCCACTGCCCAGTCACCCACTTTTTTATTCCCTATTCGCATATCCGCGGAGATCATGCCTTTCCCCCTCCAGATTGAGGAAAACTTATCGAACTGTCCCAGCCATTTGCTCTCCTTGTTGCGGTAGGAAATAAAATACAGGTACCATGCTTCCAGATCATACTGCCCCACATGGGCATTTTTCCCAATACGGCCATCATGTTTTTCCTTCCATTCCTTTCCCATCTGGTACCATTCCTCCTGATAAAGAGGACGGATCCCACAATCGATTTTCTTATCGATCATCAGATGAACTACTTCATCCGGAATGCTCCCTTCCCTGATCCTTTTATTTATCTCTATCCACCACTTACCGACTTTGCATCCGTCAACAATCAGGTGTTCCGGGATATCCCAGGACTGTGTACGTTCATGGTATTTTTTTACTTCATCTGCCATTTTGATTGCATTATTGATAATACGTGTTTCACTTTTATTATATCTCATAAACCCCTCCTAAATTTAGTTCTTTTCATGGTTCCATCATACAATATGATGTTATGAACTGGTTTTGGTACGAAAAAAATGGCAGATATAGACTCTTTTGGGTAGCCGGAGGTACTGTCTGGATATGCTTCGTGGAAAGACAAAACCCTGTTTTTTATTTCATTCTACCTTCATTCATATTCTTTTTGAAACAAAACGAAGGGAGAAAAAAGTAATGAAAAAAAAAAGGAAAAAACATGGATGCTGATCATTGAAACAAAAAGCTACAGGGGTCTGTCCTGCTACAGAAAAGTGCTGTTTGTTTCAGCTCCGGATCATCAGGTTGCAAAGGAAAAAGCACGTGACTGGTGTGATGGCGAACAGATTACTTCAATCTCTATCCTTCCATTCGATCCGAACCGCATGGGAGATTCTCTGATTGACAGTACTGAAAAGAGCCCGTTCCCGGAACATCCGAACATCGATACACGCTGGATCTCCAAATACAAGACCGCGGAGGCCTTCTACAATAAATACGGCCATCTTCGTGTGAAAGTCAAAGAGGACTTCGATGGAGTCCGCCTGGGCATCTGGATCCACAGCCAGATGTAACAGGGATATGATCAGACATAAGGGAAAAAGTAATGAAAAATACATATATAATATAGAAGGAAAAATTTCTTATAACATTTGAGGTCAGCTACTGCTCTCTCAAAATTTGAATTCGAATTCAAATTTTTGTGTTTCCAGCAGGACATGAGGGGAAAACTGTTACTGGGCACGGAATGAACAGTAACTGTTTTATTGATGGAGATGCGGAAAATTTATAAAAAGTATTGCAATTTTCCAGAACTTTGAATATACTATACATAACAGAGTTGCCCAAAGTCTTTTGGACATTGGGGACCAAGCTGAGTCGTGTGCTCAGCTTTTTTACGTTAAGGAGAGATTTTATGGATTTGAAAAAAAACGTTGACCTTTGATGAGCAGTTAGATAAGTTAATCACTCATGGAATGATTGTCGCTGATAGAGAAAAAGCAAAAGATATTTTAAAAAGAGTGAATTATTATCGTTTTACGGGTTATGCTTTGCAATTCAGACAAGAGTCTTCTGGTAGTGACTATATTGAGGGAACTACTTTTGAAACGGTGTATCATTTAATAAAAATAGCTACCTCCTACGTCCATAGGAGATAGCTATAGTAAATTATAAACACTGTTTATAAGTTTCCGGTGGCAACCATCGGACATAGCAAAATCCTTTGATTGCTTCTGGTTTGATTATAACCTATCCATTTCCAAATGGCAAGTGGAAAAGTTAGAAAAAAGATGCTTCGGCATCTTTTTTTATCCATATATCAGACTTTTGAGAATGCTCTCAGTATTCCTCTAACAGACAGATAGGCTATTCCCTGCCGCAAACAGGAGATAGCCTATGGCTTGTTTTGTGCAACTTTTGAAATAATTTTTTTTTTCCGCAGTACAATCATTAGACACGCCAATATCTCCTGATTGTTTCTGACTTGATTATAGCCCATCCATTTCCAAAAGACAAGTGGAAGCAAGTGGAAAAGTCAAGGAAGAAGGAACACTCTCAGCGTTTATCTAACAGGCAGATGACATTCCAATCTGTTTCAAGAAATATTCACAGGCTTCAGATTCATCAAAAAACTTCTTTATTCCTCGCTTTTGACCTCTTTCGCTATAATACACTTCCCATTCTGAACCATTCCAAAAAATCGAATATGCCTCATTCGGATATTCCACGCTGTTAATCGCATATATATCTCCAGCAACTCCCATCTCGTTTAATCTTTCTCTTAACCCACTTACTCTCATACCAATCTCCTGTTCCCTGATCGTAATATTGCATATTACCAGTATCCGCATTCCACTCGATAAACTCGAAATATTTTTTTTATTTTTCTTATTATTTCAGGTTTTCATCAATATTTTCGAGTGGAAATCGAGTTTTTATTGAGTTCCACTCGATTTTACATATTTACTGGAACGTCCTGCTCCAACTAATTGAACCAAAGATTCTTCTCTCATCTTATCCACGGTGCTTCTTGCCTGCACTAGACAGATGCACAAACGGGAAGTCTTAATTTATAAAGTTTCCCTATTTCTGTAAAAGCGTAGTCTTCCCAGTAACACTGTCGCCTTTTATCATTCATTTTATTAACAATCACCTGGCAATAAGAAATGAAAGCTTAATGTAATAGATGTCCTCTATAATTTCCACCATCGAAAATCCTTTCATTTGTTCCATCATAAGTTCGATATTTTTTAATCCAATACCTGTACCTTTTACATATGGATTAGGTTTGATAATTTTATTCCTAAATCCAAGTTCCACATATGTATCAGTATATAACACTTCCAGTTCAATCGGTTTATCTTTCGCTGCATATTTCTCTATATTGGAAATAAGATTGTTCATAATTCTTCCAAGATAATCTGTATTTATACATACCATAACCGATTTCCATTTGATTCTTTCAGTTTCGATGCAGAAACCATTATATTGAAGAAACACACAAAATTCAGACAAATAATCTTCAAAAATACTTTGAACCGTTTCTGGTTCTTCCTGCTTCACATCTGACCCATTACTGACCAGAAAATATTCAAATAACTGATCCGAGACAGAGCGAAGCTGTTCTGCTTTATTCAAAGCTTTTATTGCATATTCAACTGCTGGTTTTCCTTCTTTTTCCAGCTTCTTAATGATCTCCAGATAAGAAAATAAACCGGTAAGTGGTGTACGAAGATCATGCGCCATTCCTAAGACAAGTTCATTCTGAACCTGCTGCATTTTTTCCTGTGTTTTTTTCTGTAATATTAACTGATTCCGCATATGATCAATACCTGTTGCAAGTCCACAAATTTCATCCTCACCGGTAATGGAAATTGCATTTTCCAAGTGCCCCATTCCAATTTCTTCAACTTCTTTTTTGAGATATTTAATATTTTTTATTTCCTTCTGAAGTTCACTGGCAAAAATTGCCAGGCATATCAATATACTTATAATTGCTGAAAAAAATGAAATTATATCAAAATATTTATCTGCAAATCCATCATAAATATAAAGCTCTGCTTCTCCGTCTGAAAAATATATGGAACATAAAAATTTTGATGCACTCTTTTGTACCGCACCTGGAAATAAATCTTCCTGATAGGTATTATCAAAAAAAATATTCTTTCCCTTTGAGATAACAAATTCCTGAATATTTCTTTGCCGAACCCAGGAACGGATTTCATCGGTATCTGTCATTTTCAATTGATTTTCACTTACGTATTTCTGGAATGCCTCAATCTTATCCTGCTCTGCCCCATATAAATCGCCATACGCCAGCAACTGCTCTCGAAATACCGATATACCTCCTCCATTCAAAATACAAAAAATCAGAACACCAATAAACGAATCTTTTATCATTCGATAAATCAGTTTTGAAGTCAGACTATTTTTATTTATTTTTTTCAAAATGATATCCTTTTCCCCATGTTGACACAATCAGTTTTGGATTTTGAGGATCTTTTTCAATTTTCTTTCTAAGACGCCGGATATGTACCATAACCGTATTCCCAGAAGAATACAGGTAGGGGGCTTCCCATATACTTTCATAAATATTTTGGACAGAAAATATTTTGCCCGGATTCTTCATAAGGAGCACCAGGATTTTATACTCCATTTCCGTTAAATTTATTTCTTTTTCATCTAAATAAACGCTATTCTTTTCGGTATTAATACGTATATTTTTATTTTCTATCCATTCTTCTTGTATTTCTATCTCTGTTTTTTTTTCTGCAGCTTTATCATAAACTAAATGTCTTCTTAACAATGCTTTTACTCTTGCAAGGAGCTCCGCATAAGAAAATGGTTTTACAAGATAATCATCTCCTCCGGCCATCAATCCAAGAAGCTTGTCCGACTCCAAATCTTTAGCAGTTAAAAACAAAACTGGAACATTACTTTTTTTACGAATTTCTTCACATGTTTTATATCCGGATATACCAGGCATCATAACATCCAAGATTACCAAATGAGTGGAATCTGATATTTTTTTCAGACCCTCGAAACCATTTACTGCTTCTTCAACATGAAAACTTTCCCCTTCCATCAGTATGCGGACACCTTCCCGAATAGCCGGATCATCCTCTATGATAAGAATATTATTAACAACCCCCATAGAAACCTCACAATAATATTAATTAATCTGTCTTTTCTTTTTTATAAGATATAATGCAACTATGATAACAATTACAAATCCAATCATTGCCGGAAGTCCTGTCTCTATATCATCCGAGCCAATGATGCCAGTGATCCAGCGGTATTCTTTCACAGGTTTGTATAACCAAATTGCAGGAAAAGACTCCGCTGCGGAAACATGTAAAATATCCATATCCCCTGAAATAACATTATATAACCCATGAAAGACAACTCCTGACCATATAGATCCGGTTTCCAAGACAATCAATGCAAAAGCGCACCCAATAAGGAAAATTGCTATTAATAAAGATATTACATTATAAACGTTGGACGTGTCAATATTCACCAGATGCATTACTGCAAACAAAATAGAAGACCCTGCAACAGCAAACTTAGTCCCTTTCATTTTTTGCAGGGAGCTGAATATGAGACCACGGAAAATCACTTCTTCTGTTACAGCAGCACGTACACCACCTCCAAGTATGGTATTAAAAGCCAGATCAATCTTTTCCTGAATGGATATCTCTTCCTTAATAAATGTTCCTTTTGTCAAAAAAATACAGCATACCAAAACAAACGTTGATAATAAAACAGCCGCAACTACCCATTTCACCTGAGGAACTGGCTTACATACATAAATGTCCTGCCAATGTATTTTCAACACATATTTATCATACAGATACACAAGAAATAACACTGCCAGAATATCAAGACTTACATAAATAATTTCATCCAGCGGTATAGGAATATTATAACGAAATACTGTAAGGCTGAAATTTCGCGAAAGCGACAGGATCAGGTATCCCAAAGGAATCGTTAATAAATATTTAATTTTCATAAGAAAATGTACTCCTTTTTTCAATTACAGAAATAAGTTTTGATAACTTATTTCTGTAATAAAAATGGTTTTTAAGTGTATTATTTCTTTTTGATGAAGCTAGCACTTACATAACCAGTGGAACCATTAAATTTAATCTTCACCCAGTTGTCATCAAGAGAATTATTATAAACCTTCACCGTCTGTCCTTTACTTAATGATCCAATAATTGGATAGCCTTTTCCTCTTCCGCTTCTTACATTTAAGCTACTTGCAGTAACAATATAATCCGTTGTAATAATTCCTTGTGTCTCAATTCCCGTATTGCCGTTTTCAAAATCAGCATTCGCAAAATTATCTTCTGTATTTACAGCGTTATCAGTTTCAGTTGTCTCACTACCATCATCAAACACCGCCACTTCCTGTACTTCATCTGCTGCAAATACATTAGATGCCGGTGTTAATAACATAGTTCCTATAAGTGCCATAGTTCCCATTTTCATAATACTTTTTCTCATAATGTCATTCTCCTTTTCTTATCTTATCTACTGTATTTTGTTCCATACTTTTTCTTTGGAACAATGAAATAATATCACTCAAATCTTACAAATCACCTTAACTCATTTCTTAACATGCCTTAATTTTTTTGTAATGCATGATAGATTTGATTATAAACAGGTAAATTTAAACTACCTCCAACACAAATAAATTCCCTGATTGTTATTTTTTCAATTATTTTTTCAATTGAAGCAGGCAGCTTACTTGATTTATTTAAAATTTTACCATCTGCCTCTGTACCATGTAATAAATTGCCACAAGTACAACAACAAAAATGATGATTCCCGTGATTATTCCAATCGTTCCTGTGAAGAAATTGGCGATGCCTGCGATTCCGAGACCGATTCTTCCAAGAATAGAATCAGGTGCATCTGTCACCGCATCAGCGATATTCGAATCCCCGAGACAGAGTGCCATCCACAAAATCCACAAGATCACTCCGGCAACTTTTCCAAAATACATCCATAATGTTCCAAACAGAATAGATACGATCGTAAATACCAGCAGTGCCGGAAATCCATATCGTATTGACCAGGGCCAGATGAGTTCTGCTTTCTTTCCGACAGTAATATCCTGTGCTATCAGAAATGACCTGATTTTCTTTTCCGACAGAACTAAAAGAACCAGAAGAATATAGTTTCCTGCATTGTACAATGCCTGTACCAGAAGATAGGATAAAAAGAATGTTCTCCTGGTACTTCCCATGGAAATTTCCAGATCAAACATCAGTTTAATCTGAAAAATCTGCGTAAACAGAATGCAGAGTCAGCATAATCCCAATGCCATGATCGTTCCCAATGGAATATACTGTGCTTCTTGTCTGAGTACACTGCGCATCACACCCCACAAGATCATTGCTACAAGGAATCCCAGAATACTCATTACATAGCTTAATATTGCATGATCGTACGTCAATTTTAATTGTCGTTTTACTGCTTCCAGCATAACCGTTTTTCCATCTATTGTCTGTGGTTCAATATCCGGAATAATCTGCGGCATACAAGAATCTGAAACAGCATTGGCAATTCCATCCATTAACTGAAATAATATTTCATTTTCCACACCTACGATCTCGTGCGTTTTATCATCTACACCTACAATCAGCTTTCCGCCCTGGGTATTGGCAAAAGCTACGATTGTTTTCATGTACTTTTCACTTTTATCCGGTAAGGTAACTTTGTATTCAATACTTTTTGATTCTCCTGAAAACATTGTATCCATTGCCATTCCTTCACACCTCATCTTTCATAATTAATTTCTCGTACAGTTGGTACAAGTTTCTGTACAGCTAATTGTATTGTACCCTATTATTAACGTTAGTTAAACATTTTTAGCAAAATAAAAAAATAAGCATTTTAAAAAGGAACTTAAAAATTTTTTCTAAATGAAAGGAGAATCACAACATGGCAAATATTTATATTACACAGGAGCTTTTTGAAAACATCATTCTGTCGATGCTTGAGGATATGGGATGCAAGACAGAAATCATCGAAGTCCCGGACAACTCCGAATCAACGCGCCTTCTCGTCAAAAAGGGTGAAAAAATGTCGGTGGCAAAACAGTCATGGCAATCGAGTTAGACTCCTTGTATGAAGGGTTTATGAAATATCATCCCCTTCTTCAGGAAATTGTGAATTTTATTCATAACACTTTTGAAAATTAGCCGCCGCATTCTCGTGACTTCAGTCATGAGTTAGGCGGCTTTTTTATTCCTCTGTAGCTGTTTTTCATAATATTGATTTTTTATCATAATAAAAACAGTTAGATTTATGGAAAGAAGGTGTGGGCATGGCCAACGCAAACAAGAAGATCATCAGCAAGGGCAAGGCTGGGCAGGAGGAAAAGAAGCCTTCCAAATCCCCTGTTACAGTGGAAGTAGTAGACGGGATATTCGTATTCCATGGGGGAAAGGGCGGACACAATATCACAGAGCGTAAGAATAAGGCACTGGAGCCTTATGGCAAATGCATCTACAACTACGGCCTGCTCCTGGAACTGATCCCCGGGGATCAGACCTCCCGCATCAACCAGAATATCGGCAACAGCCGGTATGTCCATAACAATTATCTGGCTGAACGGATCAAATATTACGACGAGCACAAGAAAACCCTTTCCATAGACCAGTATAAAAAGGAGTTCCTGCCAAAGCTGAAGAAGGAGAAGGAATTCCTGAAACGGACTGACAAATTCGTCTACCAGAATGCCTGCCAGAACGTGGAAACTGCCTACCAGAACTTTTTCAGCGGGAAGGCAGGCTTCCCAAACTTTGCTTCCTCCAGGAAGCCGAACGGGAACAGCTTTACCACGAACTATACAAACAACAACATCGAATTAAAGATGATAGACGGGCTGCCATACCTGAAGCTGCCAAAGATCGGCAATGTCCGGTTCGTACTCCCGAAGGGGAAGACACTTGCTGACCTGCAGCCTCTGGGGGTATCCATAAAATCTGCCACTGTGACCAGGACGAACAGCCCCATTGTGTCAAGTAATTACCAAAAAAAATTGTCACTTTCTGCAAAATAAAGTTTACGTTGGTTTTACCAGTTTGTCAACATTTCTTCCCAAACTGCATTTAACTCCTTCTTTTGCATAAGCTATTTTTGTTTTGCTGCCTTTCCTATTTCCTTTTTTTCTGTTACCGCCATTCCAAGTTTACATCTGTCTATGAAAATATGTCCCTGTGCATCCTGAGTGAATCCAACCGTTATCCTTGCATTTTTCAATGTGAATGCACTGCACCCCATCTCCACCAACAATTCACCATTTATTGCCGGTCTGAAAAACAGTTTTGGAAATACCGGAAGAAGTTTCTCTTCCATCCATGCCTGCAGTCTGTCCATATTCTCAAATGGTATTCTTTTCATCTGTGCAAGGGTTTCATCCATCTGTTCTTTCGTCATCAAGCAGTTACAGCTATCTACTTTATATATAACGGCTACGCTGCTCCCCTGATCCCAGGAAATATGTATCTGCCCCGCATCATCAACATTCCTTACAGTCCCAAGATCACCAGGGTGCAATTTTGCATACGGTTCATCAACCATTCTTTCCAGGGACACCCTGCATCCCTCCGGATACATCTTTCGTAAAATAACAAGTTCCGCACTACTAATAAAGCTCATTTCTTATTCTCCTTCCAACCCAATTAAGACGTTTTTATCTTTCTTTTCTTCTTTCCACCGGGTTTCCTGCCAGAAGCATCTGACGTTCCTTATCCCATTTTATAACCTTTTGCATACCCTCTTCCAAAGTGGAATCTGCTGGATTCTTATTGGCACTTTGATATTCCTCAAACAGTTCATCCAAAGATTCTTTGAGGCTTTCCATCTCCTCCTTATCATATTCATCCAGGGTATCCTGACCTTTGTAATCCTCAAGCTCCGTCCAGTCCTCTATTGCATATTCAATCTGTCCCCAGTCAAGCAGGTAACTAAGAAATGTCTGCTCCGGTTCAAAACTGAACCAGCACCGTTCAAACCATTGGTTTGCATACATTCTCTCATCTGAGCCGTTTGTTCTGGAACCGCCTACAAGGTCTGAAACAAAATTTTCAAGAAGCTGCGATACAGTCATACCGTTTCTTCCTGCTTTCGCACATAAATCTTTTATATCATCCTCCGGGAGTTTTAAAACAATGTTCCGCTGCTGGCTTCTTTCATATGGTTCGATATCCTCACCCGGTTCACAAAAATCCACTTTCGTATGTGCATATATCTCTTCAATGTCACAAAACCGCCGGGTCATTCCAATATAATCCCTGGCTTCGGCATCCCATTCCAGGCGGTATCCGTTTTCCCTTGCGTGCAGCTTCATATCCTCCCGGATGATATCCTGTGTTTCTTTTGGAAGCTGTGCAATAAAAACCGTTGTATAGGGAACTGCAAGTATTCTTTCCTTGACCATGACCTTCCTCCTCATTTTTTATTTTAGTCTGCTGTTTTCAGCCAGAAATTTTACGAACAAGCATACTCTGTTCCATTCTTCTTTGTTATCCATTTTTCCATTGAGAGTTTAACTGCCGGTTCCGGCATAATATCATTCTTATCCTGCCGGTGGCTTAGTATGTCCATATAAAGGATGATTCCACGTGGATCAAGATGCACTGTAATGAACTTCTGAATTTCGTGTTCCAACTCACAACTTTCCAACCAGGTGTATATACCACCAAAATTTTTGATTTTTTCAAGAATATTTTCATCCCGGAATTCTTCCAGTAAAAATAAAGGAACCGAAAACTGGCAGCCCATGGCATCATAGGGAAGAATATATTTTAAACGGTTAAGTAGAAACAAATAATACCGTACCACCACAACGGACATACCCCTTTTAAGGGTTTCTTCATCCGGTACCCCCTGAACTTCAATCAAATAATCATAAAGCCGTTTAGCTTCCTCCATCTCATGCTGTATTTTCCAGGAAGCATAAGTTGAATACCCGCTTTCCTCAATAAGTTTCATCAGTTCTTCAATAGGTTTTTCAAGATACATAGGAAAACCTTCCTTTCCATTTTTACTATCCTCTATTTGACTTTATAGGCAGAAAAAAGGAAGTCCGCACTGCGTTCTTCCCTTTTCTCTGCCTATATTCCATACTATTTTTCATTCAGCCAAAGCTTTTTCTGCCTCTAAAAATTCGTCCCGGTATTTCCAGATTACTTCAATATGTTCCGGGTCATAGAAATAGATTACCTCCACCAGTTCCTGTATCACTTCATAAGAAAGCTCTGTCAGGTCTTTGCATTTAGAAAAAGCAAGAAGTTCCGGTGATTTCGCAAGTTTTCTTTTTTCCTCTGCTTGAATAATCTGTTCCTGAAGCTCGGTTATTAATTCTTTATACCGGTGTTCCTTCTGTGTAAGCAGCTCTTTCTTCCTTAAATATCCTTCTTTTGTCACTTTACCATCCACGAAAGCTTCATAGAATTCCATCTTTTGCTGTTTTACTTTCTGCACCTTTTCTTCACAGCCTTTTTTACGGCTTTTCAGTTTTGAAAGATTCTGGGTTTTACTGACCTGTTTTATCTGTTTCAATGTATCTTCTGCAAGGGCAGCTTCCCGCTGAACCAGCTTTAAGAAAAGCTTTTCAAACTCTGCTGTTTTATATTGTCCGGCATAACATTTTGTGTTTTGACTGACTTTGGATGTACTGCAGCCCATCGCAGGCGTTTTATTCTCGCTTCTTACCCGGAGGGCACGTCCACAATATCCGCATTTCAGCTTATATCGGAATATATTTTTGGGTATTTTCTGCGGTCCATGATACGCAGCACCTGTTTCCACCATTCCCATAACCTTATCAAGTTCATCTGCTGTCACAATGGCTTCGTGAGTTCCTGGAACATAGATCCAATCTTTTCTTGGAAGACGGACACAGGATTTTGTGCTCAAATCTTTTTTTTCACTTTTATGGTTTGTCATGATGCCTGCATAGATTGGATTTAATAGAATTTTCCTTACCATATGGCTGTTCCATACCGGAAGGCATTGTGTATTATATAATGAATATCCCTTTTTAAGAAGATACGCCGTAGGGGTTTCTATTCCCTTTTCGTTCATCATTTTAGCAATTTCTGAATACTTTTCACCTTCTAATCTTTTATCAAAGATAAAACGTACATTTCCGGACACCTCTCTGTCCAGATGCAGTACCGTCTTATCCTCATTTTTAAACATATAACCATAAGGAGGAACCGAACCATGGTACTTTCCCGCTTCTGCCTGTTTCCGCATGACCTGCTTGATATTCTTTGAACATATCTGCGGATAGATACCGTTTACCAGATTCTTAAATTTAGCTTCTGTATCCTTTCGTGATGCAAGGGGAGCACTGCTGTCATAATAATCATTTATCGCAATGAAACGGACAAGTAAAAACGGAAAAATCTTTTCTATATACTGCTGCGTATCAATGGTATCCCTTCCTAATCTGGACAGATCCTTCACAATGACACAGCAGGAACTTTCAGCTTTTACCAGTTCCATCATCTTTTTAAAATCCGGACGGTTAAAATTTGTTCCGCTATATCCATCATCTGAAAAGAATACCGTTTTTGCTCCTTGAAACTCTTCATTACCGTTGATGAACTGCTGGATCAGAAGCCTCTGGTTCTTGATGCTGTTACTCTCATCATTTTTATCTTCATCATCCTGTGAAAGCCGGAGATAACCGATGACATACTTATACTGCATCCAAAAGCCCCCTTTCCATATCCGGTACTTCCTGTTCAAAGATATCTCCAAACCAAAAATATACGGTAATCTCTGTTGCGGATTTTACCACAACTTTTTCTATGAACCGTTCCACAATCTTCCTGGTGATTTCCGTAACCCCTTGATATTTTATCAGTTCATCTGCCCAGTCTATCTTTGCCATAAGACGTTCTAAAATGTTCTGATAATAAATTTGTTTTTCCTTTAGTTTTTTATGAGCCTGCTCCTGTTCCGAAAGATAAGTTTCTTTAAATTCCAGATACTCCTCACGATCAATAAGCCCAGTAGCATAATGTTCAAAGAGCTGTTCCAGTTTTCCCTCGTATTTTTCATAATCACCTTTTGATTTTTTTATAATCAGGGAAGTTTCTTTCTCTAATTTTCTGTAAAAATCCATACCATATTTGGTATGATAGTCCGATGCGAGTTTCATTTGATACTGCAAAGCACCACGTACTGCCTGGAATACACATTTTTCATTTATATATTTCAGGCACTCCGTTTCATCAGTGATTTCTGCGGTAGAACACCGATAACTCATCCTTTCCTGTTTTCCATTGCGTCCGGTTCTGGAACGTTTCATTCTTTTTCCACAGCATCCACAATAAATTCTTCCAAGAAGAGGTCCATTTGCGGAACCCTTACCTGCTATACTCGCAGCCCATATCTCCAAGTTATCTTTCCATCGTTCTTTTAGAATCTGCTGTGCTTGTTCAAATACTGTCCTTTCAATCAGCGGCTCCCATACATTTTCCTGTATTTCCCACTGTTCCTTTGGTATTATCTGAAATGGAAGATTCTCACAAAGCATCTGTTTTGTTTTCCCGCTTACGGCAGCACCGATATATAATGGATTCTGTAATATCCGCTGGATAGTATCCGCTCCCCAATATATCCGTTTCTTCCTTTTCACTTTTCCGAATCTCCGGATTTCATAACTTTCTGTCGGACTTGGGATTCCTCCGCCATTCAATTCCCTGGCCATATCATAGCTTGACATATCTTCAAACACGTACCAGTAAAAAATTTTCTGGACAATCTTTCTTTCTGTCTTCTCCGGCACCAGCTTCTTATTGTTATCTTCGGCACGTTCATAGCCATATGGAGGTCTTCCGCCCCAATATTCTCCTTTTTCTCTGGAAATCTTATGTGCCTGAATCAGTTTTGAGGAAACTTCCCTTGCATAATAATCATTCATAAAATGCTTCAGGATGTTTGTTACCCTGTCCTGCACACAGGCCGGATTTTCACTGTCATATTCATCAAGAACAGAAATAAAACGTACATCAAGTGTTGGGAAAATCACATCAATCAGATCAACTGCATCTAAGGCATCTCTACCAAATCTTGAAAAATCCTTTACAATAATACAGTCCACTTTCCCTGCACGCACATCCGTCATCAACTCTTCAAAAGCCTTTCTTTCAAAGGTGGTTCCTGTTACACCATTATCTGTATAGACTTTCATAATCAGCATTTCCGGATGTTTCTTTGCAAAATCCACGCAGATCTGTTTCTGAATATAAATGGAATCTCTGCGTCCGTGGCCTCCGTCTTTCTCGGATAATCTCAAATAAATATAAGTACGGTAATACTTTATCTGCGGCTGTGTTTCCGCTTTTTTTGTTCTCTTGCTTACTCTAGGCACTGATCTCTTCCCCCTCTCTAAGAAGGAAGTTCTCAATCCCCGTATCCGGCTGCACCTTATTTACTGTAGAAAGCAGAGAAATCAGACGTTCAAATTCATCTGCAAACCAAAAATGTATGGTAAGCCTTTTCTTTGAATCCACACAGATTCTTTTTACCAGCATGGTCAGCATAATGCGGTCTATTTCTTCTCTGTCCTTATAAACCAGGAAATGTTTCATCCATTCCTGCTGATTTTCTAATGCTGCCTGCATATCTGCAATCTCTGTCCGCTGCTTCTTTATAGCTTCTTCCGTTTGTTTAAGTGAAGCATCATATTTTTTCTTATATGACTTGAACTCCTCTTCATCAAGAAGCCCTTCGCAAAAACTGTTATACAGATTCATCTTGATTTTCAGGATTCTTTCACTTTCCTGTTCCAGCATTTTTAACTGCAGATCCTCTTCATACAATTTCTGCTGTGGAATTGAAGCCGTTTTGACATAGCTCAGAATTTCATTCAGTTCCACAATAAGCGAAATATAATGCATGACGCTTTTTCTTACAGCTTCTATCAGCTTTTCCTCACTGATACTGTGAGGACTGCAGGTTTTCTCATACAGAGAAGTAGAACAGACATAATAATAATTTGTTCCATTGGGACTTTTACGCACCATGCTCTGATGACAGTCTGCACATTCCACTAAACCGCCCAGAAGTGCCAGTCCTTTTGCTGACTTCCTGGTATCCCGGCTCATAAGATTCTGCACAACCTCATAGGTATGCTTATCAATCGCACCGTCAAAAGCATTTTCATAGCGTACCCATTCATCCGCTTCTTTTCGAATCAGCTTTTTGACCTTATGGTTTGGCGTTGTGGTTTTTCCCTGAATCAGCACACCGGTATAACGCTCGTCCAATAAAATGCGCCGTACCATGGTTGCTTCCCACTGGTTATTCCCCGATACCTTGAATCCAGTCTTTAAATTCTGTTTCAGGCAGATCCGTTTATAAGCAAGCGGTGTCAGTATACCGCGGAGGTTCAGATTTTCCGCAATATCATTCAGACTGTGCCCTTTCAGCTTCAGGTGAAAAATATCTTTTACAACAGAGCCGGCTACCGGATCAATCATCAACTGGTGCTTATCCTCCGGAGATTTCAGAAAACCATAAGAAGCAAACGGCGCCACACACTGTCCATGCACCATTTTGGCATGTAAATTAGAACGCACACTTCTTGAAGTATCCGCAGGGTAAATGTCATTTATAAAACTTTTTAAACGAAGGGTAATAAAATCATGGTTTGGTGCAATACTGTCATACTGGTCATTTACCAATATCAGACGCACACCCATTTTAGGCAGGATACGTTCTACATACTGAAGGACTCCTGAGAAATCCTTGCCGAATCTGGAAAGGTCTTTTACAACAATGCAGTCTGCCTCTCCATTTTCAATCAGTCTCATCATTTCCTGAAAACCCGGACGATTGAAATTCGTGCCGGTATATCCATCATCCACGCACTCTTTTACAATCTGAAACTCCTGTTTTCCTTCCAGAAATCCCCTGTTCAGTATCCTCTGGTTAGATATGCTGTCACTCTCCTGATTATCGCCGTCCTCATCGGATAAGCGCAGATATATGACAACACGAAAGATTTTTTCGATAATTTGGTTTTTCATAGCAAGCACTCCAATCATTAAATTAGTCAGCTAAACTAATTTGATGTTTGGAAGCACAAGCTGCTTGTCCTCTACTTGCCATCATCTTACCATAGTTCTATTCCCCTGTCTACCCCGCAATCCGCTGACACAAATCACAGTTTCCTCCTCTGTATCACCACTTCATCTGCACAAGGCTTTCAAGTGCTTCCTCTATTGTACGGCTTGTAGAAGCGAACCCTACTTTCACAACGATATTTCCGCTTTTTATGAAATAAGGATTCTTTCCTGATTCCAGGATGCCCAGAATCTTTTCCCTTTTACTTTTTGTAACATCTATGTTCATTTCATCCAAATCTGGTATTTCTGCCGGATTGATATCCTCAAAAGACATGTTTCTCATATGCATCAAGTCTTCCCTGGTAAGCATATGAATTTACCCTTCCATTCCCTCATCCATACTTTCCAGCATGATTTCAAGAATCCTTTCTTCTAAAATCTGGGTTTCTCTCTTTCTTTTTTCTATGTACTGATATAAAACATCCTGTTCCAGGATGCCATAGCCCATACAGTCTACTTTTACACCATAACTGTAAAGAGTATCCAAAATTTCTATGATCTCCTCAAAGTTTCCCGACAGCCGGCTCATGCTTTGAAGGACTACAACATCAATCAAATGTTTTCGGGCAAGCTCCAGTATTTTATCCCATGCAATATCCTCCACAGCCGTACTGCAGCCCACGGAGTTAAACATTGCCAGCAGATTATATTCCTGTACCTCACAGTATAACACCTCAATCTCACGTTCATAATCCAGAAAACACTGTGCGCTTTCAGAAGATACAAAACGGTTATATATCACCGCATTCAAAGGCTTTGCATCCAGACATACGACTGGACTGATAAAAACCTCTCCGTTATTGATCTTTCCAAAGCATACGAGAGATTCCTGTCCCCTGCTCTTTTTCTCTTTTGAAAACAATTCATTAAATGCAAATAGTTTCATGCTGTTGCTCTCCTTCCTGATTTTCCCGGATTTCATCCCAGGGATATGAAGAAAATAAGACTTTTCTGCATATCCCTGAAAACAAATACGGATAAAATAAATAGTTTCTTCTTTAATTTCCACACACCATGCTGACAGCAACTTCCCTGCCAGCATGATTTTTTCATTCTCTCTCCCCGGTGTGAAACGGGAGTATGTAGGACCGGTCTTAGCAGACCGCCTGACACCCTGCAGTACCCTTTCCCGCTGCAGCATGTCCCAGACGCTACCCTGGTTACCGTGTTTTTGTCAGTAAAGGTATCATTATCATCCAGGGTTTCGGATTACCTGCCGCCGGTAACCCATGCCGGAGTGCCGCTCACACTTTTCCTTCTTCTATTACGATTCCTTGTCTGATCTGCCCTGTTATGAAAAAAAATTATGTCTGGCAGACAAATGCTTCCTCGCGCAGCTCATTGCTCCACATCATCCTATTGGATGTCCTGGATGTTTTTGTGTCCTTCAAGATATTTTTAATGTCAGAAATGACATGTTTTAACCAAAAATAAAATATCACCATACTGATATTCTGTTTTCAAGGTACAGTTGTCCAATAAGTTTGAACCGTCTTCATTATAAACAGGGATGTTTGTGTGCAGAAGTGACTATGCTGGACAAAAATTCTTGTGAATTGCCAATTCAGATTTTATGATAGGAAACGATAATTTTCCCAATATGAAATTTGACGAAGTTAACTATATAGGTGAATATCTTGACAGATGCTGTCGCCTTTTTCTTTTCGGGCAAATAAAAAAATGGCCTGACGCCATTTTTTTATGCTTACGCTGCATGTGGATTTAATTGTTTCAGGTTAGCTTTCAAACTTTCCAGGCTGTTAAGCAGAAACTTCGTTTCCGCTTCGCTGCATCCTTCAAAGATAGCAAGATACTGTTTGATATTATTTTCATTGGAATCCTTTACCGCCAGGTTAATGTAGTCATTTCCTTCTACATTCAATGCCTGCAGAATACTTATGTATGTTTTCATTCCTACCCTGCGTAAACCGGCTTCTACTTTACTGATATGTGAAACAGATAATCCAGTAATTTCAGCCAACTGCTCTTGTGTATATCCACTTTTTTCGTAAGCGATGAATAATCACCCGGTCACGACTTTCAGGGAACTTTAAATATTCAGGTTCCCACGTTCTTCAGGTCTTACTTTTTCGATATCTATGATCCCTGTACATCTTTCTTTTATAAAGTCACTCCATGGCAGCAACTGTTTTATGCCTGCGGGCTCATTTTTATAGTCCGGCATATACAGCAGCAAGGTGTAGAGATAATGATAGATGTTCAGGTTATTGGCTTTCGCTGTTTCTATGAGACTCAATACAATGGCACTTGCTGTTGCTCCATCAGCAGTATCATGAAACAGAAAGTTTTTACGCCCCGTCACATAGGTTTTTGCCCGACGTTCCGCTGCATTATTAGAGATCTCGCATCTTCCATCCAGTAGATAATTCATAAGGGTCTCTTTATGATTAAAGGCATAGTTTACCGCTTTTTCAAGCTTACTCCCGCCAGCAGGCTCCAGGGCTTCCAACCATGTCCAGAATTCATTCCAGATGGCAGGTTCTGTTTCCTGGCGTTTCTGTTTTCGTTCCTCCTGTGGAAGTTCTTTGTAGAGACGTTCCATATAGAAAAGACGGTTACAGAATGCAACTCCTTTTTCGGCAGGGAGCAGGAAACTGTCTTCTGCAGTTCCCTGCGGAGGTTCTGCAAGTTCCTGTTCAGAATTAATGTCCAGAAGTTTCAGCTTTTTCTGACGTGCTTTTGGGACTGCTTCAAAGAACTTACGCCTGCAGTGGGCAAGACAGCAGACCAGGACAACATCTTCGATCCTGCCGTATGCACTATACCCATCACACTGGAGCATCCCAGTGAAACCATGGAGAAATTCTATCGGATAATCCCCGCTCCGTCCGGGTCTGTAATCATACAGGATGATCGGTGGTTTTCCATCAGTCCCGCTCAGGTAGATCCACATATAGGATTTTGAAGTGGCAGTTTTTCCCTCTTCATGAAGCACCTGACAGGGTACCTCGTCTGCATGGAGGATCTCTCTTGCCAGCAGTTCCTGATGCATTACTTCATAGACTGGAGAGAGATATTCCAATGAACAGTGATTGTACCAACGCGCTGCAGTTTCTCTTGGGACAGGCACCCCTTTTTCCATCCAGTCTTTTGACTGACGGTAAAAGGGAAGGTGCAGAAAGCTTTTCTGGTACATGACCATTGCCACCATATCCGGCGATGCGGGACTATGGGCAAGAAGCGGTGTCGGTGTTTTTGCCTCTACGATCGTTGTTTCATCCTCCTGCCGACATACAGGACACATAAGGGTTTCCTGCATGTAATGGACCCTTACCACTTTTGCCGGAGTGATACGCAGTTCTTCCCGGACAAACTTATACCCCAGGTGTTCCATCGGGGAACCACAGTCCGGACAGATCCTTTCTTCCGGGGGAACATCGCAGGAGATCTCTTTTATGGGAAGGGCCTCATACAGATCTGCACGAACAGACTTTTTTCTTCTGGTCCGTGTATGTTCTTTTACAACGGTCACCGTTTCTTCCTCCTGGATTCCTTCCTCCTGATCAGGACGCCTGGTCTTTTCGCTGGATGTTCCAAAGATCTTCCTTTTCAGTTCATCTATCGTCTCGTTCAGGTTCGCAATAGTGCTGCGGAGCTCTTTTATGGTAGCTCTGAGATCCACAATGGTCTGTTCCTGTTCTTTATTCGTGCTTAATAAAAGCTGGATCATATCTTCTGTATCATGAGGCATGGCATTTCCGTCCTTTGTTTTCTTATCCCTATTATAAAAGAAGTACGGGGATATGGCAAACAGACGGGACAGATGGTACTGTCAATCTGACGGTACCTCAGTTGTGGATATCTCTCCTAAAAAAATGAAAGATATGCCTGTATGCTCATTCTTTTAGGAAAGATATCCACCTGCTGTTTTAAAACAGATGTTTTTTTGAGTCTCATCCACATCGCATTCGAAAGGAAAAAAGAAAGCAGTGGATAAGTGTCTGGCGGCTGCCTGCTGTCACGGATATAGAAAATTTAAAATTCTCTGTTTTGCACAAAGGATCAGAAATCTTTTTTTCTGCCTGTGCCTTTGATTGCTTTGGGCTGATCGATGGAAAGACCTTCCATAAGCCACCGGAATTCCTGACGCGTCAAAAGGCGGGCTTCCGAAGCATTCCGCGGCCACTGGAACCTGCCGTTTCCGTCAAGCCTTTTCTGGAGCAGCACAAAACCATCCTTATCAAAATGGAGTGCCTTAAGTTTCCGGCTATCCCTTCCGCAGAAAAGATAAACTGCATTTGCATACGGATCGAGTTCATATGTATCGCGTATGATAGCCATAAGCCCGTCGAAACTTTTTCGCATATCTGTACGTCCGGTGATAACGAAGATCTTAGACACACCGGACAGATCACCTAACATAAATCCTGCAGCGCTGATAACGTATGAAATATGGTCTCACGGTCTGCTGCGTTGGTGATCTCAATCTGGAAACTGTGATAAGTGATCTTTATAACAGAGTCTGGAATGGTATCCGTTTTGAGCTGCACTGAGGATGGGCAGACTGCCGGTTCCTCAAAAGAAAGCGGTACAACTTCCTGTTTTCCTGAGAAAGAAGAATGGACTGGTTCCGGTATCTCACAGGCTTTTTGTCGAAGTCTTCGTATCTGGTAATAAAAGTTGCTTGTATGGATATGATGTTCCTGACACCAGCATTTATCAGAAAGACCACTGGACCGGCATTCCTGGATCAGATCCAACCATTCTTTATCTGTACGTCTTGGATTTCTTTTAGGCATAAAAATTCAACTCCTGTTTTTTATTTGGAGTGAGATTAGCACAGGTACCAGAAGAACTGAAGTGAAATGGTCCTAAGTGCAAAAAACTGGAAAAGTTATAGAGATACCACTCCTTAGAGGGATTATCTCATAAATTTTGGATACTGAAAAACCGGTGGATTATTCATCGCTTACCTTTTTTCTCTCAAATACTTTAGATTTGCAGATATAATTTGAAAATCGTCGTACATTTTATCACTCCCAAACTAATGTACCTTGAGTATAGATTTGTTTTCGTGTTATTAGAATGGACTGTTTGGGAAAATATTTTTCTTACTTTCCGTTTCAGAATTTTCGACAAATTATAGCTAATGTTATCACTATTTTCTGCAAGAATACTTTTATATATAAAATAAAAGTTTTTTACATCTACATCAATTATCTAAATATGCTTCTTCCTTGTAGCTATATATTAGTAATTTTATAATAGTACTTTCGTCTAATTGGATATTTACAATGATTAAATAGACAAAGACAAATGTAAGTCTTTTCATCATATCCCATACTATTTTGATTTTATAAGGCAATTAAAATAGTAAATTAATCGTTATATGGTATTCCAAACGTCGGTGTCTCAGATTGAACTGGGATATGCACATGGATTGTTTAGGATAAAATTTATCCCACTTTATACTATTAATATATATCACCAGTACTGTAATTTCTAATAAGATTCTGCGAATCAAACACAAGGATTATGCTGTTTCCATTTTACCGGACAGTAGAACACGGAAGCTGGGTTACTCAGTTCCTATTAACTCCCTACATGATTATCGGATATTCCCTTTTATTACCGGCTTATGTCACCTAGTGAGGATGAAAACTTATTTTAAAAACAATACATATTTGCCGTAGATATAGACCTTAAAAGGAAATGTCCATACCATACCTTTTAAGGTCGAATCCTTCTATATCTGTCCAGTTTATTATAACCTATCCAATATTTATTTTATTCTGTACATTTTGTTCATAAATAGTGTCAATTATTATTGTTTCTTACCTTTGATTTTTACAGTACACTTTTCCCCAAATCCTTGTCATCACAAATACCATAAAGGATTGCGCTAACTTCATACATTTCACCAAAATCTTGAACCTCAACAATCCCATTAAATTTTTCAACAATTTGCTTAACACTGTTGAGTCCAATCCCATGATTCAAATAGCCCTTTTTCTTTCGTCTACTTCCCCGTATTTTGCTGTTTTTAATATTAATTATTAATATGTGCTCTTCATATTTTACTGACACATTAATCCAACGTTTTTTCCTATCTACCCCTTGGTTCGCTTCAATCGCATTATCCAAGAGATTGCCAAATAGTACTCCCATATCGCCATAGTCAATATTCATATATTTAGGCACAAAAATATTGCTTTCTATCTTAATATCTGCTACCTGAGCGGCACTATATTTTATATTTAATACGGAATTTAAAATACAATTATCCGTATATAAATTTTTCTTACTGTCTTCTAATTCACCTATTATTTCTTTAATTTTGGTACGTATTAATTCATTATCATCCTCTATTCCATATATCCCAATCAATTTATTTTTTAAATCATGCCGTATTTTTCTCAAATACTGACTACTTTTATCAACTTCACTGTAATATGCTTCTTTTAACTTTGCTTCTTGTATTATCATTTCCATTTCATAGATTGAAGCATATATTGTATTCATTTTTTTAAAAACACTAAATATTAATATATTAATAAAGAGAACTATAAATATAATACTCGTACACAATAACCACTCTTCAGGTATATCATATAGCCATATAACTCGAACAACAATGCAGCAACTTATAATTCCCAATATATGAATCAGGCACAAAAACACATTGATTTTCAATGGTAAGTCAATAAGATTTCCCTTCCAATAATTTTTAATGATTATTACAGTAAATAATCTTATCAATTCGCATAGCATTACAGAAATAAAATAGTTTACTGACTCCGATAGGTTCGGAAAAATCTCCGAAAAGGAATCCAGCAATAGTACGCCAATTGGCTCCGTAATAAAACCTAACCCTAAATAAAGCATAGGCAAAAACAGATAATACGTTCGTGGCAACATAAAATTAGTACAATATAGATATATTAAAAACATACTACATATTAGGTTTGCTATTGGATATCCAATAGCATTTACAATACTAAGTACAAAAGCACTTGCTACTAATGTAGTTATTGAAAAAAAAGTATTCCTTTTTCTTTCTTTTGAAAAGCAATAATAATACTTATCTACTATATAAAAGTCAAATAAATTCATAATAAAAGTTAGTATAAGCATCTTTATCCCTTCTCCTTAATAAATCTCAAATGCCTTTTCTTAACCTCTTGACAATATTTTTTACTAACAAAAAGTTTGTCTCCAGTTTTTAGAATCAACTCATCTCTTACAATTTCTCGCACATAAAATAAATTCACAATACAAGAAGGATAAATTGCTACAAATGCTCCAGAATCAAGCTGCTTCCATATTTCATTTAAAGTCATATTAAAAATATATTCTTTATCCTTAGAATATAAATATGCTCTTCTGCCGGATTTCTCTATGTAATATATTTCTTCAAAGGGAATAGAAAAACTATTTTTTCTGTAGCTAAAAACAAATACTCCTTTTGTAATATTAAAATATCGCTTTATTTTTTTTATTAAATTTTCAAATTCAGAATATTCTAGCGGCTTACGCAAAAAATCAAATGTGATGACCTCAAATACACTAAACACATATTGAGAGTAATTAGTTAAAAAGATAATGAGACAGTTGGAATCCTTTTCTCTTATCTTCTGTGCCAGTTCTAAACCATTCATCCCCTGCATTTCAATATCTAAGATAAAAACATCATAGACTGTCCCTTGTTCTTCTACATACCTATACAAGGTATCCGCACTATTATAAATATCATATTTAATTGTTGCATCATTGAGTTTACCGAAATACTTCCCCAGAGTTTTCAGTATTATTGCATCATCGTCACAAATAGCTATTTCTAACATAAGTCATCTCCTCTCTGGTATTACTATACAGATAATAAATTTAATAAAACTTTATGTCAAGAAATTTATTTAAATTGGGGTGAGTATTCCGTTTCAAACGGAATATCCATTGGGGAAGCCTCTAAATCGGAAAGGCTATCCGGTTCCCGAATAGCCTTATTTATGTATTATGAAACACATCTAAATTAGATTACTTGCACTCAAATTACTCTCCTCTATGTGTCATAATACTATTGGTTTTATTTTGTTTTTTTACTAGGGTTAGGGTGTGACATCAATCTGAGACCACACTACAAGTACTAATGCATATGCATATGCAACGGCAATTTCTGTCTGCCAAACCAGTCCCGCCGGCTGTACATTTGGATCTGTACCATTTCCATTTCCATCTAAAGTATTTACTACAGGTGCTTCATATGTGTTTTCTCCCATATATTATATCTCCTTTCGTTCAAGTAATCTATTTAAAAAATTCGAGGAGTCGCTCAGATAAGACGTTCACATCGTCCTCAATTAAATCAATGTATACATCGCCGTTCTTAAACTCAACTGGCATATCATTGCTTTCTATATCCATTTCTCTTATACAAATAACTTTCTCTGCTAGTTTTTTGACAATCTCTAATTGCCACATTTTGTATAAACCATTTTCCCAATATTCTGTAAAGGAATGTTTTTTCAGATTTCCTAAGATGATAGGCAAGTATGGGTCAACAATTAGTTCCCCATTAGACCTAACAATAGCATTCGTCAACATTAAATCTTTTTGCCGGAAACGTATTAAATGGTCAATCGGGTCTCCCCAGTCAATCTGGGGGTCCTTTCCTTCCATATTCATTTTTCTAATTTCCATAACCAAATCCCTATATTGGTCATTTGTCGCTTCAATTGCTTTGACATTCTGGCTTGCTCTTCCCATAATCATCAGCGGCTGTACCCGTAAACTAGTCCCAGAAATACCTACTGTGTGAAGATAGTCCCGTACTGCCCTAAGCTCACTAATATTAAAACTCGTTGGTGTAAAAGCAACTGCAGTATCTACTCCGTGTTTTACCAAAGCTTCAATTGCCCTGGTTGCTTTTTCATAAACACCTTTTTTATTTCGAATTCGGTCATGAGATTCTGCTTTTATACCATCTAAACTAATCTGTATTCTAGTTACTCCCGCATTTATAAGCTCTTCAATTACTTCATCAGTCATTAAAATCCCATTCGACACCATTGCTACATTTTCACACCCATAAGTTCGTAGCCTCTTTGCAGCTTCTACAATCAATTCTTTACGTAAAAGAGGTTCTCCACCACAAAAGCAGAAATTTAATAATTTTATACTCTTAAACTCATCTATAAAATCTAAGACTTCCTGATCCGTAAGTTCGTTTTGGGACGCCAGATTTTCACCACTACTATTATAGCAATGTAAACACCTCAAGTTACATTTGTTTGTAATATCAAAACTAATCTGATGCGGCCCCACAATCAAGTCTCTTAACATGCCTTTGAACCCTCCTTCTCATAAAAGAAACAGTAATTGCAAACGTTTCCTCCCTGAAATTCCCCCAAGGAAATATTTTCTTTTATAAAACCATGCGTCTGCAAATTTTCAATAAATTCTGCTTTAGCGTCACAATCCTTTTCAGGTAATTGAACTTTAATTTTAACCATTGCCCGGTTGCAGGTACCGCCTGAGTACTCAACAATTCCAGTTAATAAAGACTCTTCGTATCCTGCCTGTGCAATTAAAAGTCCTAAAGAGCATACTGTACTGTCTAAGTTTGTAGTATATTTCAAAGTAGCAATCCCCTTAATTTCCCCGTTTTCTCGAACAGCAAAAAAGTCTTCTGTAAAATTAAATAAGACATCTCTTATAAACAACTCATCATAATATGGTTCGAATCGACTCATAACATTTAAAAATCGGACATTCTTACTATTTGCTTTGATAAATGTAATAATCTCTCTAATATCTCCCTCATCTAACAATTCAAATTCTTTGTTTCCTTCAAATGCTACACATAATTTTTTCATAAATGGGTTCCTCTCTTTCCACTCAATTAATTGAAATCTTGATAAAACACTTAAATTTTTTACAACATCATTAGCTATTACTTGCCTTTGTATGTCCGGATACATATCACTAATTATTCTTATAATCTGTTCAACCGTATTGCTCCCGTTACATTTCTTTAAAATATTTTGCGTAGTCCTATTCAAAAACAATTCCTGTAATCGTGGAAGATTCGTACTCCTTACGCTAATATACCCCTCCTTCTCTTCTCTACGAAAACTAAAGTTTTTTTGCTCAAAAATCGGTCTTTGCTTCATAATGTTTGTCCTAAGTCGAGCTGTCATTTTAAAGTCATACATACTCAATTCCTCCGTCTTATGCATTTTTAGATAAATTTATAATATGATCCACTTTATCAGTGATTTTATCATCATGTGTTACAATAAATATGATACTATTTCGTTTTATTGTATTCAGATAATTGTATAGTTGTTCTCTGGAATCAGTATCTAATGCCGATGCAGGTTCATCTAAAATTAGAACTTCTGAATCCTTTAATAAAATCCTTAATAGGGATAATTTTTGTTTTTCTCCTCCTGAAAGATTCATAGCATTTTCATTTATAATAGTTTCTAATCCATTCGGCAATTTTTTCAAAAACACATCTAACCCCAATAATTTTGTAATGTCTATAAATTTCTGACTACCGCTTTTGTCTTCGCCACCCAAAAACATATTATCTTTTATAGACTCTTCAAGTAATATCGGTTCCTGTTCTAAGATTCCATAGCTTGTTCTTCTCATTTTTCCAAGGTCACATTTAACAATTGGGACTCCATTTATAAATATAGGTGCTTCCGGTATCCAGTACATCCCTGTTATAATGTTCATTAACGTACTTTTTCCAGCTCCATTTTCGCCAGTAATCCCGTATATGTTTCCACGTCGAAATTTATATGAGAAATTTTTTAATATTACTCGTTTATCTAAAACGAAATCCAAATTATTCACTTCAATTGTTTGAATATGTTTAATTACTTTCTTACCGTATTTTTCTTCTTCAATGCTCATTACATTGATAAGCCGTCCCAACGAAACTTGCATTTCTTGTATAGATTTCCCTAAACCAAAGAAATATCGTATTGCACCTAGAATCATACTAAAGTAAGTCGAAATAATGGTAAATTCTCCTATAGTTAGGATTCCTTCCATTACACGGATTCCTCCCAAAAAGAAAAGCGTTATTTGTGCTATAGTCATAATTATTTTATCTAAACTTGTAAAAAGGAAACCAATTTTCTGGACACGCATTCCAGCTTTATATAAGCAAACATATGATTTTTTCATTAGCCCATCAAAAAATCGGTCAACACAATTCATCTGAATATATTTTATATAGCCTAACTGCTTATATAATGTACTAAAATATTTTGTTTCTTTTTCTCTTGCTTCCTGGTTACAATGCTTAAGAGGCTTTTTAAATATGATATAGGTACCTGAATATACCAAAAGCATACAAACCAAAATAATTCCAATATCCAAGCTAAAATGCAACAATGCAATCAATGAAAGAATCATGGTAATAATATTTGTCAAGATATTTTGTAACGTCTGTAATGAAAAGCTAGTGACAATCCCCGTATCATAATTTAACTTTTGCGTTATAGAAGCTGTTGTTTGTTTTTGTAATGTCAGTATTGAAATTTTCCTTATATGATGGAGGAAATCCATATTTATTTCATAATTCATTTTAATTCGTAATCGTGCAAAAATCTGACTTATAATATAGTTACATGCAATAGACCCAAAACTCATAGTTGCAAATACTACGCAATATTTTACCAATTGTTCTCGTTGCTCTATATGTAATAAAACATCAATGAAGTTGCCTGATATATATGGTGCAATTAGCGATAGTATAGAACACAATATGCAAAGTAACATATAAATAGCAAATACACCAAAATTTCTTTTTATATATTTACTCAAAAAGCGCCCTGCCTGTTTCATGTTATCCCCTTTTCCGTGATTTTCTCGACTGCATGGTCATTGTAGCAAAAAATCTGCTCTTTTTTATTGTACTGTCACAATTTGTCATTTAACTGCAATGGGGTATTTAACCAATATGGTGTTAAATTCTTTTGTTACAGATATGTCGCTTTTTGTTACACTTTACTTTTTTTCTTCCTAAAATATTATATAATTGGATGTATTCCAAATTAATAAAGGGGAATCAAATGAATATCTTTTTTTATTACCATAGTAATCCTCCATGATTACTGCACTTGCTATCTTCTTTATAGGTCATTCATGGAATATAATTTAAGAACTTAATACATAGAAAGGACAAAACTATGATTAGAAAATTATTAAAAAATCTTTTAGGAAATGATTTTACAGAAAGCAATGAGCGATATGCAAAAATTAACTTTACAATTATTTTTTTAATGTTTATTATTTCAGCGATTATGCTGCTATTCCTCCCCGAACAATTACCGATTATCCACGAAGGGGCTAAGACTTATAATGTACCAAGTATCCTTGGTGTCTGGCTTTTCCCCGTTCTTGCTTTAGTCATCAATCTTTCTTTTATAAAGCAAAAAAGACTTTCACCTATAAATTCAATTGCATTTGGTATTATCGCCATAATAATGACTGTTTTTTATATCAACGCACTTTAATATTTGGAGGCTAGTCCATGAATGACCTGTTAAAAAAAATTCTTTATTTCAAAAAAGAAGGTTCGCTATTAATTATATTATTATATTGTATTTTAAGTTTTTACTTATGTTACTTATTCTGGTACGTTGTAGAGCGACTTCAACTAATAAATCATCTTAATATTAGTTCTCCTCTTTTCTCATTTATAGTAAGTCTGCCTATTGGTACACTTATGCTTATTTATAAAATCATTGATTCTATGTTTTATAATAAACGAATCAAAGATATTTTAACCATGCCTATAAATAGAAAGCATTTATTCAAAATATACCTTTCAGAAATAAATGTTCCTTTTATTGAGTTGGAAACTCTACTTTTTATAACATTAGGCCTATATACACCTGACCTTCTATCTGTAGTAAAATATTACTTATCTTCCATTACTTTAATATTCTTATTCTCTTTAAGCCTTTGTTGCTTATTATTGATAATACTAAAAATTTGTCACACTACGCATAGCGGATATATCATGATTTTTTTTCAATATGGTGGTTTTTTAACAACACTTCTACTTTTCAAAAATTTACTAACCTATTTACTATTTTTTCAAAGAACCGCCTCAGTTACTTTATTTCTTTCTATAGTTCAAGCGCCACTTTTTCTACCTGCTGTTTTTATAGGAAGTATTGTTTTAGCTATAATTACTTTTATTTTATTTGATCATATTTTTTTTCAAAACATCTATAAGATAATTGATTTTGAGTATAATAAGCTCTTCTACTCCAAAAAAGAATTATTTTACATAAGGACACCTTATTTCTTTTTAGAAAAGAAACGATGTTTCGCTAATAAAGATATATTGTTCTATGCCGTCCTAAAAAATATAATATTAATTATTTTGCTTTATAAGTTTATTACAACTAGATATTCTCTCGATACAACCTTAGTTAATATGATAATTGTTATTATTTTGTGCTCAATTAATCCTTTTTCGGTCACTGCATATTCAAGCGATCCTTATATCAATCAGCTTGTTTTAACAACACCAATCGACTCATATAAAATTTTTCAGAGTAAAGTACGAATGAGTTTTTTTCTTAATTCTACAATTGTTCTAATTTTTATATTATTAAATTTTTTTATTATACATACAAAAAAGGATATTTTTTTTCTAGTTCTATATGGACTTGTCAATAATTATCTTTGTTCCTTCATCGGAGTTATTTTTGATTGTTTAATGCCCGACTATACAAAGAATAAAACAGAATTATTACATGGAAATTCAAATAAATTTTTATCACTAATAGTTATGACTTTGAAAACTATTTTTGAAATTTATATCATTAATCAATTAGATTGTAAGAAATATTTATTACCAATAGTTAGCTTCATAGATATAATCCTATTAATATTAATATTAATACTAATATACACAAAAAAATCTAGGAGGAATACTCGTGATTAAAATAGAAAATTTATCTAAGACCTATGAAAAGAAAAATATATTTCATGCCCTTTCCTTAACACTATATGATACCCAAATTTACGCTTTAGTTGGAGTAAATGGAATCGGAAAAACAACTTTCTTAAACTCAATCACTCAGTCTGCCTTTCGGACTAATGGAAATGTTCTTATAGATTCTATACCAAATTCCGCTTTTGAAAGTAAATATCATTTTTTTTTCATTCCCGACCATAAAGATATGTTCTTAAATCTTTCTGGAAACGAATATTTAAGCTTTATAATTAATATCTATAAGTGTGACTTTACTGCTGCCAGTACTGCAGCTCATAAGATAACCTCTCTTCTTAAAATATCTGCGGACTTAAACAAACCTCTTTCTTCCTATTCGTTAGGTATGAAGCAAAAGATATATCTTACTGGTGCTTTGATTTCTGGTGCTACAAATTTAATACTTGATGAACCTTTTAATGGTCTTGATCCAGAAAGCTGTATCGTTATAAAAAATCTCTTAAAGGATTATTGCTACTGCAAGCATAATATGATATTATTTTCAGTACACAATTTAGACCTTGTTTCTAATTTCAGTGATACTATTATTTTAATCAATAAAGACCGTCAACTATTATCATTAAAGAACACTCAGAATATCTCAGAATTAGAAGATTACTTCTTTAAGCATTGTGTCATCTAACTTCATATATATTCTAAAATGTTTTTCGAAGCAAAACAAAAGAGGGTGTCGTAAAATCAATGTCAATAAGTTAAGCCTACGGATATTGATTTAAGCCTCACGGATTAAATGACCAAAAGTAGTTTTAAGCTTTTGGTCATTTTTTTGCACAACAAATAAAACAGATATAAGCTCTGTTTTTCGAATGCTATTTTGTATTATTTATGCTATTCTATATAAGAAGCTGTTTGCTTGAGTTAGGACGGACTTTTCGTGGAGCCTTTCGTCCTTCTCTGATTGGAAGAATATTCTTCCGAATGAGTGCTACTAAATCTGATGGGTGTATTCTGTCTCTGAAATATTCCCGGCAAATAAAAACAGCTACAGTGAAGTTGGTCTGATAAGTATATTTCCTGTTTTTCTGTTGAATTGCAATAGTTGTGATAATCCGTTCACAAAAGTTGTAGATTGTTAGTCGAGCGAATATTTCCTGCAGGATATACTCCACCTTTTTTGCGTGAAAATTGGTTAATCCTATTGTATATTTTAGTTCTCGAAAAGATCGTTCAATCCCCCATACAGAGCATTTAAATGAAGTTGGTTATATCCTTTCTCATGCCGTTCCAAAGAATTATGCCGCCTATAGGTATCCTTATCATCAGGAGTGTAAGCAATAGCCAGATCAGATTTATCGCAAGCAAGCAGACGAAATCCACGATAAGTTTCCAGCGATGAAAAAGAATCATTGAAAGAATGAAATAAGAAATCCATTGTCTCAGGCAACAATTTCTGACGTTGCTGGCAAAAGGCGGGAACCGAAGCCATATCCGGAGAAAAATCCCAGAAATCGAACCATTCTTTCCGAATGGTATTCCCGCCCATAGATAAGAGAAACTGAATGGTATCTGAGAAAGAAATTTTTTCGTTTTCTGGAAAAATCTTTTCCAGTCTCTACAAATAGGTGAGATACAGATTGCATCTGTGAGATAACAGAAAGCAACTGATTCTTTAGATCAATAGGTGAATTATTTTTCATCGGAAAGTCTCCTTAAATAAATGTATATTTAAGTGGCTTCGCCGCAAATTTCGAGTGATTTGTCAAGCTTTTTTTGAATTATTACAAAAAAGAGCAGGTCATACATTGTATAATCTGCTCTTGAAAATGTTACTTTAACTTATTGATATTGATTTTGCAACGCCCCCTTTTATTTTGCTTCATAGCTATATAGCAAAAGTTCTATTATAGCTTATTTTCTTTGTACATGCATAAATTAACTTAATTCTTTTTTCAATTCTATTTATCTCTTCTTCACTTATAAGCGGATGCGTACTATAGAAAATGTCCGTATCATATCTCCATGACGGATTATCGTAAATATCCGATTCAACATTTATGCCATATTTTTTACGCTCCCACCATATATCAGATGGTAATAGCATAAACCAATTTACCCGGCACAGTATACCGAATCTATTAACAATATATTCCACAGTATCTAATGTTTTTTCTATCGTACCAAAATCTTCCCATGGAAAACCAATAATGAACGACAAATTGGCAACACTAGATAATCCTTTTTCTTCTATAATTCTTAACCCTTTGTATAGCTGCGCTATTGTCAGGCCCTTTTTTATTTTTTTTAATCCCTCATCATACCCACATTCTACACCGATTTGCATCTGAGAAATAAGATTTCTCTGAAATCCCTCTAAAAACTCTCCTGATAAAATATTTGATATTCTTGCTTCTATAAAATACTTCATTTCTTCTCCATAACATTTATGTAACGCATCCAAAATTTTAATAGCTCTTTTTGGGTGCATTGAAAAACAGTCATCTACAAATAAAATATTTCCGCCTCGCATAATATTTTTCATATGTCTTTTAGCATGTTTAACCCTTTCAATTACCTGAATTTCACAAAGCCCTCTCCAGTTATGCCTATGAGGTATAGAGCAAAAAGAGCAGCTAAACTGGCACCCTCTTGATGATTCAACCGGCATTTCTACATACGGATTATCAATCGGCAATAATTCATAATCCGGAAGGGGTAATGCCTCTAAATCTTCGATTGTCATAGCACCTCTGTCTGGATTCCTTATGATATTCTTTCCACTTTTATAGGTAATCCCTTTTATTGTATCTAAAGGAGCAACATTCTTAAGTGTTGCTACGAGCTCACACCAGGTCAATTCTCCTTCCCCTCTCATAATAATATCCGCTTTTGTAGTTAAGAGTGAATATTCATCAAAAACGCTTACATGAAGTCCTCCTAAAACTACAGTAGTATTTTTTTTCCAACTAATTTGATTTACAACCGTCTTAGTTATTCCCCAATTGAAAGTATTCACAGAGAATCCAACAATATCATATCCTTCTTCCAAACATTCCTCAATCAAAGTAACACATGTTGTTTCTGCATTTTCTTTTTCATCTAGATAAACAAATTCACACGGATCAATAATTGAGACTTCATATCCTTGGCATTTTAAAACACTACTTAACGAATACAAAGCAAGCGGTAAAACTTCTGTTGCTTCAAGTTTCATATCTTTGTTTTTTTCCGGTAAACTAATCAATAATATATTCATATTCCCTCCTGGTCTATAAGAAAGAGGAATCACCAGATTCCTCTTTTATCCCTTTACAGATATTTTTTTATTATTTCTGCCTTATCAGTTTTCTCCCACGGAAAACCACAGTTCCCTCTACCAAAATGTCCATATGCTGCCGTTTTTTTGTATATTGGTTGCCGCAGATTCAGCATCTCAATAATACCAGTAGGTTGTAATTCAAAATTTTCTCTTATAATCTCGATAATCCTATTATTAGATACTTTACCAGTTCCAAAGGTTTCAACACCTACTGACATAGGGGCAGCTACTCCAATTGCATAAGATAGTTGGACTTCACATTTATCAGCTAATCCAGCCGCTACTATATTTTTAGCAATATACCTAGCTACATATGCTGCGGAACGGTCTACCTTTGTACAGTCTTTGCCAGAAAAGGCACCTCCACCATGACGTGCGTAGCCACCATAAGTATCGACAATAATCTTGCGCCCTGTTAGACCACTGTCCCCATGCGGTCCGCCGACAACGAAGCGTCCCGTTGGATTAACATAAAATTTCGTGTCTTCATCAACCATTTTTGTATCAAGAACAACATCAAAAACATATTTTTTAATATCGCTGAAAATTTTATCTTGTGAAATGTCTGAATTATGCTGTGTAGATAACACTACATTTTCCAATCTTACCGGAATATCGTTCTCATCATACTCTACGGTAACCTGTGTCTTTCCATCCGGGCGCAAATAGTTTAAAATCCCCTGCTTCCGTACTTCTGACAAGCGATATGCCAATTTATGAGCTAATGTAATTGGATAAGGCATAAGTTCTTCGGTTTCATTTGTGGCGTAACCATACATCATGCCTTGGTCTCCTGCTCCCGTTTCCATTTTCTCGTCTTCAGATAGTCCATTTTCTTTTACTTCTAGTGCCTGCTCAACCCCCATTGCAATATCAGGAGACTGTTCATCTAACGCAGTAACCACAGCACAAGTATTCCCGTCAAATCCCAATGTCGAATCTGTATAACCTATTTCTTTTATCGTATTTCTAACGACTCCTGGAATATCAATATATGCTGTTGTTGTGATTTCCCCCATAACCAGAACTAAACCAGTTGTGACACATGTTTCACAAGCGACTCTACTATTAGGGTCTTTTTTTATTAACTCATCCAGAATTGCATCTGAAATTTGATCGCATATCTTATCTGGATGCCCTTCAGTCACTGACTCAGCAGTATAAAATCTTTTTTCCATAATTCTACTTCTCATTTTCAATCTTTCTCCTTCCGTTTTTTATACAACTTATATAAAAAGTATATCAAAAAGAATATTCATTTCATGATAGTTGTAATAGATTGCCATTTATCTGTCACATCCTATTCACCAAGGACTATATATAGTGCTGATTATATAATGATTTCCTTTAAAATGAATATCATTATATAAAGCATTGGAGTGATTTATTATTACTGCACAAAAACTTGTTGTTAAAAGAATTAATGAACTATGCAAAGAACATAATCTCAATTATTATGCATTAGCTTATAAGGCCGCTATTCCTAAAAGTACCTTATTAAATATAATACATGGCACTAATCCAACAATAGAAACCATCCAAAAAATATGTGGTGGCTTTGATATTAGCCTTGGTACCTTCTTTAACACAGATTATTTTTACGAAATTTATGATGATGAATGAAATGGAGAAATATTACAATGTTGCATATTGCTTTGTGTGATGATAACCCTGCTTCTATTGAAATCTTAGAAAAATACTTTGACATATTAAACGATTCAACAATTGATTACGACGTCTACTTTAGTGCCGAAGAATTATATAGATATAAACTTAATAATGAATTGACCTATGACATTTATATCCTTGATATCGAGATGCAGGGCATGAATGGTTTAGAACTAGCTAAAACGATTCGCACGAACGAGCCAAATGCTCTTATCATTTTTCTAACAAGCTATTCAGAATATGTCTTTGATGTGTTCGAAGTTATTACTTTTGATTTTTTATTAAAACCAATTACTTTTAAACGTTTCCAGAAAGTTTTACAAAAAGCTTCCACATATCTTAATATGAATAAAAAATTATTTTCATTTAGTTATTGTAAAAAGAATTTTAGCATTCCTTGTTCAGAAATTATGTACATTGATAAATCTGGGCGAAAAGCATTTTTACATACTCCTAAATCTACCTATACTCTTAACATGACACTTAGCAATATTCTAACACATGTAGATCCAAACCTTTTTGGAAAAATTCGTTCTTCTTGCATCGTAAATCTGGAATATGTCCAAGAGGTTGTCCGTGATGAACTTCTCCTAAAAAATGGTGAATCACTATTTGTAAGTAGGAATTATAGACATACCATTAAAAGTCAACACCTCAATTTTATTAGAAATCACTTTTAATATTAAGGATAGTTCCTTTTCATTACAGATAAGTGACTTTTTATTACATGTTTTAGAACATGTATATTCTTTCTGGTATGATAGCTTATATCATATAAACAAATGGAGGATTACCTAATATGAAACATTTAAAAAAATTGGCAACTACACTTAATAAAAATTGCCTATCATTTATAGCTACCTTAGCTTTATTTGTTACCTATAATGGGGTGAATACAGCCTGTTGGTTTGTTATGAACCAGGATGAATTGCCAAAAGGCTCCAAAAAACTGAGAAACTTTTAGATGAATGCATTATCTACGGTCATCATAAATAAATTACTAAAAGATAATCTTATAACAAAACAGAATCAAGACCTATACCTATATGGATTAAATGGCTTTATACTTTTGTTTGTGAATTTATTAACATCCCTTTTATTAGGCTACTTTACAAATCATTTGCTGGAAATAATTATGTTTTTAATTCTTTTCATTCCCTTGAGAAGTAATGCCGGCGGATTTCATACCAAGAAAAAGCTAACTTGTTACTGTTTTTCAAATTTGATGCTTTTGGCAATTGTTTATATTCCTAACTTAATAATTTCAAAAACCGCTTACGGGATAATAGCTATACTATTTGTTTTGAGTAATCTACTAATACTTTGTTTAGCTCCTATTCCGAATTTCAACCGCATTTTCGACCCTAGCGAAAAAATCGTTTTTAAAAGAAGAACACATTACGTTCTACTAATCGAATTTTGTTTTGTTATATTCACTTCTTTTTTTAATTTTGACTATTGGTCGAAATTATATATGTTAGTTCCAATAGTGGTTGCATTTTTACTGATAATTGGTTTTCTAACTAATAAAATGCGTCATTTATTTTGAAATTTAAAAATATAGTCTATATAATAATTATTTAAACTGGTTTCCATAAAATCCTCTGGCGGATATTATGGAAAAGTATATTTCTCGTAAAGACAATTCCTAACAGGGAATGTTCATCCTATAGTACTAAACATTCCCTGTTCCTATTTAAATTATCACTTCAAAACTAATCTGTCTAACATATTCAATTCGCCAAGAGAATTCAGCGTTGTTTATTTATTTCCGCATTTTTCATCTGCTTCCTGTGTCTGGACGGGCAATTCCACTCTTGCTTTTTATCACTTGTTATTCCATCCATAAACACTTTTGGCTTTGAAGCAATAACACCTCCGTTATGAAGTGACTTTTGTCAAGAGGTAATTTTTGAAAATCACAA
>ERZ791932.42-NODE-42-length-81680-cov-10.192331_pt1 | contig 81680 bp, 76 predicted proteins | sample MGYA00510126_ERZ791932 | MGnify/ENA primary metagenome ERZ791932 (study PRJEB30046, sample SAMN00993244) | human gut metagenome | study: EMG produced TPA metagenomics assembly of the A metagenome-wide association study of gut microbiota in type 2... | reverse complement strand
AACCCGTGACCCCTTCCTTACCAAGGAAGTGCTCTACCTCTGAGCCACATCAGCATCGTGTCGGATTTACCGCTCACATTTGGATATGTTACCAGAACTTAACCGTATTGTCAATCCCTATTTTTTAACTTTTTTATTTTTATAAAAATTACCTTCGGTTAAAATTCTGTATTTTTTATTTACGGAGCTGTTCCAGTTGTTCTTTTATTTTGGTGCGAATTCTGCGGAGTGCGTTGTCTATAGATTTTGGTGTTTTTCCCATAAGTTCGGCAATCTCTCCGTAGCCGTTTCCTGCCAGATAGTATTCCAGTACCTGATTCTCCATTGGGCTTAATGTGGTAGTGATCTCTTGTTCCAGATTCTCAACGTTTTCCTGGTCGATGATGATCGATTCCGGATTTTCTACCCAGGTATCACCAAGATGTTCTTCGTTCTCTCCGCCCTGCTCACTGAGAGAGACATATGAGTTAAGCGGCTGATGTTTCTGCCTGTTAGAACTCTGGATTGCATTGTAAATCTGTCTGTCCACGCATATGCTCGCAAAAGTCTGAAATGTGGCATCTTTGTCCGGCTGGTAGTCGCGGACTGCCTTAAACAGTCCGATCATACCTTCCTGTATCAGATCATCATTCTCCCCGCCTATCAGGAACATGGTCCTTGCTTTCTTGCGGACCATGTTCTTGTATTTTTCCATAAGATAGTCGAGAATCTCTGACTCTCCGTTTTTAAAGCGAAAGATTAATTCTTCATCCTTGATTCCGTCATACTGTTTCATCAATTTAAACCTTCCGTTTTCCATAAATCTTGCTATTAACTGAAACAATTCTATTCTGCTGCACAACCAATACGCTATTTACACCAAAACAGATTAACCACATAACCCTCTAATAACTAATGTAAATATGGCACTTATTTCTTCTGCATTCTCTGACGTACGATCTCATAGCCGAGTACGCCTGCTGCTACTGATGCATTCAGGGAATCAATATCCCCCTTCATCGGAATAGATGCTACAAAATCACATTTCTCGCGAATCAGTCTGCTTACTCCCTCACCTTCGTTACCGATCACAACTCCGATCGGACCTGTAAGATTCAGGTTATACATAGTTTCTCCACCCATATCTGCGCATACAAACCACACACCCTGCTCTTTCAGCTCATCAATGGTATGTCCCAGATTTGTCACTTTTGCAACAGGTGTATAGTTTAATGCACCTGCTGAAGTCTTGGCAACTGTAGAGGTCAGTCCTACTGCACGTCTCTTCGGAATGATCACGCCATGTGCTCCTGCCAGGTTTGCAGTACGGATGATTGCACCGAGATTATGAGGATCTTCAATATTATCCAGAATAAAGATAAATGGATCTTCCCCTTTTTCCTTTGCTTTTGCAAGGATATCTTCTACGCTTGCATATTCATAAGCAGCTACCTGGGCGATTACGCCTTGATGTGCACCTGTCTCACTTAACTGATCCAGACGCTCTTTTGCCACATAATTGATAATCGTATCTTTTTTTCTCGCCTCTCTGGCAATAGTGCGGACTGGTCCATCCTGGCATCCATCCAGGATAAACAGCTTATCTACACATTTACCGGAACGAAAAGCTTCCAGGACTGCATTGCGTCCTTCTATCTGTTCACTCATATCTGATCCTCTCCGATTCCAGCACGGACCAGTTCTATGATCCTGCCGAAATCATCTTTTAAATATAAATATCCCATCAGAGCTTCAAACCCGGTTGCTCTGCGGTAATCTGCCATTGTTGCGTGCTTTGCCATTGTCGGGGAGTGCGCATTTCTGCCTCTTTTATAAACGCTGTGCTCCTCTTGCGTAAGCATTGGTTCGATCACTTCCATCATAGAAGACTGTGTGCCTGCTTTAACCAGACTGCTTGCCTTTCTGTGCAGCTGATTTACCGGACAGTTTCCTTTTTTCACAAGAATTGTGCGGATCACCAGTTCGTAAACACCGTCTCCGATATAAGCTAAAGTCAAGGGTGAGTAAGACCTCATATCATTATCTTTCAGATGAAATACCTGATGAAGCAATCCTTTTAAACCAGCAATATCATGCTTATCAAACTCATTTATTTCTGCCATACCGTTTAAGCTCGTTTCCATTTTACTCCCTCACGGGTATCTTTAAGGATAATTCCCTTAGCCAGAAGCTCATCTCTGATCTCATCTGCTCTCGCAAAGTTCTTTGCTTTTCTTGCTTCCTGGCGTTCTGCAATCAGGTCTTCGATTTCTTTATCAAGAATTTCTTCTTTCTTCTCTGCTTTCAGACCAAGTACATCGCATAATTTTACCATTGTATCAAGCAGTACTCCGGCGAATTCTGAGGAGCTTTCTTCGGATACATTTGTATTGGCAAATTTAACCAGTTCAAAGATTGCAGCCAGTGCGTCCGCAGTGTTGAAGTCATCATCCATTGCTTCTTCGAATTTCTTAACAAACTCCTGAGACTGTGCAAGGAGTTCTTTCTCTGCATCTGTCGCAGCCTCTGTCTGTGCTGCTGCTTTTCTGTCTTTTAAGTTTGCAGCTGCATCTGTGATACGCTCTAACGCATTCTTTGCAGCTTCCATCAGATCTGCGCTGAAGTTCAGCGGGCTTCTGTAATGTGCATTCAGCATGAAGAAACGAAGTACCTGAAGATCATACTGCTCGCTGATCTCACGTACAGTACGGAAGTTTCCAAGAGACTTGGACATTTTTCTGTTATCAATGTTTAAGAATGCATTGTGCATCCAGTATTTTGCAAAAATCTTATCGTTGCAGCATTCACTCTGTGCAATTTCATTTTCATGATGTGGGAAGATCAGGTCCTCACCGCCTGCATGAATATCAATCTCATCTCCGAGATATTTCTTTGCCATAACAGAGCATTCAATATGCCAGCCAGGACGTCCGTCACACCATGGGGATGGCCAGGATGGCTCTCCCTCTTTTTTCGGTTTCCAGAGAACGAAATCCAGCGGATCTTCTTTCTGATCTTCTCCTGATACCTGCAGAGAGCGGAAACCGGACTGCAGATCATCCAGATTTTTGTGAGAAAGTTTTCCGTATTCTTTGAATTTCTTAACTCTGAAATAAACAGTACCGTCTGCTGCCGGATATGCATATCCTTTATCAACCAGAGTCTGGATCATGCTGATCATTCCATCGATTTCCTGCGTTGCCTGTGGATTTGTAGTAGCAGGTTTTACATTCATGCCATCCATATCTTTCCTGCACTCTGCAATATAACGTTCAGAAATCTCCTGAGCACTTACGCCTTCCTCGATTGCTTTCTTGATGATCTTATCATCTACGTCTGTAAAGTTAGAAACAAAGTTTACTTCATATCCCTTGTACTCCATGTAACGGCGTACAGTATCGAAGATGATCATTGGACGGGCATTTCCGATATGGATCAGGTTGTAAACAGTCGGACCGCAGACATACATGCGAACCTTTCCCTCTTCAAGAGGTACAAATTCTTCTTTTCTGCGTGTCAGTGTATTAAAAAGTTTCATTCTCTATTCCTCCAGTTTTCCCTATGTTTTATCATTCTATAGAGTTTTTGTTACTGTTCCGTAACACGCTTCGCGGAATAGTGGCGTGTGTACAGTAACGATTTTTTATAAAATCTTATTATATGAATTACCAATTACTTTACTTCATTAAGAAGACATATTGCCTGAGATGCAATTCCTTCTTCTCTTCCTGTAAATCCCAGTTTCTCTTCTGTAGTAGCCTTAATATTCAGCTGAGACTCATCAATTCCCATTGCTTTCGCCATATTTGCCCTCATCTGTGGAATATGAGGTGCCATTTTCGGTTTCTGCGCAATGATCGTTGCATCTATATTTCCAATCTCATAATGATGTTCTTTCAATAGCTTCGTTACGTGTTCCAGCAGCAGAATACTGGAAATTCCTTTATATGCAGGATCTGTATCCGGAAAATGTTTTCCGATGTCTCCCAGCGCAGCTGCTCCTAAAAGTGCATCCATCACCGCATGGATCAGCACATCGGCATCTGAATGTCCCAGAAGACCTTTCTCCCAGTCAATCTTTACTCCTCCAAGGATCAAATCTCTGTTTTCGGTTAGTCTGTGTACATCATATCCCATTCCAATGCGCATAATCATTCTCCTTTGATTTCCAGCATTTTGCTGAGTCTTAATAAGCTTAATCGTCTTCTTGTATAAGGTGCAAGTCTGAGACTTGGTAAAACAGCTGCTTCATCAAGTCCGATATCATAAACCGTCTTTGCACATCCAGCCTTTTCCAGCATGTGGAACATATCCTGTTCGCTCGGAAGCTCATCTATGATTTCCGCGATTCCACCCAGGCAATTCTCCAGATGCTCCGGTGAAATGGATTTCAGAAGTTCTGGTTCATTTTCTTTCTTTATCTCTTCCAGAAATCCTTTACTTCCAAAGGTTTCTTCCAGAAGTTTCTCGTCTTCATTCTCATACGGTTTTGCGTGACATCGTCCCTGTGTGATAGCTGTGGCAATGCGCTTGTACTCCTCCAGTACAAGAAGTGTTGCTACAGAGACTTTCTCCCCATGAAGTGCATCCAGCGGGCCATTGATCACTTCCATATCCCACAGATGTGTCACCTGGTGCTCTGCACAGGATGCCGGTCTTGAATTCCCGATCATCTGCATCGCAAGCCCGGAAAGGATCAATGCATACATCAGCTGTTCACATTCATCTTCCTCACCCTCTGCAATATCCTGTATGGAAGATCTGACCGTCTTTAAGGCTTTTTCTTCCAGTCTTACAGTTTCCCGGCAAAAATATTCTCCGGTAACCAGATTTGCGATTTTCCAGTCTGCAAGACAGATATATTTTCCCATCAGATCTGAAATTCCCGCATCTGTAAGACGCCGGGGAGCTTTTGAAAAAATATCTGTATCTGCATATACACAGATAGGCGCAATTGACGGCACTGTTTTCTTCACGCCGTCCAGGTTCATGGCAGCCACTGTTGTTACAAATCCATCTCCACTTGCTGCGGTAGGCACTGAAATGAAAGGTACTTTGTATTTGTGTGCAACATAGCGGCTGATATCATGAATCGTTCCTGCCCCTACTGCGAGAATCAGGTCAATATCTTCCTCCATGTTGTTCTCCACAATTCTTATCGCTTTCCGGTCAGCCAAAAGCCCCTCTGCGTCCAGAACTAATACCTGGCATCTGTCATAGATATCCTCCATGATTTCTTCTGTTGCCGCATAGGTATTGGTGTCGCAGATAACCAGCGGAGATATATATTCTTTCAGCATCCCCTCTGACATCTCTTCTTCAAGCTTCTCTACTGCTCCGGCTTCTATCAAAATCTCTTTCACTGCAATCTGGTGTTCCCTGCCGCAGCTGCAAGGTCGGGCAAAATCGTCCGCATCAACTCGCATTTAAATTCTTCCTCCTGACTTTATACAATTGTTTGTTTCAATCCACAGTCGGTAATTTCACAGAATATGACATACAATCACATAGATGACTGTGGCTTGTCACGTGTCAGTGGGGGATACCGATTCCTCTCTGCCCGCCACTGCTGTTAAGTTTCATCGTACATGACATAGTTCTATGGTATTATACATGATTTTCCAGTAAAAATCAATCATTCGCCGCACACAATGCCTTTACAGATTCAGGTAATTGTAAACGATCTTTGAAATATTCCGGATATTTGTTACTGCTGTACTTTCCGGGCAGTTTTCGGACATGATACACAATATGTATGTTGTCTTTTCTCCGTAAATGATTGCAATATCATGCTGGTCCTGATCTGTCTCTCCGGTTTTATTTGCTGATTTTATTCCGTCAGGAAGTCCTTCCGGGATTTTCCAGGTATTTTCCTGATTCGACAGAAGATTAAGCATTTCCTCTGATGCTTCTTTGCTGACGCACTCTCCCTTGAAAATGCTCTCAAGCAGAGCTCCGCAGTCTTTTACAGAAGTCATATTTCTGCCGCCAAGACTTTCCTGCGCGGAGGCTGCCGGGTGGAGTGTATGCTGTACACTTGTTTCTGTATATCCCTCTTTTTCCAGATATTTATTGATGTCCTCTGCACCTTTTTTGAAATCGAGTGCATCTGTCTGAAGTTTCACCAGTTCATTACAGGATTCGTTGTCGCTGACAGTGATCATATTCCACAACAGATCATTTAATTTCACATCTACGGTTTTCATATCCGTTGTATTTAATTTCTTCGCTTCATCCGTTCTTACCTGTTCCATATCCTGGTAAGTCTTTGCCATGACAAATGGCTTGATCAGGCTTGCAGAATATAACGGCGTATCGTTAATCAGAAACTCTTTATCCTCGTTGAGATCTTTGACATATACGCTCCATGTTCCCTGATATCCTGACAGCAGATTTTCAAGTTGTGGTTTGAGGTTATCGATTCCCAGATCATCCAGATTTATGACTTTACCTGTGTCATCCACTATAAACCCGTCTGTTGTCACTGTATTCTCCTGCACCAAAGCTCCGTTCGCACCGCCGAAATAATAGTTTCCGTCAAAATTCATTTCATAGCAGTCCATCTCAAGCGAATGGATTCCCGGCTCTGTTACCATTCTGCCATTTTCATCAAAGTAATAATAACCATTTAACGTGATTCCGTCTATCGCCAGGTTATCTATATACCTTACCTGCGGGGCTGCCGATAGTCGTCCAAGATTATTTACAAAATAGAAGCCATCAAATTTGTCTGTTTCCTGTGTTTTCTGCGCATCAGTTGTCTCCTCAGCCTCTGTATTTTTAAATACTGTAACACCTTTCAAACGTTCCATATGTGGGCTGCATGCTTTAAATTTTCCATCTGTATCATGGTAATAATATCCGTCAAATACCGTTCCATCAATTTCATAGTCCTGAAAATAATGAATCTCTGCCTGATTGCTTTTCGCTCCATTTACATCCAGACAGTAAAATCCGTCACTCTTCATGATATACTTATTACTTCCATCACCTATCGGCTGAATCTGTGCCTGTTCCGTAACAGAAGACATACTTTGCTGCGCAGCCAAAGCAGTGCCAGGCAAAGTCGTTGTCATTACAACAGCCCCTGCCAGAGTTCCTGCCAGGATAAAAGTTTTCGTCGTTCGTTTGTTTTTTTTCATGTAAAACTCCTTTTACGGTTGCTTTCCATATCTCTTCGTAACTGTTCACTGCCATCGTCAGATAACAGCTGACAGAATTGTTACATCTCTTTTTTATAGTAAGCAAAGTATATATTGTTTTTTTCAGGATAGCAACATTTTTGTCTTTTTTCCAGTAACAACCTATGCCAGCATAGTTACTGTTTACTTCATTCTCAGTAACACTGTATGTCTCGGGATATTCTGGTTATATACCTTATCTGCTTAATGGAAATCATATCATATTCTGACTCTGGTCAGCTTTTTTATTTATCCATACAAACCCTGTTCCAGAATTCTCCAAGCTGCTGTTCCACCGTATTCAGAGTACAGTTTCTGCGGTCAGACCATTCTGCCGGAAAAAGATTGCGATAGTTATGATCAGCAAAGCGCTCATCCAGCAAAAGTATGATTCCTGTATCCTCCTGGGTTCTTATCACACGTCCTGCTGACTGCAGCACTTTATTCATTCCGGGATATCTGTATGCATAATCAAATCCATCTGCGCCTTTTTTATCATAATACTGCCTGAGTATTTCCCGTTCTGTCCCAATCTGGGGCAAACCTGTTCCTACTATAACCGCCCCGATCAGTTTCTCCCCCATCAGATCAATACCTTCCGAAAAAACACCACCCATCACACAAAATCCAACCAGTGTCCCTTCTGATGTAGAAAATTCTTCGATAAATTCCTCTTTTTCCTGTTCATGCATCCCTGATGTCTGAGAGATGCATCGTACCCAGTCCACTGAAAACTCATTCTCATACACCTCCAGCACATCTTCCATAAATTTATAAGAAGGAAAAAATACCATATAGTTTCCTTTTCTCGCCCATACTGTTCTTGCAATATATGACGCAATTTTATGATATTCTTCATAACCTCTTCTGGTATAGCGGCTGCTCACATCACGTCCCGTAAGAATACATCGTTTTTCCTGCTTAAAAGGTGATGGAACATAAATGCCATAATCATCTTTTCTGGTGCTTAAAAGTGTACGGTAATAGTCCATAGGAAGAAGCGTCGCCGAAAAGAAAACCGCGCTCTTCCCCTTTTCCAGACATCTTCCGATATTCGCCGCAGGATTTACGCAGAAAAGCCGCAGTATTACTTTTCCCTGCGTTCCGATTTCTGTATAAATCACATAATTCTCATCCAACAGCTCATCTATATTCAGAAAATCTCTGACACAAAAATAAAAATCCAGGAGCTGTTCCGGAAGCTCTTTTCCGTGAAGTTCTTCCAGAAGCTTGTCCATCTCTCCCATCACCTGTAGCATACTCAGAGAAACCGGTCCGGGATTCTGTAAAATCTCATAATCTCCACAGTCTTTCTCCAACGCCAGCAACTGACGGTTTACTTTTCCCAACGCCCGTACAAGTCCCTTACTGTAATCCGCGGCCAGCTTCTTTGCTTCCAGAACATCCGCTCTATCCACAAAAGCACTGTACATTTCTCTGCCTCTGTCCACCAGATTATGGGCTTCATCAATCAGAAAAATATATCCTCCCGAGGTACCTTCGCCAAAAAATCTCTTCAGATACACATTTGGATCAAATACATAATTATAATCGCAGATTACCGCATCCACCCATATTGCGAGATCAAGACATAGCTCAAACGGACATACCTGCCATTTCTTTGCATACTCAAGAATCCTCTCTCTGCCATAGCAGTCCTGTGTCGTCCACAATTCATAGACTGCATCATTAATTCTGTCCAGATGTCCTCTCGCCCAGAGACAATTCTCCGGATTGCATTCTGTTTTGTCACAGAAACATAGTTTTTCCTTCGCAGTGATAGTGATCACTTTAAACTTCAGTCCATGTTCCTTTAATATTAAAAACGCTTCTTCTGCCACTGTTCTGGTGATCGTCTTTGCTGTCAGGTAGAAAATGTTTTCTCCCAGTCCGGCACCAACTGCTCTTACCGCCGGAAAAATCGTGGACATGGTTTTCCCTACCCCCGTAGGCGCCTGTATAAAAATCTGCCGTTCTGCTGATATCGTATGATACACACTGGATACGATCTTTCGCTGACCTTCTCTGTATTCAAACGGAAACTCCAGACCTTCCATGGATTCATTCCGCTCTTTTTTCCATGCCAGCTGATACGAAATCCATTTATGATATCTGTCCAGAAGTTCCTGATACCAGTCTTTAAGTTCCTCCAAAGTAAATTCTTCTCTGAAATACTTGAGTTCCTCTGTATCCAGATTTCCGTATGTCATCTGAACACCGATTTTCTCTAATTGCTGTTCTCTGGCATAGATCCAGGCATAGCACATGGCCTGGGCACGATGTACTTCCACTGGTTTCTCAAGCTGGCTGACATCTGCATAGACACCTTTGATCTCGTCAATGAAATATTGCTCGTCCTCTGTGAATATCCCGTCAGCTCTGCCTTCTACCACGATACTTACATCATCATATTCCGTCGTATATTTAAGAGAAACTTCTGCCCTGTAATGACTTCCCATCTGACTTTGTATCTTCCTGTGAAGTCTGCTGCCTTTCAGCATCGCTTCTTTATCCGCAGAGCCTCTGCGGTTATCAAGGTCACCGCTTCTTAATATAAATTCCACCAGATTTCTGACCGAAATACGAACCACCGGCTTATCCATGTCTGCCCCCTATATCTTAAGAGTTACTGTTCACTCCGTTCTTAATAATCTCTAAAATCTATTTTCATTCACCATTCAACTTATCGATTCATCAAATGCAAGGTCTTTTAAAGATAATACACGATTATAGCACATCTTCTCAACACATGAAACGAAAAAGCCGCCAGAAATCTTTATACAGATTCCTGACGGCCTGTTATTTTCTTTATCTTTTATCTATCTTAATCTTCCGATGTACTGACAAGCTGATTCCTGAAATAATCTTATTGATACATGAACCTTAGCTCCACGATTCTATATAATAGGAATTACATCTGAGTAAGTACAAAAATATCATAGATTGCTTTTACAGCAGTTTCGAAATCTCTGTTCTCAACACCAATAATGATGTTCAGTTCACTGGATCCCTGGTCGATCATCTTAACATTTACATTTGCATGGGCAAGTGCGGAGAAGATTCTGCCGGCTGTACCTCTGGTGGATTTCATGCCACGTCCCACAACAGCGATCAGTGCAAGGTCAGATTCCATTTCTACGAAATCCGGCTGTACTGCACGATGGATTCCGGCAATTACCTGCTGTTCCTTTTCTTCGAATTCATCCTGATGTACATATACAGTCATTGTATCAATTCCTGATGGAACATGCTCAAAATTGATTCCCTGATCTTCGAATACCTGAAGTACCTTACGTCCGAAACCAACCTCACTGTTCATCATGGATTTCTCAATATTGATAGAGCAGAATCCCTTCTTACCTGCAATACCTGTGATTGTAAATTTCGGTTTCTTGCATGTACTCTCAACAATAAAAGTGCCCTTGTCTTCCGGTCTGTTTGTGTTTTTGATGTTGATCGGAATTCCCTCTTTACGAACCGGGAAGATCGCATCTTCATGAAGAACAGTTGCCCCCATATAAGAAAGCTCTCTGAGTTCTCTGTAGGTAATGCTCTCGATCACTTCCGGATTTTTAACAATACGTGGGTCTGTTACCAGGAAGCCGGAAACATCTGTCCAGTTTTCATAAAGGTCTGCCTTGATAGCCTTTGCCACAAGAGAACCGGTTACATCAGAACCGCCTCTGGAGAAAGTTTTAACTTTTCCATCTTCACCAGCGCCATAAAATCCAGGGATAACAGCACGTTCACATTTTGCCAGCTTTTTGGACAGAAGTCTGTCTGTCTTCTCGGCATCCAGATTTCCGTTCTTATCAAAACGGATCACATCTGCTGCATCTACAAATTCATAGCCCAGATATGCTGCCATCACCTTACCATTGAGAAATTCTCCTCTGGATGCTGCATAATCTGTGCCTGCCTGTGCCTTGAAATCAGCTTCAATCTGAGCAAATTCATCTTCCAGAGAAAGATCAAGGTTCAGTCCGCGGATAATCTCATAATATCTACCCTTGATCTCCTGAAGGATCGGTATGAAATCTTCCCCCTCAACTGCGGTATTATAACATTTATAAAGTAAATCTGTAACCTTTGTATCTCCGTCAAATCTCTTTCCCGGAGCGGACGGAACCACATAACGTCTGCTCTCATCACTTCTGATGATCTCCCCTACTTTCTGAAACTGCTCTGCATTTGCCAGAGAACTTCCTCCGAATTTAACAATTTTCTTCATTTTTCCTGCTCCTCATATGTTACTTAATATTTGCAGACAAATCATTTACCTGCCTGTTGTCCGTTCATGGAGTGACTGTAAGCTATTTATCTCTGTCACTCTACCAACATAAAGTCTGTTTAATATTTTATTGAATAAACCAGAATTTTGCAAGCTTTTCTTACAGAAATATCTGAAAATAGTTATTTTTCACAATCTGCAGCAGATTCCGGCTGTTTTTTTACGAAATCTGTTACATCGTGAACCCGCAAAATATCGCCATCCACCCGGAAATGGATATCCTTTTCTCCAAAAGGCATCCCATACGATCTGGTTGGATCATTCTGGTAAGCCGGGCGCGGATCATCCGCAAGCACTTCTATCACTGCTTCTCTGCTCTCCTCCGGTATCTTTTCCAATAATTCCGGGGGAAATTCTACATTCAGATGATGGTCTTTGGAATATTCGGTAAAACTTCCTGTTGCTTCCGGATGGCAATCCGCATAAGGAATATATGGTTTAATATCGAAAATCGGTGTTCCATTCATCAGATCCGCACCTTCTACATAAAGTACAGGGCTGTCCGGCTCATCCAGAACTACTTTCTCAAGCTTCACACAGGATAATCCTATGGAATTGGGACGAAAGGGAGATCTTGTGGCAAAAACTCCCTTTCTCACATTTCCCCCAAGCCTGGGCGGACGGACAGTCGGTGACCACTTTGTCCTCTTTGCCTCTGAAAACTCCCAGATCAGCCAGATATGACTAAACTCCTCCAGACCACGGCAGGCATCCACATTACGATATTCCGGCTCGAATACGATTCTCGCTTTAAGTGCCCCTACACGGCCACTCTGCCTGGGGATACCGAATTTGGTCGGAAAATCATTTTCTATATGTGCGATTGGAATCATTGTGTTATTCTCCTTTTTACCTTTTTCATAAAATGATGTTAGGATCAAAAGGCATTTTGCCCCTAACTTGATATCTACGAATTGCTCCGCTACAAATCAGCTCCCGCAATTCTCATAAAATAATAGCCCGGAAAAATAACTCTCCGGGCTATTATTGTTATTTCTTCTGTGCGAAATACTCTTTTGTAAGTGTAATGGCGGTTCCTGAAAGCAGGAATACACCAATTAAGTTGGGGATTGCCATGAGACCGTTGAATGTCTCAGCAATACTCCAGAGAAGTCCCAGATCTACAGTTGCACCAATGATTGCCACTAATGAATAGGCGATCATAAATGGGCGGATAACTTTTGCAGAGAATAAAAATTCAATACAGCGTGCTCCGTAAAGTCCCCATCCGATAATCGTTGAAAATGCAAAGCAACACATGGCAACTGCCGTAAAGATAGAAACCCAGCCTCCGTATGTAGCAGTAAATCCGGAAATTGTAAGTTCTGCACCTGCCGCTGCACCGTAATTTACCGGCACGCCGCTTACAAGGATCACAAGTGCTGTCAGAGTACAGATCACGATCGTATCTGCAAATACCTCAAAGATACCAAACATACCCTGTTTTACAGGTTTGCTTGTGTCTGCACAGGCATGAGCGATAGACCCTGTACCAAGTCCGGCTTCATTGGAGAAAATACCTCTGGAAACACCCTTTTTCATACTGAGGAAAAAGCTTCCGATCACACCGCCTGTCACTGCTGACGGATTAAAAGCTCCATAAACAATATCATGGAAAACTGCCGGAACTCTTCCGATATTTAAGATTACAACACCCAATGCAAGTACAATATAAAACAATGCCATAAACGGCACCAGCTTCTCGGAAACACTTCCGATTCGCTTGATACCACCCAGCAGTACCATACCAACCAGCAGCGTGATCACAATTCCAAGGATCAGATTCAGTCTGCCTGTGGAAGACTCTGAAATCACATTAAAGTTAATAAGAGCTGTATCAATTGCTGTTGTAATGGTATTTACCTGAGTAGCATTACCTGTTCCAAATACAGTCAGTACACCGAATGCAGAATAAAGAACTGCAAGAAATCTCCAATTCTTTCCCAATCCGTTCTTAATATAATACATAGGCCCGCCTACATAATCTCCATGTCTGTTTCTCTCACGGAAATGAACTGCCAGAGTAACCTCTGTAAATTTCGTGCACATTCCAAGGATTGCGGAAACCCACATCCAGAATACAGCTCCCGGTCCGCCGATGGCGATAGCTCCGGCAACACCGGCGATATTTCCGGTACCTACTGTACCTGCCAGTGCAGTACAGACTGCCTGGAAAGGTGTCATAGAACCGTCAGAGGCCTCTTTCTTCTTAAAAATTCTTCCCAGTGTGGTTTTAAGCGCATACGGGAATTTGCGGATCTGGACAAAACCGGTCCGCAGGCTCAGGTAAAGCCCTACGCCGATAATACAGATCATAGCCGGGACACCCCAGATAAAATTATTTACGACGTTATTGATGGATTCAATTGTCTGAAGCATGTTAAACAAACCTTTCTTTCGTGTAATAGTAACATTTTAGCACTTTTTTCACCGTATGTACAGAAAAAATTCTATTAAGATAAAGCATTAAAGCACAATAAGTTAACAGCGCAAACAGATACGATCAGCCGCTCCACTGCTTGCCATACCCATATCACTGCTTCACAGTTTGAGCAAAAGTCAAAATAACGTATAAATTTGTCATAATTTCAGTAGCATTTCCTCACCCAAACCTCTATTATTGTAAATATGAAATCAAGGAAAACACCTGTGTATTTTCTAACAGTACTTAAGCGTTTCAGTTATTCGGTGTAGCGCCGCGTAGCAAAGCGGATGATTTTATCCGCTTGACCATTTTCAACCTAAGGAGGACACGACAAAATGATTCAGAAATATACTTACGGGACCCCATTTGAAACCGATGCCATCGTAACTTCTATCCCGGCTTCTGAGGGGACTCCTGCATACGGAACTATCTCCACAGAGAACGGCTTCTCTTTTACTTATGACATGGATGACAACGATGTTGTCTATGGTCTGGGCGAATCAAACCGCGGAATCAACAAACGTGGATACGTTTATGAAAGCAACTGTTCCGATCAGCCAAACCATACAGAAGATAAAATCTCCCTCTATGGAGCACACAACTTCCTCGTAATCTCCGGAAAACAGACTTTCGGTCTCTTCGTTGATTATCCCGGAAAACTGAAGTTTGATATCGGTTACACACTCTCTTCCCAGTTAAAGATCACCTGTGAGGATGCAGATCTTTATCTGTATGTGATCGAGGGTGAAACCCCTTACGATATCGTAAAACAGTTCCGTAAAATCATCGGAAGAAGCTATATCCCGCCTAAATTCGCATTTGGTTTCGGTCAGAGCCGCTGGGGATATACAACTGCTGACGATTTCAGAAAAGCCGCTGACGGATATCGTGAAAACAATATTCCGATCGATATGGTATACATGGATATCGATTATATGGAAGACTACAAAGATTTCACAGTCAATCAGGAAAACTTCCCTGACTTCGAAGCCTATGTCAATGAAATGAAAGAAAAAGGTATCCACCTTGTCCCGATCATCGATGCAGGTGTCAAGGTAGAAGCTGGCTATGATGTTTATGAAGAAGGCGTTGAGAAGAACTACTTCTGCAAACGTGAAGACGGAAGTGATTTCGTTTCCGCTGTATGGCCGGGCTGGACTCATTTCCCTGATGTCCTGAATGCAGATGCCAGAGCATGGTTCGGACAGAAATACGAACGTCTCATTTCAAAGGGAATCGACGGTTTCTGGAATGACATGAACGAACCTGCAATGTTCTGTACACCGGAAGGCGTTGCTGAATTAAAAGAATACATCAAAGACAACTTCATGGACAAGGAAGAAGCACCTGGATTTACACTCGGTGATAAAGTAAACGCCCTTGCAAACAATCCGGAAGATTACAAACGCTTCTATCACAATGTAAACGGTCAGAAAATCCGCCACGACAAGGTACATAACCTGTTTGGCTATAACATGACCCGTGCAGCAGGTGAAGCATTTGAAAAAATCGCACCTGGCAAACGTTTTCTGATGTTCTCCCGTTCCTCCTATGTGGGAATGCACAGATACGGTGGAATCTGGATGGGAGACAACAAATCCTGGTGGTCACACATCCTTCTGAACTTAAAGATGCTTCCATCCCTGAATATGTGCGGTTTCCTTTACACAGGTGCAGATCTGGGCGGTTTCGGTGCAGATACCACACGTGACCTGGTACTGCGCTGGCTGGCACTTGGTGTATTCACACCTCTTATGAGAAACCACTCCGCTCTGGGAACCAGAGAACAGGAAGCTTACCAGTTCGAGAATATCGAAGATTTCCGTCATGTAATCGGTGTCAGATATCGTCTTGTTCCATATCTGTACAGCGAATACATGAAAGCAGCATTAAACGATGACATGATGTTCCGTCCGCTGGCATTTGACTACACAGACGATGCATTCGCAACTCAGGTAGAAGATCAGCTTCTTCTCGGAAACGAAATCATGATCGCACCTGTTTATACACAGAATGCAAAAGGCCGCTATGTATATCTGCCAGAAGAAATGATGTTCGTAAAATTCCTGCCTGACGGAACAATTTCTCAGGAGATTCTTGAAAAAGGACATCACTATGTAGAAGTTGCCCTGAATGAAGTTCCACTGTTTATTCGCAAAGGAAAAGCAATCCCGGTTGCTGATGTTGCGCAGACAGTAAAGGATATCAATCCGGCTACGATCCGCATGATCGGATATGAGGGAGCTGAATATGACCGTTATGATGATGACGGAGTAAGTGCTCTGTAATTTAACCAAATCAATCAGATTTACCTGCCTCAATTGCAGGAATTACCAGACAGCAGTTAGAATTGAACGAGATGTCACCTCATAAAAAATAAAAAGAAACAGTCACATATATCCAATGAATATCAATATATTCTCTCGGTTATGTGGCTGTTTTCTTTGGGAAATCTGTTTTATTACAGCTTCACAATCATTGTATTTTCCTCTTTAAAAACTATTTCTCCCAATGAACTTAAAAGTGCTACATTAACCCCTTCATATTTTTGATATTCACAGCTTCCAATAAAAATATAATTCACCTCATATTTATCAAGCAGTTCCTGTACTTCTTTTTTATCTGTTGAAGTATAAATAGTTTCCACGTCTGTTCTTCTTTTGTTTTCTTCATCAAGATTATTTCGCCATAACCATTCATGAACATACCATCCCAATACCGTCGGCAATCCTGTCATAGCAGAAACCCGGTTGTCATAGTCTTTATAACTGTCGCCGCAAGCTTCAAGAACGGTTGGCTGACCTGTAATATTTTTATTCAGCCATCGTATTGCTGCCGCATCTTCAGGAATGGCATTTTCTATATAAGCAGTTGCATTGAGAGTTTGGTATTTATTTTTCAGAGGAAAACCTGTAAACCAATTTGTTGTAGCATTTACGAAATATCCACAGGTAGATATAAGAAGTATTATTGCCATTCCCCCAACGGTTATCTGCACTTTTGATAATCTTACCTTTTTCTCATATCTATTATCCAATTTAGTTTCTTGCAAAATTTTTATTCTGTCTGCCACAAAAAATACCAGAATATACGACATCATAAGCGCAAAAAGTATATATGCCTGATAAGTCAGCTTAAACATAGTATTTGCTCTTGGTGCTGTTTTTTCATAGATATCTCTTACATAAACGATTTCCGGAATCAATATTAGTCCCATTGCACAAAGAGAAAGTACAACTCCGTATAAATCAGAAACATTAATTTTGTAAAATAAATTCCTGTTTTTTTTATTTGTAAAATTCCTATTTTTTATCAGCGTAGATACGACAAATAATCCACATATAAGCAATGGAAAAGCCCATAATACACAAAACTGATAAAACGCCGTATGAATTTTCACAATTCCGATTCCCTGTACCATAACACTTTTAAACTGTAAATGGAATGGTAACGAAATCAACACCGCAGTCAGCAGAAGTTCTATCCATTGCACAACGCTCCATTTTATACCGGTTCTCATATCTGAAGGTTTCATATCTGTAAAATTAAGATATCTCTTCAAATTTCCAAAAAACAGTGTTCCACATATTACAACATAATAAATCATAAAATCCCATGTATTTGAAAACAGGAAAATTCCAAGGAACAGTCCCAGCAGAAATATCTCTTTCTGTTTCCAGCTTTTACCGGAATTTCTTTTTATCCATGCATATAAAATCCCCAATACTGCCAAAACAAAAAACACATTAATCACATGCGCATGTAAATCCCCAAGAACAAAAGAATATGAAGGAAATTCATGAATTGTCTCGTCCCCTGTCACAGGTGGATCAAATCCTATAAATCGTGTTGTGCCTGGAAACCAGTAATCTTCTCTTATCCCCAGTAATGTAAAAATTTTTCCATATATAATATAATGAAGGTTTCCACTCATGGATACAGATAAACCTGCTAAAATACCTCCAAAATCTGTTATCCATGCTCTTCCCCTTTTACCTAATTTATCCTTAAGCATCTGGCGCACAAGACTAAATGGCAATACAAACGCAAATGCAGCTATCATGGTACGCATAAGATTGTATGTAATCTCTACCTTTGTTCCTGTAAGTTTCGTAAGAAACACCGCAAAATATTGACCACCATAATAGTAGTTAAAAACTTTGCCAGCATACCACATATCTTCTGACGGAAGTGTTGTGCTACGCATCATAGACTTCATAAAACCAAAATCCATATATTTTTCAGTTCCATGAGCTGCCGGATGAAATCCTGCCATATATGTCCACAAAAGAAATACAACAAAGAAAATCACTTCTTCCCAATAAACAAGTTCCATATGTTTCCACGGAAAAACCTTTCTTTGTTTTCCATATATTCCATAAGCAATACTGCTCCCCCCACATAAGGTAGTAATTACGATAGAACTCAATGTGGTAAAGTGAACCACTTTTATAGAAGTCAAAATCCATACTCCATATCCGCATATCACTATTGCTATAACCTTTGAATACATCCATCCATTATCATCAAAACCTTTGAATATCTGAGCCGTTATCGGCATAAATACCAATCCAAGAATCCATAAAATTTCCCACCATATCATGAATGTAAAGAAATCGGATCCTAACAGCCAAAAAGCAACTCCTATCAATAGCCCTGCTGCCAGTAATTTAAATTTATTTACTTTTTTCATAATAATATATTTCTCCATGATTTTTTTATAATTAAGCAAAAAATATACCAGTCACTTCATCATATAAGCTACAATATCTCTCTATGTCTTTTTTTGCATCAATAAAACTGCTTATTTTATAGTACACAAAAAAGTCTGTTTTTACCAGACTTTTTTGTGTACTATATCATCTTTTAATTGTATATAACCGTCCATGATATTCTCAAACTGCTTTTTAAGATATAAAATTTATATCAATTACATAAATCCTCACAGTATTTTTCAAAATTTTGATATCTTCATCTCTTGAAATCTCATGACCCGGAAACATATATACACACAAACAGTGTCAATTCTTTCAAGCTTTTTTTATAGCAGTACATCTACTACATTGATAATATCCCGTTTTTTTATCCAGTTTACTTCCCCCTTCTAAATTGTTCTTTATGTTTCAGTAAAATATTTTTCATTTTTCCTGCACATACGCATCCTCCAACTGTCAGGTTTGCCACGCCAATAGCAACAGCTATACTTTGTTTCTTATCCAAATACAAAATCAAACACAACATATACATACAAAATATTTGTACTTTTGCTTTTTTTCCATATCTTTCTTTTTCCCACTGTTCCAGACGTCGATTCTTACTATCCACAGGAACAAGAAAACACAGAATTATAAAATTTAAACTTTGTATAAAAACAAAACACACACTATTATCAGACTTATATCTGGTTGCCCATAATGCAACCGCAATAATCAATACAGAAATTACATAACACCGCTTTTGTGTATCAGCATGATAACCCCCTGCGTATTTTCTTAAAGCAATAAAACATATAAGAAAAACTATACTTTGTAAAAACACATGAAAGGCATATCCCATCAGCAGTGTAACAGCACTCATCATGCAGGAATTTTTTATTTTATCAAGTCCATATCGAATGATTTCTTCTTTTTCTTCTTCTGAAAAGGTCTGTATTTCCATATCAATGTTTTTTTAATTTTTTTACCGATTCTGGTACTTTGGGTTGATATGTAATCCATGAACATGTTTCATTTACATTCGAAGAAGCAGCTTTAATCGCAATTTTTTCAATGACTTTTTTTAATTCTTTTCTCATTTTCTCATTCTCCTTTCACATATATTTCATTTCTTCTTACTTTGTATTTGAATAATATCATATTTATTGCAAAATTTTCTAAAATGGCGAAATTCATATATAAATTGGCGAAATTCGTTTTTCGAAAACATATTGTGGTTTTTTATAAGGTTTTCTGTCACAATATTTTCCCTCTTGACTAATTTTCTGCAAAATAAAAGACAGCGCAGTCCTACCACTACACTATCTTTCATAGATTCTACATAATTTATAAGTACAGCATTACCTTTACAGTAAAAATCTGATTTGTATTCGAAACATCCATAAATCCCTGATATTTCTCTACCATCTTCCTGACATTTGCAAGACCAATACCATGTCCTTTTTCTTCCTTCGTTGACAATAATTTATTTTTCTCTACATCCAATTCATGTTGAAAACTGTTTTTAATTTCCATGGAAAGCATACCTTTTTCATAGTATATATCCACTGACATCCATTTATCTTTCGTCTGTTCTGCTGCTTCTATTGCGTTCTCTGTCAGGTTTCCCAAAATCACATTCAGCTCAAATGCTGATATACACAAATCAGATGGTACCCGTACCTCATACTCTACATGATTCAGTTTCTTTTTTGCCTGTCCCAGAAGATAATTTAGCAGACTGTCAAGATTCTTGTTCCCACAACTGACCAGTTCAGACTGGTTCTGCATATACTCCCCCATGTCCTGTATATATTTCCGAATTTCTTCATTATTCTGATTTGCAGCCATAAGTGCAAGTTCTCCCAGATGATTTTTCATATCATGGCGTAGAGCTTTTACTTTCTCTTCCGATTGCATCAACACATCCAACTGGTGAGAATAAATGAGCATTTGTTTTTCCATAAGAGATTGTTCTTCCAGTTTCTTATACGCACTTATCAGAACATCATATAAATAGAAAATCAATAATACAACTGCCAAAACACAACATCCAAATAACACCAGCAGGATACGATTTTTTAGTTCCTGTTCAACAATAAGCAATTCTGCCAGACAAAGTGCTGAAATAACCGCCAGTATCATCCCATGCGGAGTTTTATCTTCTCCTTTATTCTTAATCAAGATTTTTTCTGAAATAACATCGCAAATCAGCAATAATAGTACAGTTATATACGCAGCACATTCACCGACTTTCCCTGTTATTGAATAATCTGTCAGTAAATGAACAGCTACTAAATCACATCCCATATTAGTTCCATATACAAGTAGTGTCACAAATATTTTCTTTTTCAATGCTCCTTCATAACACACTGTAATCAAAAAAATCAGCACTATATTTGTTATCACACTCATACCTGGCGAACAAAATATCAGATGCACTCCTGCTGTCAAAATAAAAAACAATACATAACAGGCTCTTTCTTTTTTCTTTTCCTCAATATCTGTCCAAAAGAACAACCTCATAAAGCGATAGATTATATATGTACGCAAAAGATTCGTGCTTAATGTAGTTATCAACGCAAACATTTACTCTCTGTCCCTCCACACACGTTCCGCCAGTTGCTTTCTCACTGATTTCCGATATGGCTGGCTGATTGGAATTGTATCTCCGTTTTTCATTTTCACAGATTCATAAGAACATTCTTCGATATAATCAAAATTAATCAGATACGACTGATGAATCTGAATGAAATTTCCCGGAATTTTCTTTGCTATTTCTTTCAGTTTGCCATTAAATTCTTTCTGTCCGTCTTTTAAAACCAGATGCACTTTTTTATTCTGACTGCTGAAATACAGAATATCTTTATACAGCACCTTGAAATAATATCCATTGCCAAAGTACTCGAAAATACCTTTTCTGACTTCCGAAATTTTCTGAATCCTGTTCATGACATTCCCAACTTTTATTTTGTCTAAAGGTTTGATCAGAAAATCTGTCGGCTGTACACGAAATAAATCCATCGCATAACTGCTGTTCGCTGAAATGTAAACAATTGCAGTTTCCATGTTTTCCTGCTCTTCTCTTATAAACCGTCCCACTTCAATTCCATTTGTTGTCAGTAATTCTATATCCAGAAACAACACATCCGGAATCTGCTCTTTCTCTCTCAGAAATCTGCACAGACTCTCTCCTCTGTGCCAAATATCAATATCCATCTGAATTTTATTTTGTTCCGCATAATCATAAAGCATTCTTTCCAATTCAGCACAAACGCCCTCATCGTCATCACAAATGCCAATATATAACATTTTCTACTCCTTTCATACTACCAGAAGTATATAACCATTGGCATTCTTTTTCAATATAAAAATAATCACACTCCCAAAGCTCTGGAAACTATAGCAATCCTCGTAAATAATGCATCTTAATCCAGCCCATCAGAGTGTGAAATCCCGCGTCAGAGTGGTGAGAATTTTTCTGTCAATATAATTTAACTTGTTGTGCTATAGATAAAATGAAATATAAACTATACGAAATATTTTTTCTTACTCTTTGACTATTTTTCGAAGTATTCCATCTTCCATCTCATATACTTCATCACATAGAATCTCTATATCCTCCCGATTATGACTTGCCAGTATAATCAGCTTATTTTCATTCTTCATCTTCAGCAAAAGCTCCCGGATTTCTGCTACACCATTTTTATCAAGACCATTCATTGGCTCATCCAAGATCAGGATTGGTGGATCTTCCATAATAGCCTGGGCAAGTGCCAGCCTCTGCCGCATACCAAGCGAGAATTTTCCAACCGGGCGTTTCAATTTCGGATCAAGTCCAACTGTGTTTAACACTGAATGCAGATATGATTTATCTGGTCTATTTCGTATCGTGTACAGAAATTCAAGGTTATGGTAAGCACTCCAGTTTCGTAAGAACCCAGGATCTTCGATAATGATCCCTGCCTCTGTAAGCATGTCCTTATCTTTCCCCATTACTTTTCCATTTACAGAAACCGTTCCTTCATCACAGGCCAGAAAGCCACAAATTGTTTTAAACAAAACCGTTTTCCCAGAGCCATTATGTCCGACCAGCCCATATATCCGGCCACTTTCACATCTGAGCGTGACATCCTTTAAGACTTTATTGTTCTTAAAACTCTTATTGACATGTGATACCTCTATGATATACTTTTTTTCATTCACAGCAGTTATTCCTCCTATATATCCTCGTTTTCCCAGTTGAACTCACACTTCTTTACTTTTATAAGAATCAAAATTATTAAAATAATGTTTCCTATTAACAAAAATGCAAACATATACTTTATAGATGGTACCCAATAGTATCCAAGCACAGGAGAGTTAACCTGCACTACCTTTGCCCATACAGTAGGGATAAATTTCGCAAGAATATATCGTATTTTAGGATGGATATTTACCACAAAAAATAGCATTATCGTTAATGCTGCTGTAATTGAGACTGCCAAAATGTGGTTGAAATATAAGCTTATCATAAACATTAAGGAACTTAAAAACATGGAAATAAATGTGCATATGACTATTGTAATGATCATTAATTGTAATGGTGAATATTTTCCTAAAATCTGATAATAAAACACATACTTCAGATTATACTGTATTGCTGCATTTGTCATAGCAATCGTATGGATAAGCTTCCCCCATTGAAGGCTCCATTCTATCTGTGGAAGTAATGAAACAATTGAGCAAAATGCTGTAAAAACTACAAGAATAAAGGACCGAAAAAACGTTCCACCTAATTGTCCCAGAGCCCAACTTATACGTCCTGTTCTGATAATCTGGTACATATTACTGTGCTGCATATATGGAATATCTGAATTTATATAGATTATTCCGAACCAAAAAAGTATCAAAAAAGACAAATTTGAAATCATAAAAGGAAATACGCACCATGTTACCGGATATTTGATCGAGTAAGTCAATTCTCGCAGAGGATGATTGTAACTCCATATCGTTACGGCGATAATAATTGCAAATGTGATAGTCTTTATATTTCTTATTTTCAGTAAAGTATTTTTCAAAATATATTTCATAATCTTAAACATATTTTATAACCTCTTTTGAATCTTCTTGTATATCAAACAGCCTAATAGAATTGTTGGGATAATACTTATTAAAAGAATCAAACTAAAGCTTTCCCAGTCTTTATTCATTGGTCTATTATAGGCTCTGAAAATAAATACAGTATAAATAGTATTTCCAGAGCATTCTATCAGAATTTGATATATTATAATCGGTAATGCTAATACAGTGACACGATTATGAATATATAAAGAAAAATAACCAGCTAATACAGATAGTAATCCGGATAACAATCCAAGCTGCAAAGAGTACATTACGCAATATAAAAAATAATGCTCTTTTTTCAGTAATATGGAATAACTTCCATTCAGCAAAACATTCATACATCCCACAGACTCATTTACCCAATCTCCACCAGCTATACGTCCCGATAATAAAAAAAGTATCGTTCCTAAAACCATAACCAAAATTGCAGTTAAATAGATGAAAGCAATTTTGGTAACTACATATCTTTTTAAATTACTCCTGATCAATTCATATCGTATATATTTATTATCAAGATCTTCACAAAATACAGTAGCAAATGGAAATGCACAAAACACATATGCAATCATGATTCCCGAAAGCTCTGATCCCTGAATATATGTATCCAAAATATTTCCATTGATCAATCCTATCTGTTCTGTAGAAAATAATATTGCAATACTTACTCCGATAATTGCCGCATATATCTTATAGCATTTTAAAAGTCTGCTTAAATCAGATTTTATGAGTAAACCTTTGCTTTTGTAGTTCAACTTTTTCTCCAGCCTTTCCTATTCGAGATATATTTCTTCCCCCGAAACAGCATCTACTAAGGTAATGGATGTCGTATCATCATCCTGAAGAATCTCAAAATACCAAACAGGGCTAACTTCCATCTGCTGCGCTTCATTCAGAAAAACTCTCTCATACAATTTTGCTCTGGTTATTTTGTAGGTTGATTCATTTAACAGGTTATTAAACTTATCAAAAACGACTGAAGCAATATCGTCAAATGCGAGAAAATTTATTTTTTGGTCTGATACATCAAATTTATACATATATCCTGAGTAAGAAAGAATTTCTACGCCTCTCTTTGAATAAATCGCTTGAATAACAGAACTGTCTGGTGTATCATAAGCCAACTGTCTGCTAGTGTTCATCAATTCATGAAATACTGGCAATTTTTGGCTCATTTGTACGCCATAGACAAAATATGCATCATCTTCTTCTGTCCATGACTCCTTTCGGTGTTCTTCCATATCCAGCCCATCAGAAATCTGTTCATTTTCCAATTGACTCATAGCTTCATGATTTAAAGGATAAGCATCCCAGGATATATCAGTCGTATCAATGCCAATGTTTTCCAAATCTGAAGATACTTTTTCAATTACTGTATTCTTATCCATAAAAGAAACTGTCTGTTGTTCAAACCGTTCTTTATATTGAGGATCACGTACTCCAATATATCCATAATACTTTGCGGTATCTGAACCATATGTAAAAGAGCTGTCAACGGATAATGTAGAGCCATCTGTAAAGACATAATAAACTCCTTCAGGATCTTCTGAAGACGCTGCCGGTATTGTCCCATTTTCTTTTACTTCTTTTCCCTGCGTGTAGATTGAAATCGTTTTGTCCATATCCGGATAAATTCGGCCTTTTGTTTTTTCTGAGTACATCTCAGTTTCTGAAAAATCCTTTGGAATTTCTAACTCACAATCAAACTTCACTTTTTCACTGCTTTTTTCATAGGTAGAAGGAAAATCCGCTGCAAAGCAAGTGTTAATACTATTGAAAAATATCAAACAACTAATTGTGATTTTTATAACTGCCATCGCTTTAATCTTCATTGTTTTTCTCTCCCTTAGCGAAAAAGGCAAGATTTCCATCCTGCCTTTTTCTTTTTAATATGAATATTACGGTGTGTATCTTCCTTCAACATTCATGCCATTCAAACTCGAATGTGATGACATGAAATAATATACATGAGGTTTTGCCCAGCTTTTATATTTTCCCTTATTGCTTGGTGCAGTACGGCTAATATCCTTCGTCTCGGAAAAGACATGCTGATTCTCCAACTGATATGATCGACACGACAATGTTCCATAACTGCTGAAATATGTACCAGTCACATAAAATTTTTGTTCATCATCTGACTTTGGTATTCTCTTTGATTTAGGATCTCCCGGAACTGTCACATTAAACCGGACAGTATCAGCCATTACGGGCATTGCAGACCCAGTCAGGCATAATGCAGTTACAAATCCCAAAATAACCTTTTTTAATTTCTTGCTTAGCATACATTTGACCTCCTGTTTATTTTTTGTCATTTTAACCACGCGCGTAATTTGCAGTAAACCAACGACAAGTGTTATTATAGCTATAAATGAGCAAATTTGAAAAAATGTACAAAACTATCCTGCTAATTTCATAAACGCTTCAAAATCAACACTGGATTTAAGGTGTCTTTTTTTTTATGCAAAATCACGAACTTGCTCATTTATAGTTTGTATTTAAATAATAGCATATTTATTGCAAAATTTTCTGAAACGGCGAAATTCATATATAAATTGGCGAAATTCGTTTTTTCAGAATATATTGTGGTTTTTTATAAGGTTTTCTGTCACAATATTTTCCCTCTTGACTAATTTTCTGCAAAATAAAAGACAGCGCAGTCCTACCACTACACTATCTTTCATAGATTCTACATAATTTATAAGTACAGCATTACCTTTACAGTAAAAATCTGATTTGTATTCGAAACATCCATAAATCCCTGATATTTCTCTACCATCTTCCTGACATTTGCAAGACCAATACCATGTCCTTTTTCTTCCTTCGTTGACAATAATTTATTTTTCTCTACATCCAATTCATGTTGAAAACTGTTTTTAATTTCCATGGAAAGCATACCTTTTTCATAGTATATATCCACTGACATCCATTTATCTTTCGTCTGTTCTGCTGCTTCTATTGCGTTCTCTGTCAGGTTTCCCAAAATCACATTCAGCTCAAATGCTGATATACACAAATCAGATGGTACCCGTACCTCATACTCTACATGATTCAGTTTCTTTTTTGCCTGTCCCAGAAGATAATTTAGCAGACTGTCAAGATTCTTGTTCCCACAACTGACCAGTTCAGACTGGTTCTGCATATACTCCCCCATGTCCTGTATATATTTCCGAATTTCTTCATTATTCTGATTTGCAGCCATAAGTGCAAGTTCTCCCAGATGATTTTTCATATCATGGCGTAGAGCTTTTACTTTCTCTTCCGATTGCATCAACACATCCAACTGGTGAGAATAAATGAGCATTTGTTTTTCCATAAGAGATTGTTCTTCCAGTTTCTTATACGCACTTATCAGAACATCATATAAATAGAAAATCAATAATACAACTGCCAAAACACAACATCCAAATAACACCAGCAGGATACGATTTTTTAGTTCCTGTTCAACAATAAGCAATTCTGCCAGACAAAGTGCTGAAATAACCGCCAGTATCATCCCATGCGGAGTTTTATCTTCTCCTTTATTCTTAATCAAGATTTTTTCTGAAATAACATCGCAAATCAGCAATAATAGTACAGTTATATACGCAGCACATTCACCGACTTTCCCTGTTATTGAATAATCTGTCAGTAAATGAACAGCTACTAAATCACATCCCATATTAGTTCCATATACAAGTAGTGTCACAAATATTTTCTTTTTCAATGCTCCTTCATAACACACTGTAATCAAAAAAATCAGCACTATATTTGTTATCACACTCATACCTGGCGAACAAAATATCAGATGCACTCCTGCTGTCAAAATAAAAAACAATACATAACAGGCTCTTTCTTTTTTCTTTTCCTCAATATCTGTCCAAAAGAACAACCTCATAAAGCGATAGATTATATATGTACGCAAAAGATTCGTGCTTAATGTAGTTATCAACGCAAACATTTACTCTCTGTCCCTCCACACACGTTCCGCCAGTTGCTTTCTCACTGATTTCCGATATGGCTGGCTGATTGGAATTGTATCTCCGTTTTTCATTTTCACAGATTCATAAGAACATTCTTCGATATAATCAAAATTAATCAGATACGACTGATGAATCTGAATGAAATTTCCCGGAATTTTCTTTGCTATTTCTTTCAGTTTGCCATTAAATTCTTTCTGTCCGTCTTTTAAAACCAGATGCACTTTTTTATTCTGACTGCTGAAATACAGAATATCTTTATACAGCACCTTGAAATAATATCCATTGCCAAAGTACTCGAAAATACCTTTTCTGACTTCCGAAATTTTCTGAATCCTGTTCATGACATTCCCAACTTTTATTTTGTCTAAAGGTTTGATCAGAAAATCTGTCGGCTGTACACGAAATAAATCCATCGCATAACTGCTGTTCGCTGAAATGTAAACAATTGCAGTTTCCATGTTTTCCTGTTCTTCTCTTATAAAACGTCCCACTTCAATTCCATTTGTTGTCAGTAATTCTATATCCAGAAATAACACATCAAGAATCTTCTTGTTTTCTCTCAAGAACCGGCACAGGCTTTCTCCCTGATACCAGATATCAATATTCATCTGAAGTTTATTCTCTTTTCCATAATCATAAAGCATTTTTTCCAGTTCCCCGCAGAGTCCTTCATCATCATCGCAAATGCCAATACAAAACATTTCTTTTCTCCTTTCATACTACATGCAGTATACAGCTCTTACAACTCTACTTCAAGACAAAAGTACCCTTTGATTTCGCGTGGAGTACTCTCAGGGAAACCAAAGGGTTCATATATGAAAGTTATTCTTTGTCTTTATTTGCCAAAACAATATAACGGTAAATTTCTGTAAACGGGATCTCTTTTTCTCTGCTCAACTGTGCAACGCTCTCATATTCCGGGTAAATCTGCTCTTTTCCATTCAAAGTGCATACCTTTGCCAGAACTTCTCCCCATGGAGTCGGAAGGGTTCTCGTTTCTCTGGGAAGAATCGTACGTTCCATTCTGCTATAACGAATTCCAATCGTAGTAGTTTCTTCAAAAATAATATTCTGAAGCGTTTCCATATCTTCTTCCTTACAGATCACATTCAGAACCCATGCAGGTCTGTTCTTTTTCATAAAAACAGGCACATAATGCACATCTCTGGCACCGGCTTTCATCAGACGTTCCATCACAAATCCCAGAACTTCTCCACTGCAGTCATCAATGTTTGTCTCCATCTTGATAATCGTATCTTTGGTTTCCTGATTTTCAGCTTTCGGATTATTTCCGATTTCCGGGTTTTTGAATTCTTCTGTCTGAGTCTTTTCTTCATCTATTTCTGCGCTCTGTGAGATAATCATTGCCCTTAGGATTCCCGGACACTCATACTGGCGTTTACCTGCACCGATTCCAATCTTCTGGATTTCAAATGTTTCCGGAAGTTTATCTTTTGTTTTCACTGCTGCCACTATCGCTGCACCTGTAGGCGTTACAAGCTCACCCTCTACCTCTGTCATTTTCAGATGTAAATGGTTGGCACTTACTATATTTGCAACTGCCGGAACCGGGATTGGCAGGATGCCATGCTGACAACGGACAGTTCCCCGTCCCTCGCAGAGAACAGGAACGATCACCTCTGTAACATCCAGATCATCCAGACAGACTGCCACAGACACAATATCCACAATAGAGTCCACTGCTCCCACCTCATGAAAGTGCACCTGATCCACAGGAACATTGTGTGCTTTACTCTCTGCCTCTGCAAGAATTTCAAATATACGCAATGCAATCTTCTTTGCATTCTCAGTCATTGCACTATGCTCTATAATACAGGTAATTTCTTTTATTCCACGGTGTTCGTGATGGTGATGGTCTTGCACTGTTCCTGTGCCATGGGCGTGATTGCGCTCATGACCTTCATGATGATGTCCATGCAGATATTCCATATCATGGTCATGATTTTCATGCTCTTTATCCAGCACCACATTAAAATCACATGCATCTATTCCGGACTTCACAACTCTGCTGATCTTTATCTCAAATCCTGATACCTTAAGACTCTTCAGCACCCTGTCCAGCACTGCGCGGTCAGCCCCCAGATCAAGAAGTGCCGCAACCGTCATATCACCACTTATCCCTGAATAACATTCCAGATATAATGTTTTTCCCATAATCAATTTCCTTTCTCATCTGCACCTGCCGCCAGACGGTTGATCTGCGTTGCCAGATAGCCGGCACCGTATCCATTATCAATATTCACCACCGCAATACCGTTCGCACAGGAATTGATCATAGTAAGAAGTGCAGAAAGACCATGCATACTTGCACCATACCCCACAGATGTGGGGACTGCGATCACAGGTCTGCTCACCAGACCGCCCATCACACTGGCAAGAGCTCCCTCCATTCCTGCAACTGCAACTACACAGTTCGCACTCTGGATTGTCTCCAGTCTGGAAAACAGACGATGCATTCCGCTGACTCCCACATCATAAATCCGTTCAACATTTGTACCAAAATATTCCGCTGTCTGCGCAGCTTCCTCAGCAACCGGAATATCTGCTGTTCCCGCTGAACACACTGCGATCTTGCCAATACGCTTCTTATCTTTCTTCTCAATCTTTAAAATACGTGAAATCGGATCATATTCCACTTCCGGAAACTTCTCCTTCACCAGTTCATACTGAGAGTGGGAAGCTCTGGTCCCGAATACCTCACCATCTTCTCTGTATAATCTTTCAAAAATATTCAGAAGATGTTCATCTGCCTTATTACTGCAGTAGATTACTTCTGCAAAACCGGTTCTTGCCTTTCGGCTTGTATCCAGCTTCGCATATCCCATTTCTTCATAACTTTCTTTCTTAAGGATTCTCTCTGCCTCTTCCACAGATACAGAACCACTTTTTACACTTTCAAGAATCTCCTGTAAGGTCATGGCCCCCTCCTTTTAGAACACCACCTGCACCAGAAACATACAGACAACCGTTTCCACTATAATACTGAGCGCTGTATTTCTCTTCCACAAATGAAGATTTTTCCGTCATCATTCTTTTTCCTTATCAGCGCCCTTATTTCCACGCTGATCATAGTCATCCAGGAAATTATAGTATTCTCCATCTTTATGATATCCCATAACAGTACGAAGATTAATATCACGCACACTGTTAAAGATATTCGTCTCGATCACACTGCTTGTATTTCTAAACTGCGCAACCAGCTCTTTCATCTCATCACGCTTGGAACCACGTCCGCCACCGCAGCTTACACAGTTCTCAGTAAAACGGCATGCACACTGAATGAAATGCAGCCCATTGGTATCTCTCCATGCCTTGATTGCAGATTCCTTGATCAGATACATAGGACGGATCAATTCCATCCCCTCAAAATTCTGACTGTGCAGCTTCGGCATCATAGTCTCTACCTTACCACTGTACAGCATACCCATGAGGATTGTCTCGATCACATCATCAAAATGATGTCCCAACGCAATCTTATTACATCCCAGCTCCTTGGCATGAGAATACAGATAACCACGTCTCATTCTCGCACACAGGTAACAGGGATTATTCTCAATTTCTGCCACTGTATCAAAAATATCACTTTCAAAAACCGTAAGAGGAATTCCCAGAAGCTCTGCATTATCCTGAATAATCTTCCAGTTATCCGCATTATAACCCGGATTCATTACCAAAAACACCAGTTCAAAATGAATCTTCCCATGACGCTTCAGCTCCTGAAGCAGCTTCGCCATCAGCATAGAGTCCTTACCACCTGAAATACAGACAGCAATCTTATCCCCCTCCTGGATCAGCTGATACTCGTTCAACGCCTTGGTAAACGGTCTCCAGACCGTCTTTCTGAAAGTCTTGATAATACTGTGCTCAATCTCTTTCGTTTTCAGTTCTTTCTGCTCCTTAGCATCATTCTCCATAAAACGACTCAGAGAAAGTCTCAGATACGCACGATATCCTCCCTCAATATTCACAGCCTCATAGCCAGCCTCACTCAACTTCTCCACACAGTCCCGGCTCCTGTCCCCCGTATGGCAGAGAACATATACTGTTTTATCTTTATCAACAGCCTCCATCTTCTCATCAAACTCATCCAGCGGAATATTCACCGCCCCAGGAAAAGACCCCCTGCTATACTGATCCGCCGGCCGTACATCCACGATCGTAATCTTAGAAGAATCAATCTTCTCCAACTCTTCCACACTAATTGTATTCATATATAACCTGCCTTTATCTCTTAAAAATCAATCGCCTACATCTGATGAATCACCCTGTATTTCCGCCCAATTCACCAGCCATCATTATACTTTGAAACCCCATGATAGTCAACACATTCCCACCCCATCTCAACATCCCGCAAAAATTTTGTGTGCACACAAAATGAATTGTTTTTCTGCGCGTTCCCTGCCCCCAAACAAAAAAAGATGTGCACCATACCATCTCTGATACAATACACATCCACATAAACATTTTTTATCTTCTGTACTCCGCAGTCAAGTCCTTAACAACCTCTCCCGCAATAATCAATCCCACCACAGACGGCACAAACGCCACACTGCCGGGAATATCCCTGCGCTCCGTACACTTATGCTTCGCCCCCGGAGGACAGATACAATTCTCCTTACAGCTAATTGCCATATCCTCAACCGGTCTGATTGGCTGTTCCTCCGAATAAACAACCTTCAGTTTCTTCACACCACGCTTCTTCAGCTCCCTGCGCATAACCTTCGCCAGCGGACAAACCTTCGTCTTATAAATATCCGCCACCCGAAACGCACTGGCATCCAGTTTATTACCGGCACCCATACTGCTGATGATCGGAGTACCAGACTCCTTCGCACGCATGATCAACTCAATCTTCGCAGTCACAGTATCCACTGCATCCACTACATAATCATACTCATTAAAATCAAAATCAGCTGCATTTTCCGGAAGATAAAAGCACTTATGGATTCTCACATCTGCCTTAGGATTAATTTCCAGGATTCTGTCTCTCATCACTTCAGCCTTATACTGGCCTACCGTCTTTCTGGTAGCAATGATCTGTCTGTTAAGATTAGTCAGGCATACTTTATCATCATCGATCAGGTCAAAAGAATACACACCGCTTCGCGCCAACGCTTCGCATACATATCCTCCAACCCCTCCGATTCCAAATACTGCCACACGGGAGTTCTCCAGTTTATTCATTGCCTCTTTTCCCAGAAGAAGCTCTGTTCTTGAAAATTGATTCAGCATAATTTCTCCATTTCATCCTGTATTGCTTCATTCTTTACCTGTTCTTCTTTTACTTCATCATCTCTTGTCTGTCCTGCTCCATTGCCCGTAACATAAGCAGCCCTGCAGGCCAATATCAAAAAAATGATAAGCAAAAACCAACACCATATTTTTCTTTTGTTTTTTATGATCAGCCGTTTCATAATTATATGCCATTACCTTCTTAAATCAATATTTTTTATACCAGTTATTTTGAAAAAGCCAGATACGCAGCTCCGATCAGACCTGAATCTTCATTTAATGTAGATTTTCTTACTTTAATAAATTCTTTCTGTGCTTCATAAACCTTGCTCTTTACAAGCCCCTCTACTTCCTGAACAAAACCATCTACCTTAATTGCCACAGAACCACCCAAAATCACGATATCCGGATCAACAAGATTATAAATAGCGGCAATAAAATTAGCAAGATGCTGTTTTGCATCTGTCATAATCTTCTTCGCCGTCTCATCTCCGGCAACAGCCAGATCATTGACTTCTCCTGCGTGTTTTACATCAAGCCCTGCTTTCTTCGCTCTTAATGTAATAGCTGTTCCGCTGCTGATTGCTTCAATACCACCCGGAACGATCGTACCATGTGACGGACCATCCTGCATCATGATCGTATTCTCTACTTCATTTGCCCAGCCATGAGCGCCCTGGAAAATTTTCTTATCTATTACAAATCCTGAACCCACCCCTGTAGATATCGTCAGAAATTGAACAAATCTGTAATCCTTTCCTTCTCCTGCAACTGCCTCGGCAAGTGCTGCAAGATTTCCATCATTATTTAAATATACCGGAATATGAATCATGCTCTGCAGTTTCTCTGCAACTGCCAGATGGTGCCAGTCTCCTCTTAAATTTGGAGGAGTAATAATTCTGGCATTCACCAGATCAAGAGGTCCCGGGCAGGACATTCCCACGCCTACGATCTCATGATTATATCCTTTGATCACCTCTGCAATCTTTCCAAGCGTTTCCTCCGGATTTTCCGGATTTGTAGAAAACTGCTGCCTGTCTGTAATCTCCAGTTTCTCATTAACGAGTGCAACTCTTGTATTTGTTCCGCCTATATCAATCGCTACCGCATATTTCATAATAAATTTCCTGGCTGTATTCTTTCACCGAAATACAACTTTCCTTTCCTTATATAGTATTGCGCTTATCCCCTGATTTCGATTTAGTATATCACAAAAGAAATCCTCTCTCAAGACCGCGCATTATAAAATTCCTCTTCCAGTTTTCTGGCAACAGACCAGGAATTTACCAATGGATTCATGGCCAGTGCCCATACTGCTTTTTCTCTGTCATTTGTTACAATTGCTTCTATGCTGCATTTTTCATATGATTTTACCGTTCGGATCAGATTTTCACAATAAAGAGGAATTTTTCCAAACTTCACAGGCTCAATTCCTCTGCTTGAAACCTTACAGGTAACTTCAACAATATCGTCATTATCCAGGAAGTTCAGACTGCCCTGATTTTTAATACACAAAACCAGGTATTTTCCCTCTTCGCTCTGCATTCCTTCTATACAGTCCAGCATAACACCGGCATATCCCATTCCTTCCGGAACCGGAAGCTTTCCTTTTTCAAGCAGAGGTCTGACACTTACTCCGGACTCAACACTCATATAGGAGTTTTCTCTGACCTGCATATAGTACAGAAATGTCTGAAGCGCCTCTTCCGGATCTGCATTGATATCCATTCCCGAAAGTTCCTTCATCATCTGCTGATTGATTTTCTCTATCGCTTCTCCTCTGGTATTTTCGCTGTTTAAAATATGTTCCAAAGCCTTTTCTCTGTGATAATAATAGTACAGATACTCATTTGGCAACATTTTACTGCTTCTGATAGCTTCCGGATCCATCGTCTTAAACTCCTGCATGGAATCCAGAAAAATTTCATCATTTACCAGTTCAGAAAGAATTTCCTTTCCCTTCTTCTTCACACTGGAAATCCAGGACAAATGATTTAGTCCAAAAAACTCCACATATAGTTCATCTTCCTCCACACCAAGCCTCTCTGCCATTCTGAATTTCGTCGCACTGGGCGCATCACAGATTCCTATCACTTTATCATACCCTGCCTGCGTAAGTGCCTGAGTTACAAGCCCGGAAGGATTAGAAAAATTAAAAATCCAAGCATCCGGCGCATATTTTTGAAAAATCCTGCAATAATCCAATAATACCGGAATTGTTCTTGCTGCCATAGAAAATCCGCCTGCACCGGTAGTTTCCTGACCGATCACTCCCGCATTTAATGCTGCCCGTTCATCCTGTACCCTGGAATGGTCGCCGCCTACACGCAGCGTAGTTACAATATAATCAGTGCCTGCCACAGCCCCTTCACATGTATCACAAAGAGTAATTCTTAGGTCTTTTTTCTCCCTTTCCACCACATACATACAAAGTTTTCCAATAATGTCAAGTTTTTCTTTATTAATATCAAACAGAGAAACTTCATCAATATTGAGCTTTTTATATCTCCTCAAAAGACCATTAATAAAAATAACCGTGCGCACTCCTGCGCCACCTATTACTGCAATTTTCATCTTTCGCTGCCCCTTTCTTTATTATTCCGCACTCAGAAAGTCATCCAGATATTTTCTAGCCGGAAACGCACTGTTCCCGCCAAGTGCAGTCACACTTAATGCTCCGCATGCATTTCCCAGTCTCAGACATTCCTCTGTGTCTTTATCCATAAGAAATCCATACACAAACCCAGCATTAAAAGAATCTCCTGCTCCGGTAGTATCCCGAACCTGTACCGCAAAAGGATTCACCTGATACAACTTTCCATTTTTTACCGCCAGGGAACCATTTTTTCCAAGTTTTACCACTGCGGTTCCACACATAGACGCAAATTTCTCCGCCGCCTTTTTTACATTTTCAAGTCCACTGTAACGGACAGCTTCTGTCTCATTCATAAACAGCACATCTATATAAGGAAACAATTCATATATTTTGCGATCCCAGATTTCTTCCGGATCCCATCCCAGATCAAAAGAAATCGTAACATCCTGCCTCTGCTTCAGAGTTTTCATAAATTGCAGATATTCCCGATGATTTCTGTTTCCTTCGTATCCTGTTATATGGATGTGTCTGGCTTTAGACACTTCTTCCAGGTTTATATTTTGAATATTTACCTTTGCATTTCCACCCTGATAAGTCAGAAATCCTCTATCCTGTTCATTTGTGAAACTCAGCGAAATTCCTGTTCCTGTTTCTTTACTTTTGCTTACAAATCTGGTGTCGATATTTTTTTCTTTAAATTCCTGCAATATAAATTCACCGTACAAATCGTCTCCGATTACGCCCTGAAATGCGCAATGCATTCCAAGTCTGCCAAGTCCAAGTGTGAAAAGAGCTGCGCCGCCTCCCACAAAAGTTTTCATCGTATCAACAAGTTCTTCCTGTCCCGCACATGGTAAATGATTCACATTTGGAATGATCAGGTCAATATTCGCATCTCCAAAAACAAAAACATCCCACTCTTTTTTTCTAATTTTTATTCCTGTTTCATATCCCATATCATCGTATCCTTTTAGTTATAAAAAGGAGGGAACATCGTCCCTCCTCTTATTTTTATCCTGTTTGATTTATTTTCGTCTGATCTTTAATGTTTTAATCTCATATGGCTTGATAGCAAAGGAAACCGTATGCTCTGTGCAAGATACCGGCTGTTCTTCTTCTTCCAGAAGATTACATTCAGTCACATCTGCAATTTTCTCCCCACAGGTGAGAACTACATTTGTCCTTCTGTTGTAACACTCATACATACGAACGATCAGGTCTTCTCCGTTTTCTGCTTTTTTAACCGTTTCGATTATCACATTATTCTGATCAACCTTGAATAATGAATATTCTCCTGCAAGTTTTCCGCCCTCATTTTCTTTGACAACAGCGGTCATCGGGTTATTTAATTCATATGCCTGGGCAACTGTGTTTGCATCCGTCCAGTTTTCTGCATGAGGATAGATAGAATATGTAAATTCATGGTGCTCCTTATCGGCATCCGGATTTGGATAGATTGCAGATTTCAACATGGAAAGTCCGACTTCACTTCCATGTACACCAACACCAAATTTACAGTCATTCAGGAAACTTACACCGTATCCTTCTTCGCTCACATCCATCCACTTATGATGGCATACTTCAAATTTAGCAAAATCCCATGAAGTGTTTGCGTGAGTCGGACGTTTTACATTACCATACTGAATGTCAAATGTTGCTTCATTGGTATGTACGTCTACAGGGAAATAATCCTTAACAAAAATCTGATGTTCTTTCCAGTCAATTATATTTTTAATATCAATTCTCGGAATATCATGATACAGATAGATTTTCTGAACGATCACAGAATCCAGATATTTTCTCTCAATTCTGACACACGCTCTTACCGGTCCGTTTTCTGTTACTTCCATAGAAGAAACATCATCGATTTCCCATGATTTCTCTGTATAATAATTATTTACATCCCACGCATCGTAATTATGCGGACGATCCTCATAGCTGATGATCACATTGCCGGCTTTTCCTTCTTTAAGTATCTGTCTCTTCGCTGATTTATCGTAAATCTTTGCGAACTGGCCTTTTTCGTTATAATCAACTGCAAACCAGTCATTCTCCATATGTTTTACAGAGACATCCATGGAAATCTCTTCTTCATTCTCTTCTCCGTCTTCGAGAACATAAGTTTTATATCCTTTAGATGGTACACCCGCAGCAGTAAAGATATATGTATCTCCCGCTTTCTGAATTGCAACTGTATTTCCATTATCTTTCAATACCGGATTCTTAATCTCCTCTGGACAAATAAAGGAAACAATTCCCGGAACTTCGCTACTGTTTGGATTAAATACAACAACCGCATGTAAAGGTGCATCTACATTTCTTACAAGACTTCCAAGAGAAGCAGTTTTTAACTCTTTGTTTTCTGCAAATATCTTTTCATATTCTTCTTTGGAATCCTCATATACTTCTTTAATCGAAGATCCCGGTAAAATATCATGGAACTGATTTCTGAGGATTACTTCCCAGCCTTCATAAAGCGCATCTTTCGGATATGTGTTTCCTGTCAGAACTTCATCCATTGCCGCATAGGTTTCTTCATCCTGATAAGCCAGCTCTGCTTTCCGGTTGTATTTCTTATTTCTTGCCATAGAAGTATATGTCCCTCTATGATATTCCAGATACAATTCTCCAACCCATGACGGAAGATATTTGCTGCCTTTTGTCTCTTCGTCCAGCCTCTTGAAGAAATCAAGTGCCGTAGACATTTTTGTTCTCGGGCAGCCCGGAATTCCCTGACTCATACGTCTCTGGTTTTCAAGCTGTTCTTTTGTAGGGCCACCGCCGCCATCGCCAAATCCGAAACTGCAAAGAACCTCTTCGTTCAATTCCTTCTGGCTATAACGGGCCCATCCGCCTTTCATCTGACTTGGGTTCAGGAAACCATTATACGTTGTAAAATGCTCTGTTTCCGTGCCACCTTCCACAGCAGCCTTATTGTAATCCCTTGTCGGTATAAAATGAGTCAGAACTCTGCTACCATCGATTCCTTCCCATTCAAAAGTATCATACGGCATTTTATTTAGCTCATTCCAGCTGATCTTTGTTGTCATGAAATATGGAATACCGCATTTCTGCATGATCTGAGGAAGCGCCGCTGAATATCCAAAGACGTCCGGAAGCCACAGAATCTTATTATCTGTTTCAAACTCATCTTTAAAGAACTTTTTCCCATGCATGAACTGACGGACAAGAGCTTCACCTGATGCCAGATTACAGTCTGCTTCTACAAACATACCACCCTCTGTCTCCCAGCGTCCTTCTTTTACACGCTCTTTGATTTGTTCATAAACCTGTGGTGCATTTTTCTTTACATATTTATACAGCTGAGGCTGGCTGGACATGAAAATATATTCCGGATATTCTTTCATCAGATTTAATACCGTTGAAAAACTTCTCACGGATTTGTCTTCTGTTACCTTTAATGTCCATAACCATGCACAGTCAATATGTGTATGACCTACGCAGCAGACAACCGGTTCCTGTTCTTTGTCACAATGTTTCTCATAAAATTCTTTTGTAATAAATTCCTGTGCGCTTTCCAGGCTCTCGTAATATTCCGTTGAGCCTTCTTTTCTCATATCCAGAAGATTCAGAGAATCATTTAAAGCCTGAATAATAGTAATATACGCTTTGTCATCTGGATTTAACAGACGTGCTGTTTCGTATGGAACAGAAAGATCATAGAAATACTTCTCTGTTTTTCTGTCCAGAACTTTTAATTTTGAATCCAGCTTCAGGCTGAAATTCTGGTCTCCTGTAAAAGCAGAGAGAATAATTCTGTACTGTGTTCCGGCTTTTGCCTGTTCTGCAAGGATAATTTCTCTGTGATTTACATCCAGTCCCTGTACAAGCGTACCATTTACATAGATCGTAAACTGTGGATTGGTCGCATCCCACTCTGCTTCTCTTCCTGTCAGAAGTTCATATACGACACATTTTCCATCAAATTTTTCCGGAACAGTTACAAAAGTCTCAAACCAGTAATACTCTCTGTGACCGCCCCAAAGCTCTGTATTTGTAAATTCTTCCCAGCCAGAAGTATCAAGTTCTGACACATTCTCAAATCTTTTATCTGTTTTGATCATTCGATACTTCTGAATCGGCATACTTTCCGGATAAATCTGTTCTTTTAAATATTCCAGCATTTTGCCAATGCGTTCTTTAATGAAAACCATTTTTTCTACCTCCCAGTCATTGTAATTTAAAAGTATCAACCTTTTGCAGCACCTGACATTGTGAATCCTTTTGACATGTAATTCTGTGACAGAATGTACAGTATGATAGATGGCAATGCATAAATTACAGAAAATGCTGCCAGTGGTCCATAACTGATAGAACCATGCTGTCCAAAGAACTGATACAGAAGAACTGCTGCCGGCTGTTTATCCGCACTGCTTAACAAAATGTACGGAATAAAGAAGTTACCCCAGCTTCCCGAAAATGTATAGATAAATACTACGCAGATTCCAGGGAACATCAGCGGAGATACAATCTTTCTGATGGACTGCATGGTGGTTGCACCATCCACCCATGCCGCTTCTTCCAGTTCTACCGGAATCGCATCCATAAAGTTCTTCATCAGCCAGATTCCATATGGTAATGCAGAAGCTGATAAATACAGGATAACACCTGGAATGCTGTCAAGTAACCCTATTTTCAGAAACATTTTATATACAGGAACGATTACAGCAATCATTGGAAGTGCTGTCATAAACAGAATTCCGTACATAAGGCCTTTTTTATAACATAAGTTATATCTGGAAAGAGGATATGCTGCCAGTACTGAAATCACACATACAACCAGTGCCTGTACCCCGGCAATTACAAGACCGATTCCAAATCCCTTTAAATTACTTGCATTTGTAAGAACATTTGCATAGTTACTGAACGTCCACTGATCCGGCCATTTCAAAGACTGATTTGCTCCCATATCAAATGATGCAACAACCAGCCAGATAAGAGGAAGCACAAATACAAGTGCTATAATGGCCAGCAATATATAATGAAGTGCTTTTACAGATCTTTCACTCATTACTTTTCCTCCTAATCATCTGATTTTAATAATCTGGTATAAATAATACTGCACACAGCACCTACAAACAGAAGGATCATACCTACTGCTGTTCCCTGTCCTAACTGGAAGTTCTTCAGTCCCTGATTGTACATATAGATTGGAAGTGTTGTGGTAGACATGCCAGGACCGCCTCCTGTCAGCGCCCAGATCAGACCAAATACACCTAAAGTAGAAAGGGTGTTCAACATCGTGTTCGTAGCAATTGTATCTTTGATACACGGAACAATAATACGAACCAGTGTCTGAATTCTGTTAGCTCCGTCTACACGGGCAGCTTCTTCTATATCTCCGGATACGTTATCCAGTGCAGACTGGAAGTTCAGCATTGAGAATGCGGTACCATGCCATACGTTAGCAATAATGATCGTCATCATCGGATGACCATAAATAAAGTCAACTCCCGGAATATGAAGTGTTCCGATAATCTTGTTAAATGTACCTGAAACATCAAAGAATGCCAGACAGCAAAGGGAAACAACGATCTCCGGCATAACCCATCCTGCCAGGATACATGGACCAACAACGCTTCTGAAAGCTTTTGCCTTTCCCTTCATGAAATATGCAATCAAAAAGCCTAGAACAGACTGGCCTACAAGGCTTCCAATCAGGAAGATAAATGTGTTTCTGATACTTACAAGTGTATTTGGATCAGAAAGAATTCTTTTATAATTTTCAAGACCAATAAACTGAAAGTTCTGCGCTGCTGCTCCTGTAAGAGCCATATTTGTAAAAGAATAGTATACCGTCAGAACAATAGGAATAATGAAAAATGCCAGCAGTAACACCAGTGCCGGAATCAGAAGAACTGATTTCTTAGCCTGGTCTGCCCAGTATTTCTTTTTCAAGGAACGCTCCATTACGACTTCCTCCTTTTAATCTGTATTTTTTTCAAAAACAAAGGCGCTGCCTGTACAAGACAGCACCTTTGTGACATCCGCCTGAAACTTCAGGCGTTTATTACTGTTCTGCTACGTTGTCTTCGCCTACAGTTCTTGATACATCTGTATTATACTGTTTCATTGCATCTTCAACACTTGTTCCGGATACTACGGATTCAACCATAGACTGAATGTATGTTGATACAGAAGAGTACTGATCATTCTGTGGTCTGAAATATGCAGTATCAAGGAATGAAGTTGCCTTTTCAAAGAATGGCTGTGCAACATAATCTGCTTCTTCCGCTACATCTGTTCTTGTACAGATATTTCCCTGATCCAGGATTGCTTTCAGATAAACTTCAGGGCTCATCATGTGTTCCATGAAATCGAATGTAATATCTTTGTTGTCAGCATTTTCCGGAATAGAAAGTGCCCAGCCGCCTGACATTGTAACAGTTCCAGGATCCTGTCCTTCGTTTGTAGGCATTGCTGCAAGACCTACTTTGTCCTGATAATCTTCCCATGGAGAAGCTCCTGTGTCTTTCCAGTTACCTGTAACCCAGATACCATCAATGCTCATACCAAGTTTGCCCTGCGGCATATACTCTCTTGCAGATGTATTTCCAGCCTGTCCGTTTAATACGAGAGATAAGGATGGTCCATATCCATTAGAATAAATGTCATTCAGGAAATTCAGAGAATTTTTGATTCCGTCACTGCCTGTGATCCATTTATTGTCATCATTGAGCAGTTTCTCACCTGTTCCATAGAGAAGCATTTCATAAGTCTGCATGGAAGTAGCTTCACCTGTAGCTTTACCGGAGTTACACCAGAATGGAACTACATCTGGGCATTTCTCTTTGATTGCCGCACATGCATCCAGAATATCCTGCCATGTTTTTGGTTGCCACTCATTGTTTTCATCAAGAAGACCTGCTTTTTCATATACTTCTTTGTTATACCAAATGCCTCGTGTATCTGTGCAGTATGGAAGTGCATACGGTACTCCATCAACACTTACCATATCTTTCATAGAATCATAATATTTTCCGTCGTTCCAGTCATCGTAATCTTTTACATAGTCTGTAAGATCTGTAAGATATCCTGCCGCAACATCGTTTGGAAGCTGGAATGTATCCTCGCATACCAGATCCGGGCATGTTCCCTTGTCAGCAAGCTGTAATGCAATCTTTGTGAAATAATCACCTTCTGATGCTGTGATCGGAGCTACGTCCAATTCTACTTCATCTTTTTTATCCCAGCTGTCATATGCTGCCGTAACCCACTGATATAACGGTGCAACAGACTGATCTGATCCATCATCACGATATGTAAATGTAATTTTTGTTTTTCCGCCCTTGTCTTTTGCATAAGCCGAAACTGTGCTCAGTCCCATACCCATTACCATTGTTGCAGCTAATGTAACTGCTAATACCTGTCTCCTTTTTTTCATAGCTTATCGCTCCTTTGCTTTTGATGAACTTATATTAACATTACAAAAAAGATTTTGGTATTCCAGATTTTTGATATTGTGGGGTGTATTTTGACATTTATATCAAAAAAAGCCCGCTTTGCGGACTTTTTTTATACACATTTATCGTTCAAGAATACTGACTCGTACTGCGTCCTGTATATTTTTTGCAATAATTTCAGGAGATTCGGTGTTCCCTTCCAGACATTCATTCACTCCCTCAGCCAGTTCTTCAGCGATAGAAAACCATGCCTCATTTACAACGATTGCATGATCCTTGTTCTCCGTTTTCAGATCTTTCATCAGAGAATTTTTTCCCTCATAATAAAATTCCTCATCATTTTGATAATCTTCCCCAAATGCCGGTATCACCTGCATTCCTTTACACAATCCCATATATGTTTTCTCTTCAAATAAATAATTCAGAAATGTATTTGCTTCCGCACTGGCATTGACCGTAAGCCCGATGTCATCGCCTGCATCAAACGTCCAGTCAGATTTTTCCCCCGGAAGCTGTGCCACGCCTACTTCAAAAGACGGCTTATTTTCCCTGATAACCGCTTCCATACTCAGCTGGCTGATCATCATTCTGACCTCACCTCTTGAAAAAGCATTCGCCAGATCTTCCTGATTCAGATTTATGATATCCGGCGGAAGAATTTCCTTCTGTTTCATATACTGAAGATCTGCAAAAGCAGAAATACCTGCATTCTGCTCGATCGTATAAAGATTTCCCTGCTTTGCATACAACATCAACATAAAAAACCTGGCACTTTCTTCACTGTCACGGGCTGCAAAACCAAATCCATAACTTCCCTTAGCTGCTATTTTCTCCGCAGTTTCCATAAAAGAGCTCCAACTGGAAGGTACACTTAGCCCTTTTGTATCCATTGCATCTTTGTTATAGAACAATATATACGGATCTGATGTCAGAGGTTTTCCATAATAATTACCATTATACATAACACTGCTCCACAGCTCTGTAAGAGTACTTCTTTTCATTTTTCCCGTAACCTGGTATGTTTTAAAAATCCCCATTTTGATCAGCGACTGCATCTGTACACTACTGCAGATTACGATGTCTGCCATATTCTGTTCATCCTGGCGCAGTGCGATTTCTCTTTTATAATTTTCTCTTGGAATATATTCGATCTGGATTTTTGTGCCTGCATGGCTTCCTTCATATTTTCTGGCAACTGTATTCAGGGCATTTCTCTGATCATGAGTTGTATAAGGTGCCATGATCTTCACCACATTCTCATACTCTTCTGTTTTTTTCTCCATGTCCGGATTGTTCTGTTTAAAAAACATAATAATGACCACAATGATACTGACACACAGAATCCAGACTGTTCTCCATAAGAATCTGACTTTTTTCAAATCTCTTTCTCCTTTCTGAACTCTGAAGGGGTCATGCCACATAATTTTTTGAACACAGACACAAAGTATTTCTGATCTCTGTATCCCACTGCCTCTGCAATCTCATAGACTTTACTTTGCCGGTCGGACAAAAGCATTCTTTTCGCCATGCTGACGCGAAAATTCTGCAGAAATGAGATAAATTTTGTTCCTGTTTCCTGCTGAAATAATCTGCTGAGATATTCCTGGGAAACGTTGCATAAATCCGCAGCTTCTGCCAGAGAAACTTCCGGCTTACTATAATTTTCTCTCACAAAAGATATTGTTTTTAATATAATCTCATTATCTGTAATACTAATTTCATTGAAATTGTGTACCACAAAATTTAGCATTTTCTGAAACAGATATGTAAGCTGTCTTTCTGTAAAACATCTCAGCATACTGCTTACAATATACTGTCCTTCCTCACTTCTGTTTTTGCCTGATGTATCCTCTTTTGCAATTCCCATAGAAAAGCGAATCGTATATTCTTTAATCTGATCCGGATGAAAGTTTCCCTCGATCACTTCCCGTATAAATTTCCCGCCAATCTCATTTACTTTATCTTTATCCTGCTTCAGAATCTCTTTCTGAATCGCCGTTTCCAATGCAGAAGGATACTCTGTGATTTCAAAATGGCAGTTATTGGCAGTCTCCTCATCGATTATCTTTCCTTTTTTCATATGAAACCCATATGGCAGCATCTCTTTCAGATGTGACAGATCTTCATTCAGATTTTTGATGCCGTAATCAGTTGTATAACTGCACACAAATTCTGCAACTTCTGTAAGTTCCGGCACAATGCGCTTCTCCAGCACCCATTTAAGCATTTTGTTTTTCTCTGTATCTGTAACAAGAACCACATATGCGCCACTCTGAAAAAGCGGAATCAGATAGTAATTCTGGATACATTGGACATCCAGTGCTTTTCTTGTCTCATACATCATCTCATTCAGCACTTCCTGTGCCTGACCGCCCAGGTAAAAATACAGCAGTGAAATCTTAATATTCTCATTAACGCCAAGAACTCTTTCCAACGTTTCCCGGTTATCCTGCTGTTTGTTTACATACTCCAGCAGCAGACTTTCCGGCGAAATCTGCTCCGCTTTTTTGTTCTCTATTTTACTCTCGGCATTTTTGATAACTTCCATAAAGTTCTCAATCTCTATCGGTTTCAGTATATAATCCAGCGCATGAAGTTTTATCGCCTGATGTGCATATTCAAATTCTGAGTATCCGGTCAGAAAAATAATCCCTGTTTCACAACCACGTGCCCGCATCTGTTGCAGCATTTCCAGTCCACTCATTCCAGGCATGCGGATATCTGAAATCACAAGATTCGGCTTTTCTCTTTCCACAGCTTCCAGTCCTGCTGCTCCATCTTCCACAGCTGCTACAATCTCATGTTCTGTATAGTGCTGAATAATTTTCACAATTCCTTCTCTTGATTTGGGTTCATCTTCCACTAATACAATTCTCATCGCATTTCCTCCATCTCTCCACAAGGAATCTCCATGGTTATTTTGGTTCCCGTTTCATCTGATTCCACCCTGAAACTGCTGGCATTTCCATAGTACAGGTTTAATCTGGCAATTACATTCCGCACCCCTATACTGGTTTCTACTTTATCCGTTGCATAATCATAATGATTCAGCAGATCTACCAGTTCCGGCTTCATTCCACGTCCATTGTCTGCCACGATTATCCGAAGTTTCTGTTCGTCTGACTGTGAAATCTCTATGTACAGTTCATCCACCTCCGATTTTCCCGGAAATCCATGCACAAGTGTATTTTCCACCAATGGCTGCATAAGCATTTTATGTATCTTAACATGGTACAGACTCTCATCTGCTTTCAATGTTGATAAAAAGGAATAATTCAGTCGTTCCTGCTGTAAATGAATGTATTTCTTCAGATAGGTCAGCTCATCTTTTAATTCCACAATTTCATTGCTTCCATGAATACTGTATCTCATAATTGCTGCCAGTTCTGTAAGCATTTTGCTGATCGCATATTCATTTTTATCCACTGCCATCCAGTTGATGGCATCCAGGGTATTGTATAAAAAGTGAGGATTGATCTGTGCTTCCAGTGCCTGAATTTCTGCATTTTTCTCCTTCAGCATTGCTATACGCTCCATGCGCTCAGACTCCTCTATTCGTTTCGTCATTCTGTTAAAATGCCTGGATATACGCATAAATTCTGTACCTGTAATGCAGCTTTCCTCCATCTGTTCTTCGCCGCCTTTTGTAGCGCGGTCCATAACATCAAGGATATATCGCATAGATCTGTCCACATCATTCGATGTATACCAGGCCAGCAAAATGCACAAAACCGCTGCCAATGCACCCACCAGTACAATGATTACTGAAATATAGGCAAAATTACGCATTCCATAATTCACGTCCTGGATATTCAGCACATATATCTGATTTTTCAGGATTCCCTTGCTCTTTACTCTCAGCGCTGTCTTTTGCAGGATTTTTCTGGTTTTCACATATTTCAAAGCGGCTTTTTCTATCTCTTCCTGTGTAAAGACCGCTTTCTTTTCTCTGTCCAATTCCAGTTTCTGAGGTTTCCAGTTATTCTCCGCAGAAGATATTACATTTCCCTTATTATCTGCAATCAATGTAACATTAGATTTTGTATTTCCTGAACTGTATATATATTCAAGCATTGTTTCATCAAAACACAAAATCACAAAGCCAACCGATCCCTTCTGATATTCAGAGAAATCCGTTAACTGATGGACAACATACATACAGTTATAGATTCCATACCCTTCCTGTGCGATACAGACAGATGGCAGATAAATCGTTCTTCTCTCATCTTTTATCAGTTCCATTGTATTATTGTTTTTGATCTTGTTTAAATCAAAACAAAAGCTGCTTTGCCCTGACTGCGTAACTGTATCATAAAAGCAAGTATCATAATGTGTTCCAAAAATAGCGATTCCAAGAACTCCCGAATTATTATAGCACAGTTCCTGTAAACGTTCCCCGATTTCATGTTCCGCCTGATATCGTTCGGAATTATCCCAACGGTTGATTGGTTTCAGCCTCTGTGTATAAAATTCATCCGTATAAATTCCCTGTATAATTTTTTCATATCCTTTATAGAAATTTTCAATATTCGAAGCATTCTGTTCCAGATTAGCCTGAATCAGTTCACCGGTCTGTGTTCTGACAACACTTCCACTTAACTGATAATTCAACACTAGAATACAGCAGATTGGTACAATCGACATAACCAACGATAATGCTAGCAGTTTTTTCGCTACTGCAAGACTCTGAAATTTATTCCAGATTTTTTTCATATTAAACTCCTGTTTTCTTTTTTATATGGATAATATTTGATAATTTTCCTGGAAATAGTTTTGTATGAACGAGTGCCAAACCGCATCTGTCAGAAAAAATAATTCTTGTACAGACACTGGTACACTTTTTTGCAAACAGAACTGTACCAAGCAACTGATAACAAAATATAACATTCTACATGCAATTGTCAATGGTAGGATCTGATTATAAAGCACAAAACTTCAGTCTTATTAATAATGATTCAAACTTCCCATCTAAAATTAAGACATAAATACTGGCTTACTTATCGCGGAAAAAATAAGCAGAGAATACGAAAAGTTAAGAAAAAGCTTAAAGAAAATCCTATTGTCGAATGTAATAAAATTCAAAACAGTTATTACCCAAACTTATTTTCGAAGTTTATCTAAGTAAATAGTTTACGTAATCAGAGTTATATTGATTATTCTTGCCAAATCATGTTTGGAATCTTATATTATAAACTATAAATATATAAGCGAAATTTTTCGAACATGTAAGAAATGACACAAACATTTAATGATGTCAGAGGGTTGAAAAATGGCAAACTATCATTGATACCACAGAACTGGACAATGCCATCAGAAAAAGAATAATTACTCTCTTATCTGTTGTTATAGTCATTGCAAAGCAGATGCATTTATGAAGTATGATAGAAACAATAAATATTGAAAGCAAAAATTTATCTTCAAAATAACCTTGTATACAATTTCTGAGCATTTCATAAAATTTGAAGAAATAAGTCAATCATAATTTTTGTTGTATAATATTTTGTAGTGTAAAATCACTTCTTTATGATATTTTAATCAAACTCATTATACAAAAAAATCCTATACAGCATTTCCTTGATGAAAAAATTGTAAAGTAGTGTCTGAAAAGAAATAAAATAATTGCACAAAATATATCTTCTAAATTATCAGCCAGCTTTGGACGACACCTAACCAAAACAGAAAATATAAAAAACAATTCATATAGCGCAATTCTAAATCAATTACATTTTAATAGAAAAGTGATGCCTGCCAAAAGAAAATCGCAAATTTATATAAATTTTTCTGAAAAGATCAGTATTCTCATTCAATTTAGATATTTTTCTAGATTTACAAAAAAATATGTAGACTTTTAAATTTTTCAAAATGGCAGGCTATAAAATAAATTTATCTTTCAAAGCTGGGAACTTTACATTCTTGCTTTTCAAAATTGTTATTACGCTTTATCATATCAGACATCACTTCTCTATGATTCTAAAGAACTCCAGAGCTGTTTTTCTGTTTTTACTATTTTTTCAGTTTCGATTGCTTGCTCAAGCATAAAAGATAAATAAGTATCCTGAAGTGCTTCGCGTAATGAATAAAATTCAGTTCCACTTTCTGTGAAATTTTTCATACATGCAAGGCAAGATGCTACAGCAATCTCATCATCATTCATTCTTGCAGGATAAAAGGGATTTTGATAAATTTGTTTATCCAAAAACAGAATTCCCTTATGTGCCCATTCACTATTATTATTTATGCCTACATCCACTCTATGGAGAGATTGTTCTATTGGTTGATTAGATGCATTCAGAAATCTTACAGTATTATCATTAATTTCCCCCCGAACACCCCGAACATTCCAGCGTCGTGTACGAATTTGTGAAAAATACTGTTCACCTTCAAAATCCATAAAAGCATTTTTTCCATTTTCAAATTGCATAAAAGCCCAGTCTCTATCTTCTTGAATAATAGTTCCGCTTTCATCAAAACCATTTCGACCATTAGTAGCTGTTACTTCTGACCAGAATTTTTTTCCCTGAATAACACAATTTTCGTATTTAATACCGAGAATTTTTCGGAATATGCTGATTGCATGATATCCGTGAAGCGCAGACAGCATAGCACTAGATGTTGTGCCCAAGTAACCTTGCCTGATAATATCTAATATACTTGCGTAATAAGGTTGAAAAAAATATTGTTCTACAATTTGTATGCGTCCATTATATTTTTGAGATAATGTCCATAATTCATTTAATTCTGCAATATTTTTTCCGGGAGGTGTTTCACAGAGTACAGGAATTCCTTTTTCCATTAATTGTACGAGATAATCTTTTACAATTTCCCGTGGAACACAAAGAACAGCAAAATCCGGCTTTCTGGAAAGTGCTTCGTCTAAATCAACGGTAGTAAAAACATGTTCCTGTAATGCAACTTCTTTTGCACGAGTTTCTGTACGTAATACACCTGCACATATTGAAAACTGTTCTGGTAAAAGTTTTGCAATTCGGTAATAAAAGTCGGCCCTCCAACCATATCCAATAACCATATAATTTGCTTTCATCTGTTTTCACCTTATCCTTTCACTTTAGTGGCTATCATACTGGCAATAATATATTTTTAAAGAATTATAAAAAATATTAACATTGGCAATACAACTATCAAAATACAGTAAAACCATCTTGCCAGCCCTTGTTTGAACGTCCAAAAAAATTACAAATTACCGTGAAGATAGTTGATTTTTTGCAAATTTTAAATAGAATGATGGAATCACAAAATTATTCCATACATCAATAATGGTAATACAATGTTAGTTATCATAATTTATTTTAAGATTAGAAGTAATACCTCAATAGACATTTGCCACAAATTACAACCGTCCATTATGGATATTTCATCAATTTCCTGCGGTACTCCTTTGTAAAACAACAGAATATCGTAATGGTAAAAGGAATCCATAATGAACTAAACATACAAATTACTGAGAATAAATTACCATATATATGCAAATATTGCAATACAAAAGGAACGGATATACTCTGTAAAATTAATGTAAGACAAAAAGCTCACTAGAACTTTTCACACCAATAAGGTGGGTTGAACTTTTCTAAAAAAATGGAACTCGTAGCAAGACACAAATCCCATTTTAGGTATAAAAAGTCTTAGTTAGTTTATTATCAAAACTCCATTTATCACATCATCTGCTATCTATGCTGAGTAAAATTCACAAACCTGAAGTGCTTATCCATCTCATCACCGATCAATCCAATCACTTTCCCCATGGTAAATGCCGCCAACACTGTTCCAATTCCAAGTCCGTTGATATGTCCCAGGATCAGTCCGGTCATACAGGCAGTAATCGTCAGGCAGATCACATCAAAAGAAACCTTAACCTTAGAATATTTCACCTTTATAATCTCTGACAGCTCACGAGGAAACAGATCCGTCGGAATGATTGGAAGACCACATCTGTTAGAAAGTGCAATTCCTATGCAGATCAGCAGATAACTGATCACAAAATATAACACTCTGAGCGGAATTGTCTTTGGCAGGATATTGATCCATGCCTCATTAACATCCAGCAGTTCACTGAATGCAAATCCAACCAGAAAACTGCACAGATAAGCAGGTACAAATTTTTTTCTCAGTATCATCAGACTTAAGATCAGAAGTGCCTGAAAAATATAAGTCCATGTTCCCAGTGTGATTACCGGAAATACTTTTTCAAATGCATAAGGAACACTGGATATGGCAGATATTCCGGAACCGGAATACAGCATCAGAATAACAGCAAGACTGTTGATCATGACTGCTGTCACCAATGCCAGCTCTCCTCTGAAAATATGTCTCGAATCTTCTTCTCCATTTGTTTTCATAACAGTTCTCTCCTCTGGAGCGTGTTTCAAACACGCTCTAACACAAACAAAGGACTGCTGTCAGAAAGTATTTTCTGTCATACTTTTCTGACGGCAGACCCCTGTGGCTTTTACATCTTATATTTTCTGAAAATATTATTTTTTATCGAATCAGGCAGGTAGATTTCCCACTTCGACTACTGATATTTTCCTGACTTACTCAACTGTGCAGACGCGGATCAGATTTGTTCTTCCCGGAATTCCAAGCGGTACACCACCGGCAAATACAATAGTGTCGCCAACTTTTACAAGTTTATGCTTCTGTGCTGCTTCGATTGCTCTCAGGCAAAGGATCTCAGAACTGTATTCTTCCTTGGTCAGCATCGGATAAACACCCCAGGACAGATTCAGCTGGCGAAGGACTCTCTCAGAGCTTGTACATGCACCGATCAGACATCCTGGTCTGTGTTTGGACATCATATGAGCTGTACTTCCAGATTTTGTCACTGCAAGGATTGCACTGGCCTTCAGGTCGATTGCGGTCAGACAGGTTGCATGTGCGATTGCATTTGTAATATCCGGATTCTCATTTCTGTCTGTTTTCTTAAAGATTGTATTGTAATCAATATTCTGCTCCATATGTTCTGCAATACGGCTCATCATCTGAAGTGCCTGTACCGGATATTTACCGGCTGCGGTTTCTCCTGAAAGCATAGTTGCACTTGTTCCCTGGAAAATCGCATTGGCAACGTCTGTAGCCTCTGCACGGGTTGGTCTCGGATGAGAGATCATGGAGTCAAGCATCTGTGTTGCTGTAATAACCGGTTTTCCTGCTGTGTAAACTTTCTGGATGATTTTCTGCTGGATAACAGGTACATATTCCGGCGGGATCTCAACACCCATGTCACCTCTGGCGATCATGATGCCATCTGCTGCTTCAATAATCTCGTCGATATTGTCAACACCCTGCTGGTTCTCAATCTTTGCAATGATCTGAATCTCTTCACCGCCGTTTTCTTTCAGGATTTTTCTTACTTCGCGGATATCGTTTGCAGTACGTGTAAAAGATGCTGCAACGAAATCAAATCCTTCCTGGATACCGAAGAGAAGATCATCATGGTCTTTTTTACTGATGAATGGCATCTTCAGGTTTGCACCCGGAACATTGACACCCTTCCTGTCGCCAATCACACCTGCATTAATAACCTTGCAGACAATGTCCTTTCCTGAGATGTCCTGAACCTCCAGGTCTACAAGTCCATCATCAACCAGAATATGTCCGCCCGGCTGCACATCCTTATAAAGCTCTTTATAAGTAATGCTTACGCACTCATTAGTTCCTTCAATATCTTTATTTGTAAATGTAAAAATCTGTCCTTCTTCCAGAGAAACCTTGCCATCCTTGAAGCATCCAAGTCTGATCTCCGGTCCCTTTGTATCAAGAAGTGCTGCAACAGGTCTGTCATATTTCTTGCGAAGTTCTCTCAGTTTCTGGATACGGCCTCTCTGCTCATCGTGAGGTCCATGTGAGAAGTTGAAACGTGCTACGTCCATTCCCTCTCTCACAAGCTGCTCCATAACATCGCCCTTATCAGTAGACGGTCCCATTGTACAGATAATTTTGGTTTTTCTCATTTAATCTTTCCCTCCAAACTGTCAACTCAATTTTATCTATTTTATTCCTGTAAAATAATGTAATAAAATGTTACCTGTTTCTATAAATGAAAATATTAAATCAAATAAAAATTACCATTATTGAGACTATCTGTCAATATGGAATTTCGGCTTATTTTTGTTGATATTTGACAAAAAAATAACATACTTTTGTTGCAAATGTCACATATATTTTTGCCGATCCGACAGTTGGAAAATTTTTCACCCATTCTTATCAAAAACCAAAATCTGCATAATCTTCCGGCAGGAATCTGTGGTAAATGATATGGCATCCTTCGTCTTTAAAACAATAATAATAAGGATCTGATCCGTCATCAAAGCGGATCATCACATCAAACTCCTCGTTATCCATTGGTTCAGTAATGATTTTATCTGAATAAGAATGGAACAGTTCTTTAATTTCATCTATCGTACATCCATGTCTGCCAACCAGTTCGATCAATGCCTTGATGAATTCATTCTCTTTCATATTATTATGTACATATTCGGAAGCTTTTTCCGAAACAGTGAAGCAGAAACGATCTCCTCTGTGTGATACTGCTACTTCACCAAATTTCTCTTCTATATAAGAAGGAAAATCTTTTAAAATCTCTATCATGCCTGCAGCATCCGTCTTATTGCCAAAGAAATGATTCAGGGAACTGAGCGGATAATAAAGGCTGATCTTCTCCTTCATATATCCAAGCTTCGCCTGTTCCTCTTTGATCACATCGATCAGACTGGTTTCTAATCTGTTATAGTTCATTTATTTTCCCTCCTGAAAATCTGTCCTTTTGCTTTTTCTGGTTAATATTTTATCAGACATTGCCCGAAAATCAATGCATTTCTTTTTCAATTGTACGCCCGCCAAAACAATTTCAATGTTTTCTTTTTCATACAAAAATAAAGAGCTTGCGAAACTGTCCTTTTTTTCTCCCTCTGACAAATAACTCTGACTGGATAAAACAAAACAGATAAAACCAACCACTTCGTTGCTTTTTTAACCAAATAACTGCTTGATTCAGTTAAAAAAACAGCGTTCCGAATATTATTTATATCCGAAACGCTGTCATTATTCCAGTTATTTCACTATGTATTTAATCCCAGTTCTTACGTCCATAACGAAGTGTCACATCATAGATTTCCTTCTGGAGTTTCTTTGTAAGATCTCTCTTCTTAATTCTCCACTTCCAGTTCATACCAACTGTAGATGGTTTATTCATTCGGAATCTGTTGTCCAGTCCCATATAGTCCTGCATTGGGATAACGCAGACACGCGCAGCACTGCGCATGATCAGACTAATGAAACACTTATACAGTTCTTCTTCCGGTGTTGCATGATCACACAGATAATCTCTCGCCAGTTTTCTCTCAGCTGCTGTGATGCTATTCCACCATCCCACGATAGTTTCATTATCATGGGTTCCTGTATACGCCACGCAGTTCTCCGGATAGTTATGTGGCAGATAATCACTGGCACATCCGGAATCTCTGGAGTCAAACGCAAATTCCAGAACCTTCATTCCCGGGAATCCGCTCTCATATACCAGATGACGTACGGAATCTGTCATATATCCCAAGTCCTCTGCGATAACCTGCTTCCATCCAAGCGCCTGTTCAATCTTGCGGAACAGATCAATTCCAGGTCCTTTTTCCCAGTGACCGCCTCTTGCATCTTTATCCCCATATGGAATAGAGAAGTATTCGTCAAAGCCGCGGAAATGGTCGATTCGTACCACATCATAAAGTCTGAAACAATAACTCATTCTGGAAATCCACCACTGATATCCAGTATTTCTGTGATAATCCCAGCGATACAGCGGATTTCCCCATAACTGTCCAGTTGCAGAGAATCCATCCGGCGGGCATCCTGCTACTGCAAGCGGAACATTCTCCTCATCAAGCTGGAATAATTCCGGATGAGCCCACGCATCAGCACTGTCCATGGCAACATAAATCGGAATATCTCCGATAATCTGGATTCCCTTGGAGTTTGCATAGGATTTCAGTTTCATCCACTGCTCATAAAACTTAAACTGCATATACTGCTGGAATTCAATATCAAAATAGAGTTCTTCACGATAATAATCCATGGCATTGTTCCAGCGGAGTCTGATATCCTCAGCCCATTTGGTCCATTCTACACCTTCGAAACGGTCTTTTACTGCCATAAACAGAGCATAATCTGACAGCCACCAGCTGTTCTCTGCTACGAATTTCTGATAGTCAGGATTCTTGCTGATATCACTGTTCTCGTATGCTTTTCTCAGAAGAGGATAACGGCCTTTGTAGATTTTTTCATAATCTACCTCATCAGGCTTCTTTCCCCAGTTAACTTTCTCGCAGTCTTTCTTATCAAGAACTCCTTCTTCCACAAGTGTATCCAGATCAATAAAATATGGATTACCTGCAAATGTAGAGAAAGACTGATATGGAGAATCTCCATAGCTGGTCGGTCCCAGTGGCAGAATCTGCCAGTAAGTCTGTCCGGCTTCCTTTAACCAGTCTACAAATTCATATGCACTTTTGGAAAAACATCCGATGCCATAGTCTGATGGAAGGCTGCTGATCGGCATTAATATTCCTGCTGCTCTTTTTCCCATGATTCTTGTCTCCTTCGCCATTCTTCACTTTTACCGCCTATACTTTATCTAGTGTACATATAAGCAGTTTTTCTATACCTTATGCGCAATTGTTTTTTTTATTATATCTATTTTTTGTGCAAATTGCAATACAACTTTCATGTTATCCATTTTTTCGTGAAAATTACTAATCATTGCTTAGTTCTTTTCGTCATCTTCCATATTAAACACCAATCATTTCCACTCAGAGCATTGTCGTCAAGCGGATATTCACAATCTGCTTCGCTACGCAGCTCTATACCGAATAACTGCTCCGCATTTCATCAGAAGGAGCTTATTTTTTATCCATATCAAAAACTTATAATTTCAATGCAATATTGCTATTTTACGTTTCTTTTCCGATATGATAGGATATACTTGGTTAAAAAAATAACAAAGTATTACTCCAATCTATACACATCAAAACCAAAGAAAGAGGTAAGAAAATGGAAGACAACAAATTATGTCTCGAAAAGCAGCCTTTAAATCAGGAAATGCTTGACAAAATCGATGCTTACTGGCGTGCAGCTAACTATCTGTCTGCCGGACAGCTCTATCTTCTTGACAATCCACTTCTGAGAAAACCATTAACAATGGATCAGATCAAGAAGAAAATCGTTGGTCACTGGGGAACCGTACCTGGACAGAACTTTGTTTATGCACACTGCAATCGTGTCATCAAACGTTATGATCTGGATATGATCCTTCTTTCCGGTCCAGGACATGGCGGAAACTTCATGATCGCCAATACTTATCTGGAAGGTTCTTACAGCGAAGTTTATCCAAACATCAGCCAGGATGAGGAAGGTATGAAGAAAATGTTCAAACAGTTCTCCTTCCCATGTGGAGTTCCGAGCCACTGTGCACCGGAAACACCTGGTTCCATCAATGAAGGTGGTGAACTTGGTTACTCTATCGCTCATGCTTTCGGAGCTGTATTTGATAACCCTGACTTAATCGCAACTACAGTTGTAGGTGACGGTGAAGCTGAGACTGGTCCTCTGGCAACATCCTGGCAGTCCAACAAATTCCTGAACCCGATCACTGATGGTGCTGTACTTCCTATTCTTCATTTAAATGGATATAAGATCAGCAACCCGACTATCTTCTCCCGTCTTTCTCATGAAGAACTTGAATGCTTCTTCAAGGGCTGTGGCTGGAAACCATACTTCGTTGAAGGCGATGACCCAATGACAATGCACAAGAAGATGGCAGAAACAATGGATACTGTAATCGAAGAGATCAAAGCAATCCAGAAAAATGCTCGTGAGAACAATGATCCAGAGCGTCCGGTATGGCCTATGATCGTTCTTCGTACTCCTAAGGGATGGACAGGTCCTAAGGTTGTTGACGGACTTCAGATTGAAGGTTCTTTCCGTGCTCATCAGGTCCCGATTTCCATGGAAAAACCAGAACATCTTGAACTTCTGAAAGAGTGGCTGGAAAGCTATCGTCCACAGGAACTGTTCGATGAAAACGGATGCCTGATTCCTGAACTGGCAGAACTGACTCCTAAGGGAAATGCACGTCTTGGTGCTAACCCACATGCTAACGGCGGACTTCTTCTGAAAGACCTTCGTCTCCCGGATTTCCGTGACTACGGTATTGAAGTAGAGCCTGGCAAGACAAAAGCTCAGGATATGATCGAGCTTGGCGGATATATCCGTGATATCTTCAAACTGAATGAAGAGAACAAGAACTTCCGTATCTTTGGACCAGACGAAAGTATGTCCAACCGTCTGTACAAAGTATTTGAATATCAGAAACGTGACTGGAACGCAGAAATGCTTGATACTGATGACTGCCTTGCAAGAGACGGACGTATCATGGACAGTATGCTCAGCGAGCATATGTGTGAAGGATGGCTGGAAGGTTATCTGTTAACAGGTCGTCATGGTTTCTTCGCAAGTTATGAAGCATTCATCCGTATCGTTGACTCCATGGCAGCTCAGCACGCAAAATGGCTGAAAGTCTGCAACCAGCTTTCCTGGAGACAGCCGATTGCATCCCTGAACTTCATCCTGACATCCAATGTATGGCAGCAGGACCACAACGGATTTACTCATCAGGATCCTGGATTCCTGGATCACATCGCTAACAAGAAAGCAGACGTGGTACGTATGTACTTACCACCAGACGCTAACTGCTTACTCTCCTGCTTCGATCACTGCATCAAGAGTAAGAACTATGTAAACGCAATCGTAGCTTCCAAGCATCCAAGCTGCCAGTGGCTGACCATGGAGCAGGCTGTTAAGCACTGCACACAGGGTATCGGTATCTGGGAGTGGGCAAGCAATGACTGCGGTGAAGAACCAGATGTTGTTATGGCTTGCTGTGGTGATACACCTACACTTGAAATCATGGCTGCTGTTACTATCCTTCGTGACGAAATGCCAGAACTTAAGATTCGTGTTGTTAACGTAGTCGACCTGTTCAAACTGGAATCCGACCACAAACATCCACACGGCTTAAGTGATGCAGAGTACGATGCAATCTTCACAAAAGACAAACCGGTTATCTTTGCATTCCATGGATATCCAACACTGATCCACGAACTTACTTATGGTCGTCATAACCACAATGTTTCCGTTCATGGATATCAGGAAGAGGGTACAATTACTACTCCATTCGATATGCGTGTTCAGAACCAGATCGACCGTTTCAACCTTGTAAAAGATGCAATCATGCATCTGCCACAGCTTGGAAACAAAGGTTCTTACTTAATCCAGAAGATGAACGACAAGCTTGTTGAGCACAAACAGTACATCGCTGAATATGGCCAGGATCTTGAAGAGATCAGAAACTGGGAGTGGCATAAATAATTTCCAAAAATACCCGATGACAAGTGTCCAAACGTTTAGAGCGGGCAGATATCTGCCCGCTCTGTTATTCATATTCTCTATCTGTCAGGAATTTCTGGAATGCCTTAGATGCAATACTCTGTGGATATTCCGTATCATGGATAAGAATAATATTTCTCTGCGGAAGCGCTTCATTTACTTCTATCTCAAATACTTTACCTGCTGCCAGATCATCTTTTGCAAATTCCTCGGGAAGAAATCCGATTCCCATATTGTAGCGCACCGCCGGAAGAATCATATCAGTAGTTGCTAATTCGACATCCGGAGAAAACTGCAGTCCATTTTTGGCAAAATATGCATTCATGAAGTTTCTGGTAATTGCTTCTGATGTCAGGCTGACCCAAGGATAAGAGGACAACTCTGCCAGTGAAACTTTCTTTCCCTTCAACTCTTCAAAACGTGTTCCGCCAATCAAAATTTCTTTATATTTTCTTACCACTTTCATCTTCAATGGCTCTGACACCTGCAAGAATGCCGATACAACGGCAAGATCTATTTTCCCCTCTTTCAGTGCATTTACAGAATCTGTCGTACTGTTATTTAATATCTTGAAGTGCACATTTGGATATTGAATATTAAAATCTCTGATTGCTTCAAACAGATAACAGTGAAGTGCCGTCTCCGTTGCACTGATATAAATTGTTCCATTTTCCAGGCTGATCAGATTATTCAGGTTATCCTCACCTTTGAAAAACTGCGCACATCCGGCCGCCACATATTCATAAAAAATCCGTCCCTCCGGAGTCAGCTTCATTCCACTCTTGCTTCGTATAAATAATCTACACCCCAATATATTCTCCAGATTATGTATCGTCCTGGTCACTGCCGGCTGACTGGTCTTTAATACGGCCGCTGCTTTGGTCAGATTTTCATATTTCGATACGTAATAAAATACTTTATAATATTCAAAATTCGCGTTCATTTTCTTCCTCGTCCGTCATCATCTAGTATGACTCACGCTAATTAGCGTGAGCCATACTAGTCCACTTTTACGCGCCTATTTTATCACAATTATTTTTTATACACAATCCAAAGCGACAGCCTGTTAATACTTTGCACATTTTAACAAGCAAACTGTCTTTACAATAATTTCTGCTGGCATTATAATTCGTTTGTAATATCAGAATTATGCAATATGTTATCCTGACTTATAACAGTCTTAACTAAATATCATTATTCTCTAATGTGTTATCCACCTATTCTAATCAGGGATGAACACTATTATTAAGGAGTACTACCTATGTCTAAATCAACTCAAAAGAGTCGTGTCCTTGACATGACAGACGGAAACATTGCCAGGCTTCTGCTTTCATTTGCTTTCCCCATTTTTGTCGGGTGTGTTCTTCAGCAGGTTTATAACCTCGCCGATACTGCGATTGCCGGGCATTTACTCGGTGACGATGCATTAGCTCAGATTGGGGCCACTGCTGCCCTTTACAGTCTGATCACTTCCTTCTGTATTGGATTAACCAACGGTCTTTCACTCCCTGTCAGCCGTTGTTTTGGAAGCGGCAAGATGGATGAAATGAGAACATCCGCCTGCTGGATGATCATTTTATCATTTGCAGTCGCAGTTATAATGACTGCCGGATTCCTTATTTTCCGGTATCCGCTCCTTCGGGTTCTTCAGACACCAGAGGACACTTTTGCCGGCGCCATGAGTTATATCACTGTAATTCTGGCAGGAATTCCGCTGACCATGATTTACAATACGGAATCCGGACTTCTGCGCGCGATTGGAAACAGTATCACGCCGCTGATTTTCCTGATCGTCAGCAGTGTAATTAATGTGATTCTGGATGTCTTGTTTATGGGACCATTACACTTCGGTGTGCAGGGTGCAGCTACCGCTACTATTCTGGCACAGGCTATCAGCGTTATCCTTTGCTTTTTCTATATACTGAAAAATTATCCTCAACTTCATATGAAACGTGAGGATCTGCATGTATCTTCTGGATTTGTAATGGAAATGTTTGTTACCGGAATGAGCATGGCACTGATGAACGCCGTATTCAGTATAGGAAGTGTTATTTTACAAAGCAGTATTAACGCTTTAGGAAATGTATACATAGCAGCCCAGGTAGGCGGCCGCAGACTGGCAGAGCTTTTTATGATGCCTGGAACTGCCCTTTCGACCAGCACTGCAACCTTTTCCAGCCAGAACTACGGTGCCGGCAGGCGTTCCCGTATCTGGGGCGGGGTGAAAGTTGCTTTCGATCTTTACCTCATCTGGTGGCTGATCGCAGTTGCTTTCTCAATCTTTATCGCACCTTATGCCGTACGGTTGATCACAGGAAGTACCAATCCGACAGTCATTGACAATGCTCTTCTTTATGTCCGAATCAGTACTGCCATGTTCCCACCGATGTCATTTCTCGTTATTATGCGAAATGCTCTCCAGGGAATGCGCCATCAGCTTTCGCCTCTGCTTTGCAGTGTTCTGGAACTGATTGGTAAAATTATCTTTGCTTTCTGGATCGTACCGGTAAAAGGCTATATTGCCGTTTGCATTTGCGAACCGGTTACATGGGTAATCTGTTTTGTATTTATTGCCGGGGCTGCATTGATATTTAGAAATGATTTTAAAGATAAAGCTGAAGCTTCTCTGCATTAATAAAAAGAGCATATCTGTTATACGTTTGATCGGTGTTTGCATCCAGGAGTATTACATTTGTTTCATCTCCATCAAGAATCATTCTGGCACGAAGCGCAGGTTTATGGATGGTCTTTTTATACTGTACAGCAATGCAGGAAGCTTCCACTTCAAAAGTAATCTTATCTCCTGGTTTCTTACCGATCCATCCATGTTTGAAATGATCCAGATGTCCTGTTTTTTCTCCTGTATCTGCACGGAAACCTTCCAGTTCCGGAGAAATTTCCCTGATTGTCAGACGTTTGGCATTTTCGGTAGCAAGACTGCCCTGAGTAATGGAACCACCAAAAAATCCAATTTTCAGTTCTTCCCCTCTTTCAGCTCTCACCATACAATTTTTCAGTCTTGAAAGATTTATTTTTCCCATTCCTTGTCCCATCCTTTTACATTCAGTTTTTCAATATAATCGGCTAGTTCCTGTGACATTTCTTCTGCTTCCAGAATACGCAGATGCCCCGGAGTACCTTTTCCATTTCGCTTAAAGAGACACTATTTCTCCACTTCCTGGATTTTTCACTATGATAGTATTCTTTCATATAATCATCCGGATGGTTATCATTCTGTCCGATTGCAACAACAACTACCTGTGGCGTATATCCTGCAAAATCCCATTCTTTCGCTTCTCCGAAGATCGGATTATAATGAATTTTATTCCACGCTGTTTCCATACCGATAGCTTCAGGTTCATAAAACCATCCTGTATGATCCATCAGAGCAATTCCGCCCTGTTCTCCTCTCAAATACCGCCTTGCGTTTTTTTGCACAATATCATATAATATTTTCAGAACTTATTTATGCAATTAGTATACCAACAAGTTGATTTCTTGAATTAACTTGTTGGTATGCCTGACGAAAGGATACTTTTATGAAACACGAAAAAGACTGGTATAAGGATCTGGTAATCTACCAGATTTATCCGAGAAGTTTTAAAGATGGAAATAACGATGGAATCGGTGATTTAAAGGGAATGATCGAGAAGCTGGATTATCTGAAAGAGCTTGGAATCAATGCTGTATGGATGTCCCCTGTTTATGCTTCTCCAAATGTAGATAACGGTTATGACATTTCGGATTATTTCTCAATTATGGAAGAATTCGGAACCATGGAGGACTGGGAAGCTTTTCGCGATGGTGCACATGAGCATGGAATCGCCATCATTATGGATCTGGTTTTGAACCATTCTTCTGATAAACACGTATGGTTCCAGGAATCAAAGAAATCCTGTAATAACCCTTACAGTGATTACTATATCTGGCGTGACCCTGCGCCGGACGGTGGTGCTCCAAACTGCTGGATGTCTGTTTTTGGCGGAAGCGCCTGGGAATATGTCCCGGAAAGAGGACAGTACTATCTTCATTTCTTTGCCAAAGAACAGCCGGATCTGAACTGGGATAACCCGGAAACCAAAGAGAAAATTTTTGATATTATCCGTTTCTGGAATGAGAAAGGTGTCGACGGATATCGCATTGATGCCATCAGCTATCTGGATAAAGGTCTGGACGGACGTGCAGATATGAATGAGCCAATCGGTACCATAGCATGCGTGAATCTGGAAGGAACCCATCGCTACATCCGGGAAATGGTAGCTGAAACCATGGCTCCGGATAACCTGATGACAGTCGGAGAAGTCAACATTAACAATGAACAGGATGCTATCAATTATTCCAGTGCTGCAAGCAAAGAATTTAATATGTCCATTCCTTTTGTTCCTCCGATCGTAGAAATTCAGACCTGGTCACCGGAGAAAATGAAACGTGACCTTAAGAAAGATTACGAAGTTCTGAAAAAAGACGGATGGTGGGCAAGATTTTTAAGCAATCATGACAAACCTCGTCAGGTTTCTCTTTATGGAAATGATAAGGAATATTGGGAAAAATCTGCCAAGATGCTGGTAGCTTATCTTCATACGCTTCCTGGTACTCCGTTTGTTTTCCAGGGTGAAGAATTTGGAATGACCAATGTTGCTTATCCTTCAATTGAGGACTATGACGATATTGATACCCGCAATTATTATAAGACCATGATCGAGCAGGGTTCTTCCCCGGAAGAAGCACTGGCTGAATCCCAGAGTATCAGCCGTGACAACGCAAGAACTCCTGTACAGTGGGACGACAGCTTATATGCAGGCTTCTCAACGCATAAACCATGGATTGGCGTAAATCCAAACTATAAGGAAATCAACGCCGCCAGCCAGATGAAAGATGACAACTCTGTTTTCAGATTTTATCAGAAACTGATTGCTCTGCGTAAAGAACATCCGGTAATGGCTCATGGAGATTTCAAGCTCTGCTGTCCGGAAAAAGGACCAGTGATCGCATATACCAGAAGCTATCAGGGTGAAACCTGGCTGGCTGTGCACAACTTCTCTAAGGAAACACAGGAATTTGCATATCAAGAAGCAGATATAAAATTACAGCCAGATACTCCGGTGATTATTTCTAATTATGAAGAAAATTCGATTGATTTTCATAATGGAGTTCTCTCACTCAAACCTTATGAAACTGTCGTTTTTCAATTACGGTCTTGCTAATATTACAGTTTGATTTCGATACCTGTATTCTTAACATAGAAAAAGAGCCCAAAAGAGGCTCTTTTTCTATGCTAACTTCTCATGTTTTCCTACTCAAACCAACACGCGCCATCAATCACATGCTGCGAATGATGGCATTAACTATTTATGCGCTCTCAAGAAACGCCAGAATTTCGGCTTTGGTTTTTGAACTTTTTGTAAAGGCTTCTAACGGTATTTTGCAGTATTTTCAGATTTGTTCAGAAGGCTGTCCAGAAGCTGTGAAATGGTCTGGTTTAATACAGGATGTCGCAGATACGGAGCAATCTGATTCATTGGTACAAGAACGAAATCTCGGTTGTGCAGATCAATATGGGGAATATGAAGATCTGGCATATCAATGATTTCCTGATCATAGAACAAGATATCCAGATCCAGTGTCCTCGGTCCCCAGTGGATGATACGTTCTCTGTTTGCCTCCTGTTCTAACTGATGCAGTCGCACAAGCAATTCCTCAGGAGTAAGAAGTGTCCGCATTTTCAGGACTCCATTTAAAAATTCATCCTGATCAGTAACTCCGTAAGGTTCTGTGATAAGATAATCGGAAATTGCCTCTACACGACATCCTTTTGTCTCTGCCAGACCACGGATTCCATTGTCTATATACATCTTTTTATCACCCATATTAGAGCCAAAAGCAATGTAAGCAGTATGCCATTTCCGCGTGATTTCCACAGATACAGTTTTCAGAGGAAGACCAACCGGTGCCCATGGCTTTTCGATCTTCAGAGTGATTTTTTCAAGTCCGGAAAGAGAGCAAAGAAGCATTTCTGCAAGATTCTCTGCAAGAGATTCCAGAAGTTTATAAGTATGTTTTCTGGTGAAATCAGTGATCATATGGCTGACTTCGCCATAGTTTATGGAAGCAGATAACTCATCGGTTAATCCCGCCAGACGTGTCCTGGTAAAAAGCGTGGCAGAAATAACAAATTTCTGTCCCAGAACATTTTCTTCGGGATATACACCATGGTTTGCAAAAACCTCCAGCTCTTTAATTTCTATTTTATCTAATCTGGTCTCATCCATAACAGTAAAGCCTTTCTGTATATTATTTATATTTACCATCTGTTTTGTGCCAGCAATTTATCTGCATCCTAAGATTGCTTCTGTCATCTGGATCACACGCTTGTTTTCTTTAATATCGTGGACACGGACAAAAGAGCATCCCTTCATGACGCCAATTACACTGGTAGCCAAAGTCCCCTCTACCCGCTGATCTACAGGAAGATCCAGCGCCAGTCCGATCATTGACTTGCGGGATGTACCAAGGAGAATCGGAAATCCCAGATTCTGAAAAAGCTCCAGATGATTCATTGCTTCCAGATTCATTTCAAATGTTTTTCCAAAACCAATTCCCGGGTCAAGCATGATTTTTTCATCTTTAATGCCAGCCTGCTTTGCAAGATTGACACATTCCTGTGTTTCGGCGAGCATATCAATGAGAAAGTTTTGATATTCTGTATTAGATTTGTTGTGCATCAGACAACAGGCCACATCATATTTTGCGATCACAGCTGCCATTTTCGGATCATATTTTAATCCCCAGATATCGTTAACCAGGTCAGCTCCTGCCTGGATAGAACTTTCAGCAACACTGCTCTTAAAAGTATCTACAGAAACAGGAATGTCAAAATGCTTTTTGACCGCTTCAATAACAGGAAGAACTCTCTGCGCTTCCTCATCAGCACTGACAGGTGTATGGCCTGGACGTGTAGATTCGCCTCCGATATCAATAATATCTGCACCATCAGCAATCATTGCCTCTGTATGTTTCAAAGCTTCATCTATATGATTCCATTTGCCGCCGTCCGAAAAGGAATCAGGGGTAACATTTAAGATTCCCATTATGTAAGTATGATTCTTAGTATCAAAAAAACGGTTTCCAATTTTCATGAACAGAGCCCATCCTTTCTTTTATGCTTATAAAGAAGATCAGTATTCAATTTTCATATTTTTTTTATCATCAGACCAATAGCATTCAGAAGCTGCGGAACATAAAAAACAATTTCTGGACTGCTTATCCGCTTTATAAAGAAGTGCTGCCAGCATACTGCAGGAATCTCCTTTTCGGTGATGTCCAATAGAATACAGAATCAGTTCTTTTTCCTGTTCTGCAAAGTGCAGATCTGTCAGAATTTCCCGTGCGATTTCTACTCCTGCAATATCATGGGGAATGTTGTACTGATATTGCTGTGCACGTCCGATATCATGAAGAAGTGCTGCTGCATAGATAAGCTCTTTGGGCAGCTCCAGATGTTCCTCCAGTGCATAAATGTACATCAGCCGTGCAACATCCAGAAAATGTTCAGGAGTATGACGGCAGAAGCTCCGTTCACTCTCGAGTTCCTGTATTTTTTTATAGTGTTCCTGATAAACCGGGTGCCCCCAGATCTGATTGACACGGTCCATATCTAAAAAATTGTTATTCATCCTTTTACCATAGAAAGGAACATTTTCTGCAGTTCCTTATCTTCTGTAAATGCACCACGGGTTACAGTAGTGATTGTTTTGCTGCCCGGTTTTTTTATTCCGCGCATGGTCATACAGGTATGTTCCGCTTCCAGCATTACCATAATTCCTTTTGGATCCAGAGTACGCTCTAAAGCATCTGCAATCTGAACAGTAAGGCGTTCCTGAATCTGTGGTCTTCTGGAATAAACCTCTACTGTACGTGCCAGTTTACTTAAACCGGTAACTTTGCCGTTAGGGATGTATGCAAGATGAGCTTTTCCATAAAAAGGCATCAGGTGATGCTCACACATGGAGTAAAAGGTGATGTCTTTTTCCAGTACGATTTCATTATTCTCTACAGGAAACTGCTTCAACAGGTGCTGGTCCGCTTCATGGCCAAGACCTCCGTAAATTTCTTCACACATACGGGCAATCCTGTCAGGAGTATCGATCAGACCTTCCCGCGTGATATCTTCACCGATACCTTCCAGAAGCAGACGGACTGCCTGCTCAATTTTCAGCTTGTCAACCATTAAAAAATAACCTCCTTTGTATTTTTTGAATGGAGATTATCCTTTTGAACACACTCAAGTGGATATTCAGTAAAAAAAGGATATCTCCAATTGTGATAGAATGTATGTCGAAAACATTCCCTAACACAATATGAGATATCCTCTTATATTGTTTGCAACGGGTGCGGATAATATACCGTAAGACGCACTTTTCGTTTCAGTGACAACTCCCCATTCACCGAACACTTGACGCATAAAATCCTATTTTGCATATCATTCATTTCGGTATTCAGTATATCATGTAATACGATAATAGAAAAGCTTTTTTCTGACTTTTCAGAATAATTTTTCCCAGTCTACCAATTTCATAATTGTTTTTACCGCATTCACTATTCTCGGAGCGAAGTACGCCTTTGTAAGCCTTTTCTTCGAATATGCCCATATAAAATTCTTACTGGTACTTTCTATCAATAAATCTGTAAAATATCGTTCCCAACTGACATACTCTTTACTGTCTATATATTCTTCTGGATTCTACAATGATTCTATGTGAACCTTTCATAATCACTACTCCTGTTTCATTTCATTTAAATACTTATTTGCTATAGGAACAAGTTCCTTCATTGAATGGACCGTTTCTCCTCCATTTTGGACTTTTATCTCAAATTTTGTGTCTTTTCCAAAACTCATCATATGTCTGAGATTAATGGTAACATCTTTAATTCTGCCAATTTCCAATATCCATTTTGCACAGTTATCGCCACAGGTCGAGGCATTGAAAATCCGATCCGGTTCATTTAAAATCAGCAACAATGTTTTCACTCCTCCTGACAGTCTTTCAGGAGGAATCTGTCCTAACACCGGACTGTTAATGCATTCACCACTCAATACTTCTGAATCATCAATATCTTTAATCATCTTTTTCGCCAGTTCTGCATCAAGCCATTCTGGTTCATAACTGTTTTTAAAATAAACATTTGTATTATAAATACTGTTTTTCACATCTCCATAAATAATGTTCAGCATTTATAAGAGCCTCCTCTCAAAATACAATTCTTTATCACCTCATAACACATCTATTTCCATGTTATATAATCTTTCCGGACAAATGATCAATCTCATGTTGGCAGATCTGCGCTGTCCATCCGGACAATTTCTGGCGCTGTTTTTTCCAGTTGAAATCATAATACTCTATTTCTATTTCCTGGTATCTGGTCGTCTTACGAACACCATCCAAGGACAGACAGCCTTCTTCTGTCTCATACATATCATGCTTTGAAACAATCACCGGATTAAACATCACTACATCTATGAATCCCATATTCACAACAATGATATTCTTCTTTACACCAATCATATTGGCAGCCATACCAACACACCGTTCTCGGTTCGCCTGCAGTGTGTCCTGGAGATCCTTTCCAATCTGGATATCTGCTTTTGTGGCCGGCTCGGATGGCTGGCCTAAAAAGAAAATGTCTCTTACTATTTGCTTTACCATTTATTTTCTCCTGTATTTTATTTCTAATTCTTATTTATCCTGACCGGAAATCTTTCTCATCGACTCAAAATTAATTTTACAGCATTAATCAAGTCCTCACTAAATCCTTCAAGCTCATTCATCGTTATTACCTTATCTCTGACAAAATACGCAATATCCCATAATGCTGTCGACTTACGAAGTTCGATCAAAACACCTGAATGTTTCTTATCCTGTTTTATTCGCTTTTCAAGTTTCCAAAAATGATCCGAAGCATTTCCCGGGGATGTAAGCAATTCGACATATTCCTTGGTGAGCTGCTCCATATAATGTTCCTGCCAGTCTGAAACACGCTCACGATATAACTTCCAATCAGCTTTTGATATTTCCATAATTTTCATAGTCCTCCTCAAGTGTCAACCTTTAAGAATTATTCATATTGTTATGTAGCTTTTGGTAAGTTTTTCACTTTCAATACCACTCAAGTATAACATAGATATAACCCCTGTAGTGCATCTTTCCTGTAAAACATCCTTATCATTCTGCACAATCACCTGTCCCTGCAAAAATATTTGTTTTTTTCCCATTTTATCCCTCGCTTTTGATTACTGTTTCTGATTCCTGAGGGTCCATCATCTCTAATGCTACAGCATCTGCATTCATCTTTTTCAAGGCAATTACTTTATCTTCATTAATTGCATACACCGTTGTTCCATAACGAACTGAGAATTGTTTCAGTTTCTGATTATAAATACCAGTCTGCCAGAATAACTGCTCATTCTTATCTTTCCATATATAAATGCAGATTGTCTGATTCTTAGGATATCCCTGCTCTGACATCAACTGAAAGTTTTTTAACTCAAAGAAAGTTTTTTTTCTTAAATACGCTGGATATATATGACTTCACCTCTGCAATCTGACTATCTGAACCTGGCTTTTCTATGGTCTTTCCTATGAATAGCTGGGCTGGCTTTTCATTGTAGTGCCTTATTTAATTGTGAAATAATTTCCAAAATCCAAAATGTATTCGTTTCTTTTTATTGACTTTTTGCTACTATGGGGGTACAATCATAACTAAGAAATGGGTTTTTTACTGAGTAATGTCTTCGGACTGGAAAAGGGTGCTCGTTTCTTTTTTTATGTTCATTATATCATATAGATACATTTTACCATCTTTTGCATGTCGAATAACCATCATTACATTAAAAACATTATATCTTTCAATTTCCCCAACTTCATCAAACACTGGCAAAGCAAATCTTGACTCGTAACGATACCAGCCATACATTGCATCTATAGTATGTTTTTCTTTATAATTTTCAGTAAATTTCTTTCCAGCTGCAATTTCAATCAATTCTGGTAATCCCTGTGCGGCATTAGCTTTTGCCTTCGCATTTGCTCCTTTTAAAATATGTGTATAATTTGAATGAGTATACTCATCCGGTAAATCTGTTCCAATATAAACTGCATCATTGCTATCATCAATTGTGTAGATATCTCCTACATATTGTTTTAGATATTTTTCAACATCCTCCCATTTTACAGATCTTTTCCCTTTAAATATGATGTCATGAATAAATACCGTTTTCTTTCCATCTATATCCTCGATTACATTTACTTTTCTTTCCACTTTTACCTCCTTCTGCTTTATTCAAATATACGCATTGCGTTATGTCAGAAACAAAAAATAAAACATTATATCGTAACTGGTAATAAAAAGTCATTAGTTAAATTATTCTATTTACCTGCTCTTTCGATTCGACATTCTATTTCTGCTCTATACTTTAATAAACGTAACAGATAATCTGGAAGTTCTCTTCTTTCTGCTTCCCAATCTTGAACGGTACGATACGGAATACCATAGTAGTCACTGAATTCACGTCTGTTCATTCCCATTTTTTCTCTTAATTCTTTTACTTCTTTTCCTCTACTCATGATAAAACTCTCCCGCCAAATTAACGCATTGCGTTATTTAATAGTACCAGATATATGCTATGTTGTCAATCTGTCGTGCCAGCTCTTTTGCCTTATATTTCTCCTTAGAAGCCAGTTTTAGATAGAATTCTTTTTCTTCATAGCTTTTAGTTTTTGAAATAATATGCATATTATTTGACCATGTATTTTCTCTCAACAGCGTTGAAAGCTCTGGCCTGTCCTTATATGTTTCATAAAACGGTTTCCTTCTCCAGATATTCAGCTTTCTGCATTGCAGAAACAGCTTTCCAAAAACAACGATAATCAATAACATTTAACGGCACTCCCATCAATTCGGAAGTGCCATTTTTTCCAACTTGTTATTCACATCAAGGCAAACCTTGTCCCCTTCATTAATGTTACATTCATAGAGCATGGCATCCTCTGCTTTTATCTTTATTTCTTCTCCTGAAGAATTCGTAAGCGTCACTATTGCCATGACTGGCACGCCTTTCGGTCGCTCTTCACAACCGAAGTCCAGGTCTTCATCAATTCGTTTTACTGTGTATATCATAGCTATTCCTCTGAAAATAATATTTAAAATCAGTTCTCCATGTTCCTTCGAATTTTCTCTATCAAAGTGACATCTGCCGGTAGCCAGGCAACGCTGTCCAGTTGATCCTTTGTAAGCCATTTTGCAGCTTCCGCTTCTTTTAGTTCCAGGTGACCGGCTGTAACCTCTGCCCAGAAGCAATCCATGGAAAGGTGAAAGGTAGGATAGTCATACTCTATAGTGTCAATTAAATCCCCTACTTTAATTTCTGTATCCAGTTCTTCCATGATTTCTCGCTTTAATGCTTCCTGAGGTGTTTCACCTGCTTCGATTTTTCCTCCTGGAAATTCCCAGCCGCCTTTCAGCTCACCATAACCACGAGCCGTTGCAAAAATTTTATTCTTTTCTTTCATATTGTCGCAGATCACTGCTGCAACTACTTTTATTGTCTTCATTTGTTTCGTACCTCAAATCATTTATGCTGTAATATTTGACTGTAAATACCGTAATAAATCTTCTCTCACTGGATGATGCATTTTCATCGTTACTTTCGTGATCGGCTGCATACGTCCGCGATTATCTTCTTTCCGGGCATTTCTGGCTTCCACCACAGTGAATTGTCCCATGTAATAAAAGCTTGTTTCCGCATCTGACTTTTTCACAAGCAAGTGCTTTCTTTCAGCTTCAAGTACATCTTTCATATATGAACTATCCAAGCCTTTCCCAATCTGAGAGTCCCACTTAAAAATCAGATCATCCTCAAAAGCATCCGCATAATCAGGTTTTCCATCTACATAGTTTTTTTCATCCTGACTTTCTTCTTTGTGATATGTAATAAAAATGAAAACATCATCTTCAATTCTTTTCATACCATACATAATAGAGGACAAATCCTTGCCACAGTTCATAAGAAGGCCTACATCTCTTCTGGAATATTTTTCGTATAATACAAACGGACTATCCACAATTCGCCCCGGAAAATACTTATCCTTATATCTGGCAATACCGACCTTTATAATATCTTCCACCTGTCTGTAGAACTGAATATGTGCAAGTCTTTCTGTATAACTTTGCAGTCTTCGGATCATTCCTGATTGATCATTTTCCAGAATATCAATCTGACGAAATTTCTGATATTCTGCTTCTTTACTCACGAAATGTCCTTGCAGCACCTGAATTGCTTCATTTACCTGTGATGTGCTGATTTTAATTCCATAGGTCTTTTGGTATTCTTTTATAAAATCTGCAACCCCTATATGATCTCTGTAAAGCAATTGACTTAATATTGCAAGCTCATCAGGGCGTACTCCTGAGAGAATTGTTTTGGACAAATACTCCAGTGTTAATTTCTCCTGTTCGTTTAGGCTATTCTTGTATTTATCCTTTTCCATTGCCTGCACAAAAGCATAATATGTTTTATATTCTCTAACAATTACCAGTGGATCAATTTCCTGATTTTCATAGAAATCATACAGAAGCGGAACCCGTCCTAACCGATTCTTCAGAGAAACATAGCTTTCTTTGATCAGAGTTTTCATCCCTTTGATTTTATCGATGGACTTAAATATCTTATCTTTGGAAATCTCATCAAAATGAACAGTTGAAGCCCCTGGTATTGTACTATTTCCACTGATTACATATTTACGGATTACATCAGCGTTATAAGAACGGTCTCCTGATAAAGCTACCGGAATCATAAAGTTATTATTATAATTTCCAATAAAATCCAAAATAACAACATATTCTTTCCCTGGTGCCTTTCTAAGTCCTCGTCCCAACTGCTGAATAAATACAATGGGAGACTGCGTTGGTCTAAGCATAATGACTTGATTCACCTCAACGATATCCACACCTTCATTTAATATATCTCGCGAAAAAATATAATCCAAGGGCTGCATTTCTTCCGTTGCATCTGCTTCATCCATTGCCAGTCTCTCGAATGCTTCCTGCCGTTTTTCTTCATTATCAGCACCACTAAGAGCAATTGTACGGTATCCCAGAGCATTAAACTTTCTTGATAATTCTTCGCACTCCTTAACACGACTGCAAAAAATAAGTCCCCTTACACGATCGCCACTGTAGCCATAATATTCCGACTGTTCGATCACATGCCTCACTCTCTCATCACTGGTAAGCTGATTGAATTCCTCATCTGTCAACTTCGCAGCCTGCAATGTTTTATCATCCAGGGAAATAACCTCACTGATACCAAAATAATGAAACGGACAAAGAAGATTATCTTCCATTGCCTGCTGTAAACGGATTTCATGAGCGATTTGATAATGGAAAATCTCATATATATTTTTGCCTTCCTGATTATCATCTCTTTTATCCGGTGTCGCAGTCATACCCAAAAACAGTTTCGGATTGAAATAATTAATGACCTTGGTGTAAATATTGTTAGAACTGTGGTGAGCCTCATCCAAAATAATGCAATCAAAGGCATTTGGCTGATACCGAAACAAATGTGCGTCTCTGTTCAAAGTCTCTACTGTTGCAAAAACATAATCCTTCTCATATTCATAGAAGCCTGCTCCCACCAAGCCCATTGTCACTTTCTTATCAAAAACTTTTTCAAAAGATTTTTTAGCCTGCTTAGCAAGTGTTACACGATGAACCAGAAATAACACTCTTTTGAAACCAAGCTCACGCATAGCAAATGCGGATGCATAGGTCTTTCCTGTTCCCGTGGCAGAGATCAGCAATGCCCGCTCTTCTCCCTGCTCCAGAATCTTTCGCAAGTTCGCAATAAATCTCTCCTGCATGGAGTTTGGCTTTAATCTATATTTTTCCAGTGACGGGATTTCTTCGCTTTTTGCGATTTCCCGCTGATGTTTTATGATATTGTAGCGTTCTTTGTAGACTTCATAAAAATCATCATATGGTAAAGCGTACTCACTATTCCATAACCTCTGGAACTCTTCTACGATTTCTTCCGCAACCTCACCATTTTCCGTAGAAATCAGTTTTGTATTCCACTCTTTATTTACCGTCAGCGCCGCACTTGTCATATTAGAGCTTCCGATGATGATCCGATAAATCTCTTCTTTTTTAAAAATATATCCCTTCGTATGGAAACCATTTCCGGCCGCTTCCACGTCATACATTTTCAAAGTAACATTTTTCAAGCTATTAAGTTTTTCAAGTGCTCTCGGTTCACTAAAGTTCAGATAATTTGTTGTAAGAATCTGTCCTTTAATGCTCTTTTTCTCAAGCTCTTTTAATGTCTGCAGAAGAGGTGTCACACCACCCATTGTGATAAATGCAACACTGATCTGAAACTCATCGCAGCGCAGTAATTCATCCTCTACGGATGAAATAACCTTCTTCCCCTCTTCCGGATTGTTCGATACAAATGCTGGCTTATATGCCAGATTCGCCGCCACGGAACCATTTATATATGCGGCACTTAGGCCGTTTTGCAATTCATTGATCACATTCACATCCATTGAAACAGATCTCCCTCTCATTTCGTATCCTCGCGGAGCGTTTCCGACTGGCAAATTTTATGTTTCTATTACGATAATTTTTTCAGAATCTTTTTCTCATTTATCTTTGAAAAATCACTTAGCCGATAGGATCGGACTCGTGTCTTGACAATGATTGGAATTAACAACCCATTATTTACCAGCTTTGCACATCTATTAATAATCGTTTTGTTTGTTACACCAATCATTTTGCTTACTTCAATTGGTGTAAACTCATATAATCGCTTTTTTAACAGAAACGCTAAAAACTCCTTTTCTTTTGCATTTAAATAAGACAGGCTTCCATCTAACTCATCGTTCTCGGATGCTTTTGATAATTCGTATACTTTTTTAGAATACAATTCCATCATTCTCAAAAAATAATTGATCCAAATTTCTGGATGAGGAGGATTTTCTCTTCCTGAATAATACAATGCTGGTAATCCCATTTGCAGTGATGCATAATACTCATCTGGATCATGGGCAAAATATTCTTCCAAAGAACCTATTCCATTAAAACCATACCCATAATAATCAGGAATATATCCTGACATTAATCTGGCAGTTCTTCCATTTCCATCAGCCCATGTCAAGTATAGGACAAATAATTTTCAACTTTTTCTTCCGTGAACTTTTCCATTACTAAATTTTAATTGGTTAGTAAATCATAAAACTGATTGAATGACGGAAACTTTTTTCTCATTTCTCCAATATCATTTTCCCTTGCCCTTTTTTCAAGTTGAAATAATAGATTTTTCCTATTCCCTTTATATTCTGATTTTTCAATATCAAACCAAGATTCAATAGTATCATTTATTATTACTGAGTGCCAATTGTCATGATATTCAAAATTGACTGTTTCACGAAACATGGCATTAACTCTGCACTCATCTCCATCTGAGTCTGCTACAAGAATCACTTTATTATATTCATTATCAATCAAAATACTATTGGCTAACAATGGAATATTTCTTAAACCATTTGCTTTAATTATAGTTACACTTTTCTTTGTGACACGATCACATATAATCCTTAATAATATTTCATCCGTCAATCCTTCACATATAATAACTATCTTCTCAATTCCATTTCTATCATCTATAGGAGTAATAACCTCTTTATCAACATCATTATATTTGTTGTTTATTTCGAGAATGTCTTTTGCCCGCATGTACGGGCTTCCTACTTCAGCAGCTATTCTTATTTTTGCAAGCAATATATCTTTGAAAGCCCCTTTTTCTTTTATTCCCATTTCAAAATCATTCTGGTCAAACAAAATTATATTAATTTCTTTTCCATATGTAAGCGCATCAATAGAATCCGTACTAAATCCTGAAATTGAAACAAAAATCCCTATAGTGCCTACAAGCTTTCCATCTACTTTTCCTTTAAATTCATAGATATCAGATGCAGTCATCTCCTTTTTATGCCATTTAGCTTCTAATAAATACACTCTATCACCAAGAATAAACGAACCATCAATTTGTTCGCCTTTTATTTTATAACTGGAATGTGGAAAAAGGCCATCTCTTTTTAAAACATCGGATATGAGTTTTTCAAATTCATACCCTCTTTTTTGATACCATAATTTTGTTGCATTTTCTGGTTCTTGGCATAGTTTTTCATAGCGTTCATATAAATTCATATCTTTGTTCCCTGCCTACAATATATTACTTCTTCTTTTTTTCGTTCTTACAATAGATATTCCAAATAAATCAGGAAATGTTCTTAACATATGAGCATACGTTCTAAAAATTCCTCCACTAAAATATATTTTGTGATTACTGGTAGACATACACATTTCTCCATCTTCAATCATCATCTCAACAGAACGATTCAACACTTTTCCACCTTTGATTTTGCCTATTACGTTTGTTTCCCTTTCATTTATATTAGTATGGTAGACAGTAATAGTTGCCCCTTGTCGTGGTTCTAGGCAATAAAAACTAACCAATATCTCATTCTCATTTCTAGCAGGATTTTGAACCTTTATCTTGCAGGTTTCATCTGTTTCTTCAATTACTGTTGCTACAAGTATTCTCTCTGTTTCTGGAACCGCAATTTTTAATTCATGGTCTGGATAAAAATCACCCTCTTCTAAAATTTCATTCCCGCCATTCCACAATTTAATTTTTGAAATCACAACAGTGTCAACTTTCTTGTCATGAAAAAGAATCTTCATTCCATCTATTTTTGACACTTCATTATCTATTAATATCGTTGAATTTATTGTATAATAAATAGCCTTTCTTTTTTTGTCTTTTACTTGTAATATCAATGCAATTACTGTAATAGCCACTCCTAATAAAGATATTATTGTAATCCAAGTTGTGACTACTGGATTTTCAGCGATCCACTTTGTTAATGTTTCCATTGCTTTATCCCCCTACTAAGACTTGGTAGTGTCTACTTTATACATCCAAAATCGGCTCAACCCCAGTAAAATCAAGGCTTCCAGGGGCTATGAGCCTTTACCTCCCCTTTCTTTGGCTTGATTGACCAAAATTTTACTTCGGGAATCCAGTCAAGGCCGGGCGAAAAGCCCGTAAAATTCAGCCTTGACGGGATTTCCGTAAGTAAAATATAATCGCCCAATCCAAAGGAAAAGGGAGTGATTTTTTCATATCGTACTTTACACTACCTAAGACTTTTTACCATCTTTAACCTTCCTCTTATTTTCTACTACAAAACACATCAAAATTCTCAAACATTATCTCCAACCTATCAATCTTCTTTTCCGTATGGAAATGCCCGCAGTACCACTTCTGATACTCCAGCCTGTCCTCAATCCCATCCAGCCACTTTTCCGTAGACTTATCCACCTTACTCTGGTCAATTCCTGACAAAAACACTTCTACCGGCTCATATTTCAGCGGCGTAGTATGGCTCAGCACCACATCCACTTTCCATCCCCGCTTATCAAGCTGGCTCTCCACATACCTCTTAATCTCATCCGAAGGCTGTTCATCCGGCCACCAGCCAGATCCATAGATCAGTCGGATCATCTTATCAATGCTGTAAGCACCGCCCATCACAATGGTCTGTTTCCCATCCAGGTCAAACACTTCCCCGTCTTTCGCAAAAAGCAGATCCGGGTACTCTTCTTCATAATAAACCACGCCTCCATGCCACAGCTTTTCCTGATAACTTTCTATAGCCTGTGGTCCCTGCTCATGGTTCCCATGGATGCAGAAAAGAGTGACCGGAAGGGACTCCAGGAACCTCTTCTTCACACAGTCACGGTTCCATCCGCCGAAATTAATTCCAGCATCCCCTAAAATGATCAATATATCCTCATGGCTTGTCCCAAATCGCTCACAAAATGCCTCTATGCGCTCGAACTGCCCATGTGTATCTCCCGTTATGTAAATCATAGCACCAATCCTTTCCGGATGTCCGCCCTCCGGCAGACATCCTCATTATACCATTACTGTCCCTGCATTTCACCTAAAATCTCCTCATACACATCCTGATATTTCCAGGTTACTTCCATCTTGTCTTCTCCTATTACCTTCGCACTCTCAATCAGGGATGCCATTACCGCCTTACCAAACTTCTCCAGATTCAGGTATTCCTTAATCCTGAATGCCTCCCCGTACTTCCGCTGGCCGTCATCCTCCACAAGCTCCTGTGCTTCCAGCTCCTCTACTGCCTCAGATAGCTCCTGCCTTCGCATATCCGATTCTTTTTTCCGTTCCAGAAACGTCTTCCTTGAAAGCTTCCCTTCCTTATAGCTTTCATAATCATTGACCTTCGTTTCTTCCAGTCACCGTATCTCTGCTCTTATACACTCGGCATCCATACCCTTTTTCTTTTCTGTGTCTTCTCTTTCAATTCCTGCTCTGCCATCACCAAAAGCTGTGACTGCATCCGCACAAGCTCTACCAGTGTCTGCTCCGCCACATCTTTCCGTATCCTTACTGCACTGCATGGGCTGTCCCGATGCATCCACCCCGTAGGGCAGTACATGAAACTATCCTGCCGCTTCCCCGGCCTAAGTGTCAGCCCACAGTACGGACATACAATTACAGAAAAGTTCTTTTTTGTAGCTGGATTCTTTTTCTTTTATCTGGCAATATTCCTTCCAGTCATTCCATATTCCTCGCCAAGTCCATCATGGCTTTTCTGTGACTTGTGGACATCATGTCCACAGGTTTCTTCCAGAACCTCGATTTCCTGCCGGATATCATTCCGTTTCCCCTGACTGCTTATCTTCTCATAACGTGCCACCAGCACTGCCGCCTTCTCCGATGGAAGCAGTTCCGCAAAAGATCTCTGCAACAGGTTTGTCTAGATTACGTACACATATGCATCCTCATCAGACAAATCCGTCTTCACTATCGCCGGTACCTCCGTCAATCCTGCTATCTTCGCCGCATTGGTTCTGTTATGCCCTACAAGCATCTCATCCCCCCTTGCAGTCTTCCTTACGATCACCGAATTCAGCACACCATACTCCCTGATGCTCTGTACCATGTCTTCCAGACGTTCTCCCTCATACAGCCGAAATGGATGATTACGAAACGGATGTATTTCATCAACAGGAATAGTAACAATCCCACTCACAGTCTCTACCGTATCCTTCACCGAATCCTCAGCAAGAAGATCCAGTGCGTTCTGAAATACTTTTCTTTTTGGTGCATTAGCTTTCATCTCCATCCACCTCCTCTGCCAGATTCCGATATGCTTTACAAGCCTTATTCTCCGGCGCATACTCCTGAAGCGGCTCACTGTAATAAATTGATTCTCCCACCTTTACTGTATTAGGTAAGATGCTCTTAAAAATTCGAATCTGTCCATCAAAAGTTTCCGTCAGCTGTTCTGTAATAACCTTGCAGAGATTTGTTCTTGCATCACACATAGTCAGCAAAATCCCCGCAATCTGCAGGCAGCCATTCAGTCTGCTTCTGACCTTACTCACTGTCCGAATAAAATCCTGCAATCCCGTCCAGATTGGCTTCTTACCTATAATAGTGCAAAAGCTACGAGAAATATTATTCTATATCTCCCGTAGCTATCCCTTACCCAGTTTTTTTCAATAGGGGGATATTTTCTCACCCCGTATACTTCTGCTTACTTTTTCACTAATTCCGCAATTTCTCTTAATTTAGGAGAATCAATAGCATCACTATCTACGATTATGTTTTTATTAGTCCCCCATTTTTTTCTCATTGATCCATTTATCTTTCTCTTTAAAAATTTACCTTTCACCAGTTCTGGTGGAATTTTTCCATCATACCCTTCTCTTGCTTTTGCCAATGTTTTTTTCGCATCAATCCATCGTTCAGGTGAATTTTTTCGAGTATATATTTTTGATTTTTTATGAGCCTCATTCCTCTTATTTGAATAATCAATAATAATTTCTGATTCATTTTCCTTAATAAGTTCATCAATCCATTGCTTAGCTTCTGTTTCCTCTATTTCTAAAATTTGACTTATATGCTTTGCTGTTACAAAATAAGCTTCAATATCAGATTGTTCCGTCACAAATGGAATTATCTTATCCCCTTTTATATTTTCACATATTTCATCGACTTCTTTATCTAAAAGTAAATCTCGATCTCTATGTATTACTATATAACAATCAGGGGTTGCTTGGTGAATAAATTCTGCCAACATCAGCACTGTATCAATATTGCCACATCCCTTAAACGGAAAAACCAATGCGTCTTCAAGACCGTTATGCTTTAACAAAATTTCACTCATATGCACATCTGAATCTTCTGTTAAATAAACACATTTATATTTTCCACCCAAAATCTCATCAAATTTATCTAACGCACCAATGTCCATCAATATTTCAAATTTATTCGCATTTGCATTATCATCAATTATCTTTCCCGTCTTCATCCAAATAATTTGGGCTGAATCTCCCAGTGCGGAAAGTAAATGTCTGCTATGAGTACACAATATAATCTGAATTCCCTTCTCTTCCGATATTCGCTCCAATGCTTCAGCCAAAATTCTTTGATTATTGGCATGCAAGTGCTCATCTGGTTCATCTAGTAGAAATAATTGCGGTTCAAAATAGAATGCATATGCTAAAATCTGCAAAATTTGTAGCATCCCCGTTCCTGCCTGTTCAATAGGCAAATCTAAACATTCTCCCTCTGCTGTTTTTATACGCATATCGACACGTATGTGTATGTCGTTATCTGGATTAAAAGGAATTTGTATTAATACATTTGGAAAAACTGTATTAATCCATTCATTTAACTCCTTTAGCTTCCCATCATCTTTTAAATAGTACAAAATATTTCTTATGTACATATTGGCATCACCACGAGCCACTGCTGTTCTTAATACTGCTCTTGACACTAATGTTTCCTGTATAGGGATTCCTGATATTCCTGGTACATACATCGAATATAATTTATTTGATTGAAAAAGCCTATTTCTGATAACAGCTGATCCAACTGTATGTACCGATATATTTCCTGGATTTCTCCCCTTTCGAATACTTATTGAAATCTGCTCGTCTGTCTCGCTATCATCCTTTTCTTTCATGTATATATTTAACATGCTATTTTTTCCCGTACTTACTGTATATGGCTGATTGTGTCTTAAATAAATCAATTCAGATGAAGGTAAATACAACAAATCACTCTCTCTTACAGTATCAGTGCTAGTTTTTCTTCTAACTGCCTCTGCCATAAGAGAAAAATGTATTCCTTGCAACACACTACTTTTACCTGAATTATTTTCACCAATCAATATATTTATACTACTTAATCCAGTACTAAATGATTGCACATTTTTGAAATCGGATAACTCCACTTTATTTATCATTATTTTTTACTCCCTATATTATCTAAGATTGAATTTCTACATATTTCGACAAATCTATTTAAACATATTATATCAATAAATCCATTAATCTCAAACCATTAATTGTCACAAATATATATTGTAAAAAAAAATGATGCGACTCACATCTTAGCCACATCATTTTTTACCCTTTTATTATTATTTATTTTCTTTCTTGGCAAAGAATACACCATAATCAAACATCTTTATACTCTGGTATCTGCCCATATCCAGCAGATTGTTTATTATAATTTCCACATCCCTGTCCTCACCGGACTGCTCATGCAGTCTCTGGCATAGATGTTTCCTTTATCATCTCTCTGCACCTCCATCTTGTCCGGAAGGAGCGGATACAGTCCAAGCACCCTTACTGCCCCGTCCCTTATGATCTGGGCATAAGCATTTCCCCATATTAAAAGATGACTCATCAGTGTTTCTCTGAACACAAATGAAGTCATCTCCGGGTTCGGCTCATCATGGAGCAGATAATATAACGGATGGTCGTGCACCAGCTTCTTGCCGCCGTCATCCTGATACTCATATACATGAAGTGGTAAGGAACTGCTTCTGCCAGTATCCTCACACAGGCATACACTGCCGTGGCCTGCATTGCAGTTCTTTCATTGACAGGTTTTCCGCTTGTTGTCCTTCCAAACAAAAACGAATATCCTGCATCTACTGCCTTATCCACAGGCTTATCTCTTGCCTGTCCGAATCCGAATAAACTCTTAATTCCCATATAACATCTCCTAAAAATGTGCATGAAAAAAGACACCTCCTGGGGAAGTGCCTTTTTTTACTTTAATATATTATCTGACTGGCGTGATCTCAATGCCGTACTGTTCTGCGATTGTCAGGATATTTCCAATATTTGCGATTCCCCACTGTGTGCATACCACACATG
>ERZ791932.17-NODE-17-length-115736-cov-19.625427_pt1 | contig 115736 bp, 113 predicted proteins | sample MGYA00510126_ERZ791932 | MGnify/ENA primary metagenome ERZ791932 (study PRJEB30046, sample SAMN00993244) | human gut metagenome | study: EMG produced TPA metagenomics assembly of the A metagenome-wide association study of gut microbiota in type 2... | reverse complement strand
GAACCGTAATATGATGAATTACGAGATTTTTAAGGAAGTAGTAAAAGAAAAGTTTATGGATTATATGCCTGAGAAGTTCAAAGGAATGGAGCTTGTGGCAGAACCCGTGGAAAAGGTGAATGTGACTCTTGATGGCATCATCTTACGAGAGGAAGGCAGGAATATTTCGCCTACGATTTATATCAATGACATGTATAAGAAGTATCAGGACTGTGGTGATCTTGAGGTGTCACATCATTGACAAATGTACATCGCCATGATATATTTTGAGAAATATATATATTTTTTGTCGGAAGTGTAGAGTTTTTTGTCGGATACTTTTCTAAAATAAATAAGCTATTACATCTTTATGAAGGTGTTTCAGCATTTGGCACAAGGGGTTATCGCAGAAAGACCTATTTTTTGCAATAACTCAAGTAGAAATGAAGTGAATATCGATGATGCAGCAATTGTATAAATTGACATATGTCAAAAATGGGGGGGGGTAGAAGCCTACTGACCGTGAATGACGCTCAGGAGAGAATGACAAAAGGAGGACTTTATGAATATTATCAAACATAAATATGGCAAACGAACGGTATCTCTGCTGCTTGCGGTAATTTTGGTACTATGCCCTTTGCAGGTTAGGGCGGCAGATAACAAGCCAACCATCGAAATTGGTGACTACATTCAGATGGGTACTTATGGGGGAGAGCCAATTGTGTGGCGTTGTGTAGCGAAGGATAGCAATGGGCCATTGATGCTTTCGGATAGAGTATTGTGTGATTACATGCCCTATGATGCAAAAACCAACAAAAATGCCGAAACAGGCTCGCACCGGCGCAATAGCTGGAGAGATAATTTTGGTTCTAACCACTGGAGAGACAGCAACATACGTTCTTGGCTCAATTCCAACGCTGAAGCAGGAAAAGTGAAATGGCTTTGCGGAAATCCGCCAACAGAGGATTCTGTCTATCCTAAAACGGCAGCATATGACCAAAAGGAGGGCTTCCTTCGCAGCTTTCGTTCGGATGAGCTGGGAGCGATTCGAACGGTGAAGCAGCGTTCTATCGTTTCCCATCCGGAGTATACGGCAGGTTATATCGACGCAGCCGGTGTTGATCTTCCCTATAACACCACAATTGATACGGTAGCGGATGGGTATGACAGTGCCCATTATGAATATATTTGGGATAGAGTTTTTCTGCTGGATGTTCAGCAGCTCAAAACGGTTAATGATAACCTGAATGGCTACCATATCGCAAAAAACAGAAGCGGTGTAGCATGGAACTATTGGCTGCGTACACCGATTACAACCTGTAACCATGATATGCGATTTGTGACCCCTCAAGGGAATATTTTGCGTGACGCACCCTATAAGGGATATTACGGCGTTCGTCCTGCCTTCTATCTGAATACGGAAAATTACACCGTATCATCCGGCACAGGACAGAGCGCACAGGACCCCTATGTTGTTTCCGCACCGGATGCGCCGGATGACAGCATTGGCATATCCGGCGCTGTGCGAGAGGATGTGAATGGTGACTGGAATGTGAACACGGATGAGTATCTACAGCTGGAGATGAGTACCCTCTACACTGAGGATCCTGCATATGCAAATGTAACCGTACCGGTGTATACAATCCAGAAGCCTCGCAGCGATAAGGAGAACATGGTGATTGTGTACTGCGCCGAGGGCTACACCAAAAGCCAGCAAAAGCAGTTTGTCGAGGATGTAAAAAAGCTGTGGGGGGAGGTATTGCAGATAGAGCCATATCGCAGCATGGCGGATCGCTTTAATGTCTATGCACTCTGCACGGCATCGGTGGATGGCTATGGCGGTACCAGCACATTTTTTGCTGCGACCGCCAAAGGAGGAATTTCTACTAACAAAGGGAACTGGCGCAACCATGTTTTGGAGCGCATCATAGGCCCTGCGTTTATCGAGAAGATTCATGACGCACATATTCCTAATGAAACGCATCCAAACGAAAACACGATGGATCATAATTATAGACAGTATGATTATGTGTATGAAAATATCAACCAATTCGTTGTGTTGGCGAATAGCGGTGAGTATTTCGGTGGCTCTCATGATAATAAACAATATGGTATTCACTATATTGTTGCGTCAGCGAGAAACGCATATTCTGCGTTTACCCAGCGGCATGAACTGGGACACGGTCTGTTCCATCTGGGAGATGAATATAATTATAGCACTGTTCCTGTAGATGAGTGGAATTACACTACATCACTGAATATGACTGCAACAAAAGATCCCACGAAAGTGAAGTGGAAGCAGCTGCTTGGCTTCCGTAATACCTATACCTGCCCGCATCTTGACTACTATCCTTATACCTATAATTCCAGCAGGGATTGTCTGATGCGAGAGACCTTTCAGAATGATTTTTGCGATGTGTGCAAGCTACAGGGCATAAAGGTCATGAGTCAGCTCATTACAAATCCCCCTGCGCTTTATGTGGCTGTTCCTGAGGTGAAAAAGTATATCGGCGGTTACAGAAATCCCACAAAAGATCCTTCTGCCTTTGAGGCAGCGAATTCCTCCGCATATGCGAGCTATCAAAATGACAGGAATAGCCGTCTATTAAGCGGCGGCAGTAAAAACAGCTTTGATTATAGCAGCATGAAGGGGCAGCAGGTTGAGCTGCGCACCATTATACAAAATCTTTCGAATACCCAAGCGAAGACTGTGACCCTGCGCCTGTGGGTGGAACATTCCAACGGCGAAAAAGCGGTCACGACAGATGGGGAGCAGGTTTTCACTACGCAGGAGTTTGACATCCCTGTTTGGAAAGAGAAAAGCAAATTCTGGACAAAGGGTGCGTTGGATTACGAGGGCAGCGACTTTAATTCCGGCCTTGTCAACTGCTCTCTGGTTTACACGATTCCGGAGAATGCCATTCTGCAATCCGGCGATACCATCGGCTTTGAGATTGTAGATCATGCGACAGGCGAGGTATTGGCTGATGATGATACGGAGCAGCAGCGCTATGTCAATGTCACCATCCAATATCAGCTGGAGGATGGCACAGATGTTCCAAACACCATGCCGACTACCTTTACTGTTCCGGTAGGCAAAAAGGTTGATTGGCAGCCGCCGCAGGAACTGCACGGCTACACTTTTGTTAAAGCGGAGGGGATGGAAAATGCTGTCCCGAACAGTGGTATGACGATTCGTTATATTTATAAAAGGTCTGAGGAACGCCCCGAGCCGCCGGTGACAAAAAATTATACGGTGCAATACAATTGGGGCTCTGTATTCCCGACAGGCGCAACGCTGCCGCTAAATAGCAGCTCCTATTCGAGTGTGCAACAGGCGAAGGCGGCTGTGGATAAGAAATATACCTCCACAACACGCATTCAGGCACAAAAGGATGGTAAAAACGGCACATGGGCTTTTTCGGGCTGGGATGCCGGCAACCTAAACGGCACAACCGTGGTATTCCGTGGAAGTTGGAGTTTTACGGAGGATACAGCGCCGATAACGCCTCCGAGCGGTACAGCAAGCTACAAGATTACCGCAACGGCAGGTATCGGTGGAACAATCTCTCCCGGTGGCACGACAACGGTATCTGCCGCAGGTCAGCTTACATATACAATCAAGGCGAACGAAGGATATTATATTGCGGACGTAAAGGTGGATGGTTCGGAAGTGACAGCAACCACAAGCTACACCTTTAGTGATGTGAATACTGATCACACCATAGAAGTTACCTTTAAACAGGAAAGCCAGACACCGGATGTGCCGGATGTGATTGCACCAAGCATAACCACACAGCCTGGAAATGCGACAGTGAAGGTAGGTGAGACTGCGTCCTTTACCATAGCAGCAAGCGGTACAGATCTTACCTATCAGTGGCAGATAGACAGAAATGATGGGAAAGGATGGGTAAACATTGACGGTGCAACGGCAACGAGCTATACCACATCCACAGTCAATATAAGTTGCAACGGATTTAAGTATAAGTGTGTTGTTTCAAACAGCGCAGGAAACGTAGAGAGTAATTCTGCAACATTGACCGTACAGGATGCGGGCGGTTCCGATAATCCTGACACACCGAATAACACCTATCAGATTATTGATGGAGCAAACAGTAGTTGGACGCATGACAGTGATGGTAATATCACCATCCGGGGTAACGGAGACTTCTCCAAGTTTACCGGAGTTAAGGTGGACGGAAATTTGATAGACAGGAGCAACTACACTGCAAAGGAAGGCTCTACCATTATCACACTGAAAGCTTCCTACCTGAATACACTTTCGGCAGGAACCAATACAGTTGAAATCCTTTGGACGGATGGTTCTGCAAGCACCACATTTACCATCAAAGCAAATACCTCTGATAACAGTAATAACAACCAGAATGACAATAACAATAGCGATTCCTCTGATGACAAGCCATCGAGTGGAACTGATAAGAAGGATGTGACTGCACTTAAAACCGGGGACAACACACCGAGTGTATGGCTGTTTATACTATTAATTCTTTCCGGAACGGGATTGATTATTACTGTAAAGAAACGCAGAGAAAATTTGAATTCATAGAAACGATAGTTAAAAAATGAAACGAGAAAATAACCATGGAGAAGGCGGGCATGTATGTCCGTCTTTTTTTCAAAGAAAACACAACAGGGAGTGTACGCTGCGGAAGAGGTGAAAGAAAAGACACAGACGGAATCAAAGCAGAAGGCGTGTATGGGAATGGAAATGGAAATTTCTTCTCAATCAGGTAAATCCTAAAAATGCAATGCGCTCATTTGGAACATTTGTTTCTAAGATTGATTGGTCGAAGTCAGATTCCTTAAGAGAACTGTTTAGACCATTTGAGCATCTTGGGACAGAAAAGTTATATGCTTTATAGACATAAAAAGCAAGATTGAATAGCAACCCTCCCAAAGTTGCGCATTTGCAACCAATGTTTTCTTTACTTTCAGCCACCTGTCGGTATAATTTTGGGTATAAATTGAATTGGAGGTATTTATTTTGATAGGTGACAATATTAAGTTTTACAGAAAAAAGAATCAGCTTACACAGGATGACATTGCTGAGGCATGTAATGTGACAAGACAGGCGGTGTCGAAATGGGAGAACGGTGAGAGCCTTCCGACGGTCGACAATCTGTATGCCTTGAGCAGGTTGTTGCACACATCGGTAGATGACATACTGATAGGCGAGAAAGAGAGGGACGATGAGCCCTCTCTTTCTTTTTCCTTTTATATTTTCTTTGGTTTTCTTGTCCTTCTGAATGTCCATTTTATATCCTCAATTTCCTCGCCTGTGGCAGAAATCGGAGTGTCATTAACCATTACGGAAAGACAGTAAATGGCTGATTTTTTTTAGACATTGACGGAGTGCTCAATTCAAGTAAAATAATAGATAGGAATTTTGATTATCCGGAGCTTGTAATGTCAAAGTAAATGCTATAGAATATTTTTATATCAAATTAAACACAAATGAGGAGATTTAAAGTTATGAAACAGAAATTGAGAAACCTTTCGGCACCGGCAAATATAATATTTGCCATTCTTGCAGTCTTTCTTTTCATTGCACCCTTGCAGTGGAGCGGAAAAGTTTTGGGCCTGATTCCCGGCATGGAAAAGGCGGATGACTATCTGCTGCAAGCTATTGTGGAGACCGTTGTTTTAGTTATTTTTCTGGGCATCACATATTTATTTGGGCTGTGGGATATCTTTAAGGAAAATGCAGCAGGATGGACAAGAAGCTTATACACAGGCGGTTTTTTCATAGTGTACTGTTTGTATGCTGTTGTTTCAGGCATATATTTGTGCTTTTTGAGTGAGCATGGTGATGTGAAGGCATTTTACAACATCATCTTTTTCTTTATCGCGGTCTGCCTTGTAGGATTCGTTGAGGAGCTTGTGTTCAGAGGCGTAGTGTTCAATCTGCTGCTGAGAGCTTTTCCAAAGACGAAAGGTGGAATCACAGGAGCCGTAGTTTTGGGAGGCGTAATGTTTGGATTGATGCATTTTTCCAATATGGGCGCAGGGGTTAAGTTCAGCAGTTGTCTGATACAGGTTATTTCAGCAGGTCTTATGGGTGTGCTGTTTTGCATGATATACGCGTCTACACGCAATTTCTGGATGCTTGCTATTTTCCATACTGTTGTAGATATGGGAGGGCTTTTATCATCGGGAATATTTGAGGGAGGAGGAGTGGCCGACAGGATTAATGAGTTTTCGGCAATGAACTGTATCGCGTTTATCGTGCTCGGTATTCCTATGCTTGTTATGTTGCGTAAATCAAGGCGTATCCGTCTTGAGATGCTCTACAACAATGTGACCATCATAGATGACGAGAGGGAGGGCGCTAAGCTGGCAGTGGTTTCACTGGTGCTTGGCATTTGCAGTATTATTTTCTCGTTTTTTGGCTATCTGATGGGGCTTGGAATTGTCGGCATGCTTGCTTCCAAAATGTCAAAAAGGGCAAAGCAGTATAACAATGCAATAGCAACTGCCGGTATGATTACATCGATAATAGGCTTTGTGCTGTCGGTCATCTGCACGATTGGTATGATGGTGCTGTTTGCAAGCGGCATGTACGACAGGTTTGTTAATATGACGATGTAAATTAGAGTAACTGATTTGACAATATGGTAAAAATACCATATAATATTTTGTGAGAACAATGGAGAAGAGTTATGGGTGGATTTATTGCTGAATTTTATGAGAATGGGGACAAAATTCCGGTAAAAGATTTTTTAGATAGTTTAAATGTTAAGATGCGAGCAAAGCTATTGATGGAAATTAAACTATTGGAAGAAAAAGGCAAATAATATGAGATATGACGATTATTTACAGGAGCAGCTTAAAAATCCTGACGTAAAAAAAGAGTGGGACGATCTCCAGCCTGAGATGGATGTCATAAGGGCTATGATAGATGCGCGCATTAAAAATAATTTGACTCAAAAGGAGCTTGCAGCACGTACAGGCATTGATCAGGCGGATATTAGTAAGCTTGAGAATGGAACGAGAAATCCATCTTTGAAACTTTTAAAGAGGCTTGCGCATGGAATGGGGATGCAGTTGAAAATTGAATTTGTACCAATGCAGCCGTTAAAAAAATAAAATTGAACGGATGCTGCAATAATACGAAGCAGACCTTTGAATGTCGCATAAAGTCTACATTCAAGGGTCATTTTTTAAGGAGAAACCATGAACATTTTACTGACAGCAATCAATGCAAAATACATACATTCAAACCTCGCAGTTTACTCACTGCGCGCCTGTGCCGGGGAGTACAGGGATGCTGTGGAGCTTGCGGAATACACGATAAACAATCAGAAGGATTACATACTTGAGGAGCTTTATAAGAGAAAGCCCGACGTACTTTGTTTTTCGTGCTATATATGGAATATTGATTATGTGACTGATATTGCACGCGAGTATAAAAAGCTTTGTCCGTCAGTGCCGATATGGGTTGGAGGCCCTGAGGTGTCTTACGAGGTGGAGGCATTTCTGAGGGAAAATCCATACATAGACGGTGTGATGATAGGCGAGGGTGAGGATACCTTTAGAGAGTTGTGTGGTTACTATGCGCATAAAAGAAAGATGAGTGATATTGCAGGCATTGCTTTCAGAAAAAACAGCACAGGTAATAGTACAAGTAATAGAACAAGTGTGAACAACGCAGGCTGCAAAGCGGATGAAATAGTATTCACAAGTCCACGCCCAATCAAAAACATGAGTGAAATCCCATTCTGCTATGATACGCTTGATGATTTTTCAAACCGCATCATCTACTACGAGAGCAGCAGGGGATGTCCGTTTTCGTGCAGCTATTGTCTGTCATCGGTGGATAAGACACTGCGTTTCAGGGATACTGAGATTGTCAAAAGGGAGCTTAAGTTTTTCATAGACCAGAAGGTGCCGCAGATTAAGTTTGTGGACAGAACCTTCAACTGCAATCATGCTCATGCCATGGAGCTGTGGCGCTTTATAAAGGCGAATGACAATGGTGTGACAAACTTTCACTTTGAGATATCGGCGGATCTGCTGAATCAGGAGGAGCTTGAGCTGATTTCTGATATGAGACCGGGGCTTATACAGCTTGAAATCGGTGTGCAGTCCACCAATGAGGTCACGATTAAGGAGATTCACAGGACTATGAAGCTTGAGAGGCTTAAGGAGGTTGTGAAGCTCATTCAAAGCGGCAACAATATCCATGAGCATCTGGATCTGATTGCAGGGCTGCCATACGAGGACTATGACAGCTTTGGGCGTTCCTTTGATGAGATTTATGAGCTTAAGCCAAACCAGCTCCAGCTTGGATTTTTAAAGGTGCTCAAGGGCTCGTATATGTTTGAGCATGCCACGGAATATGGTATTGTGTACCATGACAAGCCACCGTATGAGGTTATGTCCACAAAATGGCTTTCGTTTGATGATGTGATAAAAATTAAGCGCGTCGAGGAGATGCTTGAGGTGTATTACAACAGCGGACAGTTTGAGATTACGATGAAGCTCATGGAGTGTATCTTTGACAGTGCGTTTGAGTTTTTTCAGGAGCTTGGAGATTTTTATGAGGCAAACGGCTATTTTGGAATGAGCCATTCGCGCATCAGAAGGTGCGAGATATTGCTTGAATTTCTGGCTTTATACCTGCATGGCTGTGACAGCGACGCTATGACTTCTGTGGGATTATTCGAAAATGCCGGAGATAGAGATAATACTGATTGTGACGAACATGCCATAGATAGAGAAAATACTGATTTTGATGAAAAAGCGCAGATTTACAGAATGATTCAGGAGTCACTCATCTTTGATTTGTACTATCGGGAAAACTGCAAGAGCCGCCCGGGGTGGGCCACAGATGTAGGCAAATTCAAGCATATGACACATGCATACTGTAAGAATGGAAAGCTGTCGCATGTGGAGCCGTTCCACTATATTTTCCCGGACAAGCACACACGCAGGCTGGAGAAGCTGCCAGAGTATCATAAGGAGCCGGTGTGGGCACTTTTCCACTATGACATGAGAGACCCGCTTGATCATCAGGCTATGGTGGAGTATGTAGAATAGCAGTAAAACGATATGACTATAGTGGTAAAAGCCGGAAAGGTTTACGGACTAAAATATGAGCAACTTAGATGATATAAAAAAATATACGGTGATTGATCTGGAAATGACAGGTCTTTCTGCCAAAAATGACAAGATAATAGAGATAGGTGCGGCACGTGTGCGTGGCGGCAGGATAGTGGATACGATATCCACACTGGTAAATCCAAAGCAGCATATTCCACAGCGTGTGCAGGAATTAACCGGAATCACCGACTCTGATGTGGAAAACGCGGCAGATATGGACGAGGCTGTGGATAACCTGCTTAATTTTATCGGGGATGATATCATACTCGGGCAGAATGTGACCTTTGATTACAGCTTTTTAAAGCAGTGGGCGGTAAATCACAAGCGAACACTCTCGCTGAATGCATATGACACACTGAAAATAGCCAGAAAATGTCTGCCGGCTGAGCAGTCAAAGAAGCTGGAGGATTTGTGCGAGTATTTTGGTGTGAGCAGGGAAAATGCCCACAGGGCGCTCGATGATGCGATAGAGACAAAGCAGATATTTGAAAAGCTGCTTGCACTGATGGATGAAAAGGGTGAGCCGGTTGAGTCAAAGCCACTTGTATACAAGGCAAAAAAACAGACACCCGCCACAGCACATCAGGTCAGACAGCTAAAGGAGCTGATTGCTGAGTATGGGATAGCAGATGTCATATCGTGGGACAACCTGACCAGAAGTCAGGCCTCAAGGCTGTACGATGAATATCGTAGCAGATATATTAATAGGTGTGTGGATGGCTCGGAATAAGTTTCAATACAATAAATTATAATACAATAAGCTATAACGCAAATTAATTACCGGCCGAGGCGGCATCAGCCTGTAGGCTCTCAAGCATAGAAACGATTCCATCCCTTGAAAGAGAATTGAGCTGTTTTGCTTTCTCAATAAGCTCTGCAAGCCGGTCAGCTTTTGACATGCTGACGAATGTATTGGCTAACAGGCTGTATACGCTCTTTGAATCAGCACCCTGATCCACCGCAAATTCAAGCAGTTCATTGGCCAGCGATTCATAGCCTGCCTCAGTAAGCCTGTTGTAATAGTCCGGCAGCATTGAAACAAATTTTGTGAAATTATCATCATATTCAGACAGCTTTTTAAAATTGAGAATGCCATATTTAAGCTTTAAATCAGTGTTTGTCATTCCGGTGAGATTGATAAGGGTTTTATCCTTTAAATCATTTATTTTATCATTATTTAATGGAAAAAACCTTTCCGGTATGGTAATATAACACAGGTCAGTGGTATCTCCGCGGAGGGTTGAGTTGGCTTTACGCTCCTTCTCCCAGAACTCCTCGGTGACCTTTGCCTGGGCAGAATCAGCCCTCTTTATGGCAAAAGTAATCACTGCAATAAATAAAATGAATAAAATTAGACAAATTGGAATCATATGTTGGAAAATCCTTTCTCATATATGAAAATAGTATAACTCATTTTTGAACAGAGGTGAATAGTATGTACGATTTTAATAAAAAAAGAAATCAGAAGGTGGTTGCTATAGTGATAATAGTGGTTATAGCAGCGATGCTTGTGACAACATTTGTGTCAAGTCTTGTATAGCTTTTCTTGAAATATGGAAAAAATATGATAATATGATATAAAATGCAGTTCAGTTAAGCGATGACAGGGGCGCTTTTAACAGCCTCAGGAAAAGGAAGCGGAAATGAAGATTAATAAAAAAGCATTATTACTGGGTACAATGGCATTTGTGCTTGTGGCAGCATCAGGCATGGTAAGTGCATATGCAAGCGGTTCGTCAGGCACAAAGAAGGCAAAGGTACAGACAATTACAGAGGGTGTGTGCATTGGCAGTGTGGATGTAGGCGGTATGACAAAGGAAGAAGCAAAAAAAGCAGTTGATGCCTATGTTGACAGCATAAAGGATACTTCTTTTTCGTTAAAGGGTGCCAATAGTTCATTTGATGCAACAGCACATGATATGTCTGTTTCAGCGGATTCTGATGCAGCGGTGGATGAGGCTATGTCAGTATGCCATGAGGGCAGCCTGATTGATAGATTTGTGGAGTCGGAGGAGCTCAAAAAGGGCAATGTTGCCGTCAATATGTATCTGTCGGTTGATAAACAAAAGACCGCAAATATGATTTATGACAAGAGCGACGAGCTCAATATAAAGGCAGTTGACAATTCGCTGCAGAGAAACGGTGACAGCTTCGATTTTGTCCCGGGACAGGAAGGCAAAGAGGTTGATGTGGTAAAATCTGTCTATGCCATAAATGATTTTTTGCAGAATAGCTGGGATGGTTCGGCGAATGAGATAGAGCTGGTCACAAATACGGTTCAGCCGAGGGGCTCAAAGGAGGAGCTTTCAAAGATTAAGGATAATCTGGGAGGCTTTTCTACAGATTTCAGCAGCTCGGCAGCAGGGCGTGCAGCCAATGTAAAGAACGCGTGCAGCCTGATAAATGGCAGTGTCATATATCCGGGTGAGCAGTTCTCGGTTTACGAGGCTATAAGCCCTATCACAACTGACAACGGCTATCAGATAGCAGGCGCATACGAGAACGGTCAGGTAGTGGACTCGGTAGGTGGAGGCGTGTGTCAGGTTGCTACCACACTCTACAATGCGGTTATAAGGGCTGAGCTCGATATAGTGCAGCGTTATAACCATTCCATGATAGTAAGCTACGTAAAGCCATCTGATGATGCAGCAATTGCAGGTACCTACAAGGATCTTAAGTTTAAAAATAATCTGGATAATCCGGTGTATATAGAGGGCTATTGCAGTGGAGGAATCATTACCTTCAATGTGTACGGAGTGGAGACGAGACCGGCAAACAGGGAAATTTCCTTCAGGAGTGAGACACTTTCCGAGGAGGATCCGGTTACGCAGTTTAATTTTGATGCAGGTCAGCCGGTCGGTTATTTCAACACCGAGCAGTCTGCGCATAAGGGAGTGACTGCAAGGCTTTGGAAGACGGTCACAGTCGATGGTACAGTGCAGAGTGATGAGATATTCAACAACAGCAAGTACAAGTCATCACCAAAAATCGTGACGGTTGGTACAGCAGGAGCATCAGCGGAGGTTGTTGCGCAGCTTCAGGCGGCGGCAGCGGCTAATGATGAGGGCTCTGTTAAATCTATTGCTGCGTCCGCGGCAGCAGCGGCTCAGGCAGCACAGGCTCAGGCAACCCAGACACAGGATCCGAATGCGGCAGGGCAGACACAGGGCACCCAGACGCAGCCGACAGACCCGAATGCAGCAGGGCAGACACAGGGCACACAGACCCAGCAGCCGGCAGGACAGACACAGGGAGCACAGACGCAGTAAATGCCCTCATATCATATTATTATTAGGAACAGGAAAACACATGAAAAACGGTAAAATATCAGAGTCGGTTTTAAAGCGCTCTGTCTTAAAACAACTTCATACTACAAGCGACAGAATACTTTTTAAACCGGCAGTAGGTGAGGACTGTGCGGTGATTTCCCTTAAAGCAGGAGGTCAAACTAAGTTAGTTACTGCTACACAGACATTCACGCTGGATGTCTCAGATAAGCATGTGCGTGCCAACTGCGCAGTTTATGATGCCTTGAACAATATTTATGCCATGGGGGCAAGTCCTATTGGGATAGAGCTGGCACTGCTTGTACCTACCACGGAAAACGAAGCCGTGCTGCGTGAGACGGTGAGAGCGATTGATGCTGTATGTGAGGATGCAGGCATTATGGTGCTTGGCGGACATACGCAGGTGAGCCGCGCAGTGAAGAATATCGTGGTGACAGTTACAGCAATAGGTGAGGCCTGTGAGCAGATGCTCACACCATCATCTAAAGCAGCACCCGGCATGGACATAATAGTGACAGGCTATGTGGGGCTTGAGGGCACCGCAATTCTTGCAAATGAGAAAAGAGCCGAGCTTGAAACGAGATTTTCCAAGGCATTTATAGATAAATCAGCAGCATATATAGACCATATTTCCACCGCAATGGAGGCCGCATCCGCGATTGGCGCCGGTGTGGCGGCAATCCATGACGCTTCGCAGGGAGGTATCTTTGGAGCACTCTGGGATATGGCAGAGGCTTCGGGAATTGGTCTTGACATCGATTTAAAGAAGCTCCCTATCAGGCAGGATACGATTGAAATAAGTGAATTTTTTGACATAAACCCGTATAAGCTTTTGTCAGGAGGAAGTCTGATAATCGCAGCTGCAGATGGTACCCGCGTGGTCAGAGAGCTTGAGAAAACAGGACAAAATGCTGTTATAGTCGGTGCGGCAACCGATTCAAACGACAGAGTACTGATTTCCGGCGAGGAGAGACGGTTTTTGGAGACTGCCCAGACTGACGAGATATACAAGGTTTTCAACTAATATATTTGAATCAGGAGACTATATATCATGAGAGAAAAGATATTAACATTTATAGAGAAAAACAGCAGGATAAACCTGAAGGAGCTTGCAATCATGCTTGGTGTGGATGAGGCAAGTGTGGCAAACGAGATTGCTGCTATGGAGCAGGAGAATGTCATCTGCGGATATCACACACTGATTGACTGGGACAAGGCAGGCCTTGAGAAGGTCACAGCCATGATAGAGGTCAGAGTGACACCACAGCGCGGCATGGGCTTTGACAAGATTGCCGAGCGTATATACAACTATCCTGAGGTGAAGTCTGTATACCTTATCTCAGGCGGCTTCGACCTCATGGTCACACTCGAGGGCAAGACTCTGCGCGAGGTATCACAGTTTGTGACAGATAAGCTTTCTACACTGGATCAGGTGCTTTCGACAAAGACAAACTTTATTCTGAAGAAATACAAGGACCATGGAACTATCATGGCGGCACCTGTCAAATCCGATGAAAGGGGAATTATGTCATAATGAGAGACCCTTTATCCAGTACCATAAAGACTATCCAGCCATCGGGCATCCGTAAGTTTTTTGATATAGTGAGCGAGATGAAGGATGCGATTTCGCTCGGAGTAGGTGAGCCTGATTTTGACACACCGTGGCATATCAGGGATGAGGGCATATATTCCCTTGAAAAGGGACGCACCTTCTACACCTCAAATGCAGGACTCAAGGAGTTAAAGATTGAGATTGCAAAATATCTCGACAGAAGATACGGCATGACATATGATTACAACAAAGAGATCATGGTAACTGTTGGTGGCAGCGAGGCTATAGATATCGCACTGCGCGCCATGCTCGATGCGGGAGATGAAGTGATTATCCCACAGCCAAGCTATGTTTCATATGTGCCATGTACTGTTTTGGCAGGTGGCACACCTGTGATTGTGGAACTCAAGGAGGAAAATGATTTCAGGCTGACAGCCGAGGAGCTTGAGGCTGTTATCACTCCAAAGACAAAGATACTTATCATGCCTTTCCCCAATAACCCTACAGGCGCTATCATGGAAAAAGCAGACCTTGAAGCAATCGTTCAGGTGGTTAAGGAGCATGATCTGTTTGTGATAAGTGACGAGATTTATTCGGAGCTTACATATGTGGATAAGCATGTGTCTATAGCATCGTTTCCGGGAATGAAGGAGCGCACAGTGCTCATAAACGGTTTTTCCAAGGCTTATGCCATGACAGGTTGGAGGCTTGGATATGCATGTGCACCTGAGACCATTTTAAAACAGATGCTAAAGATTCATCAGTTTGCAATCATGTGTGCGCCGACCACGAGCCAGTATGCGGCTGTCGAGGCTATGAAAAACGGCGATGAGGATGTTGCACAGATGAGGGAGGAATACAACGGCCGCAGACGCTATGTGCTTCACCGCTTTAAGGAGATGGGGCTTAAGTGTTTTGAGCCTTTCGGGGCCTTTTATGCGTTCCCAAGCATCAAGGAGTTTGGCATGACATCCGATGAGTTTGCCACAAAGCTTCTAAACAGCAAGAAGATTGCCGTGGTTCCGGGAACTGCATTCGGAGAGTGCGGTGAGGGCTTTTTACGTATATCATATGCATATTCGCTTGATGATTTAAAGGAGGCGCTCGGCCGCATTGAGGAGTTTGTCACAGAGCTTCGCGCCGGGATGGATAAAAAATAGTTTAAATTGACAGGAGACAAAATGGCAAAGCTGAACATAGTGTTACATGAGCCGGAAATTCCGGCAAATACAGGAAATATCGGAAGAACCTGCGTCGCGACAGGCACGAGGCTTCATCTTATAGAGCCGCTTGGATTCTCACTTTCAGAGAAGGCACTAAAGAGAGCCGGAATGGATTACTGGAAGGATCTCGACGTCACCACATATGTGGACTGGGAGGATTTCCTTGAGAGAAATCCGGGCGCAAAGATATATTATGCGACAACAAAAGGCAGACATGTGTACTCTGATGCTCATTTTGAGCCCGACTGCTATATTATGTTTGGCAAGGAAAGCGCAGGCATTCCGGAGGAGATACTAAAGGAGCATCCTAATGAGTGCATCAGGATACCGATGATAGGTGAGACAAGGTCACTTAATCTGTCAAATTCAGTAGCTATCGTGCTCTACGAGGCATTGAGACAGAATAATTTTGATCATATGAGGCTTGAGGGAGAGCTTCATCACCTTAGCTGGGATGACTAAATCAAGCGGCAAAGCGCATATTTTTGGCAGCTATTTGGGCTTTAACAGCTATGGTAATTGTAAATACGGTAGATTTTTAGGAAAAAGAAATGGGCATAATTAAAACAAGCAAACTAGTACATGAATTTATACGAAGAGACGAGGAAGGCAATGTAGAGTCAATCACTACAGCACTCGACAACGTAAACCTCGACATAAAAGAGGGACAGTTTATTGCAATCCTCGGTCACAATGGTTCAGGAAAATCAACTCTTGCAAAGCATATCAATGCACTTCTTGCGCCGAGCGACGGCACCATATGGGTGGATGGCATGGATGTGTCAAAGGAAGAGAATGTCATACCTGTCAGGAAAAGTGCAGGTATGGTTTTCCAGAATCCCGACAATCAGATTATCGCCAATGTCGTGGAGGAGGATGTGGGCTTTGGACCTGAGAATATCGGTGTGCCGACAGATGAAATCTGGCAGCGCGTGGACTATGCGCTAAGGGCTGTCGGTATGACAAAGTACCGCACACATTCACCGAACAAGCTCTCCGGAGGACAGAAGCAGCGTGTGGCAATCGCGGGAGTTGTGGCAATGGAGCCAAAATGTATAGTATTTGACGAGCCTACAGCCATGCTTGACCCAAACGGCCGCAAGGAGGTCATAGCCACAGCCCATGAGCTCAATAAGAAAAAGGGCGTGACCATCATTCTCATCACCCATTACATGGAGGAGGTGGTCGGCGCAGACCATGTCTATGTCATGGAAAAGGGCAAGGTGGTCATGGACGGCACACCGCGTGAGATTTTTTCAAGGGTGGACGAGCTGAAGGAACACAGGCTTGATGTGCCGCAGGTGACACTGGTAGCCGATGAGCTCAAAAAGGCAGGCCTTGATATCCCTGATGGAATCCTGACGAGAGAAGAGCTTGTAAATGCGCTTGTTGCGCTGAAAAACAGATAGGCGGGAGAAAATATGTCAATAATTCTAGATCACATAAACTATTGCTACAGTGCCGACTCAGCCTACAAGGTGCAGGCACTTAAGGATGTAAGCCTTGAGATAAATGATGGAGAGTTTATCGGAATAATCGGTCACACCGGTTCGGGAAAATCCACACTTATCCAGCATATGAACGGCCTTTTGAAGGCGACAAGCGGTCATATATACTACAATGGACAGGATATATATGACGATGATTATGATTTAAGCAAGCTTCGCCACAAGGTTGGGATGGTGTTCCAGTATCCGGAGCATCAGCTTTTTGAGACAACCAACTTTGAGGATGTATGCTTTGGACCGAAAAATCAGGGGCTCGATAGGAAAACAGTGGAGCTTAGAGCCTATGAGGCACTGCAGAATGTACATTTTCCGGAGGATCTCTACTATCAGCCGCCTTTTGATTTGTCCGGAGGACAAAAAAGGCGTGTAGCCATAGCTGGAGTACTTGCAATGCACCCTGACGTACTCATACTCGATGAGCCGACAGCGGGACTGGATCCTGCGGGCAGAGATGAGATACTGGGACTGCTTTTACAGATGAAAAAGGATCTGGGTATCACAATCATACTCGTATCACACAGCATGGAGGATGTTGCGGAGTATGTGGACCGCATCATTGTTATGAATTCAGGAGAGGTGATGTTTGACGGAGTGCCGAAGGAGGTATTCTCACACTACAAGGAGCTTGAGGCAGTCGGACTTGCAGCACCGCAGGTCACATATCTGATGCATGATCTGGCAGGGAAGGGCATACCGGTTGATCTTTCGGCGACGACAGTTGCGGAGGCGAGGGATTCAATACTAAAAGCCTTTAAATAGCTCACCAATGCTGACATTTTGATACAAAACATGAGGAAGGAATACAAAAATGATTCGTGACATTACCATAGGCCAGTATTATCCGGCACAGTCGCCAATACATAAACTGGACCCAAGAGTAAAGCTTTTCGCAACACTTATATATATTATTGCGCTGTTTTCCTACAAGGGAATAGCCGGTGTGCTGTTTATAGTTGCCGCACTTGCAGCAGTTATAAAGATTTCGAAGGTGCCCTTTAAGTTCATGGTAAAGGGACTCAAATCCATTATAATACTACTCCTTTTTACAGCCTGCTTCAGCGTATTTTTCACACAGGGAGAGTACACAATCTGGGAGTACGGTATACTACACATTTCTGACACCGGACTGATAAATGCAGCAACCATGATGATACGACTTGTGCTTCTCATTATAGGAACCTCGCTTATGACACTCACCACAACACCAAACCAGCTCACGGACGGTCTTGAGAAATCACTGGGCTTTTTAAACAAAATACATGTTCCGGTGCATGCGATAGCCATGATGATGTCGATAGCGCTTCGTTTCATTCCAATCCTTATTGAGGAGACAGACAAAATAATGAAAGCACAGATGGCAAGAGGAGCTGATTTTGAGCATGGAAATATCATAAAAAGAGCAAAGAGCATGGTGCCTCTTTTAGTGCCGCTTTTCGTATCGGCATTCAGGCGTGCGGATGACCTCGCAATGGCCATGGAGGCAAGATGCTACAATGGTGGAGAGGGCAGGACAAAGATGAAGCCGCTCGTGTATGAAAAGGACGATAAAATAGCATATCTTTTCATATTTGCATTTTTAGCGGTTGTGATAGTGCTTAGAATCCTTTTGCCGGTGAATTTGGGAAATCTTATTTTCAGATAGTGAAAATGCTATTCTGGTACGGCAAAACAGGAGAGATATATGCGTGTAAAAATGATTGTAGCCTACGATGGCACAAATTACTGCGGCTGGCAGATACAGCCAAACGGCATCACAATTGAGCAGGTATTAAACGAGCACCTGAGCCGCCTGCTAAAGGAGGATATAAAGGTGACAGGAGCAAGCCGCACTGATGCGGGAGTGCACTCACTGGGAAATGTGTGTATGTTTGACACCAATACCCGCATGCCTGCGGAAAAGATATCGTATGCTCTGAACCAGAAGCTGCCGGAGGATATAGTGGTGGTCGATTCCTGCAAGGTGAGCGATGATTTTCATCCGCGCTTCTCAAAGAGCCGTAAAACCTATGAATACCGCATATTAAATGCAAGGTTCAGAAATCCGACACGCAGGCTTGACACATATTTCTATCATTATCCGCTTGACACAGAAAAGATGAGTGAGGCTGCAAAATATCTCATAGGAGAGCATGATTTTGCAAGCTTCTGCTCGGCAAACTCGCAGGCACAGACCACAGTCCGTACGATATATGACTGTACGGTATCAAAGACCGGTGACATCATCACAATACGTGTGACAGGAAACGGCTTTTTGTACAATATGGTGCGCATAATCGCAGGAACTCTTGTGAAGATAGGTGGAAGCGATATGCCGGCCGATGCGATGAAGGGCATAATAGCTGCAACAGACAGGGCAGCAGCAGGTCCCACAGCTCCGGCACATGGGCTTACAATGATAGGACTGGAGTACGAGTAACAGCTTTAGATTTTTAATATTGTATTAAGATTTTTGGAATATCCGTTTTTAGCTTCAATAATAGGTTATAATGTCGTTACGGTTAAGACATGGTACGGTAAAAAGAAGCTTGGAGATGAAGATGGTTATGAGATTTACAGAAGTTAAAGAGAAAATTATAAAAAACAAAGCCATAAACAGCACAGACAAAGTAAAAGGCAGACACCGTAGAGTGATCCGTATAGGAGCGTTTGCCCTGGTATTTGTTGTGCTGTTTTCGTTTGTCTCGACATTTTTTAAGATGACGGATGCTGTCAATATTGCGACTATAGAGGGCTTTTATAAGGAGCCGAAGGACTCAATTGATGTGATGATGATAGGAGCCAGCGAGGTATACGCTGATTACAGCGCAACAGAGGCCTGGAAGAATTATGGATACACCTCATACTCACTGGGGGTATCCGGAGCGCCCGGCAGCCTGTACAAATCAATGCTCAGGGAAGCTCTCACCAGACAGCATCCGAAGGTTGTGGTGTTTGAGGTGAATGGCTTTTTACAAAAAGACAGCTACTACGACAGGACGGTAAAGCTGCACAGCTGGATAGACAATATCCACAATGAGGAAAACAGGCTTGATACAATAAAAGAGATTGTGCCAAAGGATGAGCAGGACAACTTTAGAAACCCTTTAAAGCTATATCACAGCAATTGGAAGGATATTGACAAATGTGCACACACCTTTGCCACAAGAGTTGGAATGTATTTTGCAAAAACATCATGCATGAAGGGATTTTCATCTATTGCAAAATATTCCGATTGTCCATCAGGCAAGCAGAAAACTCTCTATTTTACCGACAAGAGCAGAATGTATATGACTGAGCTGCTTGAGTATTGTAAAGCGCAGGGCGTAAAAAAGGTGCTTTTTGCAAGGTTTCCTCATGAGAAGGAGGTAAAGAATCCGCAGGTGCTTTGCGACGTGAAGGAGCTTGTGGAGTCCTATGGCTATGATTTTGCAAGCTTTGAAGGTGATAAGGAATTTATCGGAATCAATGAGAGGGATGATTTCTACAATTCAGAGCATTTGAATATAAATGGAAGCCGCAAATTCACTGCATTTATGGGGAAGTATCTGTCAGATAATTACAGGCTTAATGCAGACCACTCACCGGAGCTTAAGAGTGCATGGGGTGAGTGCGCAAGGCGCGCTGACAAGGTGATAAGTGCCTGCGTAAAGGATACGGATCTGAGTCTGGGCAATCATTATTTTGAGATGTCCGTTTATCTGCCTTATAATTTTTCGTCAAATCTTGCGACAAATAAGGTAGCAGATACGAACAACGACGCAAAGCCTGTTAAGGAGTTAAATACCCCGGTTAAAAAATAGCATGATAGTGTATGGAATTTAAAATAAATACTGCCGGTCAATTAAAGTGTGACTGGCAGTATTACATTAGAAAATATATTTGGAGTAAATAAAATGGAACTCATTTCATTAAAATATGCGATATTTGTAATCGCATTGCTTGTATTATATTATTGCTTTCCGAAGAAATACCGCTGGTATGTGCTTCTGGCGGGAAGCATGGCATACTATGTGATTATATGTAAGTGGTATGTGCTTTTTATCATTTTTACAATATGCACCACCTATGGCTCAACAATATGGATTGACAAGTTGCTAAAGAAGCAGAATGCCATCGTAAAAAGCCACAAGGAGGACTGGGACAGGCAGACCAGAAAGGAATACAAGGAAAAGGGCAGAAAAAAGAGAGTGGCAGTAATGCTTTTTGCGCTGCTTTGCAATTTCGGCATTCTGGCATTCCTTAAATATATACCATATGCGGGGGAGCTTGGACTTTTGCTTCCACTTGGCATATCCTTCTACACCTTCCAATCCATGGGCTATGTGATGGATGTATACAGGGAAATTGTCGAGCCTGAAAAGAATTTCCTTAAGGTAGCGCTGTTTGTGTCATTTTTCCCACAGATCATACAGGGACCGATTGCGATATATGATAAGCTTGCGGGACAGCTTTACGAGGGACATTCCCTGAGACTTGAAAATCTGCAAAAGGGTGCGCTTCTGGTGCTATGGGGAGTCATGAAAAAGCTTGTGATAGCAGACCGCGCGGTAAATATCATCAATTTTGTAATGGATAAGCCGATGGATTTTTCGGGCACTTATGTATTTTTTGCGGCAGTAGTGTATGCGCTGCAGCTATATGCGGATTTCTCGGGAGGAATCGATATAGTGCGCGGTATTGCGGAGATGTTTGGCATAACGATGTCAACAAACTTCAACCATCCGTATTTTTCGCGCTCGCTCACTGAGTACTGGCACCGCTGGCATATGACTCTTGGAGACTGGTGCAGAAACTATATCTTCTACCCGCTTTCAATCTCAAAGCGCTTCCTGAATTTTGGTAAATGGCTAAAGCCGAGATTTGGTGCGCATATCAGTAAGGTGCTTCCGGGCTGCATCGCGAGTGTCATCACATTTATCGTCATCGGAGTATGGCACGGTGCCAATATGAAATACCTGTATTTCGGACTCTGGAACGGCATTGTAATCATGCTTGCAGAGCTTTTTGCTCCGGTAAACAAAAAGGTGGCAGGCGGCTTTTTTAAGCTGACCGGCCTAAGGGAAAAGGGAATATTTGCAACAATTGTATCAGTGTTTTGGACCTTTATGCTCATACTGGTAGGCTACTATTTTGACATAGCAGCAAATGCGTCGACTGCATTTCATATGCTTTTTAAATCAGTCACAGATTTCCATATCAGCGAGCTTGGAATAAACAACATCATTTTGAATCTCGGAGCATGCGGACTGGACGAGTACGATATACTTTTACTTATAATATGTACCCTGCTGTGGTTCTTTATCAGCTTCGTTGAGGAAAATAAAAAGCTCGACATGCGCGATTTCATACTTTCAAGAAAGCTGCCGCTTCGCTGGGCGATAATATATCTTGGCATCTTTATAGTAATAATATTCGGTTACTACGGACCGGGAGTGAATCCGGCTGATTTTGTATATATGCAGTTTTAAAATAAAAGTTTAAAGAAAAAGTATAAACATAAAGAAAAAACTTAAAGAAAAAGTTTCAAGAAATAGCTTAAAGAAAAAGCTTAAAGAAAAAGCCGAAAATAAGGGTGAAAAACACTTGACAACAGCCGGTTACGCAAGTATAATATCTAGGTCTGTAAAAGTAGATAAATGGAAGCCAAAGCCCCGGCAACCATTTAGTATAGATAATGATAGTCATCTGAGATGGAACAGAGGACTATAAGATGTCAAAAAGGAAGTGGCGTCCGGACATACGCGATTTCAAGAGGCATCGGCATTAAAAGTAATCGAATCATTTAAGGAGGAAAACCGATGAAAACATTTATGGCTAGTCCTGCTACAATCGACAGAAAATGGTACGTAGTAGACGCTGAAGGTAAGACATTAGGACGTTTAGCATCAGAAGTTGCTAAAGTATTAAGAGGAAAGAATAAAGCAATCTTTACACCACACATTGACACAGGTGATTATGTAATCGTTGTCAATGCTGACAAGGTTAAGGTTACTGGTAAGAAATTAGACCAGAAGATTTACTATCATCACTCAGATTATATCGGTGGTATGAAAGAGACAACATTAAGAGAGATGATGAACAAGCACCCAGAGCGCGTTATCGAGTACGCTGTAAAGGGAATGCTTCCAAAGGGACCTCTTGGACGTCAGATGTATACAAAGTTATTCGTATACGCTGGACCAGATCACAAACATGCAGCTCAGAAGCCTGAGACATTAGAGTTTTAATAGGAGGTAAAGTAAATTGGCTACTACAAAGTATTACGGAACAGGAAGAAGAAAATCATCTGTTGCTAGAGTATATTTAGTACCTGGAACAGGAAAGATTACAATCAATAAAAGAGATATCGATGAGTACCTTGGTCTTGAGACATTAAAGGTAGTTGTTCGCCAGCCATTAGTTGCAACTGAGACAGTTGACAAGTTCGATGTTTTAGTTAACGTTCGTGGTGGTGGATACACAGGACAGGCCGGAGCAATCCGTCACGGAATCGCTCGTGCACTCCTTCAGGTAGATTCAGAGTACAGACCAGTTCTTAAGGCTGCTGGATTCTTAACACGTGATCCACGTATGAAAGAGCGTAAGAAATACGGTCTCAAAGCAGCTCGTAGAGCACCACAGTTCTCAAAGAGATAATTACAAAGAATATCAAAAGAACATCAAAACCCTTGGAAATCCAGTATTTTCAAGGGTTTTCTTTATGTCTACGTTTTTATAAAAAGTCGTGAAAAGTGGTCGATTTTTTTCAGTAGCACACACGTAGCACACACGTAGCACACAAATTTGCTTGACAAATTTTGAAAATGCTGATATTATGCGTACAATCTAATAAAAGGCTTTCTTGTGGGGCAACTGTAGAGGATTTAGGGGCAATAATCCAATATAGTACAGGAAAACCAAAACTTAAAGCATATATACAGACAATATGTTATATTAAGTTTACGCAAAAATAAAAGAGGTATATTCTTTTTTGGAAACATACCTCTAATTAACTATACGGTTTTTATGTAACGGTTTATTATATGTGGTATACTATGCTTTGCTTTGCTGTTCATAGGCTTCTAGTGTCTTGTAGCATAATCTTCGTTGTCTAAGCGGTAAAAGGTCTATGAGGCTTTTACCATAATAGCGATTAAGAGAAACAACAGAATACATATAAAGGCAGTCTGCACCTATTCCGGCAGGCAGATAATAGGCGAGTTCGACTAAGTCTTTATGGTGCTTTTCTTCACTCCTGTTGAATATTTCATTATGTTTATCGGATTCACTCTTTATAGCCTGTTTTGTGCCGTTCATATAGCCATAATTGAAAATATCGGCTATTGTCTGCATTAATGCTTCATCGTTATCACTCTGTACGGCTGCCTTTATATTTTCGGCATACTCGCATAATTGTAAGCCCTGTAAATCAAATTTATCTGTTACAGGGTGCTTTGCTGTGTACTTATCCAGTGCCGTCTTAATTTCTGCTATGTTCATATTCTTAGTTGCTTTCATTGTTAAATCTCCTTTTACTTAATTCAAGGGATATGATATAATAAAATAATCCCTTATAATGTTTCGTCGTGGTTATGTTATTTTGGGTTGTGCTCTATGGTATTTATTATCATAGAGCATTTTTTGAATCAATCATACTGCATCACACTCCTTTCAAATTTTGTCGATTGCTTCAAGTAATGTTTCTATTTCAAAATGTGTATAAACTTGCTGTGTTACTCCTTGCCCTTTATGCCCTACAATGCGCTTTATTGTACGCTCATCGACATTTACAGCCGTTAAAAGTGAAACGCATGTATGCCGGCAGTCGTGCGGTCTATGCTTCATATTAAGCGGTAATAATAGTGGTTTCCAATAACTATCATAATAGTTACGGTATTCAAAGTGTTTACTGTCAGGTGTACTTAATAAGTATTCGCAATCATTCTTGTTATACCAATATTCAAAGAACGGCAAGACCTTTTTACTAATTGGTACTTTTCTAATACCGGCTTGTGTTTTGGATTCCGTTACATCAAACCAACGTTCTTTTAGATTTATATTTTCTTTCTTTAAATCCAATAGCTCCGATACTCTGACACCTGTATATATAAGCATTAGCATAACCGTGTAATATTCGTTAGCATCTTTACAAGTCCATAATTTAGCGATTTCAGAAGTACTAAACGGCTCGCGATTATATGCGTTAGGGTTCCCGGCTTTATTAATGTCGATATATTGCACTTTGTTGCGGTCGGCCGATATTATGTCATGTATTACAGCGTATTTGTATAACATGCCTACTAAAACCTTGTATTTTTTAAGCGTAGGTGTATTTTTTCCGGAATTATCGGCTATATATTGTAAATCATCTAATGTAATATCAACAAAACGTTTATTGACTAGCGGAGCGCATAGAAGAAATGCGGCCTTGTATCCTTTTATATTACTTTCTGATACAGTCGGGAAATGTTCGGCGCTCCAACGGTCATACACTTCTTGTAACGTGATTTTAGACGATTCTAAATCAAATGGTGATTTGTTATATTCTGCAAGTGCTTCAAGTGCCTTATTTTTAGTTTCATAATAGCCGATTGTTTTTCGTATCTGCTTTTTTCCGGTTTCTACATCAAGCAGCCAACGTTCTGTAACAATAGCCCTATATGGGCATCTGCGCTTGCCTGGTAACTTATAAACTGAACCGTAACCATTAGGTAACTTCATTAATTATCACTCCTTTTATTTTGTCATTTCATCTATATATTGTAATTTTTTTAGATATTCATCTTCTGTAATATTGTGAGGACTCCTAAATTCGCTCATGATTTTGCTTAAATCACTTGATGCCTGTACTTCTTCGCATTTATATGGCCAATAATTTCCGTTTTTTTCTCGTTCCTCAAGTCGTTTTAAAATTCTGTCCTCAAGTCGTTCTATTTCCCTTGGGGTATTAAGAGAACCGTTAGGGTTAAGTTGTGGTAATTCATCTGCTGCCAATATTTTTTTATGACTTGTAAAATACTTTTTACTATAATATGAACTAATTTCATCACATAATGTTTTGTCCTGATATAAAGCTTCCAATAAATTATGCATTTCAATAACCAATCGATTAGAAAAAATATCTATTAAATCACTTTCGTTAACTAGTCGTTCCAATTCTTTAAAACTTTCATCTTTCTGTGATAATGCAGTGTCAAGTTTTATATATGTCTTATTTTTAGAATGTGCGTAATATAACATTTCCTGTATTGATTTGATTAATTTTTCTTGAAAAAAACTAGTATTAAACATAGCGTCGATAATATGCTTTTCTTCTAATGATAATGATTGTATTCTTTTAATAGTGTCATAGTCTAATCCAAGTTCTAATGCTAAATTACTAACATTTCTTGAAAATTCATTTTGTTCCGTAAATAAATATTCTAGATCACAGCCGAAAAAATCACATATTTTAATTGCAGATTCAATAGTGGGGAAATTATTTCCTGCCAACCATTGCTTACATTTCTTTTCAATATCGACATTAGTTTTATCAAAAAAATCTTTATAGAAATCAGTATTTTTAGCATACTTTGATTTTATGAGATTTCTTAATTTTGTTTCAAAATTCATTTTATGTAATTCCATATTATTTCCTCATTGCATATCAAAGTTAGATAATATCACTTATTTCAAAGATAAAAAATACAAAACATGATAAATAAGAGGACTTTATCTAACTTTTATTTATTGTTATTATAATCCTACAACGAGCGTTCGTCAAGAAAATTATTATTATTACATTTAAAGAAAGTGAGTTTTAATATGAGCAATCTTGATATTAAAAAGTATGCAAAGGTAAAAAAAGTAAAATTATGGCAAGTATCAGAAAAGTTAGGATATGCGCACGATACAGCTTTTTCTAAAGCATTAAGACACGAGCTATCAGATGAAAAGAAAGCAGAAATTTACAAAATTATTGATGAGTTGGCAGAATAAAGGCGGTGCAATATGAATGATGAAACAATGGGCAATGTTCCTGTAAATGTGGCTGCAAAGGTTTTAAAAATGGATTCTCAAACAGTCAGATTGCTAATACAACAAAATCTTGTGCCGTGGGGAATCTGTTTTAAACGAAAAGGAAGCCACAAATTTACATATCTTATTTATGCAAAACAATTTGAAGAGTTGACAGGCTACAAGTACACCGGGGAAAGCGAGGATAAATAAAATGTTAACAAGAGTCAAATTAAAGCCGTTACGAAAAATATCGCAGTTAAAGAACCTAAGCGCGTTTGATTGTGTGGGTTGTGAACGCTCCGGGAGTTTGTTTACTTTAACATTTCAGATTATCGACAATGACGGAAACGAGCTATTACAAGATTTATCAATAGAATTTTCAAGGGGTAAAATGCCTAAATTGTATATATCCGATTTATACGAGTACGGAAATGGAGATAAACAATAATGAAAGATAAGCAGGAATTAAAAGACGAGCAAAAATTTTATCTTAAAACTTGTAAAGAGTATGAAGAGCAACGAGATGAACAAGACTGCAAAAGCCAAGAATGGCACACTTGCGACAGGTTAGCACAATTATGCAAAGAGCGCGCGGACGATATAGGGCATAAATTATATGAAATGGGGTGTACCGATTGACTGATAATGAAATATTTGAAAACAATTTAACGCACTTTCAAGTAGTCAAAAAATATCAAGATAGAGCGCAGTGCAAATGTCCTGCACATCAGGACAAACAAGCTTCATTGACCGTTACAAAAGGCCGTAAATGCACATTGTTATATTGTCATGCCGGTTGTCAGTTAGACGATATTTTAAATGCTGCAGGACTGGAAAAGAGAGATATTTTCTATGAATCAACGCAAAACACGGCTAATTGGCGAGCTTTCATCGAAAAGCGTGAGAATAACAGGATTGAAGCGGTTTATAATTACGTTTCCTGTAACGGTCAATATGCTTTTACAAAAGTAAGACTACAGGGAAAGCATATTATTTATGGCAGATTAGAAAATGAGAGGTTTACATATGGTTTATCTCGCAACAAACCGAGGAAAAGTTATCGGGCGGTATATGGCAATTTAAAAGACATAAAAAAGGCGATTGATGATAATAAGCCTATATTTATTGTCGAGGGCGAAAAAGATGCAAATACGCTGACTAAACACGGCTACACAAGTTTTACATATGGCGGTGTGAACGACTGGCAAAGCGATTTTGCAGAACTTGTAAATGGTGCAATGGTAATAATTCTCGCTGACAATGATAAACCAGGAATAGACATAGCAAATAGGATTTATGAAGATGTCGTGCCTGTTGCAAAGAGTGCAAAAATCATAGTACCAATGCCGGACATACCCAAGGCAGACATTACAGATTATTTTGAGAGCGGAAAAACGAACGCAGATTTTGAAAAATTAATTAATAATGCCGTTACAAGTAACCGTATAGAGGGCAAAAAAGCACCTAAAAAGACTCTTGAAAGCACATTGAAAGAAATACATGCCGAGAATTATGAAACATCAGATAAGGGCAATGCAAGGCTATTTGCGGACATATTCAAGGACAAACATCGGTATTGCTCTACACGTAAAGACTTTATGTTATTTGACGGTAAGCGTTGGATTGATGATTTAGAGGGCTTATCTGCAAGAAAATCTGCAAAGGAGCTTTCAGATGCACTTATTAGATATGCTGTAACAGTTGATACAGACGGAAAATATCTAAAAGCGGTTACACCATTATGTAATCTTAGAAACAGAAATAACATGTTGCAGGATTCAAGGGATTTATCATACTTCACGAATGAGCAATTAGATGTAAATGACTATATTTTAAACGTACAGAATGGCACACTTGATTTATCAGGCGATAAACCTATATTTATGGAACATAGCCCGGATATGCTATTATCAAAAATCTGTAATGTAAATTATGAACCAAGCGCAAAGTGCGAGGTATGGGAAAAATTTATAAACGAAATCATGCAGAATGATAAAAGCAAAATCGAGTATCTGCAGAAAATAGCCGGATTGTCATTGACTGGCAACACATCGGAAGAAACAGCTTTTATTTTATATGGAAGCACGACAAGAAACGGCAAATCCACTCTTTGCGAAACATTGATATATCTTTTAGGCGATTACGCTTTAACTATGAGACCGGAAACATTAGCAACTAAACAAAACACAGATTCAAGGCAAGCAAATGGAGATGTAGCCCGGCTTTGTGGTTGTCGCTTTGTAAACGCAAGTGAGCCACCAAAACGAATGTTATTTGATACAGCATTGTTAAAGTCACTGTTAGGTCGAGACTCAATTACTGCGCGTTTCCTGCATCAAAGAGAATTTGAGTTTATACCTAAATTCAAGCTAGTAATTAACACAAATTATTTACCTGTAATTACAGATGATACGATTTTTTCAAGCGGTCGTTTAAATGTGGTTTCTTTCGATAGACATTTTGAGCCACACGAACAGGACAAGCATCTAAAAGACAAGCTACGCAGAAAAGAGGAACTATCAGGAATTTTAAATTGGTGCTTAGAGGGATTAAGACTATATCGCAAAGACGGACTAAAAGCCCCGGAAGCTGTACAAAAAGCAACGAACGCGTACAGGGCGGATTCTGATAAAATCGGAAATTTTATTAATGAGTGCTTGAAAAAGACAGACACAAACAGCAAAGCAAAAGAAATTTACGATTGTTATGTTAAATGGTGCGCTGATAATGGCTATGGCATCGAAAACAAAGGCAATTTCTTTGCAGAGATGAAGAACAAAGGATTATTTGCGACAAGCGGAACCGTTACAGGAAAAACCGTAAAGAATGTGATTAAAGGTTATGTAATAGATACTGATTTTCAAACTGTAAATGATGATTCTGAAATACCTTTTTGTTAGTAAATGTGCAAAATATGCAATTTACATGTAAAAAACATATAGTAGAAAACATAGAAAATTTACATTAAAAATGCACATTTTGCACAAAACCCCTAAAATAAAGGCTTTTAGTTAATTATTAAATCTGAATTTAATACATAAAAATACATGTTTTTTTGTAACGGTATTTGAAAGCAGGTGAAACAATGGATTATTTCAAAATGTATAAAGACATATGGGAACTGCATAAAAAGTACATTGATAAAGTCGATTCAAGAGATGATGAGATATGGAAAAGCATTATAGTTGAAGCGGACGAGCTAACGAAAAAATATGATAACTGCAAGTTTATCAAAAATTTAGTCATGGCAGAGCTAGAAGAATTTGAGAGGTTGCATCATGAGCGGACAAAGTAAAGAATACAGAGAATACATGAAATCTGATTCATGGGAGCGCAAAAAACGCGAAAGATTAAAGATAGACGGTTATAAATGCACAGCCTGCGGATATTCTGCAAAACCTAATGTATTAATGGTACATCATTTAACATATGCAAGATTAGGTAATGAAGATGAATGGAAGGATTTAGTTACGCTATGCCCCATATGTCATAGAAAAATACATAATATGCTTAGGCGCAGGCAAGCACCGGAATAACCAAGCTCAACAAGTGTATACACATCATAAAAAGACACAAAATGTGCATGAAATATATAGAAAGTAGGTAAATAACATGGCAAGAGCGAATAATTTTCCACAAGCAGGGCTTGAAAAGATAGATCCTAAGACAGTACAAGCGATAACAATGTCATTAGTCGATTTGTATAACAAGGGCAAGCCAAAAACAGATAATGAAGTAAGGCAGAGAGTAAACGAATACTTTGAGTATTGCCAAGCTTCAAGCCTTAGACCTGGAGTAGAAACACTTAGAACGGCTTTACATGTGTCAAGGTCAACTTTATATGAATGGTCACAAGGCCGTAATTGCTCATCTGAAAGAGCAGAGATAATACAAGGCGCAAAATCTATTATAGATTCATTTTTAGAACAAGCAATGCTATCAGGCAAAGTAAACCCGGCTACAGGTATATTTTATTGTAAAAATTGGCTAGGCTATCATGATAGCATATCTCTTGAGGAGAGTCTACCAATGACAAGCACACGAGAAGCGTTAAGAGCGGAAGATTTGCCAAAATTAGGCGCAGAAGAATAACACACGGTTTTATTGTAACGGTAACTATTAAAATTTATATATAGCTCAAATGAGCGGAAAGTAGGTTAATTATGAAGTATCAGAATTATTTAAACAATGTATTAAAACTATTACAGGATTACAGAGATTCAGTTAATGGAGTAAAAGCAATTTACGACAGCGACAAGGCAAAGCATGACAGAGAGTTAAAGGATATGCAAGGCAAATATACAGATGAGTATATAAAGGAATATGACAGCAAATGGAGAGCTTCAAACAATTACAAAGACATGCTCGATAAGGAGAGAGCAAAGAAGCAGAAATTAGCGAATCACAATTTAGACATAATGAAAAATCAGATTGATAAATATTTTCAAGCTCCTGTAAGTGTAGATTTTGCAAACAAGATAATGGCTATTAAGTCAACCGGTATGCAGTTATCAAAAACAGAATACGAGCTTTTACAGAAGCAGGCCACAAGCTATATGGAGCGTAGATTATTAAATGAGTTAGTGGCAAGCAGTGCAGACGATGCGGACAAGCTCGATATGCAATTATCCGCAGAAGTGCCTAATATTGATAGCATATATGGAGCATATAACCATATGAGGGAAAATGTCGATAATGCTTTTAATTTTTATTGTGGGGATGATTTATCACTAAAAGAGTACATTAATTGTGATTGTAACGATTATATCAATACAAGCAATATAACACATGCAATAAAGTGCTTTGATATTGATAGAAACGATAGTTATAAAACGTTTATAAAGGCAATGAGTGGCGCAAATGACATATTAGATAAAGGCAACAGACCTAATGAGGAATTGTCAGACGATGAAAAATCTTTGATAAATGCTATTTTGCCGGATTATGATAAATACCCTATAGGCTCAAAGCGTCAAGCTGCAGAAATAGCAAAAACAAATGCAGAAATGGCAAGCTTGCTTTTACTCGATGAGCGTTACAGTGAAAGCGTGTCAAAAGCACTTGAAGAAAGCGTTTAAAAAGGTACACCTTTATAAACTACTTTAAAGCATAGAAAAACTAGCATATTTATAGTTTGTAAAACCCTATATGATTATTTACAAACGTTTATAAAATACATTGACATTTATAAACACTTTGATATAATAGACATATACCACGACAAAACAATATTTGAAAGTGAGGGATTATTATGATTTATGGATATGCTAGGGTTTCAAGCAAAGAGCAGAATTTAGAGAGACAGATTAAGGAGCTAAAAGGCGCAGGAGTAGAAGAAAGAAATATACTCATGGATAAGCAGAGTGGAAAAGACTTTAACAGAAAGTCATATAATCTATTAGTTGGTACAGATACCACAGCCCCACTATTACGTGAGGGCGATGTATTAACAGTATATAGCATTGATAGATTAGGTAGAAATTACACTGAAATAATGAAGCAATGGCAATATATAACACAAGAGATTAAAGCTGATATTAGAGTGTTAGACATGCCGTTACTTGATACACGCAATAATGGCGATAGTTTAGATAGTCGTTTTGTTGCAGACCTTGTATTACAGATATTATCATATGTGGCGCAGAAAGAACGCGAAAACATAAAGGTTAGGCAGTCCCAAGGAATTGCAGTCGCAAAGGAGCAGGGAAAGCATTTAGGCAGACCTGCAGCAGAGTTTCCGGATAATTGGGAAGCTGTATATAATGAGTGGAAATCGCACAATATAACAGCAGTTCAGGCAATGAAGCAAACTAATCTAAAAAAGAATACGTTTTATAATCTTGTAAAGAGGTATGAGAACAAATAACAAAGAGGAACAGAGCTATTATAAAAAGCCCTGTTCTTTTCTTTTATGGGGTGCCCTAGGGGTGTATATGAAAAGTGAAAAAATGCCCCACTTAGCCCCCAAAATATCGACAAAAATAAAAAAGGCGGTATGCATAATATGACAAATGAAGATATAGTTAAAGCAATACAAAACGGTTTTGATGTAACGGAAAATATGCAGTGGTTATATCAAAAGAATTTACCTTTGATAAAAATAATGATTAGACCGTTTACATTATACGAAAATGAAGAGGATTTATTACAAGAAGCATATTTCGGATTATGGGAAGCAGTACAAAGATATGAAACATCGGAAAATGTGTTATTTATGACATATGCCGGTTACTGGATAAGGCAGGCAGTAAGACGATATATAGAAAACTGCGGTTCTGTAATTAGAATACCCGGTGTTAAGCAACAAAAGATAATTCGTTACAATAAAGCGATTCAGGAGCTGTCGCAGAAATTGGGGCGAGCTCCTGCAAATAATGAAATTGCTGATTATATGAAAATCAATGAAAAAGAGCTTGAAGAGCTTGAATATTATTCGCAAAGCATAGCAAGCCTAGATGTTCCGATAAATGAAGATTCAGAATCAACGTTATCAGATAGTGTTAAAAGTGATTTTGAACTAGAAAACAGTGTTATTGATAAAATGTATGACGATTACACAAAAAGAGAATTATGGCGCATTGTAGAGCGTTACACAGGGCAATTAGAAAAACGTGTAATAAGGGAATATTATTTACATAACAAGTCACTAGCAATGATTGCAAATAAAGAGAATTTATCTATTTCACGTATTAAACAAGTAAAAGCGCGCGGTTTCCGTAGATTGAGAACAGGGCAAGCGAAAGAGGAATTATTACATAATTTTGAAGATGCAGAAAGCGGATTATATAGAAACGGAATGCAAAAATATAGTAATAATAATTTTACGTCTACTGTTGAAAAAATCGCATTATCTAAATATGAATTAAAAGAAGAATATGAGAAGAGGTTAGCGGAAATAATACATTGTGAATCATAAAGCGCAAGTGTTTATAAGTGTTAAAACATGGTGATAAATGTTTTTTCGTAGCACTCTTATAGCACACAAAATGGCTAGAAAGCCTTATTTTATAGGGTTTGTAGTTCTCAAAGAGATAATCTTTCGGAAAAGAGAATATCAAGAGTATATTACACCTCAGAACTTCGGTTCTGGGGTGTTTTTTTATTTGAATTGTGGTATTATTATAAAATAATGATAAGAAAAATTATTTGAAGGGAGTGAATTAAATAAAAGATGTTGCAGAGATAATGCTAATATGATTATCATCTGAATGAAGATAAAACCGAATGAAATGTATAAACATGTGACAACTGTAAGTAGTATAAAATTATTAGCGAAACAGTTTAATGAATGGTATATAAAGAAAAATGAGAAGAAGAATATATGAGATTATTGAAGTAAGTGAAGACGGTGATTCGTTAAGTAAAGCATATGATATTTTTATGATGATGTGTATCATTGCTAGTCTGGTACCATTAGCATTCAAGGAGCAGAATGGTGTTTTTAATGTTATGGATTGGATTACAACAATAATATTTGTTGGTGATTATATGTTAAGACTGTTTACAGCAGATTATAAACTTGGTAAAGGAAAAGTTTCTTATATTGAATATCCATTTACAGCTATGGCTATAATTGATTTGCTATCCGTATTACCTTCTTTTATGATAATTAATAGTGGAATTAAACTTTTAAGAGTAACAAGACTTATTAAAACATTTAGGGTGTTTAGAGTATTTAAGAGTTTTAGATATTCAAAAAATATTGATATACTTGTCAGGGTATTTAAAAGGCAAAAGGATAGTCTTACAATAGTTGCTTTTCTAGCTATGGGATACATATTTGTGACGGCACTTGTAATGTTTAATATCGAACCTGATACTTTTAATAGTTTTTTTGATGCGATTTATTGGGCAACCGTGTCATTGACAACAGTTGGTTATGGGGATATTTATGCTACGTCAGGTATAGGAAAAATTCTTACAATGATTAGTTCATTGTTTGGAATTGCAATCGTTGCGTTGCCGGCAGGCATTATAACTGCTGGGTATATGTCAGAAATTAATGCAGATGATAAATATAACTAGATTAATACGAATATAAAAGTGAATGGCATTGATGAAAAACTGAAGTTGAAATGTTCACTTTTTAAAAAATATATGAAATAAGAGGCAGCAAAATGGATTTTGAAAGCAGAAGACAAAGAATTTTAGACAAGATGGAGGACAATTCTATAGCAATATTGTACTCAGGCATCGAGCACCATGTGAGTGCAGATGAGTATGATTTATTTACAGCACAGGCTAACCGCAATTTCTTCTATCTGACCGGACTTAGACGTGACAACATGGTCCTTGTCCTGGATAAATGTGTAGAGCCTGCTAAGACAATGCTCTTCATAGAGGAGGCAGACCCTACGATGGAGCGCTGGTACGGCAGGAAGGTGACTATGGAGGAAGCCGAGGAAATATCAGGAATTGACGAAGTAGAATATATTTATGAGCTTGAGAGCACGCTGGACAGGATAATGACGCGTGAGGATGTATACACAGCATATTTTGACACGTATCGTCATCAGAAAGTGGATTTGCCGGATTACAATGTGGTAAAAGCCAATGAATTTAAGACAGATTATCCGGGAGTTGCTGTGAAGAATCTTTTCCCGCTTGTGGCAGAGGAGCGTATGCAGAAGGATGAGGATGAGATTGAGCTGACCAAAAAGGCAATCGCTATCACTAAGGACGGACTCTGCAATGTGATGGCTAATTTAAAGCCTGGCATGAAGGAATATCAGACACAGGCTGACTTTGAATATATCATAAGACGTGGCGGTGCAGAGTGGACAGCATTCCCTACAATAGCCGGAAGCGGAATGAATGGAACAATGCTTCACTATGACACAAATCGTGAGACGATGGAGGATGGAACACTGGTGCTTCTTGACCTTGGAGCCAGAATAGATGGCTACAATTCGGATATTACGAGAACATATCCGGTAAATGGCAGGTTTACCGAGCGCCAGAAACAGGTATATGATATCGTGCTTGCCGCAAACCGAAAGATTGTCGAGGTTGCAAAGCCGGGAATGACTACAAAGGAATTAAATGAAGTATGTAAGGATGTGCTTGCAGACGGGCTTATGAAGCTTGGACTGATAAAGAATTCTGTAGAGATTTCGAAGTATTACATGCATGGCGTGTCACACCATCTGGGAATTGATGTGCATGACGTGACAGTTGACTCAAATAGCAGGCTTCGTCCGGGGGCAATCATCAGTGACGAGCCGGGACTGTATATAGATGAATGGGAAATCGGTATCAGGATTGAGGATGATGTGCTTATCACCGAGGACGGTGCAGTGTGTCTGTCGGAGGATATCATCAGAACCACAGAGGATATAGAGGCCTACATGGCAGAGCACAAAAAGAATTAATTGTGGTAAATGATAAATTTTACGGTTTATAATATTTTTATGTGACATAATCTGATTTATGTATTATAGTAGTGCTAGTACATCGAATAATAAGTTTCTGATGCATTGTTATTTCTTATTCGGTGTACTAGTACAGCAGTTATTTTTTATTGCTGTATAGGTGCAACGAAAATAATTCGTTCGACAGATGAAAGGAGAACAACTATGGTAAAGAAGATTAATAGCAGTGAATTTGAACAGGTTAAAAATAATAAGGCTATCATTGTTGATTTTTCGGCAGAGTGGTGCGGTCCATGCAAGATGCTTGCACCGGTAATGGAGCAGCTTTCTGATGAAATCACAGATGTGGAGTTTTACAATATTGATGTGGACGAGAATCCTGATCTGGCAAGAGAGTATCGTATAATGAATATTCCGGCAGTTATTGCAATCAAGGGCGGTCAGGTTGCCGGTCAGCAGATTGGTCTTGTGTCTAAGGACGATATGAAGGGCTTTATAGAGGGAGTATTCTAAGAAGTAGTATTCAAAGAAGGAACTTCTTAAGAAGCGGGAATACACCTGCAGTGAGCTTTTTTTAAATATGCATGGTGTGATTCTTAACAGTTACGATGAATAGTGTAAACCGGGCAGGCTATTATGCCCGGTTTTACATTTTTACATTTAAATTAGTTCTCTCGGAAAATTTTTCCAAAGATGAATCTAACAAGTGGTCCGGCAACAAAGAGCTGCCAGAAGAAAGCCATTGGAAAGTTTCTTACTACGAGCTCACAGAATGTAGCAAATATCTGTGAATTAAAACCACCATTGAAAAGGATGGTAGCGATAAAGCTCATCATAGGACACATAAACCAGATTGAGAAGACAGAAATTGCAAGGATTATAGCAATAGGTCTGTCCTTTCCCGGTGTGACGATTTTGAAAGCACATTTTTTGGCAAGTGGTCCGGCAATGAATGTATCAAGGATAAAACCGGCAACAATCATGATAGGAAATTCGCCTAATGCGGCCTTAAAAACAAAGTTCTTCATACCGCCTGTTTCAAGGGCAATATTGTAGCATATCATGGCATAAACCATGACAAGCACCATCATGATGGTAAAAACGGTTTCCTGTAATCTGTTTTTTGGCATTTTTCTTAAATCCTCCTGTTATGTAAAATAAATATAGCCGTAACGAGTAGTTACAATAGGCTCTTGATAGCTGCGATAATTGAAAAAGGCTTGAAGTGTATACAAGGCTTCATGCACGTAAAAGCGCAAAAAAATAGACAGAGGGAAACTTTCGTCTCGCTCTGTCTAAGCTGCAACTACCATTAATTGTCAATAGCTTATCACAGATAGAATATAAAAATCAATAGGAAGTTGGTACTATAGAAAATATGATAATAAAAGATATCGAATTTAAATTAAAAGACGGCAGAACTGCTATTTTGCGAAGTGCAAATGAAAAGGATGCCAAAGCTCTTATAGAGTACATGAAAAAGTCAACCGGTGAAACGGATTTCTTACTGAGGACACCGGAAGAATGTGAGACACAGACCATCGAGCAGGAGATTGATTTCATAAATAGCTGCAATTTGTCGGATACACATACGCTGCTGGTATGTGAAGCAGGTGGAAAAATTGCAGGAAATTGCATGGTCTGGTGGAATAAACGCGCGAAAACCGGACACAGGGCAAATGTGGCAATCGGTTTGCTGAGCGAATTCTGGAATCAGGGGATCGGAACGAGAATGTTCCGGGAAATGATAAAAATAGCAGAAAGCAATCCGAATATATTGCAGATGGAATTGGATTTTATTGAGGGCAATAGCAGGGCGAGAGCACTTTATGAGAAGATGGGCTTCAGGATAACTGGCATCAAATTTAATTCTATCAGACAAAATGACGGAACCTTGTGCAATGAGTATTCAATGATAAGGAAAATTAGTAGATAAGCAAACTTTTTATAAAAAGCCACAATATGTATTTTAGCGAGTACCAGAGAGTTTATACCTTGTAAACGTTTACTATTATGTTATACTGTAATCATTGCCGGGCATACTAATGTGTGAATGTGAACGGTAAACGGAAAAAGTAATAAGAACAGCAGGAGAATGATTTTATGCTGTATCATAAATAAAAATGAGGTGAAAATCGTGCTTAAAGCAGAAAATTTAACTTTAAACGTAGATGATGAGGGCGGAAAGAAATGCCTTCTGAACAATATATCATTTCAGGTAGAGGACGGAGAAATGCTTGTCATCACCGGACCAAACGGAGGTGGAAAATCCACTCTGGCAAAGACCTTGATAGGTATTCAGACACCGGACAGCGGAAAGATTATACTTGACGGACAGGATATCACAGAGCTTGACATCAATCACAGGGCAAATGCGGGAATAGGCTTTGCATTCCAGCAGCCACCGAGATTTAAGGGAATGACCGTCATGAAGCTGCTCAAGCTTGCCGCAAAGGATGAGCTTTCAGACAAGGAGTGCTGCGACCTTCTCACCGCGGTAGGACTCTGTGCAAAGGATTACATTTACCGCCAGATTGACGGCACACTCTCAGGTGGAGAGATGAAGAGAATTGAGATTGCATCAGTGCTTGCCAAGGAGCATTCGCTTTGCATATTTGATGAGCCGGAGGCTGGAATCGATCTGTGGAGCTTTTCAATGCTCATACAGAAATTCGAGGAAATCCATACTGAGAAAAAGCAGAGCCTCATAGTGATTTCACATCAGGAGAAAATCATAAATATGGCAGACCGCATCATGATAATTGATGGCGGAGAAATCAAGAAAATCGGCACAAAGGACGAGGTGCTGCCTTATCTCAATGGTGTACAGAAATGTCACAAATGTGCAGAGAGACTGGAGGGAAGAGCATAATATGGTAAAGCTTGACAACGTAACAGAGGGCGTATTGGACGTCATAAATGATAATAAATTCAGTCAGACCGGTGCCTTTAATCTGCGTGAAAACGGCACATCAATCTGCCACGGAGACAGCGAGCACATCAAGATAAAGAAAAAGACGGACAAGCCCGGCATTGATATTTATATTGATGGAAAGACGGACGGAGAGGCTGTCTATATCCCTGTAGTGCTCAGCAAATCAGGCATGACAGACCTTGTATACAACGACTTCTATGTGGAGGATGGTGCAGATGTAAGGATTGTGGCAGGCTGCGGAATCCACAACAGTGGCTGCAACGAGAGCAGACACGACGGCATCCACACCTTCCATGTAGGCAAAAATGCGAATGTCCGATATGAGGAAAAGCACTACGGCGAGGGAAACGGAACAGGTGCGAGAGTGCTCAACCCTGTAACAAATATATTTGTGGGTGAGAATTCTGTTTTCACTCTCGATACAGCACAGATCAAGGGTGTTGATTCTACAGTACGTGAGACCAATGTGGAGCTTGGAAAGGACGCAAAGCTCTATGTCACAGAGCGTCTCATGACAGATGGAGAGCAGAAGGCGGAGTCGAACATCGAGGTACAGTTAAATGGAGAGGACAGCTCTGCGCAGATTGTTTCCAGATCCGTAGGAAAAGGAAACTCTGTCCAGACCTTCCATCCGAATGCTATCGGCAACAGCAAATGCCAGGCTCATATCCAGTGTGATTCTATCATCATGGATCATGCAGAGGTCGGTTCAATTCCTGAAATCAGGGCAAAAAATATCGATGCGGCTATCATACATGAGGCAGCAATCGGCAGGATAAACGACGAGCAGCTTCTCAAGCTCCGTACACTCGGACTTACAGAGGAAGAGGCAGAGGAAGTTATCATACAGAATTTCTTAAACTAAATCAGGCGTAAATAGAAACCCCGGAGCATGATATTGATATGCTATCAAAGCATACAATACGCTCCGGGGTTTATATTATGCGAATTATCATTAACTTGCAATCTTGACATAAACAGTAAACAACAGTAAAATAAAATCAAAACAGTAAACAACAGTAAAAGACAGTAAAACAAATTCAAAACAGTAAACAACAGTAAAAATTGGAGGCTGATATGCAAAATCCATTCACGCTTACATTTGGAAGAAGTCCACTGGAGTCGGTAGACCGTCCGGTACAGATTAATGAGATAATTGAGAATTTTACAGCGGATACAATAAATCAGCAGATGTTTATAATTACCGGTGTGCGAGGTTCAGGAAAAACAGTAATGATGACAGAAATTTCGCATAGGCTAAGAGAAAATGATGACTGGGTGGTTATAGAACTCAATCCGGCAACAGAGCTGCTGCCTGCAATGCTTTCAAAATTGAATAGTGATAATATATGTGCGGGACTTATAAAATCGGCAAAGCTCGATCTATCATTTTTCGGTTTTGGAGTATCTATAGAGGGAACACAGCCGATTACAGATGCAGAGACAGCTATTATAAAGATTTTGGAAAGGCTTAAAAAGAGTGGTAAGAGACTGCTTATTACGATAGATGAGATGACAAATAGTGAGTACATGAAGGTTTTTGCCGGAGCCTTTCAGATATTTGTAAGACAGGAGCTGCCTGTATTTCTATTAGGAACAGGATTGTATGAAAATATTGAGGAGCTTCAGAATGAGAAGAGCCTTACATTTTTGTACAGAGCACCTAAAATCCAGCTTAAACCATTAAATAATGCGGCAATAATCAATAAGTATAAGACTATTTTTAACATATCACCGGAGAAAGCAGCACAGATGGCGGGTCTGACCAAAGGATATCCTTTTGCATTTCAGGTTTTAGGATATCTGACGTGGAACAATGGTGGCGACTACAATGGCATTTTGGGCGAGTATGAACAGTATCTGAGCGAATTTGTATATGACAAAATCTGGTCGGAGCTTTCTCAGAAGGATCGCATGGTTGCAAAGGGGATTGCAGATGTACAAAGCGGAAAAATAAAAGAAATCAGGGATGCAATTGGGATGGAGACAAACGAATTCAATCCGTATCGTAAGCGCCTTATAAAAAAGGGAATTGTATCGGGAGAGATACGGGGATATGTGTATTTTACGCTGCCGCTTTTTGAGGAATATGTGATTGAAAATTATTAAAATGAGCACAGGTTCAGCAGATTATAATAAGGAGTCAAAATGAAAGCGTATTATCATCTACCGGGATTATTTGAATTTTATGAATTATACAAAGAATTTCTCCCACTGTACCGCAAGCACAGGGAATATTTCTATGACTGGTGCGACATAGGCTCAATATACGGAGCACCGGCAGACTGCATATGGGGCGGAGGCCGCGTCGGTTTTGGTGAGCACGATCCGAAGGAAGTGCTTAAGCTGATGCAGGAATATGGGATATCCGCGAGACTTACCTTTAGCAATTCATTGATTACTAAGGAGCATCTTCCTGAAAAAAAATGTAACGAACTGTGCAGGATATTTGATATAAGCAGAGATAATGAGCGAAGCAGGGGCTTTGGAAACGGCATAATCATCTACTCAGATATTCTGCTTGATTACATAAAAGAAAACTACCCTGACTTTTATTTTGTATCCTCAACCACAAAGGTTCTGACGGATTTTTGTGAATTTGAAAATGAGCTAAACAGAGAGGTTTTCCGCTATGTGGTACCGGATTTCAGGCTGAACAAATCATTTGACAATCTGAAAGCATTATCACACCATCAAAAGGAAAAAGTAGAATTTTTATGCAATGAGTGCTGCTGGTTTGGCTGCACGGACAGGAAGAAATGCTACGAGACGGTTAGCCGCAAAAATCTGGGCGAGGATTGCCCGGAGCATTATTGCACTGCACCTGATGCAGGGCAGGGATATCTCTTTTCGAAAGCGATGGAAAATCCGGGATTTATAGGAGTAGACGATATAAAGAACACTTATCTGCCGATGGGCTTTAGCAATTTTAAAATAGAGGGCAGAGGGCTTGGAAGTGCTATGATACTTGAATTTCTGCTCTACTATATGACGAAACCACAGTATCAGATACATGTCAGAGAGCACATTTATCTCGATAATATGCTGGATTTATTTTGAAATATAAAAACTATACATTAACCACAATAGAAAGCGTGATTTTCAAAAATGAATATTAGAAGAGCACAGGAAAAAGACATACCAAGACTTATTGAATTATTAGAGCAGGTGCTTCAGATCCATGCCGATATCAGACCGGATATTTTTATTCCGGGAACGACAAAATATACAAATGAAGAGCTTGCAGAAATGATAAAGGACGATACAAAGCCGATATATGTTGCGGCAGGTGATGACGATGTATGCATGGGATATGCATTCTGTCAGATAAGACAGCAGCCGTTTTCCAACAATATGGTGCCGTTTACATCACTTTTCATAGATGATCTGTGTGTAGATGCAAAGACCAGAGGAGCGCATATCGGAGAGCAGCTTTTTGAATATGTCAAGAATGAGGCAAAGCATCTCGGCTGCTACGAGGTCACGCTCAATGTATGGAGCGGTAACACATCTGCTGAGAAATTTTATGAGAAGATGGGGCTTAAGACAAAGGAACGCCAGATGGAGTATATTTTAATGTAAAATGTATGTTGACAAACACAAAAAGGAGTGATAAACTCTAAACAAATTTAGCGGGATAAAGTATTAAATCGTTAAAGAAGTGAAAACAGTTTAAACTGTTTCGACAATTAAATAAATTGTAAACCGTTGAAGCGGAGATAACGGCAATGATGCCCTTACAGAGAGCCTGTGGTGCTGAGAATCAGGTGTGAAACAAGTTGTCAAATGGACCGCTGAGGGCGCAGTCAAATGGATTTATCATTCATCCAGAGTATTCTGCGACGTGTGGGCATACGTCATTTGCCCGGGATATGTTGGTATCCTGCCAAGCGCACGAGCTTTATCGTGAATTCAAGGTGGCACCGCGGATAGTTAAGATTATTCGTCCTTGACAGAAGTAATATTCTGTCAAGGACTTTTTTAGTGAACATTGGACTGCACAACATAAAGCGAGAATTGTAGCAGCGCAAGCTGCACAGAAGCCTCGAAAAGGCGAATTCGAGCTGTATGTTGGGCATTTGTTCACACAAACACAAAATTTGGAGGCAAGCATATGAAAATTTCACCTACACTGACCGAAGTTAAAGAAATAGCAAAAACCGGGAAGTATGACATTCTGCCTGTAAGCTGTGAAATATTATCAGATTTTATCACACCTATAGAGGCTATGAGGATTCTGCAGAATGTTTCAACACATTGTTACCTGCTTGAATCAGCACAGGCAAATGAGGCATGGGGAAGATATACATTTTTAGGATATGACCCAAAGCTTGAAATTAACTGCATAGATGGTCATATGAAGATTGGAAAGCTTTCGGTGGAGACTGACAATCCTTCAGAGTACATCAGACAGATTCTTTCAGAGTACAAGAGTCCGAAATTTGATTATCTGCCTTCGTTTACTGGTGGCCTGGTAGGTTATTTTTCGTATGATTATCTGGGATACAAGGAGAAAAGCATTAGAGGAAAAGCAAGAGACACAGAGGCTTTTAAGGATGTTGATCTGATGCTTTTTGATAAGGTAATAGCATTTGACAATCTGTGCCAGAAGATAATACTAATCGCAAATATGTCACTTGATGCTCCGGAAACAGGCTACAACAAAGCGATTGTTGAGCTAAAGCAGCTTAGGGAGCTTCTGATGCACGGAGAGAAAAAACAGAATATGGGTGGAAAGCTGCTGGGCGAGGTCACACCGCTTTTTGACAAGGAGCAGTATTGTGAGATGGTCGAGAAAGCAAAGCATCATATCAAGGAGGGAGATATTTTCCAGATAGTCTTATCAAACAGATTGAGTGCACCGTTTGAGGGAAGTCTTTTTGATACCTACCGTGTGCTTCGTACGATAAATCCTTCACCGTACATGTTTTATTTTTCGGGAACCGATGTGGAGGTCGCGGGAGCATCTCCGGAGACTCTTGTGAAGCTTGAAAATGGAGTGCTTCATACATTCCCGCTGGCAGGCACGAGGCCGAGAGGTGCCACAGCAGAGGAGGACAAAAAGCTTGAGGAAGGGCTGCTTAAGGACGAAAAAGAGCTCGCAGAGCACAATATGCTGGTGGACCTTGGAAGAAATGACCTCGGAAAGGTAAGTAAATTCGGAAGTGTACAGGTAGAAAAGCTTCATTCCATAGAGAGATATTCACATGTGATGCATATAGGCTCGACAGTGCGTGGAGAGATAAGGCAAGAGTACGACGCACTCGATGCAATTGAGGCCGTGCTTCCGGCAGGAACACTTTCAGGAGCGCCAAAAATCAGAGCGTGCCAGCTCATCGGAGAGCTTGAGGACAACAAGCGAGGCATTTACGGAGGCGCGATTGGATATATAGATTTTACCGGAAACATGGACACATGTATTGCAATCCGTATTGCTTACAAGAAAAACGGCAAGGTTTTCGTGAGAAGCGGAGCGGGAATAGTTGCGGATTCAGATCCTGAGAAGGAATTTCAGGAGTGCATAAACAAGGCAAAGGCGTCTCTTAAGGCACTGGAAGTCTCACAGGAGGTGGAAGAATGATTTTACTGATTGATAACTACGACAGCTTTTCTTACAATCTGTATCAGCTAATCGGCGAGATAGAGCCTGATATCAGAGTAATCAGAAATGATGAGATGACAGTTGAAGAGATTAGGGCTTTAAAGCCTGACCGCATCATATTATCACCGGGACCGGGAAGGCCTGAGGATGCGGGAGTGATAATAGCTGTGGCAAAGGAGCTTGGAAGGGAAATCCCAATCCTTGGCGTGTGCCTCGGCCATCAGGCGATATGCGCAGCATACGGTGCGACAGTTACATATGCAAAGGAGCTCATGCACGGAAAGCAATCGGATGTATCGTTTGACACAGAAAGTCTTTTATTTAAGGGTTGCCCGAAAAAAGCAAAGGTAGCACGTTACCATTCACTTGCTGCAGATGCGGACACGATGCCTGATTGCCTAAAGATTACAGCCACTACAGATGATGGTGAGATCATGGCTGTTGAGCACAAGGAATACCCGATATACGGTGTGCAGTTTCACCCGGAGTCAATCATGACACCGGACGGAAAGCAGATGCTTAGTAATTTTATCAAAGCTTAATTGAAAATTGCAGCGTTTAATGAATTTATATATTAGTTGTTGAATTGAAAACAAATAGCAGAACAAAATCATAAACAAAATTATAAACGAAATATCATCGGAATACAGGAGGACATAATCATGATCAAAGAAGCCATAGTAAAAATCGTAAACAAAGAAGACCTCACATATGACGAGGCATATGCAGTGATGAATGAGATCATGGGCGGTGAGACAACACCAACCCAGAATGCAGCTTTTCTTGCAGCTCTTTCCACAAAGAGCGCAAAGGCTGAGACAACAGACGAAATCGCAGGCTGTGCAGCAGCCATGAGAGAGCATGCCATACAGGTGAAAACAGGTATGGATGTGTTCGAAATCGTAGGAACAGGCGGAGACAATGCACAAAGCTTCAACATTTCAACAACCTCTGCACTTGTTGTGGCAGCAGGAGGCATGAAGGTGGCAAAGCACGGAAACAGGGCAGCCTCTTCATTATGCGGTACAGCAGACTGTCTTGAGGCGCTCGGTGTCAACATAGACCAGAGCCCTGAGAAATGTGTAGAGCTTTTAAATAAAGTCGGCATGTGCTTCTTCTTTGCACAGAAATATCACACATCAATGAAATATGTCGGACCTATCAGAAAAGAGCTTGGTTTTAGAACCGTATTCAATATTTTAGGACCGCTCACAAATCCGGGTTCACCGGCCATGCAGCTTCTGGGAGTGTATGATGAGTATCTTGTAGAGCCGCTTGCACAGGTGCTTGTAAGCCTCGGAGTAAAGCGTGGAATGGTAGTATATGGCATGGATAAGCTCGATGAGATTTCCATGAGCGCACCGACCAGGGTATGCGAGATAAAGGACGGATGGTTCAGAACCACAGTAATCTCACCGGAGGATTTCGGCTTTGAGCGCTGTACAAAGGAGGATTTAAAAGGCGGTACACCTGAGGAAAATGCAAAAATCGTACGTGATATCTTAGGCGGACAGAAGGGCCATAAGAGAAATGCAGTACTCATGAACGCAGGCGCATCACTTTATATAGGAGGAAAGGCCGACAGCATGAAAGAGGGTATCGAGCTAGCAGCAGAAATCATTGATTCAGGAAAAGCGCTTGAAACACTGGATAAGCTCATTGAGGTAAGCAACAGCTAGGCACATAAAACAGGAAAGGAAAAGCGATGAATATTTTAGACCAGCTTGCAGAATATTCAAGGCTTCGCGTGGCAGAGGACAAGAAAAAAATAAGCCTTGAGGAAATGAAAAATATCGCGATTCAGACGAAAAACGAAAAGCTTTGTGATTTTGCATTTGAAAAAGTACTCAAAAAGGATGGCTTGAGCTTCATATGCGAGTGCAAGAAGGCTTCGCCGTCAAAGGGGCTTATAGAGCCGGATTTCAGATATCTTGAAATTGCAAGGGAATACGAGGCGGCAGGTGCGGATTGCATCTCGGTACTGACAGAGCCAAAGTGGTTTTTAGGCTCGGATGAGTATCTTAAGGAGATTGCGAAAATGGTTTCGATTCCGTGCATCCGAAAAGATTTTACGGTCGATGAATATCAGATATATCAGGCAAAGACACTCGGTGCCGCTGCGGTGCTTTTAATCTGCTCCATACTGTCAGAGGTGCAGCTTGGTGAATACATAAAAATCTGCGACAGCCTTGGCATAAGCGCCATTGTGGAGATACACGATGAAAAAGAGGCAGAGATGGCGGTAAGAGCCGGTGCCAGAACAATAGGTGTAAACAACCGCAATCTGAAGGATTTTACAGTTGATACAGCTAACAGCAAAAAGCTGCGTGACCTGATTCCCGATGACATCATATTTGTATCGGAAAGCGGTGTAAAGAGCACAGATGATATCAGGGCAATACGTGAAATCGGAGCTGACGCAGTGCTTATCGGAGAGACGCTGATGAGAGCGGACGACAAAAAAGCTAAGCTTGATGAATTGCGATTAAGCTAATAGAGATATATAAGTATCTTCATGGTTTTAAGAATATCTGTAACTATTCAGTACAGAAAACAAAATATTTACAAATATACAATTAGAAGGGAAAACATCATGACAAATCCAAACGGAAGATTCGGTATTCACGGAGGACAGTATATTCCTGAAACCCTCATGAATGCCGTTAAAGAATTAGAAGAAGCATACAATCATTATAAAAACGATCCTGAATTTAACAGAGAGCTCACAGAGCTTCTCAACGATTATGCAGGAAGACCATCGAGACTGTACTACGCAGAAAAGATGACAAAGGATCTCGGTGGAGCAAAAATATACCTTAAAAGAGAGGATTTAAACCATACAGGAGCCCACAAGATCAACAACGTATTAGGTCAGGCACTTCTTGCAAAGAAAATGGGCAAAACCCGCCTGATAGCTGAGACCGGAGCCGGTCAGCACGGCGTGGCAACAGCAACGGCTGCAGCCCTTATGGGTATGGAATGTGTTGTATTCATGGGCGAGGAGGACACAAAGCGTCAGGCTCTCAATGTATACCGCATGCGTCTGCTCGGAGCAGAGGTTATCCCTGTTACATCAGGCACAGCCACGTTAAAGGATGCCGTATCGGAGGCAATGAGAGAGTGGACCAAGAGAATTTCGGACACACATTACTGCCTGGGCTCAGTTATGGGACCACATCCGTTCCCTACCATCGTAAGAGATTTCCAGGCGGTCATCTCAAAGGAAATCAAGGAGCAGATGCTTGAAAAGGAGCACAGACTGCCTGATGCGGTTATCGCATGTGTGGGCGGCGGCTCAAATGCCATCGGAAGCTTTTACAACTTCATAGAGGATGAGGGCGTAGAGCTCATCGGCTGCGAGGCAGCAGGAAGAGGAATAGATACCTTTGAGACTGCAGCTACAGTAAATACAGGCCGTCTTGGTATTTTCCACGGCATGAAGTCATATTTCTGTCAGGATAAATATGGACAGATTGCTCCGGTTTATTCAATTTCTGCAGGACTTGACTATCCGGGAGTCGGACCGGAGCACGCATATCTGCACGATATCGGAAGAGCAAAATATGTACCGGTAACAGATGATGAAGCGGTAAATGCTTTTGAATACCTCGCAAAGACAGAGGGAATTATCCCTGCAATCGAGTCCTCACATGCAGTGGCATATGCCATGAAGCTGGCGCCTACAATGGACAAGGACAAGATAATCGTTGTTACTGTTTCAGGCAGAGGCGACAAGGACTGCGCGGCAATAGCAAGATACAGAGGGGAGAATATTTATGAGTAAGATAAGAAGTGCGTTTGAAAACGGCAAGGCATTTATACCATTTATCACCTGTGGTGATCCAAATTTAGAGACAACTGCAAAAATCGTAAGAGAAGCTGTTGCAAATGGCGCAGACCTTATAGAGCTTGGAATTCCATTCTCTGATCCTACAGCAGAGGGACCTGTAATCCAGGGCGCCAACATAAAGGCACTTGCAGCCGGAGTTACAACAGACAAGGTTTTTGACCTTGTGAGAGATTTGAGAAAAGATGTCACAATCCCTATGGTTTTCATGACATATGCAAATGTGGTTTACTCATACGGTGCAGAAAAGTTTATCAGTACATGTAAGGAAATAGGCATTGACGGACTCATTCTGCCGGATATCCCATATGAGGAAAAGGAAGAGTTTTTACCACTCTGCGAGAAATATGATGTGGACCTTATTTCATTTATCGCACCTACATCAAAGGATCGCATTGCGATGATAGCAAAGGAGGCAACCGGCTTCATCTATGTGATTTCAAGCCTCGGAGTCACCGGTACAAGAAGCGAGATTAAGACAGATCTGGCTTCAATAGTCAAGGTAATCAGAGAAAACACAGATGTGCCATGTGCTATCGGTTTTGGCATTTCAACACCCAAGCAGGCAAAGAAGATGGCAGATATCTCGGATGGTGCCATTGTGGGCTCTGCCATCATCAAGATAATCGATGAGTATGGTGAGGCTTCACCAAAGTATGTCGGTGAGTATGTTAAAGCAATGAAGGATGCGCTGTAATTTGTATTGACCGCTTGACAAAATTATTGGTTAATTCATAATAGTAAAAAGATGCAGATTTGCAAATATGATGAGAATTAACGTGGAGATACAATAATGCAGGAAAATGAGAAAGACAAAAGATTAGAAAAACAGCTTGATTTCATCAGAGAAATCGACAAGGAAAAGGAGATATTCCGCCAGACTTATTTAGCTGATGCAAGCCGCAAGGAAAATGATGCGGAGCATGCCTGGCATATGGCTATCATGACCATGCTCTTGAGTGAGTATGCCAATGAGAAGATAGACGTGCTAAAGACAGTAGGAATGCTTTTGATACACGACATAGTAGAGATTGACGCAGGAGACACATATGCCTATGATGAGGCAGGCAAGGCCACACAGCATGAGCGTGAGCAGAAGGCTGCGGAGCGTATATACGGACTCTTGCCAAAGGAACAGGGCGAGCCGCTTTTAGAGCTGTGGGAGGAATTTGAGGCGCAGCAGACGCCGGAAGCCAGATTTGCCCGCACCATGGACAATATCCAGCCAATGCTCCTAAATGATGCGTCGGGCGGGCGTTCATGGCGTGAGCACAGCGTAAAGCTGTCGCAGATACTTGGCAGAAATAAGCGCACAGCACTCGGTTCAGAGAAAATCTGGGATTATGCGTTTAACAATATACTGAAAAAGCATGTTGAGAGCGGAAACATCATAGATGATGAGGGCATCTTCTCTGCGGAAGCCGGTGCGTCTGCAAAAGCCGGCGAGCGTAATGGACGGTAATAATGATTTACTGAAAAATCCTTTGAAAATCACGTATAATTCTATTGTAGGCAGTCGTTTTGTATGATATACTTTACTGGATTAAATCGGTGAACTATAATTATAAGGTGACTATTCAAGGCTGCTTAATAGTTACATGACAATTATATTGAGCTTCATCGAAATCCACAGAATAAAACACACGGAGGAATCAAAATGAATATTGTATGCTTAGACCTTGAGGGAGTATTGGTACCTGAAATCTGGATTGCATTTGCAAAGGAGACAGGCATTCCTGAGCTTGAAAAGACAACAAGAGATGAGCCTGATTATGATAAGCTTATGAACTATAGAATAAATATTTTAAAGGAGCACGGACTCGGATTAAAAGAAATCCAGGAGACAATCGCAAAGATAGATCCAATGCCTGGCGCAAAGGAATTCTTGGATGAGCTTCGTTCAATCACACAGGTAATCATCATCAGTGATACATTTTCACAGTTTGCAGGCCCGCTCATGAAGAAGCTCGGCTGGCCGACAATCTTTTGTAACGAGCTTGAGGTTGCTGAAGATGGCGAGATTACAGGCTTTAGAATGAGATGTGAGCAGTCAAAGCTTACAACTGTAAAGGCACTGCAGTCTATCGGATACGATACCATCGCAAGCGGTGACAGCCACAACGATTTAGGCATGATACAGGCAAGCAAGGCAGGCTTCCTTTTCAGAAGCACAGATGCCATCAAGAAGGACTACCCTGAGCTTCCTGCATATGAGACATATGATGAGCTGCTTGCAGCGATTAAAGCAGTATTATAATCATAAATATAGTTGAAAAAAGCTTCCCACATGATATTTTAGAGTGGACACATCCACCTGTACATGTGGGAAGTTTCTATATATTTATGTCATGCAAAATCATATGAAAGAAGGTAGAGTGCAGATGTATACGGTAACACATATATATGAGGCTGATTTTGGCTGTGAGGAAAGAGCAGACGGCGCAAAAGCAAAATGCGTGGTTTATCTCGAGGACGAAAACGGCAGACAGCGTCATGTAGAGGTTGAGGATGAATGGCTTACGGCAAATGGGATAGAAGAGGGAAGCAGCTGGAAAGAAAATATCACAGATGAAGCCTGAATCATAAACTATGAGATTAATTATGTGATTAGAGTATGTGAATAAATTTTGTGTAGATGCACATTGTGTATTGACAACAGTATAAAAGGTGCTATAATAAAATTAACATATGAACAATCATTCATATGTTCAATGAAAAACGTACAGTAAAACAAATAATTCATGAAAATAAGGAGAACACCACTATGAAGAAGACTTACAAAATCGATGTAGACTGCGCTAACTGCGCCAACAAGATGGAGGATGCCGCAAAGAATACAGCAGGTGTAAAGGATGCTACAGTCAATTTCATGACACTAAAGATGAGCGTTGAGTTTGAAGAGGGACAGGATGCAAAGGCGGTTATGCAGGAGGTTCTTAAGAACTGTAAAAAGGTAGAGGACGACTGCGAGATTTTCTTATAAATTGCCGGGCGCAGGAATGACAAATGATATTTTTTCAATGCCTGCGCTATAGTAAGGGTGATTATCAAGAGATTATAATGAATGGAGCTATGGCGTATGAATAAAAAGCAGAAAAAAGTACTTGCGCGTATCATAATCGCAGCGGTACTCATGATTATATTATATTTCATACCGGCTAAGGGAATTATCAGGTTCCTGCTTTACATGGTGCCTTATCTGGTTATAGGATACGATATCCTGAAAAAGGCATTTAAGGGAATCAAAAACAAGCAGGTATTTGATGAAAACTTCCTGATGGCGGTTGCCACTGTAGGTGCGATAGCGGTTGCGCTCTATGAGAATGGTGACTATACAGAGGCTATAGCCGTTATGCTTTTCTACCAGATAGGAGAGCTGTTTCAGAGCTATGCAGTCGGAAAGAGCCGTAAGAATATCAGCGAGCTCATGGACATCAGACCCGACTATGCCAATATTGAGGTGGACGGAAAGCTCACCCAGGTTGATCCTGATGAGGTTGCTATCGGCTCAGTAATCGTTGTACAGCCCGGAGAAAAGGTTCCTATTGATGGCGTGATAGTTGAGGGTTCATCTACATTAAACACCAGCGCGCTTACAGGTGAGAGCGTGCCGAGGGATGCAAAATGCGGTGATGAGATAATCAGCGGATGCATCAATATGTCCGGTGTTTTAAAGATTAAAACGACAAAAGAGTTTGGCGAATCAACGGTTTCAAAGATACTTGACCTCGTTGAAAATTCAAGCTCAAAGAAATCAAAATCAGAAAACTTCATATCAAAATTTGCCAAGTATTACACTCCGGCAGTCTGCTACAGTGCACTTGCACTTGCGATACTGCCACCGCTTGTCAGAATACTTTTCATGTCAGCCGCGCCACAGTGGGGCAGCTGGATATACAGGGCACTTACATTCCTTGTAATAAGCTGTCCGTGCGCACTGGTTATCAGCATTCCGCTCAGCTTTTTTGCAGGAATCGGGGGCGCCAGCCGCGAGGGTGTTCTTGTAAAGGGCTCCAACTATCTTGAGACCTTATCACAGACCAGATACGTTGTATTTGACAAGACCGGCACCATGACAGAGGGCGTTTTCGAGGTGGCAGGAGTCTACGACAATACGCTCGATAGAGAAAAGGTGCTCGAGTACGCAGCACTCGCAGAGAGCAGCTCATCGCATCCAATCAGCAGGAGCTTACAGAAGGCGTATGGAAAGGAAATCGACAGAACCCGCGTGACAGACGTTGAGGAAATCAGCGGTCACGGAATCACCGCAAAGGTAGATGGCGTATCTGTAGCGGCAGGAAACTACAAGCTTATGAAAAAGCTGGGCTTAAGCTACAGTGAAACTGACAAGGTCGGCACCATAGTCCATATCGCAATAGACGGCAGATATGAGGGCTATATCCTTATCTCAGATAAGATAAAGCCAACCTCAGCGGCAGCAATAAAGGCATTGAAAAAAGCCGGAATAAAAGGTACAATAATGCTTACAGGCGATTCGAGGACAGTAGCCGACTCAGTAGCGGCGGAGCTGGGAATTGATGAAGTATATAGTGAGCTTTTACCGGGCGATAAGGTTGCAAAGGTAGAAGAACTGCTTGCAAGAAAGGGCAGTAAAGAAAAGCTCGCCTTCGTCGGAGACGGAATCAACGATGCACCGGTGCTCTCAAGAGCAGATATCGGAATTGCAATGGGCGCCATGGGTTCAGATGCAGCAATCGAAGCCGCAGATATCGTCCTCATGGATGATGACCCGCTAAAGATAGCAAAAGCAATAAAAATATCGCGCAAATGCCTGCGAATAGTATATGAAAACACATACTTCGCAATAGGCATCAAGCTGATCTGCCTCGTGCTCGGAGCAGTCGGAATAGCCAATATGTGGCTCGCAATATTTGCAGACGTAGGAGTAATGGTGATAGCAGTGCTAAATGCAATCCGCGCATTATTCGTACACAAGCTCTAAATGCATAGAGCCCAAAGAGCAGATATCAAAATGCCATAAAACTACTATATAAAAAATACCAGACAGAATGCACCAAAGAGGTGCACTCTGTCTTTCGCGTATATAAAAAAGTTACTGTGTAACTGCGAAGGCACATGCAATTTATGCGGAGCACCCGCCCCATAGCCAATAAAGAAAAAATAACGCAAGAATAACGCAGAAAGGACACCACACCATGAGCGAAAATATAAATGAACAGATAGAATGCTGCGACTGCAACGAAATCCACGAAGACCTTCTGAAAATAGTAAATGATACAATGCCGGAGGAAACCGAGCTCTACGACCTTGCAGAGCTTTTTAAAGTATTTGGCGACTCCACCCGGATCAGAATCCTCTTTGTGTTGTTTGAAGCGGAGGTATGCGTCTGTGACCTGGCAAAGGTGCTCAACATGACACAGTCCGCCATATCCCATCAGCTTAGGATATTAAAGGCAAACAAGCTCGTAAACAGCAGACGTGAGGGCAAATCAGTGTTTTATTCGCTTGCAGACGGACATGTGCGCACAATCATTGCGCAGGGACGTGAGCATATCGAGGAATAATACAGGGAGGAATACACGTGACAGAATTAGAAGAATACTATAACAAATTCAACGAGGAAAAGCGCCTGAACAGCCGCCACGGCAGGGTAGAGTTTATCACATCCATGAAGTATATACACGATTGTCTTGGCAGCCTGATGAATGAGAAGCAGCTTGATGATGAGTACTGTCCGTCTGATGCAGAAGCTGCGGAAGCAGCTAATAAAGTAGTAAATCTTGCTTCTGATGAAAAAATGCTAAGTGATATAAAAGCGCTTCGCTCACAGATCAAAATCCTGGATGTTGGTGCGGGAACGGGCAGATATTCAGTGCCTCTTGCCGAGGAGGGCTATGATGTGACAGCACTCGAGTTAGTTAAGCATAACCTCGGCAGACTGAAGCAAAAGAGCGATAAAGTAAAGGCATACCAGGGCAATGCCACAAAGCTTAAAAAGTTTGGAAACGATGAATTTGACCTTACACTTGTATTCGGACCGATGTATCATCTGAAGTCAGCGGAAGAAAAGCTTGCCGCATTGAATGAGGCAAAAAGAGTGACAAAACCGGGCGGTTACATACTTGTGGCATACATTATGAATGAGTACAGCGTGATAACCTATGCCATAAAGGAGAAGCATATAAAAGAGAGCATAGAGGGCGGAATGCTCGATGAGAGCTTCCATTGTACAGAAAAAGCTAATGATTTGTACAGTTTTGTCCGATTAGAAGATATAGAGGCTTTAAATGCACAGGCATCCCTCACACGTGAAAAGATAATAGCAGCAGATGGCGCGGCAAATTATATCAGGCCATTTTTGAATGCTCTTGACGAGGAAGAGTTTGATATGTTTGTACAGTATCATCTTTCAACATGTGAGAGAGAAGACCTGATGGGAGCAAGTGCGCACACGGTTGATATTCTAAGAGTGCGGTAGTTACGAACTGCTTCAATACAGTATAAGATTACATATGAGGAGAACTATGAAAAACAAGGGATTAAAAATTCTATTATCTGTGCTTTTGGTTTTATGCATAATTATGGCAGGAGCACTCATAGGAAAAGAGTATATTGCAGATAATATAAAAGAAGCCGCCAATCAGAATGGTGTAGGTGTACTTAAAGACACATCGGATACCGGAAAAGAAGATGATAATGCAGTTGACAGTACGGCAGCAGGCACAGAGAGTACACAGTCTGATGCAACCAAAGCTGATGCAACAGAAGCGGATACACAAAAGCCACAGATGTCAACCATAGTAATTACGGCCACAGGAGACTGTACACTTGGCAACAATCAGGAGCAAAGCTATGACGGCAGCTTCAATTCTTATTATGACTCAAAGGGTCAGGACTATTTTTTCGGTGGTGTCAGAGATATTTTTGAGGCTGACGATATGACACTCATCAATCTGGAGTGTGTGTTATCGGATGCGACGGAGCGCGTAGAAAAGCGCTGGAACCTTAAGGGAAAGCCTGAGTACATTGGAATTATGACGGGCAGCTCCATCGAGGCCTGCAGTCTTGGAAACAATCACACATACGACTATGGACAGGCTGGACTGGACGATACGAGAAATGTGCTTGAAAATGCCGGGATAGTGTATGGCTTCAATGATCATACCGGTATTTACGAGACAGCTGATGGGACAAGGATTGGAATAGTGTCGGTCAGCATTTTGTCACAAAACGGTGACCGAGAGGCATATATCCAAAATGGTATAGCGCAGCTTCGTGAACAGGGAGCGGCGATAGTTATCGCATGCTGTCACTGGGGCATAGAGGGTGACCATTACCCTAATGACTATCAGCAGGCGGCGGCACATCGTATCATTGACTGGGGAGCAGACCTGGTAGTCGGAAACCACCCTCATGTGCTGCAGGGGATGGAGGTCTATAACGGCAAAATGATATGCTACAGTCTTGGAAATTTCTGCTTCGGAGGCAATAAAAATCCGGCAGACAAGAACACGGCGATTTACCAGCAGACGTTTACTCTGATAAATGGGGAATTGCAGCCGGGCATAGATGCACAGATTATTCCATGTACCTTAAGCAGCGTAAGCTCATACAATGATTTCAGACCGACAGTGGCTTCTGGCGAAAAAGCTCAGGAGATATGCAATTTAATGAACACATATTCACAAAATTGTAGTAATATAGAGATTGATGGGCTTGGAAAGCTGCATGTAAATTAATAGAACGAATTAAGATAAAAAGCAGTCATGCAACAAATAGCATGTACCATCATACAAATATAGTAAGGGAGCAAAGAGCAATATGTATATGTGGAGAGAGCGCAGTAAAGAAGAAAAGCATGAGGATGTAGTAAATACAGGCCTGCTGCCGCTTGATGTGGTAGAGGGATTTAAGATACGTCCGGGCTTTTTCAGAATGTACGGAGCGTGCGTGGCATCGAACGGAGTGAGCTTTACCATCAATTCCCATGGAGCAACAAGGTGCACTCTTTTATTGTTCAAGCCACAGGCATCAAAGCCGTATGCGAGGATTCCGTTTCCTGATTCATATAGGATAGGAGATACCTACTCCATGCTTGTTTTTGATATAAAGCCGGATGAATTTGAGTATGCATTTTCGTTTGACGGACCATATGAGCCGGCAAAGGGACTTTTGTTTAACGAGGAAAATGTCCTTTTAGACCCATATTCAAGAGCGGTCACTGGACAGCGAAAATGGGGAGAAAAGCCGGAGGGAGGCAAGGATTTTGAGTACAGAGCCAGAGTTGTAAAAAGCAGCTTTGACTGGGGCGACATAAAGCAGCTTGAGCAGCCCTTTGAGGATCTTGTGATTTATGAGACACATGTGAGGGGATATACAAAGGATAAGTCCTCAGGAGTCAGCGCACCGGGGACATTTGCCGGATTGAAGGATAAGATTCCGTATCTGAAGGATCTTGGAATAAATGCAGTGGAGCTCATGCCGATTTTTGAGTTCGATGAGATGGAGAGTGCGAGGGTGGTTGATGATGTACAGCTCTACAATTACTGGGGCTACAACACAGTATCGTTTTTTGCACCGAATACGAGCTATGCCTTCAACGAGGAGCACAACCACGAGGGAGACGAGCTGAAATCACTGATAAAGGCTCTGAAGGAAAATGGAATAGAGGTCATTCTTGATGTGGTGTTCAACCATACCGCTGAGGGAAATGAGATGGGACCATGCTTTTCCTTCAAGGGTATAGACAATAACGTGTACTATATGCTTACACCGGATGCACACTACTACAATTTCAGTGGCTGTGGAAACGTTATGAACTGTAATCATCCTGTTGTGCGCAGCTTTATTATAGACTGTCTGAGGCACTGGGCTATTGAGTACAGAGTGGATGGCTTCAGATTTGACCTGGCATCCATTCTCGGAAGAGACCAAAACGGTGCACCTATGGCCAATCCGCCGATTCTTGAGTCGTTGGCATTCGACCCGGTGCTTGGCAAGATGAAGCTCATCGCAGAGGCCTGGGATGCAGGTGGACTTTACCAGGTGGGAAGCTTCCCGTCATGGAACAGATGGGCTGAATGGAACGGCAGATACAGGGATGACATGAGAAGCTTTTTAAAGGGCGATGACGGTATGGCGGGAAATGCCATCACACGTATCACCGGCTCACGCGACCTTTATAGCCCGGAGAGAAGAGGACACAAGGCATCAGTCAATTTCATGACCTGTCATGATGGCTTTACACTGTATGACCTTTACTCATACAATGAAAAGCACAATGAGAAAAACGGCTGGAATAACACAGACGGAGACAACAACGGACATAGCTGGAACTGTGGCGCAGAGGGTGAGACAGACGATCCAAATGTAAACGGACTTAGAAGGCGCCTTATAAAGAATGCATTTGCAGCGCTTTTGTGTAGCCGTGGCCCGGCGATGTTTTTTGCGGGCGATGAGTTCTGCAACACCCAGTTTGGAAACAACAATGCGTATTGTCAGGACAATATCATTTCATGGCTCGACTGGAGCAGGCTTGAGGAATTCAAGGAAATCCATGATTTCGTGCGTCATATGATTCAGTTCAGGAAAGAGCATCCTATACTCAGAAAGATGACAAAGCCTTCATCCTGCCAGTTCCCGGAAATCAGTGTGCACAACGGTACACCGTTCAATGCCTCAACGGATTACAAGACAAAGCTTATCGGCATCATGTATGCCGGAAGAAATGAGGAGGACACGGAGGATGATATTGTATTCTATTGCATGAATGCATATTGGGAGCCGCTTGTGATGCAGCTTCCGGTGCTTCCGAACGGAAAACACTGGCATGTGGACACCAACACCAATGCAGAGTATTTTGACGGAGAGGACTTCACGGCAAAGACAGAGCTTTTGGGTGTCAACACCATAAGAGTTCCTGCGAGAACCACAATAATACTTGTGGCAGAATAACAATAAAATCTGCAGCCCGGCACACATTGTGATATGTGCACCGGGCTGTTTTTCGTTACAGTTTTGGCTTAGACTGTAACATTTCCCCCTTTCATTTTTCAATATATTTTATGTGACATTTGCATTAGCAGCCGGTGATGGTTGTGAAGTGACACCGGAAGGCCTTGTATATATCACATAATCAGTTGTGAGTTGGACATATTTCGTCTGTGAATCCAAGAAAATAATTGGGTGTTACACCAAAAATTGTACTTAAATGGCAAATGACAAAAATGTCAGGCACTCTACGGCCTGTCCTGTAGCCTGAAATCGTTGATTCTGCACAGCACATGATTTCCGAAAGAGCCACGTTGGTCAAGCTGTGGAGCCTCATCAGATAATCAAGCCTGTCAGGCACAGTTGTGCTAATGGTTGATAGCTGCCTTTCTTGTAAAAAGATATTTATTTCATTCATAAACAAATTGTAACACAATAATCGTAGAAAGCAACAAATATCTGAAAAAATACGAAAAAATTAGAAAACTTAAAATTACAATTTTAAATCCAGCCACCATCAAAAGTGATTATTTGTCCTGTGAGGTAATCAGGTGCAGTGATGACGGAGTAAGCCATATCTGCGACTTCATCGGCTGTGGCAAAGCGTCCGGCAGGGATTTCATCGGCCAGCTCAGCGCGTTCTGTCTCATTAAAGCATCGGTTCATATCGGTATCTATGACACCGCAGGCTATGGCATTTACCGGAATATGCGATGGCGCAAGCTCCTTGCCGAGTGCCTTGGTAAATGCATTTATACCGCCTTTGCAGGCTGAGTATGCCACTTCGCAGGATGCTCCGACATTGCCCCAGACAGAGGAAATCTGTAGTATACGGCCACATTTATCGGCAACCATATAAGGGATGACGAGCTTTGTAAAGTTGAAAACACCGGTCAGATTTATCGCCACGATATTGTTCCATTCCTCCGGGGACATGTCGTTCAGCAGCCCGATATGAGATATACCGGCATTGTTAATGAGCACATCTATATGGCCGAAATGGGAAATGGTATTCGTAACCATATCCTTGGCAAAGAAAAAGTCTCCTACATTTCCGATGTAGCATAGCACCTCAATTCCGTATGCACAGTGAAGCTCATCAGCCAGAGCCTTTAGCCTGTCAGATGAATTGCGGCAGCAAAGTGAGAGGTTATAGCCACAGGAAGCCAGCTTTTTGGCAATGGCGGCACCGATACCGCGTGAAGCTCCGGTTATTATAGCTGTTTTATTTATGTGATTTGTCTGATTTGTCATGATATTCTCCTTATAATTTTCATACCTTGGGGGTTAGCCGGTCACTGCGCTGCCGGGCCGGCTTCATAGTATAAGAAAATAATTACGTGATTAAATTACAGTTCAGTCATGGGGATGATACCTCGCTGTGAGGCTGGGCACAACAGTGTAAATTTTTATCATATTATACAGCATAAATCATACCATAAATATATATTATGGGGTAGACAAAATTTATACATTGTGATATTATTTAGTAGTTGCAAAACGAATTGCAGACGGCGTGTGGCTCAGTTTGGTAGAGCGCTACGTTCGGGACGTAGAGGTCGCAAGTTCGAATCTTGTCACGCCGATTTATTTATGAATATATCTGAAGAGTTATCGACTATTTCATTTTAGGACACGCGTATAGCGTGTTTTTTTATTTGGTTTTTTGGGGAATCAAAGTAATATATTGTTTTATCAACAAAAAACAGTAAAATAGTACTAGTGTATTGGCTTGCTTTAATAAAAGGACAGGAAATAGGGGATATGAATATTTTTTTACATGCATTTTACACACTAATGATTTTGCATTTTACATTTCCCCATTACTATATCAGTTGTAACAAGCAAAGAAACAAGTTCAAGAAAGAAATGGAAGAGGAAATTAAAATGAAAAATCGTATGAAAAAACTTTTAGTTTTAGCAACTGCTGCAACAATGATGACAGCAGCATTTACAGGATGTGGCTCAAGCTCAGACGGAGCAGACAACAATGCAGATACAAGCGCAGATGAAGGTACATCAAATGAGAACTTAAGCGGTTCACTTTCGCTTGCAGGAAGTACTTCAATGGAGAAGCTTTGTGAGGCACTCAAGGAGTCATTCATGGAGAAGAACCCTGGAGTGACAGTAACAGTTGAGTATACAGGTTCTGGTTCAGGAATCGAGTCAGTAACAGCAGGAAGCGTAGATATCGGAGATTCATCAAGAGCACTTACGGATGATGAGAAAGCAAACGGCGTTGAGGAAAACATCGTAGCAATCGACGGAATTGCAGTTATCACAGACAAGGACAACTCAGTAACAGAGCTTACATCAGATGACTTAAAGAAAATCTACACAGGTGAGATTTCAAACTGGAAAGACCTTGGTGGAAAAGATGAGGCAATCGTAGCAATCGGCCGTGAGGCTGCTTCAGGAACAAGAGGAGCCTTCGAGGAGCTTCTTGATGTAAAGGACCAGTGCAAATATGCACAGGAGCTTGATTCAACAGGAGCAGTTCTTGCAAAGGTAGGCTCAACACCGGGAGCAATCGGATATGTTTCACTTGACGTACTTGATGATACAGTAACAGCAATGAAAATTGACGGCGTAGATGCAACAGAGAAAAACATCGTAGCAGGCAAATATCTCCTTTCTCGTCCATTCGTAATGGCTACAAAGGGCAAAATTGACGAGCAGAACGATATTGTTAAGGCTTGGTTTGACTATGTAAACTCAGATGAGGGACAGGCAGTTATCAAGAAGGTAGGCCTTATCCTCCCACAGTAGAAATTATCAGTCATAGTAATAATACAAAATACAGACATCGATATTAGACATCAGTATTAATACATATCGACAAGATACAGGGTTTCCTCAGGAAATGGCAGGTTTCCTGGGGAACTTTTTGAAACAAGGAGTATCAAATGAAACATAAATCCATAGTAGAGAATGTTGCCCGAATAATATTCACGGTATGTGCGGTTGTGGCAATATTCGCAGTTTTATCAATAACAATTTATATGTTCCTTAAAGGCGCACCGGCATTTTTCAAGGTCGGAGTGTTAAACCTCTTATTCGGAACAAAATGGGCGCCGACAGCGGCAGACCCAAGCTACGGAATATTGTACATAATCCTGACATCCATCATAGGAACAGCAGTATCTATACTCATAGGAGTGCCAATTGCTCTTCTTACAGCAGTATTTCTTACTGAGGTGGCAAATAAAAAGCTCTCAGCAGTAGTGCAGCCGGCAGTAGAGCTGCTTGCAGCCATTCCATCAGTAATCTATGGACTTTTGGGACTTATGATACTTAATCCGGTATTATACAAGCTCGAGAAGCATGTTTTTGCAAACTCAGCAACGCATCAGTTTACCGGCGGATCAAATCTGCTTGCAGCAATAATAGTGCTTGCAATCATGATTCTTCCTACGGTAATCAACATGAGCGTATCATCAATACAGGCAGTACCGCAGCAGATGAGAGCGGCATCACTTGCACTTGGAGCAACAAAGATACAGACAATATTTAAAGTGACGGTTCCTGCAGCAAAGTCAGGAATCATGACAGGAATTGTGCTCGGAATAGGACGTGCACTTGGAGAAGCTATGGCTATCAACATGGTAGCCGGTGGAACGGTAAGCTTTCCACTTCCGTTCAACTCAGTGCGTTTCCTTACCACACAGCTCGTCAGTGAGATGGGATATGCCAGCGGACTCCACCGACAGGTGCTTTTCTCAGTAGGTCTTGTGCTTTTTGTGTTTATCATGATAATCAACCTCACCCTTATGAAACTCAAAAAGAAAGGAGCTGTGGAAAATGACTAGTATAAATGGAAAACACCGCAGAATAGGCGATGATGTAGTATATTTTTTCATATATTTATGTGCAGCATTATCGGTAGTGCTGCTTGCGGGAATCATCATATATGTATTTGTCAGGGGAATCGGCCAGGTAAACTGGCAGTTTCTGACCAGCGAGACATCTGTATTAAGAGGCACTGTCGGAATAGCGGGAAACCTGCTCAATACACTTTATATCATAATAATCACCATGCTCATAGCAACTCCTGTCGGAGTGGGAGCTGCCGTATACCTGAATGAGTATGCAAAGCCGGGTAAGCTCGTATCCACAATCGAGTTTGCCACAGAGACACTTGCAGGAATACCGTCAATCATCTTCGGTCTCTTCGGAATGATGTTTTTCGGACAGACAATAGGCTTTGGCTACAGTATCCTGACAGGCTCACTGACACTGACACTCATGGTGCTGCCTCTCATCACAAGAAATACACAGGAGGCGCTTAAAACTGTACCGGACAGCTACAGACACGGTGCAGTCGGACTTGGAGCCGGAAAATGGCACACCATCCGTACCATCCTGCTGCCGTTAGCCATGCCGGGAATTATCACAGGTGTTATCCTTGCAATCGGCCGAATAGTAGGTGAGTCAGCAGCACTCCTTTTTACAGCAGGAAGTGCAGGAATGCTTCCAAAGGTTGCAAGCGGATATTTCTCAAAGATAATGCAGTCAGGTGGAACACTTACCATCAAGCTCTACCTTGCAGCGACAAGTGAAGGAAAATTCGACCAGGCATTTGGAATTGCGGTTGTTCTTCTCGTAATCGTATTCTTAATCAACATCCTGACAAAGGTGCTGGCAAAGAAATTCCAGGCGAAGTAAACAAATCAACCGGTTATTATAATGATATGAGGGTCAAAAGGTATTTTACCCCTTTAATCATAATAATAAATTAACGAATATAGTAAATAACAAATATAATGAACTAACTAAGAAAAGAAGCTTCGATTTGATATCAGTAAATCGGAGCTTCTTTTGAGTTTCATTAAGATTATTTCTTAAACAAATCTTAATGTGTTACATAATTGGATTTTAATGTTACAATTGATACAATAAGATCAACATAAAACTTCCGGAGGCAATTATGTATAAAGTATTAGTATGTGATGATGAAAAAGACATTGTATCGGCAATCAGCATTTATTTGACCAGCGATGGCTACGAGGTAATCCCGGCGCGAAACGGGCTGGAGGCGCTCGATATAGTAAAACACAATGATGTGCATCTTGTCCTGATGGATATCATGATGCCTGTCATGGACGGCATAGAGGCGATGGTGGAAATCAGAAAAATCTCTAATGTGCCGGTCATACTGCTCACTGCCAAGAGTGAGGACACTGACAAGGTACTCGGGCTCACGGTCGGAGCAGACGACTATGTGACGAAACCGTTTAACCCGGTAGAGCTGCAGGCGAGGGTGAAGTCGCAGATCAGGAGATACATGCTTCTCGGTGCAGGCAATACAAGCATAGGAAAGCTGGTAATCGGTGGCATTGAGCTGGATGACAAATCAAAGACGGTGACAGTTGATGGCGAGGCAGCAAATCTCACACGTACAGAGTACGATATTTTGAAGCTTCTCATGGAGCATCCGGGCGAGGTGTATTCGCCGAATCAGATATATGCAAAGGTCTGGAAGGATGAGCCATATGGGACAGAAAACACGGTGGCGGTACATATCCGTCATCTCAGAGAAAAGGTTGAGATAAATCCGGCAGAGCCAAGATACTTAAAGGTCATCTGGGGCCGCGGATACAAAATTGATGCTGAATAAAATGAAAGGTGAATGATATGAAAAAAATATCAAGAAATCTGTGGCTTAAGCTTGTGGCATTTATAGTCTGCTCGGTCATGGCGGCAGGGCTTGTTGTGACAACGTTAGTTGCAGTGTACACAAACAATTATGAAAGCACAGCACAGCTAAGGGATGAGATTCATGCGAATATTGCAGGAGCCTATAGCAGACAGATGGTGTACAATTATGAATCCGGTGATGACAATGCATTTTCGCAGATGACTAATGATACCAATCTGCAGGCCGCAGTGGTAAAGAGTAATGAAACATCAGAGGACAAGGTAGATGTGAAATCTGATGCTGCAAAGGTATATTCAAGTGTGGATAAAATATCAAATCCGGATTATATTTTTAGCTACAAGGCAGAGAACTTAAAGTGGAACAGGCTATCAAATCTGTGGGATGCAATGAGCGGCAGCTATGAGGAGTCAGACGCTGCTTCAAGCGATATGAACAGTGAGAGAATCAGCTCAATCATGTATTCCAAGACAAATGGGCTCTTTTATCTGTGCCTGAATGATGGCACAGCTTATGTCATTCCAAAGGTGAGGGTGATGACAGGCTCTAACGATAATAGCTCGCTCGGCTTATATAAGGTAGTTGAGAAAACCGATGAGAATGGAAATAAATACTTTGCCTATGAGGAGATGTTTACAGGCCAGCCGCTCGATACTTCCGGCTTTGCCGAGTGGAAAAATGTAAAGTGCTATGATGAAAAAGGAAATCATATAAAGTGTGGCATGAATCTGGAGGATGACGATGATTCGGGCTTTGAAAGTGACGGTTCTTACTACGATTATGATGAGGATGTTTATTATGACCGTTACGAAATTATAAAAGTGGTGGAGCAGGTGAATGAGAGTTATGAGCTTTTACCGGATACATTTAAGATATCAGACAACGGAATTGTGTACTATCCATACACCTCAACGGAAGATAAGCCTGGGTACTATTATGTGTATGCAAAGCTGCCTGAGCAGCTTCAGGAAAAGGGCGATTACTTCAATCAGGCAGACAGCGTACTGGATATCATGGAATTTACAGAGACACATTTGAGTGTATTGTTTGTCGTATTTATACTTGGTTTTGTAATTACGGCGGGGTATCTGCTGACGGTTGCCGGAAAACGCGAGGATTCGGAAGAAATTAAATTACGATTATATGACAGGCTGCCGTATGGGGTGATGCTTGGAGTGACAATGCTTGCAGACTTTATGGTATTTCCGGCAGGCTTTTTACTTATAAAGCAGCTTCCGGTGGTGGCACTCATTTGTCTGGCGGCAACCATGGTTTCGCTTGAAGCAATCCTTTCAACATACGTAAGAATCAGGGCGCATGAGTTCTGGAAGCATACACTGTGCTACTATGTTGTGAGATTTTTCCTAAAGCCTGTCAAAAAGCTATGCAGGATGGTATTTGCCCCAATCAGATATGGCTTTGCCTGGATAGAAAGAAATGTACCGCTGTTTTTGATCAGTATGCTTGCATTCGGTTTCATATGCCTGCTTGAGCTTATAGGTTTTGGAATAGGGAGTATTGGATTTATATTCATTATAAAGCTTATAGAGCTTGCTCTGCTTATCGCATTTATCATGCAGTATGACAGGATAAGATGCGCCGCAAAGGCTATAGCAAACGGTGATTTTTCACAGCCGGTTGATACGTCAAGACTCATGCTGTTTTTCAGAAAGCATGGAGAGGATTTGAATAATGTGAGCAATGGAATAGAGGCGGCGGTCTCTGAAAAAATGAAGAGCGAGCGCTTCAGGACGGAGCTCATCACAAATGTGTCGCATGATATCAAGACACCGCTCACCTCCATTATCAATTATGTGGACCTGTTGCAGAAGGAGGACATAGATAACGAGAAGGTACGCGAATATCTTGACGTTCTTGACAGACAGTCATCACGTCTGAAAAAATTAATTCAGGATTTACTTGAAGCTTCAAAGGCATCGACCGGCAGCATAAATGTAGAACTAGAGGAACTGGATGCGGCTGTTATGCTGTCACAGGTAGCCGGAGAATACAAAGAAAAATTCGAGAAAAATAATCTTGATTTAATTATCAAAAATGACGTTACGCCTGTCATGATTCAGGCAGACGGACGACATCTGTGGAGAGTGTTTGATAATCTGATGAACAACATTAACAAATACGCCCAGCCTGGCACGAGAGTGTACATTGACATCATTCCAAAGGACAGCGGAGCCATCATAACCTTCAAGAATGTGTCGGCTACACCGCTTAATATTTCAAGCGATGAGCTAAAGGAGCGCTTTGTCAGAGGAGACAGCTCGCGAAATACCGAGGGCAGTGGGCTGGGACTGTCTATTGCAGAGAGTCTCATGAAGCTTATGAACGGTACTTTGGAGCTGACTGTGGATGGCGATCTTTTTAAGGTGACTTTGGAGTTTTAAACTTATAAGGCATTAGAAACAATAACAGCCGGGGCATCTGCCCCGGCTGTTACACTATTATTTTCAGACCAGCTGCTCAATAATGCAACTGTGATGTTTTTTATTCTTGCCATCCATATTATAATTTATTCCAACAAGCAGTACCTTACCAGAGTATTCCTTTAAAACCCCTTGATAACGTTTTTCCTTTATCTGCCTTATTGCACTATATGCCGATTGATTATATTTAAGTTCAATAATCATTGCAGGTCTTTCTCCTGCATTTAGCCTTGGTATAAAAACAAAATCAGCAAAGCCTTTGCCCGCTGGCATCTCTCTAACAACATTATAATATGCAGGTGCTGTAAAATATGCCATAGATAAAACACAGCTTAGTGAATTTTCATCATTATATTTAAGTATTGATGTGTAGGCATCGTGAGCTTTTTCAATGAGCTCGGCCACTTTTTCACTGTCACCATTTATGGTTGCTTGCAAAAGTTCATCACATCTTGAAATCGAATCTGCTACTTTACTCCATCCACTTGTACAAAGTGCAGCCTGATAGGCTTTTTTAACCTCAAAATTTGGAACAAACGCATTTTTTTCATCTATGTTATATCCTAAATATCCCAAATGAATTAAAGCTGTGAGGGCTTCATCTTTAGATGAAATTGATACAAAATCATTCTGAAAGGTATCTGTATTCACGTAAACCATGCCATCTGATAACATTGTCATTATATCATCTTTTAAGCCATCATAATTCATCGTAATAAATGTGTTTATAGAGGCAAATGAAGATGTGTTTTTCCAATATGAATCGAATCTGTGCCTCTCTATTGCCATAGAAACAGAATTTGGATTGTACATATGAAGTCCATTAATCAAATAACCATTGTACCAAGCCTTCGTATTATCCATATCCAGTTGAAACTGTTCGCATAATTGTTTCACTTCATCTTCTGTAAATCCAAAAAACCGTGTGATAGGGTACGAATCAATCATAGTAAATTCGGTAAAATTATTTAGGGCAGACTCATCTTTTATCTTCTTAATCGGCAAAATTCCGGTAATATAAGCTAGTGCCAAAAATGATTTTGACTCCTCCGACTTGAATAATGAATGTAAAAACTGTAGATATTTGTGAACAAGCTCCTCTTCCTTGCTGTTACGGATAACGCAATCCCATTCATCAACTATTATCACAAAAGGAATCCCTGTATCTTTATAAATCACCATCAGATTATAGCTCAGACTATCCTCATAATTCAGCTTATCTCCAAATTCACGCCTGAAATCTTTGTAAATATATTCCTGTATTTTTTCTATCAGATTATCCTTATATGAATCCCAAAAGGTAGAAACATCAACATGAATAACATTATATTTATTCATATATTTTTTATAATCGGAATATGTCTCAATCCTGGTACCGGCAAATATATCAGTAGAATCGCACCCCAGACTGTAATATGCATCTATCATACCTGCCGCGTGTGATTTGCCAAACCTGCGAGCATGACTGACAGCAATGCAGTTTCTTGGTGTACCAAGCCATTCATTTGTGTAATTAAGCAGCTCTGTTTTATCAACATATATCTTATAATTTCGGTCTTTTCTGAAGCTATCATTGCTTGGGTTGAAATATATACCCATACTGTTGTTCCCCCTTTCGCTTTATATTTTTACTCCCTTTTTACAAATGTGTGTCTAATGCATAAACCCTTATAATTATTCGCTTTTACAACTTTTATACATTTTCTATTCATTTTTTCATAATGGGGAGCTTATTTTTGATAAGTTGTCGTGCAATCGTAAACTACTTGAAACTCCTCACAAAGAATTCTTGTTTGTCCATTGAATTCAGTTTTAGTTTCTTCAAATTCTTTTGTAAAGAATTCTTCATGAACCGCTCTCCAATATGCAAGACTTCTGTCTCCTTCCCCTTCCTTGTAAGCGTGTTCCTCTGATACTTCATTAAATGGAACGACTGTAGTCTTAGTGGTTTGAATAATGCAAATTGCCTCATCCTTTGAGTCTAAAATAATACTATAATCACCTGGCTGTGGTAATGGCTCTTCTTCTCCTTCCATAAAATATAGATCATATGCGGATGCAGTTGCAGTCTTGATTCCCTTTAATACAAGGTCTGCCAGCTGATCAGGTGCATCTCCAAATCCCCACGCGCTATAAGGAGTATCAATATCTATATTCTCTTTCTCGCAATATGCTTTCCATAATTCTTCTGCTCTCATAATTCTCCAATCTGCAAATCCCGATTTGCATAACAGCATTCTAACATATGTTGATAAAAAATACTACTGCCAAACTAAGGTCTACCAATTACTCTGATAGGCTCAGCTAACAAGCTTTTGAAATGGGACTACTTAATTAGGTATACCTAAAGCATTTGATAAATTGCTGATGAATGATTATGTTGTATCATATCCAATCCTTTATTAAGAAAGATATACCTGCTATAATTGTACCGGATAATAGTGTTGAAACACATGATATATAATTATAAATGATGAAAAATGATATGGCAATAAAAATGTAAATAGAAAACAAAAAGGAATGCTATTACAAATTATAATAACATTCCTTAATCATCATATCATCTCCAAAAACCTCTCATGAATCCGTGTATCATCATCAAGCTCCGGATGAAAAGCCAGCCCAATCTGGTTCTTATACTGCACACCGACAATTTTGCCATCATACTCTGCGAGTACACGCACATCATTCTTTGCTGAATCATCAATAGCCTCCACATATGGCGCCCTGATAAATGTCATGGTAAAGTCAAAGCTATTGTCAAACCTTGCTGTAGCCTCAAAGCTTCCAAGCTGTCTGCCGTAGGCGTTTCTTTTAACAGTGACAGGCAAAGTGCCGAAATATACGTTGTCATCGTTACTGATATGTGAAGCTAAAAGGATAAGACCGGCGCAGGTTGCAAGCACCGGAAGTCCGTTTGCAATCTTTTCCTTAAGCGCATCAAACATATCAAGCTCACGCAGCAGCTTGCCCTGTACAGTGCTTTCACCACCCGGCAGCACGAGGGCGTCTATGTCACAGATATCTGATTTCTGACGAAGTTCAACACACTCACAGTCTAAAGACTCAAGCATACGCTTGTGTTCAATAAACGCTCCCTGAACAGCTAAAACACCAATCTTAAGTCCTGATTTCATTTTTATTTGCCTCTTTCTTCCATGATGATTTTAATCTCGCTCTCGTTGATTCCGACCATAGCCTCACCGAGATCCTCAGAAAGCTCTGCGATAAGCTTCGCATCTGTAAAGTTTGTCACAGCCTTTACGATAGCGGCAGCTCTCTTGGCAGGATCGCCTGACTTGAAGATACCCGAACCAACGAACACACCCTCGGCACCGAGCTGCATCATAAGAGCCGCATCAGCCGGAGTAGCCACACCGCCTGCTGCAAAGTTTACAACAGGGAGCTTTCCGTTATCGTGAACAAACTTAACAAGCTCAAAAGGCACCTGAAGATTTTTAGCTGCCTCGAAAAGCTCGTCCTCACGCATTGAAGTGAGCTTTGCAATCTCAGAATTCATCTTTCTCATATGTCTGACAGCCTGCACAATATCACCTGTACCGGGCTCACCCTTTGTACGGATCATGGAAGCCCCCTCGTTGATACGGCGGAGAGCCTCACCGAGATCTCTTGCACCACATACGAAAGGCACCTTGAAATCTCTCTTGTTGATATGGTACACATCATCAGCAGGTGAAAGCACCTCAGACTCATCAATGTAGTCAATCTCGATAGCCTCAAGTATCTGAGCCTCCACGAAGTGACCGATACGGCACTTTGCCATGACGGGGATGCTGACAGCCTCCTGAATTCCCTTGATCATCTTAGGGTCGCTCATTCTTGAAACACCGCCTGCGGCTCTGATATCAGCAGGGATTCTCTCAAGCGCCATAACAGCACATGCACCGGCAGCCTCGGCAATCTTTGCCTGCTCCGGAGTCGTGACATCCATGATTACACCGCCCTTTAGCATCTGTGCAAGTCCTTTATTGAGTTCGTATTGAGTATTCTTATTGTTCTTCATTTGTTAGATCTCCTTTTATTTTTTGTATTTGCTCACACCAGCCATATATCATGGTTGCAATATTACGCCACATCTGGTAATATTAAAATATTCAAAATAAGGAAAATAAAAATGCCAGAAAGCGGTGAATCAAATGCTGACCTACGACCTCACAAAAACAGACGGACCACTCTACAAATGCCTTTATGAGTGCATCAAAAACGATATATCACAGGGGAAACTAAGCTCAGGGGAGAAAATGCCATCAAAGCGTACCCTCGCCAAGAATCTGGGAGTTAGTACCATTACGGTTGAAAATGCGTATGACCAGTTGATAGGCGAGGGCTATATGTTTGCAAGACCAAAGAGGGGCTATTTCATAGCCGATGTGTCAGATATCAGGGTAATCAAGGCACCGGTGCAGAAGGAGCTTAGCATAAAGCTGCCGCCTGAGCAGGATGAAAGTATATTTGATTTCTCATCAAACAGGACAGACCCGGGTAACTTTCCGTTTTCCATATGGGCAAAGCTCATGCGAGAGACGATTTCCCTTAGGGAGCAGGAGCTTTTGTCAGTGTCGCCGTGTGGCGGAGTGAGAGAGCTTCGGGAAGCGATAGCAAGCCATCTGTCATCGTTTCGCGGTATGAATGTGGACCCGGACCAGATAATAGTCGGAGCGGGAACAGAGTATCTGTACGGACTGATTGTGAAGCTTTTGGGTACGGACAAGGTATACTGCGTGGAGGATCCGGGCTATAAGAAAATCAGCCAGATATACGAGTGCAACAATGCAAAATGCCTGCCGGTGCAGATGGATGAGCAGGGCATCAGCGTGGAGCTTATAAAGAAAGCAAACGCGCAGATAGCACATATCAGCCCGACACACCATTTCCCGACAGGAATCACGATGCCTGTGAACCGCCGCTATGAGCTTTTGGCATGGGCCAACGAGAGCAGCGACAGATACATCATAGAGGATGATTATGACAGTGAGTTTCGCATGAACGGACACCCGATACCGCCCATCCTCTCGATAGATGCGTGTGAAAAGGTCATCTATATAAATACATTTTCAAAGTCTCTCACATCCACCATCCGAATCAGCTACATGGTGCTGCCGGAGCATCTGGCAAATGAGTTTTACAGGAGGCTTTCATTTTACTCATGTACGGTATCCACCTTCGAGCAGTACACGCTGGCACGATTTATCAGCGAGGGCTATTTTGAAAAGCACATAAACAGGATGAGACTGCACTACGGCAGAAAGCGCCAGAGCGTGCTTTCGTCCATAAAAGACTGCTTCACTGAAAAGGAATGCAGGGTAATAGAAAATGACTCCGGACTGCATTTTATCATACAGTTTGATACGAAGCTTCCGGACAAAACAGTCGAAAAGCTGCTTTTGGAAAAAGGAATAAAGCTTCAGGCGATTACACATTTCAACCTGAGTAAGCCAAAGGAGGACAGACATCAGTTTATTATCAATTACTCCAATATTGATGCAGACAGAATAATGGACAAGCTTCTTATAATTAAAGAAACATTAAATTTGACATAGATTTTACATACATCTGATAGAGCATTTTACAAAGCATCCATATAATGTATTCTCGAAGACAAGAAATTTATTACATGTTGCAGGAGATACAAATGGAGAAAAAAATCAAAATTCAGGTTCGCGATCTGAATCTGTATTATGGCCAGAATCATGCACTGCATGGTGTCAATATGGACATAAAAGAAAACAGCGTGACAGCGCTGATCGGACCGTCAGGATGTGGTAAGTCTACATTTTTAAAGTGTATCAACAGAATGAACGATCTGGTTGACAATGTCAGAATCGAGGGAAGCATCGAGATAGATGGCGAGAATATATACGCACCATCAGTTGATACAACAGTCCTTCGCAAAAAGGTCGGAATGGTTTTCCAGCAGCCGAATCCTTTCCCAATGAGCATATATGACAATATCGCATATGGCCCGAGAGTGCATGGCATCAAGGATAAAAGGACACTGGATCAGATAGTTGAGGAAAGCCTTGAAGGCGCTGCGATATTTGACGAAGTTAAAGATAGATTAAAGAAATCTGCCATGGGGCTTTCAGGTGGACAGCAGCAGAGACTGTGTATAGCGAGAGCTCTTGCCGTACAGCCTGAGGTGCTTTTGATGGATGAGCCGACATCAGCGCTCGACCCTATCTCTACTTCAAAGATAGAGGAGCTCATGGAGGATTTAAAGAAAAAGTACACAGTTGTAGTTGTAACACATAACATGCAGCAGGCAGTGCGTGTATCGGACGATACAGCCTTCTTCCTTGTAGGAGATATGGTTGAGTTTGGTGACACAAAGACGATTTTCTCATATCCACAGGACAAGAGAACAGAGGATTACATCACAGGGAGGTTTGGTTAATGAGATCGAAATTCGACGAGCAGCTTAAAAATCTGAATGAAGAAATGATGCACATGGGAAGCATGATTGAGGAGTCAATCCAGAAGGCAATCGAGGCATTTATACATCAGGATGCCGATAGCGCAAAAGCCATCATGGAGGGCGATTCAGAGATAGACAGAGAGCAGAAAAAGATAGAAAGCCTGTGCTTTAATATGCTCATGCAGCAGCAGCCTGTAGCAAGAGACCTTAGAACAATTTCTGCAGCGATGAAGATGGTTACTGATATGGAGCGTATAGGAGACCACGCAGCCGATATCAGCGAGATGACCATTTTGATGAGCAGTGATAAGCCATACAGGGTCAATATAGAGCATGTCAAAAGCATGGCTTCAGAGACAATGCTTATGCTTATCAGGGCAATCGAGGCGTATGTTGAGAAGAACAATGACAAGGCTCACATAGTGATGAAGCAGGATGATGTGGTTGATGAACTTTTTGATAAGGTAAAGGCTGAGCTTATTGATTTTATCAGGGAGCATCCGGAGGATGGTGAGCAGGCTGAGGATCTTCTCATGGTTGCAAAATACTTCGAGCGTATCGGAGACCATGCGACAAATATTGCTGAGTGGGTTGAATTTGCACTTGATGACAAGGTTCGTAAGTCATGATTTAATTATCATACACAAATGAAAGGTATACATCGAATTGCATGCAGGCATGCATCGATGATACCTTTTTACCCTTTAATCATGAAATTTATACAGACGATGGATTTTACATAAATTTTACATAAAACCATCGTCTGTTTTACATTAGTAATGTATAATCGAAAGTAAAAAACAGGTAAAAATTTTACATAAGATTTTTGAAATGGAGAAAGCTATGGCACTTATTTATATTGTAGAGGACGACGAGAGCATACGTGAGATAGAGAGTATTGCTTTAAAAAACAGTAATTACATCGTCAGTGCATTTGAAAACGCAAAGGAATTTTACAAGAAGCTGGATGAGCTCGTACCGGACCTCATACTGCTTGATGTGATGCTTCCGGATGAGAGTGGCTACGATATCGTGAGAAAGCTCAGAAAACGTCCGGCCACACAGGAAATTCCTATTATAATGGTCACAGCCAAGACCACAGAGATGGATATGATAAAAGGGCTTGACGGAGGCGCAGATGATTACATCAAAAAGCCTTTCTCAATCATGGAGCTTATCACAAGAGTAAAGGCACTGCTCAGGAGAACAGCGAAGGAGGAGCCGAAGCTTTTAAAGCTGGATGATCTGGTGATTGACCATGAGCGCCATGTGGTTACAGTGAAAAATGAGCCTGTTGACCTTACATACAAGGAGTATGAGCTTTTAAGACTTCTGATGGGCAGTCAGGGCATAGTCATGACCAGGGAGGTCATCATGAGAAGCGTCTGGGATACTGACTTTGAGGGCGAGACACGTACAGTGGACATGCACATAAAGACACTCCGCCACAAGCTGGGTGACTATGGCAGCAGGATAAAGACAGTCAGAAATGTGGGCTATGTTATAGAATAATAGCTGTTTTTATGATTTCTAATATACATAAGCGGAGCGTACAGCATGAAAAAGAAGATTAACTATTATCTGGTAGCTACAGCACTTTTTGTTGCAATTGCCACAATGATTTCCATGACAGTAATCAACTATTACCTCTTCCAGAAGCAGGTAAAGGAAGACTTACAGGTCATGGCAGAGACAATAGAAAGCACCGGAATACTAAAACAGGATATAAATGAAATACCGCAGATAGACGTGGAGGGGATTCGTGTCACTTGGATTGACAAGGATGGCACAGTGCTGTATGACAATCAAAATGATGTGACAAGCCTCGGAAACCATGGCGACAGACCAGAAGTTGAATCTGCATTTGATAAAGGCGAGGGAGACAGCGTGAGAACCTCAGCCACCATGAACAGCAATACCTTCTATCACGCCATAAGGCTCGACGATGGAACGGTACTGCGTGTCTCTATTGCGGCGAGAAGTATCTGGAACATGTTTGCAAGCAATATACCGGCCATGCTTATAGTGACGGTTATCATAGCCGGAATATGTGTGGTTCTTGCAAAGAGCCTGACCAGAAAGCTCATGAAGCCAATCGAGACACTCGCAGGCAACCTTGAACAGGCATCTGTCATCCAGAAAAAGACCGAGTACAAGGAGCTTGTTCCTTTCATGAACGCGATAAGGATACAGCATGAGGGAGTGCTCGCCGCGGCAAAGAGCAGACAGGATTTCACAGCCAATGTGTCACACGAGCTAAAGACTCCGCTCACAGCCATCTCCGGCTACGCAGAGCTCATAGAAAACGGCATGGTTGAAAAGGAGCAGCAGATTCATTTCGCTACTGAAATCAGAAGAAATGCACAGCGCCTGCTTTCCTTAATCAATGATATCATAAAGCTCTCGGAGCTTGATTCCAGCGAGGCGCAGCAGGGCTTTGAACAGCTTGATCTGTACGGTCTGGTCAAGGACTGCATGGAAAATCTACAGGTGAATGCCAAGCAGAGAAACGTAGCACTCAATTTTGACGGTACAGACTGTATGGTGCGGGGCAACAGGCAGCTTCTCACGGAGCTCGTTGAGAATCTCTGCCAGAATGCTATCCGCTACAACAATGAGGGCGGCACTGTAAATGTGACGGTACACAAGCTGGGCGGCAAGACAGTCCTCACGGTCGAGGACAACGGCATAGGCATACCAAAGGATCAGCAGGAGAGGGTCTTTGAGCGCTTCTACAGAGTGGACAAGAGCCGCTCGAAGGAGACCGGCGGCACAGGCCTTGGGCTTGCGATAGTAAAGCATATAGTGGAGCTGCATGATGCAGGGCTTACGCTCGACAGCGAGGTGGGGCGTGGTACAACAATAAAGGTGGAGTTTTAGCTCCGCCTTTTTACGTCTCCTGCGCCATACCGGGCACACAAGCTCTTGCAAAATCATGACGCAGTGTTTATAATAATTTGTTAGCAGCGAAAACAAGGCAAGACCAGGAGGAACAGCCATGTATCAGGAAATATCAAAATTACTTATGTACGGAGATTTATCTCAGGACGAGATACTTTATAAATTGGGCCAGCTCTTTGAGCAGTTTGAGGTGGGCGAGTACAACAAGACAGAGCTTGTGCGCGACATCAATACACAGGTCAAGAGAATCCTAAAGGTAGCGACAGACTATGGTTTTGATGACAATCTGTGGCACAACTATCTCACTTTCTTCCTTATGATGAGTGAGAACCCGTTTTCCATCACCTGTGAGAAGGTCGGAGCCAGCGATGGCAGCGTAAACGGGCTTGTGGCAAACGATTTCAGGATTTTTAAGCAGCTTTTCGATTATGATTTTAAGCCAATCGAGTCAGCACTTGGAATCGACTGCTTCACACAGATCAGCAACTATAAGGCTATTGTGAAAAAGGACCTTATGTACAATCACAATGTCAGCGAGAAGGTAAGGGCACTTAGCAAAAAGCTTGAGGCAGCTAAGGATGAGCAGGAGTTCTTTGATGTGGTAACAGGCTTTTACAAGGCATATGGAGTCGGCATGTTTGGTCTCAACAAGGCATTTAGGATTGAGGAGCATCTGGACGGTGGCTTCTCCTTCATGCCAATCAACAATATGGATGCGGTCATGCTCGATGATCTGATCGGCTATGAAATCCAGAAGAAAAAGCTCACAGACAATACAGAAGCGTTTGTACAGGGCAAAAAGGCCAACAATGTGCTGCTTTTCGGAGACAGCGGAACCGGAAAATCAACAAGCATCAAGGCCATTGTCAATCAGTATTATGATGACGGACTGCGCATGATTGAGATATACAAGCATCAGTTCAAATACCTGTCAAAGATTATCGCAGCAATTAAAAACAGAAACTACAGATTTATCATATATATGGATGACCTCTCATTCGAGGAGCATGAGATTGAGTACAAGTTCCTAAAGGCAGTTATCGAGGGCGGTGTGGAGACAAAGCCTGACAACATACTGATTTATGCAACCTCTAACCGCCGTCACCTGATCAAGGAGACATGGAATGACCGTAATGACCAGGACAACAGCAATGACAAGCACCACTCCGATACGGTTGAGGAGAAGCTGTCACTTGTAAACCGTTTTGGTGTGACAATCAGCTACTCAAAGCCATCGCAGAAGGAGTTCTTCAATATCGTAACAGAGCTTGCGAGAAAGAGCGGCTGCACACTTTCAGACGAGGAGCTGTGCAGGGAGGCAAACAAGTGGGAGCTCAGCCATGGTGGCATTTCAGGACGTACTGCAACACAGTTTGTCAACTACATTATGGCTAACAATTAAGCAGCAGGCATAAGCATGAAAGGATAGTATATGCTCTACCAGATAAGTAATGGCGCTGTCGCATTTGGCGACGACGTCATTTTGCATAGTATAGATTTTGAAATCAGAAACACAGAAAAGATAGCGATAGTCGGCAGAAACGGCTGTGGCAAGACAACACTTTTAAAGCTCATTTCAGGCGAGGTTGAGATGGAAAAGCTCGACAGCGATGAGAGCGCCTTTATTGCAAAGGCAGGAAACCCGGAGATAGGGTATCTGAAGCAGATTGCGTTTGATGATCCTGATGTGACACTCGAGCAGGAGGTGCGCAAATGCTTCGTGAAAATGGACGAGCGAAAGGCAGAGCTTGCGCGCGCAGCAGCAGAGCTCGAGCATGATTATTCCGATGAAAAGGTAGCCAGATATACCGCGATGGAGGAAGCCTTCAAGGATGATGGCGGCTACTATTATGAGAAGGAATATGAGGTTATGATCCGCAAGTTCGGCTTCTCAGATGATGAGCGCAAAAAGCCAATCCGTGACTTTTCCGGAGGTCAGCAGGCCAAGATAGCATTCATAAAGCTGCTTTTGTCAAAGCCTGACATACTGCTACTTGACGAGCCGACCAACCACCTCGATGTCACGACGATTGAGTGGCTTGAGGGCTATCTGAAGTCGTACCCGAAGGCTGTGGTTGTCGTATCCCATGACCGTATGTTTCTCGACAATGTGGTAGATGTGGTATACGAGATAGAGTACGGCACAGCAAGGCGCTATCCGGGCAATTATACCAATTTTATCGCCCGCAAAAAGGAAAACTACGACAAGCAGATGAAGGATCACATCGCCCAGCAGAAGGAGATAGAGCGTTTGCAGCGTATGGTTACGCGCTTCAAGGGCAAGCCGACCAAGACAGCCATGGCGCAGTCAAAGCAGAAGGCTATCGACCGCATGGTGATTATCGAGGCACCGGACAAGTACGACAACAAGACCTTCCATGCCAATTTCCAGCCCGAAAAGGAGACCGGAAACGATGTGCTTTATACATCAGAGCTTGCAATCGGCTATGACCATCCGCTTTCCGTAGTGTCGCTCGATTTGAAAAGAGGCGAAAAGCTAGGCATACTCGGCGGAAACGGACTTGGAAAATCGACATTTTTAAAGACTATCGTGGGTAAGATCCCTGCACTTTCAGGCGAGTACCGCTTTGGAACCAACGTGCAGATAGGATATTTCGACCAGCAGATGGCCATGTATACAAGCAACAAGACTGTGCTCGATGATTTTTGGGATGAGTATCCGAATCTTACAGAAACCGAGGCCAGAAATGCACTCGGAGCCTTCCTTTTTTCAGGGGAGGACGTGTTCAAAAACGTAAATATGCTCTCAGGAGGAGAAAAGGTCAGACTGGCGCTTTGCAAGATTTTAAAGACCAGACCGAACGTGCTCGTGCTTGATGAGCCAACTAACCATATGGATATCGTAGGCAAGGAAACGCTAGAGAGCATGCTTAAGGACTACAAGGGCACACTGATTTTTGTATCACACGACAGATATTTCGTGAAAAAGGTAGCTACACAGCTGCTTGTGTTTGAGGATGGCACGACCAATCTCTATCAGTTTGGCTATGAACAGTATCAGGAAAAGCTTGACAAGGAGGCTTTGGAGAGCAAAAACGTGTACAGAGGCAATGCGATATTTGGCGGAGCGATAAGCCAGAACGGCAGCAGTCAGACCGGCAGTGATGCAAACCGGAGCACGTCACAAACCGCTGCAGCAGGTAATGTGGGCGAAAGCACCAATGCAAATAGCGCGACAGGCGGCATGGCTGTCTCATCAACCGGCAAGGCATACTACAACCCGGGCAAGGAGCGCTCAAAGGTACAGAAAAAAGTCAAAAAAGCCGAGGAGGAACTGGCGGTCAAGGAAGCAAAGCTCGATGAGCTCAAGGCCGAGCTCATGAAGCCGGAGTATCAGTCAAGCTACTCAAAGCTCACGGAAATCCAGAACGAGATAGACGCTCTCGAGGAAGAAATCCTTATAGATATGGAGGCGTGGGAGGAACTTTCCTCTCAGCTTGAGGCGCTGGGATAGGTTAGATGCGCTGTGGTAGCTTAGAAACGTTGTGATAGCTTAGATGTGCTGTTGTAGTTGAGAAATGTTGCGATAGTGTATAAAAAATCACTCGACTTGATGTTTTTTACTCTGGTGAAATCCCTAATCATAGCGAAATCAAGCGATTTCGCGAAAAACCGTAAATAAACCCTTGATTATTTATATAAATTGCATAAAAATGATTGATGAAAACGAAATTTATGGTATAATATTTACATGATACAGACAACGTATCAAATAAACGATAAAGGGGTTGGACATCATGAGAATAACAATTTCAGGAAGAAACATCGAATTAACAGAGGGGCTTAAGCAGGCAGTAGAGGAGAAGCTGTCAAAGCTGGAGAAGTTTTTTAAACCGGACACAGACGTATACGTTACACTCAGCGTAGAAAAGGATAGACAGAAAATCGAGGTTACTATCCCGGCAAAGGGACATGTTATCCGTTCAGAGCAGGTCAGCAACGATATGTACGTATCAATTGACCTTGTAGAGGAAGTAATCGAGAGACAGCTTCGCAAATACAGAACCAAGATTTCCGCAAAGAAATATGCACCGGCGATATTCCAGGATGATTTCGTGGAGGCAGACGATGCAGAGGACGAGGAAATCAAGATTGTCCGTACCAAGAGATTTGGTATGAAGCCTATGTATCCTGAGGATGCATGCATCCAGATGGAGCTCTCAGGCCACGATTTCTTCGTATTCAGAAATGCAGAGAATGACGAAGTAAATGTAGTCTACAAGAGAAAAGGACATACATACGGACTTATCGAACCGGAATGTTAGACTCTTGTTTTTCATCATAATTTAACCTTTCTTTCATCGAAAACCGGCAGCCGTTGGCTGCCGGTTTTTTATATTAACCATTTATATAAATTTTAAAAAAGTGAAATAATTAGAACAAAAACCACAAAAATAGTACAAATTTATCATTACAAAAATCCTGAACTAAAAAGAGCAATATTAAACAAAAAACAGCCAAATTAAACCCGAAACCATGTCATATTTTGTCGAAAACTGCTAATCACCAATCAATATTGAAGCTTCTAATAGAAATCTTCAAAATACAAGCGCGTAACGCGCCTAGAATATTGATATATTATATGGAAAAATGAACCCACCAACAAAAACAAAGAGAGAAATTTCGCAAAAGCGACAAAATTTCAAAAGAAAGACAAAAAAAGAAGTTCTACGAAAAATATAATCGATGGAGGGATGAAATATTTGGGAAGAATTTATTATGAACAGAAAGGACTTATTAACCTCGATGATATTGTAGATATATTTATTGAGGTGGGAAATATACACAATTACCTGGAAAATGCAGCCTTGCGGATTTTGCTTTTTGGCAATCCTGAGCTGAATTTTTATCAGTGCCGATTATTAGTATTGAAGTACGGAGAATCACTTTCACAGGATGATTTGCACGGGCGGATGGTATTTATGAGAATGATACAGCTGCTGGAAGCCAACACAGTTTAAAATAAAATGAGAATTTCTTTTTTGACCGGGCAACCGGTCTTTCTTTTTTGCACAAATGGTGTTATAATTTTGAAGAAATTATGTTGATTACTCATAGCTTTAAAAAAGAAGCATTGCATTGTGTTTAATTAAACCAAAGCATGATAATTCAATCAAAGAAAAGAGGACAAAAATGAACATCGTAGTACTTGCCGGAGGGCTCAGCACAGAGAGAGATGTTTCCTTCAAGACAGGAAGCATGGTAGCTAAGGCACTCAAAGAGAACGGCCACAAAGTTATATTATTGGATGTATTTATGGGATATAGTGACAGGGAGGAGGACCTGACAGGTATATTTGACCGCGCGGACGAGATAAGCGTGCAGGTCAGCGATATTCCGACAGAGGCACCTGACCTCGCAAAGGTAAAGGCTTCCAGAAAGGACCAGTCACCTTGCTTCTTCGGACCAAATGTCATCAAAATGTGTCAGATGGCTGACATTGTTTTCATGGCTCTCCACGGAGAAAACGGAGAGAACGGAAAGATACAGGCAGCATTTGACCTCTTCGGTGTCAAATATACAGGCAGCGATTATTTAAGCTCAGCCATCGCCATGAACAAGGAGACATCAAAGCAGTTCTTCCTTGCAAACGGTATCCCTACTCCAAAGGGTATTTCCATGACAAGAGCGACCAGACAGGATGATATCACAAAGCTTGACCTGACACTTCCATGCGTGGTAAAGCCATGCTGCGGCGGTTCAAGCATCGGTGTCACTATCGTAAGGGATGCGGCAGAGTTCAAGGCGGCACTTGACGATGCCTTCAAGTGGGAAAACGAGCTGGTTATCGAGGAATTTGTACAGGGCAGGGAGTTCTCTGTCGGCGTTATCGAGGGCAAGGCTCTTCCTATTATAGAGATTGCACCTAAGGAGGGCTTCTACGATTATAAGAATAAATACAAGGCGGGCAGTACAGTAGAGACATGTCCGGCCGAGCTTCCTGAGCAGGTGACAAAGGATATGCAGCACTATGCTGAGGAGGTTGCGCGTGTTATCGGGCTTGACACATATTCACGCTCAGACTTTTTGCTCAATGACAAAAATGAGATGTTCTGCCTCGAGGCAAACACACTGCCGGGCATGACTCCAACCAGTCTTCTGCCACAGGAGGCAGCGGTTATCGGTATGAGCTTTAATCAGCTCTGTGAGCATCTGATTGACATATCTTTGAAAAAATATGAGGTGTAGCATGTCGGATAAGTACATGAAGAATCTTACATTTGCAAATATCGCAAAGGCCTGCGAGGGCACATACATAGGCGATGAGACACTGCTTGATACGACAATCACCGGCGCCGTCATAGACAGCAGACAGGTGAAGGAGGGCTATCTTTTTATCCCGATAAAGGGAGAAAGGGTGGACGGACACAAATTCATTCCGACTGTGTTTGAGCAGGGAGCAGCAATTGTGCTCTCTGAGCATGAGCTTACGGATCCGGCGGGGCCATATGTGCTTGTTGAATCAACCACCGATGCCATGAAAAAGCTCGCGGCATTTTACAGAAAAAGCCTTGATATCAAGGTGGTAGGTATCACCGGAAGTGTCGGCAAGACCAGCACCAAGGAGATGATATCATCAGTCCTTGAGCAGAAATACAGCGTTCACAAGACTGCAGGCAATTTCAACAACGAGATAGGCCTGCCACTCACCATTTTCGGAATCAGGGAAAGCCATCAGGTAGCGGTGCTTGAGATGGGCATATCTGATTTTGGCGAGATGCACAGACTTTCTACTATGTCTTGCCCGGATGTCATGGTCATAACCAATATCGGCTACTGCCATCTGGAGTTTTTGGGCGACAGGGATGGTGTGCTTAAAGCAAAGACAGAGTGCTTTGAGCATATGATGCCGGATGCGGTCGCAGTGCTGAATGCAGATGACGACAAGCTGGCCACAGTGCAGACGGTAAATGGAAAGCCTGCCATATACTACGGCAAGGAATCGGCTTCGGACGTTCATAAATCAGTATATACCACAAATATTGAAAACCTGGGCTTTGACGGCATGAAGGCTCATTTTGTCACTCCGGAGGGTGAGTTTGATGCACACATCCACATCCCGGGTGAGCACAATGTATACAATGCCATGGCGGCAGCAGCTGTCGGATTGCAGCTTGGCCTCACAATAGCTGAGATTAAGTCAGGAATCGAGAAAGCAGAGACAATCGCAGGACGTACCAATTTCATCAAAACACACGGCATGACAGTGATAGATGACTGCTACAATGCAAATCCTGTATCCATGAAATCCTCTATCGAGGTGCTTTCACATGCAAAGGGTAGGACAATAGCAGTGCTTGGAGATATGGGCGAGCTTGGAAGCGATGAGAAAAAGCTGCACCATGAGGTAGGCGAAGCAGTTGGAGAGAATCATATCCATACACTTTTTGCCGCAGGAGAGCTTGCAAAGGAATATGCAGCCGGAGCCGCAGAGAAATCATCCGATGTAGACATCCACTATTTCGAGGATAGGGAGACCATGACACAGGAGCTCCTTTCATATGTGAAGGAGGGCGACACCATACTTGTGAAGGCATCGCACTTCATGGAGTTTCCGAAGGTAGTCGAGGCTTTGAGTGAGTAAAATCAGGTAAGATCAATCGGAAAGAAATTAATTCGATATTTAATAATTGCGAGGAATGGATATTCTCCAAGCCTCATAACATTATAAAAGAAAGAGAGAAAAATAATGGCACAGAATCCAATCGTAACAATCACAATGGAAAATGGCGATGTAATCAAGGCGGAGCTTTATCCGGAAATCGCGCCAAACACAGTAAACAACTTTATCAGCTTAATCAATCACAACTTCTATGACGGAGTATGCTTCCACCGTGTAATCAAGGGCTTCATGCTCCAGGGCGGAGATCCGGACGGAAACGGCACAGGCGGTCCGGGCTATGAAATCAAGGGCGAGTTCACACACAACGGCTTCAAAAATGACTTAAAGCACACAGCCGGTGTACTTTCAATGGCACGTACCATGATACCTGATTCAGCAGGCAGCCAGTTCTTCATCATGCATCAGGATGCACCACATCTCGATGGTGAGTATGCGGCATTCGGCAAGGTAATCGAGGGCATGGATGTGGTAAACAAGATCGCAGAGGTGCGCACAGACTACATGGACAAACCACTTGAGGCTCAGGTCATGAAGACAGTAACAGTTGAGACCTTCGGAGTGGACTATCCGGAGCCGGAGACAGTTTAATGATAATAATTATCGATGAGGCAAGCGCAAAACTTGCCTCTTTTTACTATCATGGCGAGATATTCAAGCCACAGTGGAAGCGCGCAGCCGATATGTCATCTGCTCCCGCCGACTGCATCTGGATAGTATCAAACAGGCAGCAGAAGCAAATAGCTGACTCGCTCGGCATAGCATCAGTAGGAGAGCCGCAGTGCGGCACGCGCTATGCAGTCGAAAGCCTTGCGGAGCTTGATATTGAGTATCTTGAGCGGGTGCGCAGGCGGTATAATCATATCCCATGGGATATCGGCGAGACAGACAGGTGCCTGATACGTGAGCTGTCCCTGTCAGACCTTCCTGAGCTCTATGAGCTCTATGACAAGCCCGGCATGACAGACTTTGTGGAGCCGCTTTACGACTATGAGACAGAGCTTGAATACCAGAAAGCATATATAGAGAACATGTATGGCTTTTACGAGTATGGCATGTGGCTTGTATTTTCCAAGGAAACAGGGAAGCTGATAGGCAGGGCAGGGCTTGAGCACGATGAAATGGGCTATATGATAGCACCAAAATTTCAGAACCAGGGCTATGCCACGGAGGTGTGCCGCTTCATCATAGAATACGCGCGCGAAAACACAGACTTTGAAGAGCTTTACTGCCGGATAGATGAGAGAAATGAAGCATCGGTTCGCCTTGCAAAAAAGCTTGGATTTACAAATAGCGGGCATGTGGATGAGGATATACATGCCTCTATATATAGAAAAAACATAAAAAACAATGAAAAACATTGAAAAATATGCAATTAGGCAATAAAATATAAACATAGTTTAACGATTTGGAGGACGAAAAAATGAAACAATATGCATACGGAGTAGATATAGGTGGAACAACTGTAAAGATAGGCTTTTTCGAGACCACAGGAAAGCTTGTCGATACATGGGAGATTCCTACACGCACAGAGAATTCCGGCGAGCTCATCCTGCCTGATATCGCAGCATCCATCAAGGAGAATAACGAGAAGCACGGCATCGAGATGGGTGACATCGAGGGTATAGGCATGGGAGTGCCGGGACCTATAAAGGATGACGGAACAGTATTGAAGTGTGTCAACCTCGGCTGGGGCGTGTTCAACGTGGCGCAGTCACTCTCAGTACTGTGCGGCGGCATCAAGGTAAAGGCCGGAAACGATGCCAACGTAGCTGCACTCGGTGAGATGTGGCAGGGTGGCGGAAAGGGTCATCAGGATGTAGTCATGATCACACTCGGCACAGGCGTAGGCGGAGGAATCATCCGCGAGGGCAAAATCATAGCCGGAGTAAACGGAGCAGGCGGAGAGATAGGACATATGCCTATGGTAGATGATGAGTCAGAGTGCTGTGGCTGCGGCAAGAAGGGCTGCTTAGAGCAGTATGCATCAGCAAACGGACTCGTAAGAGTGGCAGAGAGATACATTGCAGCACACAGGGATGTGGCAACAAAGCTTGATTTAAATGCAGGCTTCACAGCAAAGGATGTATGCGATGCGGCAAAGGCTGGCGATGCAGCAGGCATTGCAGCAGTGGAGCAGTCTATGAAGCTTCTCGGCAAGGCAATGGCAGCAGTAGCATGCGTTATGGACCCTGAGGTATTTGTTGTAGGCGGAGGCCTTTCAAAGGCAGGCAGCATCATCATCGATACTGCGGCAAAGTACTATAAAGAGTATGCCTTCCATGCAAGCCGTGAGACAGAGATCAAGCTTGCTACACTCGGTAACTCAGCCGGCATGTATGGCGGAGTAAAGATGGTTATCGGCTAACAACATAAGATTGCAATTTTTAAAGAAATAAAATATAATGGCTACTAAAGATACACTACAATCGAGGTGAGACTATTGGCAGATTACTCAACAGAAGAATTAGAAAAAATAGCGGACAAATTTCGCTCAGATACCAGCGGTATAAGGGGAACAAAGGATTTTACGAGCCCTGAGGAGCTTTACGAGGAGCTGAAAAAGGAAATCAAAAAGTACCATCCGTCGGATGACACTAGCCTTGTGGACAAAGCCTACAGGGTAGCTTATGATGCCCATAAGGGGCAGGCACGTAAGTCGGGAGAGCCTTATATCATACATCCGCTTTGTGTTGCCATAATACTCGCCGAGCTCGAGCTGGATAAGGAAACCATTGCAGCAGGACTGCTCCATGATGTGCTGGAGGACACCATCATGACCATGGATGAGATGCGTGCGGAGTTTGGAGACGATGTCGCACATCTGGTGGATGGCGTTACGAAGTTGAAGCACCTGCATCTGACAGACAGCACCAAGGATCCGAAGGACAAGAATGCAGACAGACTTGAGATGCAGGCTGAGAATCTGCGCAAGATGTTTCTCGCCATGGCAAAGGATATCAGAGTCATCCTCATAAAGCTGGCAGACAGACTGCACAATATGCGTACACTCAAGTACCAGTCCAAGGAGGCACAGCAGCGTATCGCCAGAGAGACACAGGATATCTATTGCCCTATCGCGCAGCGACTTGGTATCAGTAAGATAAAGATAGAGCTCGAGGACCTTTGTATGAAGTACCTCTATCCGGATGCATATTACGATCTGGTAGAGAAGGTAGCCCTCAGAAAGACAGAGCGCGACACCTACATCCAGGGCCTGGTAAACGATGTCAAGAAGTATGTTTCAGATGCCGGTATCAAGGCAGAGATATACGGCAGGGCAAAGCATTTCTTCAGTATATATAAGAAGATGGTCAATCAGGACAAGACTATAGACCAGATATATGACCTCTTTGCCATCAGGATTCTGGTGGATACCATACCGGACTGTTACGCAGTGCTTGGTATCATACATGAGAAGTATAAGCCTATACCGGGCCGTTTCAAGGACTATATTGCCATGCCGAAGCAGAACATGTACCAGTCGCTTCACACGACGCTCATAGGCCCGAGTGGACAGCCGTTTGAGATACAGATTCGTACCTACGAGATGCATCGTACTGCTGAGTACGGTATCGCAGCGCACTGGAAGTACAAGGAAACAAACAACGGCAATGCCACTACCACCACTGTCACAGAGGAGGAGAAGCTCAGCTGGTTGCGCCAGATACTCGAGTGGCAGCAGGATATGTCGGATAATAAGGAGTTTATGACTTTATTAAAGAGTGATTTAAATTTATTCTCCGACAATGTATTTGCATTCACTCCATCCGGCGATGTAAAGAACCTGCCAAAGGGCTCCACACCTATAGACTTTGCCTACAGCATACACTCTGCGGTCGGCAACAAGATGGTCGGTGCCAAGGTAAACGGCAAGCTGGTGCCGATAGACTATGTCATCAAAAACGGTGACCAGATAGAGATAATCACCTCACAGAACTCCAAGGGACCAAGCCGTGACTGGCTCAAGGTCGTAAAGAGCACACAGGCCAAGAACAAGATCAACCAGTGGTTCAGAAGTGAGCTCAAGGAGGAGAATATACAGCACGGCAAGGATCTGATAGCAGCCTATGCCAAGGCAAAAGGTATCAACTTTGCTGAGATAAACAAGCCTGAGTATCAGGAGAAAATACGCCGCAAATACGGCTTCCACGACTGGAACTCATGCCTTGCAACCGTCGGCCACGGCGGACTCAAGGAGAGCCAGATAGTCAACAGGATGTACGATGAGTACAAGAAGGATCATGTGGTGCCGGTGACAGATGCAGATGTGCTTGGCAGCATCGCAGAAAAGCAGCAGGCGGCAGCAGGCACACAGCCCGAGCACAAGTCAAAGAGCGGTATTGTGGTACACGGACTCTATGACGTGGCTGTGCACTTCTCGAAGTGCTGCAATCCTGTTCCGGGAGATGAGATCGTGGGCTTTGTCACAAGAGGCCGAGGCATCTCCATCCACAGGACAGACTGTGTGAATATCATCAATCTGTCCAAGATAGAAAAGGACAGGCTCATAGAAGCGGAGTGGCAGGATACAGCCCTCATGGACAACGGTGCCGAGTATCAGGCAGACCTTAAGATATTCTGTCATGACAGGCCGGGACTGCTCGTAGATATCACAAAGATATTTACCGAGAAGGAAATCAATATCAGTGGTATCCAGTCCAAGACCAGCAAGCAGGGCATCGCTACAATCGAGGTATTTTTTAATATCAAAGGCAGGGACCAGATAAAGGTTCTAGTGGAGAAGCTCAGACAGATAGAAAGTGTAATAGACGTAGAGAGGACCACCGGCTAAATCCCGGTGGTTCTTGCGTGAAGCATAACATATAACAGATAAGGAGTACACTCATATGGTAAATATGAAGATAGACCACTTCGTAGTGGGACCGGTGCAGACCAACTGCTACTTTGTCACCAATATAAAGACAAAGGAAATGATAATAATAGACCCGGGCGCGTGTGCTAATCAGCTCGCCAAAAAAGTGGATGAGTCAGGCGCAAAGCCAGTAGCAATACTGCTCACACACGGACACTTTGACCACGCCACTGATGCAAAGCCACTCGCAGACCGCTACGGCATCAAGATATATATCCATGAGGCAGACAAAGCCACACTTGATGACCCGCAGCTCAATGTCAGCTACATGATGGGCCAGTCAAAGACCTTTTATGCAGATGTATTTTTGAAGGATAAGCAGGAAATTGACATCGCAGGCTTTCACATAGTAGTGCTTCACACACCGGGGCATACACCGGGCGGCTGCTGCTATTATTTCCCGTATGAGGACGTGATCTTTACAGGCGATTCGCTGTTTTGCGGCTCAATCGGACGTACGGATTTCAAGGGCGGCAGCATGTCAGACCTCGTGCGCACAGTGAAGGAAAAAATCATGACACTGCCTGAGCATACAGAGGTGTACCCGGGCCACAACGACACAACAACTATAGAAAACGAGAGGATGTATAACCCTTACTTATGATAGTAGTAGTATTTAATAAACCGGATTTTGAATATGATGTGCACTCACTGCTCAAGGAGTTCTTCCCTCAGGAGGATGTGCAGATGTACTATAGCTGCTCACCTGATGAGGTGGAGGGAAAAAACCTGGCCTGCACACATCACGAGATGACAGATGATGGCGTAAAGGAATTTGCGGATGCCTCACAGGTATTTAAGATAGACTATCTGGGCGATGAAATTGCAGTGGAGTGGACGCTGAATAGAGCCGGCGGAAATAATTCCATGACAGGTGAGATGCAGCAAGCCGACGAAAGTGACATTAAAACAGACGGAGAAAGTATCTGCACAAAAATATCTGTGACCGGCACAGACCGCAAGGAAACCAAAAACCGCCTCAAGCTCGCCCTGTATTCCATGATAGAAAAGGGCACAGGAAAGAGCCTTCCGTGGGGCACACTCTCAGGCATCAGACCGACCAAGATAGCCATGAAATGCATAGAGGACGGCATGAGCGATAAGGAAACCTACGACTATCTTAAGAAAACCTACCTTGCAAGCGATGAGAAAATCGACCTCTCAATAGGCATAGCAAAGCGTGAGAAGGCACTGCTCGACAAGGTGGACTATGACAATGGCTACAGCCTGTACATAGGTATACCATTCTGCCCGAGCACCTGTGCATACTGCTCGTTTACCTCATACCCGCTCGGTGTGTGGAAAAACCGCGTAGACGATTACCTCGATGCACTCGAGAAGGAGATAGACTACACAGCACAGAAATTCTACCACAAGAAGCTAAACTCCATCTACATAGGAGGCGGCACACCGACCACACTAAGCCCTGCGCAGCTTGACAGGCTTATCAGAAAAATCAAATGCAGCTTTGATTTAAAGGACTGCCTGGAATTTACCGTGGAGGCAGGCAGACCGGACTCCATCACGAGAGAAAAGCTCCTGGCACTAAAGAAAAACGGCATCAGCCGTATATCAGTAAATCCACAGACCATGAAGCAGCAGACGCTTGATATAATAGGAAGACACCACACAGTAGACGATACGATACAAAGCTTCAAGCTCGCGCGTGAGCTGGGCTTTGACAACATAAACATGGACCTCATCATGGGACTTCCCGAGGAGTCACTCGATGATGTAAGGCACACAATGGAGCTGGTGAAGGAACTGGCACCTGACAACGTCACTATCCACTCACTCGCAGTAAAGCGAGCTGCAAGACTCACCATCTTCAAAGACCGCTACAGAGATATGCAGATGGTCAACACCCAGGAGCATATGGATCTCTGCGCAGCCTACTGTAAGCAGATGGGGCTTGAGCCATACTACCTCTACAGGCAGAAGGGCATGGCAGGCAACATGGAAAACGTGGGCTATGCGGCAAAGGGCAAGGCCGGCGTATACAACATACTGATAATGGAGGAAAAGCAGACTATTGTAGCCTGCGGAGCCGGAGCAAGCACCAAGCGTGTCTGGCCTATACCAAATCCCGATGGCACCCACCGCATCGACAGATGCGAGAATGTCAAGGATGTAGGGCAGTATATCGCAAGGATTGATGAGATGATAGAGCGGAAGCAGAGGTTGTTTGAGGAGTAATAAGCAGCATGACATATAATAATGTATAATTATTGGTGCTGTAATATCATAGCGATTAGCTAATACGTCGAAAATTGTAAAGAAACCATGAGATTCATTGACAAAGTATAAAAAATGAGCGAAAATATATTATTGAAAACCCTGATTAGATACAGAAAAAGATACAAATAACCGAATAAAACATACGTAAAACAAAATAGGCTAAAATAATTCGGGGGGGGGTACAAAGGTACCTCCCCTAGAACAGGTATAAAGGGAAATAAAAGATACCATAAGGAGAATTTGGAAAGAATGTACAGAAAGAAAGGCAGAGGATGGACAAAGCATATAGACTTTATGCTTATAGATATCGCATGCATTGTTATAGCATTTTTTATTTCATATGTGATACGCTTCGGCTTTAATAACCCGTACGTGGACAAGGACTACCGCATACTGGGGGTAGCATTTCTTCTGATAGATTTCTTTGTGGAGATAATGGCAGACTCATTCAAGAATGTCCTAAAGAGAGGATATCTGGATGAGTTCATATCTACCTGCAAGCATGCAATGCTTGTGTTTCTGGTAACAGCGCTTTTCCTGTTCACCACACAGATGGCTGATATATACTCGCGATTATCATTTTATATCATGTTTCCAATCTATGTGACAATATCATATGTAGCAAGAATTGCACTCAAGAGCTTTCTTAAGAAAAAGGGCTTCGGAACATCTAAGAAATCACTGCTTGTCATAGCACCGGATGCCATGCTTCGTGAGACACTGCGCACAGTGGAGAAAAGCTGCATAGGCTATACAAGGATAGTAGCAGCTTCGCTGGATACAGACATGAAGGGCAAGACTATATGCAGCATACCGATAGTTGCAAACCACGATGGCATAGTGGACTATGCGTGTGATGAGTGGGTGGATGAGGTGCTCATACCGCCGTGCAGCGAGGATGAATATCCGGAGAAGATGGCAGATATATTCCTGGAGATGGGAATAGCAGTACATACAGGAATAGCCAAAAACGGCACAGCCCAGGGTGGCTATAAGCAGATAGAAAAGATAGGCGACTACACAGTAGTCACATCGAGCGTGAACTATGCAAATACCAGTGCACTTCTGGTAAAGAGGGGCATGGATATAGTCGGAGGACTGGTGGGCTGCCTGTTCACACTTATCATCATGATATTTGTGGGACCGATGATATACATAGCATCGCCGGGACCGATATTTTTCTCGCAGGAGAGAGTCGGCAGGAACGGCAGGAAGTTCAAGATGTACAAATTCCGCAGCATGTATATGGATGCCGAGGAGCGAAAGAAGGAGCTCATGGCACAGAATAAAGTGGGCGACGGAATGATGTTTAAGATGGACTTCGACCCAAGAATAATAGGCAATAAGGTGCTGCCAAACGGAAAGAAGAAAACCGGAATCGGACAGTTCATCAGGAAAACAAGCCTGGATGAATTCCCACAATTTTTCAATATACTAATAGGAGATATGAGCCTGGTAGGCACCAGACCACCAACACTCGATGAGTGGGAAAAGTATGAGCCACACCACAGAGCCAGAATGTCATTCAGACCGGGACTGACCGGACTGTGGCAGGTGAGTGGCAGGAGCAATATCACGGACTTTGAGGAAGTGGTAAAGCTGGATACACAGTATATTGGGGAGTGGAGTGTTAAGGGGGATGTAAGTATTCTCTTTAAGACAGTTTTAGGTGTAATAAAGAATGATGGAGCAGTGTAAGAAAAAATAAAATAAGGAGTAAAAGTATGATTATTACAAGAGCACCTTTCCGTGTTAGCTTTTGCGGAGGAGGAAGCGATTTACCAAGTTTTTATGAAAAATATGGAGGATGTGTATTAAGTACCACAATCCGTAAGTATATGTATCTTACAATCCATAACTATTTTGAAAAAGATCAAATTGTTTTAAAGTATTCAAAAACGGAAACTGTTCATGATTATTCAGAAATTGAACATCGTATATTTAAACAGTGTTTAAAAGATTTTGGAATAAAAGGTGTTGAATTGTCATCTATGGCAGATATACCAGCAGGAACTGGTTTGGGTTCATCGAGTACATTTACTGTTGCTTTATTGCATTTACTTAATACATATACAGGGCAGTATGTTTCAAAATATAAACTTGCTAAAGATGCTTGTGCAGTTGAAATAGAAAGACTTGGTGAGCCAATTGGAAAACAAGATCAATTTGCAGCGGCATTTGGAGGTCTTAAATTCTATGAATTTATGCCGAATGGTTTTGTGAATGTTGAACCTATCGTTATGAAGCCGGAAAGTTATGAAAAACTAGAAAATAATCTTTTGATGTTTTATCTTGGTGGAACTCATTCTGCATCTGCAATTTTAAAGGAGCAGTCCAAAAATGTTCAAAATGTGGATAAGGCAAATGTCCAACGTCAGATGTGTGATATTGCTCGAGAATTAAAGGATGAATTACAAAATAATAATGTAGATGCAATGGGAGAGTTATTGCATGAAAATTGGCTTCTTAAGAGATCACTGGCAACAGGAATTTCTAGTCATGTTATTGACGAGACATATGAGCTTGCAATTAAGGCAGGTGCAACAGGTGGAAAACTTCTTGGTGCAGGAGGGGCAGGATTTATGCTTTTTTATGTTCCGATGGAAAGGCAAAATAATGTGAGAAAAGCACTTTCTCATTTACGAGAGATGAAGTTTGAAATGGACAATTCCGGTGCATCTATTGTGATGACGGATAGGGACAATATTTAGGATATGAAAGCAAATGTAATTGTATATTTATTTGTGATGAGTATTTATGGAGGAAAAAAATGAATATTTTAGTAGCTGGTGGAGCAGGATTTATTGGAAGTCATCTATGTGATTCACTCATTGAGAAAGGCAATAGAGTAATTGTTGCAGATAAGTTAATAATGGGAAAACAGAATATTGAACACCTTATAAATAACCCATATTTTAAATTTTATGAGTTGGAGTTGGCAGAACAGGAAAATGTTGATCGGATTTTTGATGAGAATAAGATTGATGTTGTGTATCATATGGCAGCAAACTCTGATATTCAAAAAGGTGGCAAGGAACCATCGATTGATTTTAACGACACTCTTTTAACGACACGAGCACTATTGGAAGGAATGCGTAAATACAATGTGAAGAATTTGTTTTTCGCTTCGACGTCTGCAGTTTATGGTGAAATGTTGGATGTAGAGTTAACTGAAACTACAGGAGGAATTAAACCAGTATCTTATTATGGTGGTGCAAAATTGGCTTCAGAAGCATTAATTTCTTCATATGTTTCAATGTGTGACATGAATGTGGTTATCTTTAGATTTCCAAATGTAATTGGACCAAGATTAACTCATGGAGCTGTTTATGATTTTATTAGAAAACTTAGAAAAAATCCACAGACTCTAGAAATTTTAGGAAATGGAACACAATGTAAGCCATATATTTATGTTTTAGATCTTGTTGAGGCCATTATAAAACTGACAGAAGAGTTTAATCCCGGTGAGGATGTATATAATATAAGTGTTGAAAGCAATGGCACTACTGTTACTCATATAGCAGAAATAGTTGTGGAAGTTCTTGGGCTCTCAGATGTTAAGTTTAATTATACTGGTGGTGACAGAGGATGGAAAGGAGATGTTCCTAGATTTAGTTATGATATTTCTAAAGTCCTTTCTACTGGTTGGAAACCAAAATATACATCAGATGAAGCAGTAAGGCAGACTGTAGAGGATGCAGTAAAGGCTGGAATGTAGAGGTTGTAATTAATGGAAAGAAGTTACATTGCGGTTATTCAGGCAGGCGGTAAAGGAACTCGAATGCATGAATTGACAAATGATAAGATTCCAAAGCCACTTCTAAAAATTGACGGAAGACCCATGATAGAATGGCAAATTCTTCAGTTAAAGGAATTTGGAATAGATTCTTTTATATTGATTATTGGTCATCTGGGCGAAAAAATAGAAGAGTATTTTGGAAATGGTTCAAAATGGAATGTCAGAATTACATATGTTAAAGAAAATAAACCATTAGGTTCAGCAGGGGCTTTCTATCATATAAAAAAATATGTAAAAGATAAAGATGTTATTCTTGTGTTTGGAGACGTGATGTTTGAGATCGATTGGAATCGTTTTATAAGGTTTCATGAGGAAAAAAAAGGAATGGTAACATTATTAGCTCATCCAAATTCGCATCCATATGATTCAGATTTGCTTATTTTAGGTGAGAAAGATAGAGTAGAACGCATCGATTCAAAAAACAATGTAAGGAATTATAATTATAAAAATTGTGTAAATGCAGGTCTTTCTATTTTTAGGGGTGAACTTTTAGAATATATCACAGAAGAAAAAAATATAGATTTCGAATCTGAACTTGTTGAACCTCTGATAAAATCTGGAAAAGTATTTGCGTATAATACACCGGAGTACGTTAAAGATGCAGGAACACCAGAACGCTTTTATTCAGTGAGTAAAGAAAAACAAGAGAAAGTTTGGGAATCTAAATGCTTAAAGAATAAACAAAAAGCTGTTTTTTTGGATAGAGATGGCACTATTAATGTTTATAAAGGGCTTTTAAGAAAAAGTGAAGATTTTGAATTGTATAAGGGTGTGGCAAATGCAATAAAAGAGCTAAATCAGTCAACTTATTTGGCTATTGTAGCGACTAATCAGCCTGTAATTGCAAGAGGCGAATGTACTTTTGAAGAACTTGATAATATTCATATGAAAATGGAAACAGAGCTTGGGAAAGAGGGGGCATTTGTAAATGATATTTTTTTCTGTCCACATCATCCGGATAAAGGGTTTGCAGGTGAAATTTCAGAATTAAAGATAGAGTGCAATTGTAGAAAACCTAAAATTGGCATGTTTCTTGAAGCTTCAGAAAAATACAATATAGATTTAAAAAAATCCTGGTTTATTGGAGATACAACAATGGACATACAAGCAGGAAAAAATGCCAATATGAGAACTATTTTGGTAAAAACAGGGGAAGCTGGTAAGGATCATAAATATAGTGTTAAGCCTGATTATGAAGCAACAGATTTATTATCGGCTGTTAGGATTATTTTGAATAAGAAAAGTGAGGAAAAATAGATGGATTTTAAAAATGATATTAAAAAGTATATATCGTGTGAGATAGAGACTCTTCAAAAACTTGATATTAATGCTGTCAATGAGGTGTTGAATTTGTTGATAGATACAGCAAAAAAACATAAGAGAATATATATTTTTGGTAATGGAGGTAGTTCAGCGACAGCATCTCATTTTCAAAATGATTTTGGTAAAGGTATTTCAGAATATGTTGATAATAAATTCCGTTTCCAATGTCTTAACGATAATGTGGCTACATTAATGGCTGTTGCAAATGATATAGGATTTGAAGAAGTATTTCGTTTTCAGCTTAATGGAGTTATAGAACCAGGTGATGTAGTGATTGCAATTTCAGGTAGTGGTAATTCGAAGAATGTTATTAATGCTGTTGAGTATGCAAAAAAATGTGGAAATAAAGTAATTGGACTTACTGGTTATAATGGTGGAAAACTTAAAGAATTAAGTGATATATCATTACATGTACCGATTAATAGTATGCAGGTGACAGAAGATGTTCATATGGTGTTTGATCATCTAATGATGAGCATATTATATCAACATTTATGTGGCAAGAATCATATTTCTGAATAAGGAGATTAAGTTGTGGTAGATACACATAGAATCAAATTTTTAAATACATATATTGATAATTTGACAGCATCTGAAGCAAAAGATTGTGTAGATAAATTAATACAAACTCCTGGAAATCACTATGTTGTTACTCCAAATACAGATATTGTTGTAAAAATGAATGATGATGCCAAGTTAAAAGAAATTTGTGAAAAAGCTGACTTAATTCTTACTGATGGACAAATTATAGTTAAGTTATCACATAAATATGGAGAGCCAATAAAAGAAAGAGTATGTATGACTGATTTTGTATGGGAGGTATTTAATCTCGCAATTGAAAAAAAATATAAGGTATTTCTTTTTGGTGGTAAGGAAGATGTTCTCAGTAAAGCAACAAAGAATGTTAAAGCTAGGTTACCTGAGCTAAATATAGTAGACTCTTATTCTCCTCCTTTTGGATTTGAAAAAGACGAAAGAATGCTGAAAGAGGCAAATGACAGAATTAAGAACAGTAATGCAGATATATTGATTGTATTTCTAGGATGTCCAAAACAAGAAAAATTTATAGCTCAAAATAAAGATAAATATCAGATACCTATTTCATTTACAATGGGGGGATGTGTAGATTTTTTAGCTGGGCAGGTTAAAAGAGCACCTAAATGGATGCAGAATGTTGGTCTTGAATGGTTTTATAGATTTATGCAAGAACCTAAAAGAATGTTTAAACGATATTTTGTGGATGATTTAAAAATTTTTGCAATTGCAAAGAAAAATGGCAACAGGTGATATTATTTGCATATATCGATCGATTTAATATGTGCATTAATTTGATTAAATAAAGGATTAGTTTTTATGAACAATAATATAGCAGCGGGGATTGTTATGTATAATCCAAATAAAGAAAGATTGAATATGTGTCTCTCAAAGATTGAAGATCAAGTAGATAAGATATATTTGTTTGATAATTCTAATTCTTATTTTGAACAGAGAGATAATATTGTATATCTTTCTGAAGGAGAAAACAAAGGGATTGCCTATGCGCTGAATCGTATAATGGAAAATGCAAAAAAAGATGGATATAATTGGATTATTACAATGGATCAGGATTCTATAATACCTGATGGAATAATATCGGATTTTAGAATGGCAATAAAAAGCCATCCTGAAGTTGGAATTGTTTGTCCACAGGTTATAGATAAAAGAAGGGCATACTTGGTTGTTAATGATAAGTTAGATTCTGAATATATAGAGTTTTGTATAACGTCGGCTTCGTGCACATCAATTGATGTTTGGGAAAAGTGTGGAAAATTTGATGAATGGATGTTCATTGACCTAGTAGATAACGATTTCTGTAAGAGATTAGTTTTAAGTGGTTATAAAATTCTTAGATTAAATAAATGGGTGTTGGATCAAGAGTTTGGACAGATTATACCTAAAAATAGGAAAAAACAGAAATTTTGGATTATGGTGAGTAAAATGTTACATAACCAAAATATTGCTAAATTTTCATATAAGAAAATTGTGAGCCCTTTAAGAGTATATTATACAAATAGAAATATTCTATATCTTAATAAAAAGATGAAAGAATATGGAAATGTGGGATATGAAAATTATAATTGCAAAGGATACTTTGGTTTTATTATAAGTTTTATGCTGCCAAGCATTTTAAGAGCTCAAAAGAAGAGGAAGGTTATAAAGGCAACAATTGACGGTGTTATAGATGGGGTTAAATCTCAACCTGTTAGATGGAAAATGTAAATGGTTGAAAATAAGGTAGGAATTTATTGATGAGAACTAGAAAACGTATTTTGCAAACAAATCTCAGTAATCAAGGAGGCGCATTTTCTGTTGCATATGAAGCACAGAAAAAATTGCAAGATGAATATATATTTGATTATTTTTCACCAGATGATTTTGTGAAAAATGACATTTATAAACATCTGTTATCTATGGGGAGCAGATGTATAGGAAAATTAGACTGTAAAAATAGATTTTTGAAGCAGTATGAGATATATATAAGTTTTTATAAGTATCTATTGAAAAATGATTATGATACTGTTCATATTCATTCGGATACAGCTTGGAAAATTAGTGTTTACTATTTAGCAGCAAAGAAAGCCGGTATTAAACACATTGTAGTACATTCTCATTCTAGTGGAATTAATGGTCACTATAGAAAAATTAATTATTTTTTGCATTTAATTACAAAGCCAATAGTAAAATCGGCAAAATATAGATGTGCTTGTTCGAAAATAGCTGCAGAGTGGATGTTTGATACGAGTAAAAATGTTTCTATTATTCGAAACGGAGTAGATATAGATAAGTTTAGATTCAACTCAACTGCGAGAAAGAATATAAGGAAAAAATTAGAAATAGAGCAGAAAGTAGTAATAGGTAGTGTAAGTGATTTTTCATATCAGAAAAATCCAGAGTTTTTATATCAGTTAGTTAAAGAATTTCAAAATGATAATAAATATATCTTTTTGTTTGTTGGAAATAGAGAAAATGGTTGCGAGTTGAAGAAGTTAATTGATAATGATAATAATATTGATAATGTGATATTTGCAGGTGCAGTAACTAATGTTCCAGATTATTTAAGTGCTATGGATGTATTTGTTTTGCCTTCAAGGTTTGAAGGATTGCCAATGTGCGCATTGGAGGCACAGGTGAATGGATTATATACTATTATTTCGGATAAAGTTTCAGATGAAACAAAGTGCTCTAAATATTTTAGTAGGTTGAGTTTGCAAGTAGGCGAATGGAAAAATAAAATTTTGAATATTGATTTTTCCTTTGATAGAAATAACAGAGAGAAATTTTTAAATTTGGATAAGTCAAGTTCTGCAAATATGGCAGACAAGTTTAGAAAAATATATGAAAGCTGACTTGTGATTGAAGATAGTTTTGATATTAAAATATGGTGTACGATATAATTTGTAGTAAGATATTAAATATTAGATATAAGAGAAAGTGTGAATTATGGAAGAGTTAATTAGTATCATTGTACCTGTTTATAATGTAGAAAAGTATATTCGAAGATGTGTTGATTCAATTATTAATCAATCATATAAAAATATTGAGATCATTTTAGTAGATGATGGTTCAATAGATAAAAGTGGATTGATATGTGATGAGTATTCAAAAAAGGATGAACGAATTAAGATAATTCACAAGGAAAATGGTGGGTTAGGATTTGCGAGAAATTCTGGATTGGAAATTGCTAAAGGTGAGTATGTTACTTTTATTGATGGCGATGATTATGTTGGAATTAATCACATAGAATCTTTACTGTCATTAATAAAAGAAAAAGGAACTGATACATGTATAGCTGGTTATACAAAAGTATATTCGAATTATCAAATAGAACATGTTAATGTTCAATCAGGCAAGGTTTTTGAAAATGTAATAGAAAATATTTTACCAAGAATGTGTGGTGCTAATACATTAGGGGATGATTATATTGAAATGTCAGTTTGTATGGTCCTTTTTTCTAATAAAATTATTCAAAATAATCAATTAAGATTTGTGTCGGAAAGAGAATTTGTAAGTGAGGATTTAGTTTTTGGTTTCGAATACTATCCTTTATCAAAGGGAGTTTGTATTTCGGATATTACGGATTATTACTATTGCGATAATGAAGATTCACTTACTACTAAATATCGGGGGGATCGTTTTGAGAGTGAGGTGAAGTTATATAAATTATTATTGGATAAGGCAAAAGTGTTGAATATAGAAAATTTGTGTAAAATTAGGTTGCAAAATACAGTTATAGCTATTGCTAGGTATTCAATCAAGTTGGAATACAAATTTGCACATGTTAATGGTAATGAAACAGCTAGGTGTAATGTGCGCAAAATTTGTGATAATTACACATTAAATATGATATTTAATGAATATAATGATAGATCATTAAAATTGGGTTCAAGAATCGTTAATTATTTAATTAAGAGTAAAAATTTATTTCTTTTAAAAATAATTATGATGCTAAAAAATAAATTATCGATATAAATTACAGAATATTTATTTTAGAAATTTTGATTAAACGCTAAATTGCATCATTAAAGAGGCGGTTGAGCTGTTAGTTAGAAATTTATGGTTTATAATTAAAATATTCTAATATTAAGAAAAGAAGAGTATTTTCAAAACAAAAATGGACTTTTAAATAAAGTAGTAGGTTTATTATGGTCAAATAAAAAACGATTAGGGAATAAACTAGGATTTTTTATTCTGCCATATACATTAAAAAAAGGTGTCACAATATATCATCATGGCTCAATAATTATTAATGGTGATGACAGAATAGGCCAAAATTGTACATTGCATGGAATGAACTGTATAGGAAATAATGGTAAAAGCTTAGCTGCTCCAATTATTGGAGATAATGTTGATATTGGAGTTGGGGCAAAAATTATTGGATGTGTGAGAATTGGAAACAATGTAAAAATTGGTGCTAATGCGGTTGGATTTAAGGATGTTCCAAGTAATTGTACGGTTGTTGAGAATCCGATGAGGATAATATAATAAAAAAATTTGAATTATATTATACAATAATAGAATAAGTATATATTTTATGTAATTAATATTATCATAATACAGTTGGAGTATATGACAAGATAGGGAAGTCGCAATATAATCATTCAATAATTATATAGTAAATATTAATAATATAGATGGGGTTAAGCTAAACAATATATTTAATTAGCATTAATTATATAATATTAAACTGAGTTGATATATAAGCTTTATAGTGTTTAAAAATTTAAAATGAATATTACGATTTCTCAAAAGTATAATTCCATAAAATTGGAAAATGATGATTCGATACACGAAAATAATCTTGTTTGTGAGTAACTATTTGTTTATTTCAATAAAAATATTGGTAAGAACTTACTGTATAAGCAGTGTGTAGTAGCCTTTATGAATATTCTTATAGAGTATGTGTAAATATACATATTAAAAATGATTTCCAAGTTGTTATATAGATGATGGAAAGTTATATGTATTTTTTTGAATATATTGTAATTATAAAATTGGTAAATACTTATAATTATTTAGGAGACATTATTATAATGAAGACAGTAAAGTATTGTTTTACAAGTAAAAAGTTATTGGGATATATGATTTTATTATTTGTGGTTTTTGAAACGGCATTTGAGAATACTCAATTACAAATATATAATCTTAATATGAATAGAACGTTATTTAGTATAGAAGCTTCTATTTTTTTAGTGTATATTTTCATAAGTAAGTATAAAAAATATTTATTTATTGTGGTTATGTCATTTTTTATATTATTTTTAAGTAGTTATTTTGTATTGGACACTTCTGCATTATTTAAGATGTATATGATTGCAATGGTTGTGTATGAAATTGGCTATAAGGAAGTATTTGAAAAAATATTTAAAATAAGAGCTTTTATTTTATGCAGTATTGTATTTCTTTCAATTATAGGTGTACTTGATTCTAATCTTATGGAAGTATATAAAAAAACTAGTTCAGTTGCTGTATATGGTTATGGATTAGGGTACACACATCCAAATAGATTAGCAACGGCAGTTTTATATTTGATATTTATTTATATATGCTTAAAAAATGAAAAATTAAAAAAACAAAATGTATATTGTATAATTTTTTTGACATTTATTGTATATGAATTGACTAAATCAAGGACATTATTATATTGTATTATAATTTTCTGTTTATACTATGGATTACATAGAATTAATAAACTGAAAAATACAGTAGAAAAATGCGTAAGCAGATTAGCGTTTTTATGTATACCTATTAGTATATTAATATCTGTTTTTGTTCCAATTTTACTTTTAACGGCAAAAGGTAAAGTTCAAAATATGGTATATTTTATAAATGATTTATGCAGTAGAAGATTTACACACATAGAGCATGCCTTTTTACAATATCCTGTCACTTTGCAAGGTGGAATTTATGATTTCTCTGAAATGGAAAAAAATTATGGCTCAACTGTAATTGATAATGGTTACATAAGGTTTTTGTATGCATATGGAATAATAGGACTTACAATTTTTAGTATATTGTCCATAGTTTGTATGGTGAGGATGACAAAAAAAAGAAAATTTACATATGTAGTAATTTGTATTATTGCATCTTTTCAAGCATTACTTGAAAATACATTTATGTATGTTAGTTTAAATATTATGGTGCTATTTTGGTGTGAGATTATTGATGTGAATAATAAAAATCATTGGAGGAAAAATGATACCTAAAAAAATACATTTTATATGGCTAGGAAATAAAAAATTTAATAATACATCTTTGATGTGTATAAATACATGGAGACGAGTTTGCCCTGATTATGAAATTATTCTTTGGAATGAAAGAAATTTAGAATTACATAAATTGATAGAAGATAATTTGTTTTTAAAGAAATGTATTGAAAATAAAATTTGGGCATTTGCATCAGATTATTTAAGATTATATATTTTATATAAAGAGGGTGGGATATATTTAGATACAGATGTCGAAGTGGTTAAGGATTTTGATGTTTTATTAGATAAAAAATTTTTTGTTGGATTAGAAAGTGAGAATTTCATAGGGACTGGTGTTATAGGTGCTGAAAGAGGATCAAGACAGATAAAAAGATTATTAGATTTTTATAGTAAAGAGATTTGGAATGTGGATTATTATAATAATCCGATAATTTTTAAGAATTTGTTTGAAAAGGAACCTCACATTTTTGCTAAAACATGTATACTACCAGTAAAATTCTTTTCACCATATAATCCAAATGACAAGAATTTAGGAAATACGTTGATTGGAGATAATGATACGATATGTATTCATTGGTATAATGCGAATTGGGGAATGTCAAGAAGAGGATATGTATTTTTACAGACTAAGCATATAAAACAACCAATATTTAAAATTTATCAAGTTATACGTAAGAATATTGGCTATTATAGGAAGAAAAAACAGTTGAATCATTAGAAAATAAAGGGGCATTGCATGGGTAGGTATAAATATTTATTAAAGAATATAGGACTTTTGACAATTAGTAACTTCGCTACAAAATTTTTGAGCTTTTTTTTAGTCCCATTATATACAAATATATTAACTACCACTGAGTACGGAACTTATGATATTTTTAATACTACAATTGGTGTTTTACTTCCTATTCTTACACTGAATATTCAGGAAGCTGTTATGAGATTCTCGATTGACAATAAGTATAATAGAAAAGCTATAGTAACCATAGCTACAAGATACTTAATAATATCAAATTTGATTGTTGTAGCAGGATTAATTATTAATAATTTATTTGGATTAAGCACTATTACTAAACAGTATTGTCTGTATTTCTTTTTAATGTTCTTATCGCAATCATTGTCAGGCATGATAATAATGTATGTAAGAGGAATAGATAAAATAGTTGATCTTTCAGTATCTAGTCTTATAACTTCTATAATTACTATATGCTTAAATATTTGTTTTTTAACAGTATTCAATTGGGGGTTATCCGGCTATTTTTTAGCTAATATAATAGGACCACTATTTCAATCTATATATTTGATTTTAAGGGCAAATGTTATTACAAATTTAAACATCAAAAATTTTTATAAAAAAGAAACAAAAGAAATGGTTGATTATAGTAGACCGTTGATTGCAAATAGCATTGCATGGTGGATAAATAACGCTTCAGATAGATATATAGTTATTTTCTTTTGTGGTCTTGCTGAAAATGGTGTATATTCAGTTGCATCGAAAATCCCATCTATTTTAAATATTTTTCAAACAATATTCAATCAGGCTTGGACGTTATCAGCAGTAAAAGATTTTGACAAGGAAGATAGGTACGGTTTCTTCACAAATACATATAAAGTCTATAATTGCATGATGGTAATGGTTTGTTCAATTATAATTATGCTTGATAAGATTCTTGCAAAATTTTTATATGCGAATGATTTTTATATTGCATGGAAGTATGTTCCGTGGTTAACTATAGCTATTTTATTTGGTGCAATGTCAGGATATGTTGGGGGTTTTTTTGCAGCAGTAAAAGATTCAAGAATTTTTGCTAGATCAACAGTATATGGAGCGGTTACTAATATTATATTGAATTTGATATTAACTCCACATATGGGGGCATTAGGAGCGGCAATTGCAACAAGTATTTCTTATTTTGAGGTGTGGGCATTTAGATATTGGCATTCAAAAAAATATATTAGAATTAAAATTGATATAGTGAGAGATTTATTTAGCTATATTTTATTGGTTGTTCAATCGTCACTACTTTTATTGGACTGTCCAAAGCTAATAATATATATTATTGAAGTATTTATATTTTTGATATTAATAATATTATACTTAAAAGATTTAGTTTTACTTCTGAGTAACAGGAATATGAAAGGAAAAGAGAATTGATTAGTAAAAAAATAGGCATTATCACATGGTTTAAAGGACCAAATTATGGAACTAATCTTCAAGCAATAGCTCTTCAATATTATTTAAGAAAACAAGGATATAAGGTGAATATAATTAATTATGAAGTAACGTTTTCAAAACAAGAAACAGAAAGAAAAAATGGGATAAGAAGATTGGTGTATATGCCTCGAAAATGGGTTGTAAATTATGCTATAAGTAAATACAGAAATGAGATAGAAGAACGTGATAATAAATTAACTATAGCAATACAGAAAAATTGTATTTTAACATCGAAAGTTAAGAATCTCAATGAACTTATTAATATCTGTAATACTTATGATTTATTAATATGTGGCAGTGATCAAATTTGGAATCCTAATTGGTATAATAGGTTTTATTTCGCTGATTACGATGAGATTAAAACAAGACGCATAGCTTATGCACCGAGTATGGGAGTAAATGCAATATCAGATACAGTGATTCCTGATATTAAGAGAAGTATTAGTAAATTTGATCATGTTTCAGTTCGTGAAAATAAAGCAGCGGATTTGTTAGAACCATATACAGATAGAAGACCTACAGTTGTTGTAGATCCAACTTTTCTAGTATCAAAAAAAGAATGGGAATGCATTTTTGAATTAAAAGAAACTGATGATCAAGATTATATTTTGGCTTTTTTCTTAAATGATGAATTTAATCATTTGAAAGCAACAAAAAAATTTGCGAAAAGAAATTCATGTAGGTTAATTTTAGTTCCATATAAAGGAATAACGTATTTACAATCGGCAGATATATGTGCGGATGCAGGAGTGGAGGATCTGCTTCGACTAATAAAGAATGCTAAATATGTTGTTACAGATTCATTTCATATTACGGTATTTTCAATCATTTTCAATAAACAATTTTTTACGTTTCAACGTTTTAAAGATGATGAATTTACATCACAAAATGTAAGAGTTCTCAATTTATTGGAGATGACTGGGTTAAAGGAAAGATTGGTTCCATTTAAGTCTAAAAAAATTGTGGATATGGAAGATATAACCTATAGCAAATGTATGATGAAGCTTGATAATGAGATTAAAAATAGCAAAAAATATTTAAATACAGCTATAGAATTATTTGATAAAAATTGAAAAAGTATGTAATTAAAAATATGAGTATAAAGAAAGGAATTGGTGATTTTGTTTTTAAATTACCATAATAAATGTAATGGAAAAAGTAACTGCAATTGTTGCAATTTATAAATCAGAAAAATTTTTACCTAAGTTATTGGATTCAATAATTAATCAAACGTGGAAAAATCTTGAAATTTTGCTTGTTGATGATGGATCACCAGATAATAGCGGATTAATTTGTGATAAGTATGCAAAAAAGGATAAGAGAATTAGAGTAATTCATAAAGAAAATGGTGGAGCGTGTGAAGCCAGAAATGTTGGTATTACGGAAGCCACAGGTGAATATATACTTATAATCGATGGAGATGATTGGTTAGAAAAAGATTATGTCGAGTATCTTATGAACTTAATACATGAAACAGGTTCGGAGATGGCAATGACAGATAAAATTTTTACTACACGAGATAGAAATCAGACAGAACAGGATAGAATAGAAACATGGACTCCTGAAGAAGCATTTTGTAGTATTATTTATCCAAAGATTCCCATTGGACCATGGAATAAGATATATAAAACTTCTTTATTAAAAGATAATCATATTGATTTTAACCGTCCATGGTCAGGAGAGGGGTTATATTTTTCAGCAATGGCTGCATCGTGTTCAAATAGAGTTGGTGTTGGTCATAAAAAAATTTATAATTATCGTTTAAATAATGAAAATAGTGGATTGACTCATTACAATGTTGTGATGGGAACAAATGCATTAGAAAATATAAAATATATTAAAGAAAATAGAGTAATAAAGACGAAAAGAACAGAGAACGCATGCAATTGGCATATTTGGAAAAATTATGGATATATTCTATTTTTGATTGTTGCAACAAATTCTGTTTCGCAAAATAAAGTCCTTTATAAAGATTGCATTCATAATATACGAATAAGATTGATTAAAGTTTTAATTCATTCTGAGTTTGGAGTTAAGATGAAAATCAAAATGTTAATACAGGGATTGGCACCTGTAAGATGGGCAAAGAATTATATAAAACAGCAGCTTGTTGCTTTTAAAGAGGACACAATGGTGTAATGAACGGAGAAAATAAAATGGGATTAAAATCAAAAATTAAAAATTTATTTGCACAAAAGGAATATTTACCTATTTCTCATCCGATTTCATCGGTTAAAGAATTCGAAGGAAAAGTAGTATTAATTTCAGGGGGGTCAGGGGGGATTGGTTTGGCAATTGCAAAGTCACTTTTGGAATCGGGGGCTTTTGTTATAATTGCTGGAACTAATGAGAAAAAACTTGACAAAATACGTAAAGATATCAGTGTAGATACTGTTATAATGAATTATTCGAGACCTGATACTTTCAAAGATGTTATAGGAAGGGTGACAGAAAAATATGGACGTCTTGACATTTTTATTAGTTCGGCTGGAGTGCATACAGAAAATGTGAATTTTTGGACAATGAATCCAGAAGAATTTAACAGAGTGATGGATATCAATCTAAAAGGTGTATTTTTTGCGTGTCAATCTGTTGGTAAATATATGATTGATAATAATATTAAAGGAAGTATTCTACTCATATCATCATCTAGAGGCTCGGAACCGGCATGGTCTCCATATGGACTTTCAAAATGGGGCTTAAAAGGGTTGACAGAAGGACTGGGACAAATGTTTATACCTTATGGAATAAATGTTAATTCTATTGCTCCTGGTTCTACTGCGACTGATTTAATAGGAATAAAAGAGGGAGATAGCATCACATCTAATGAAAATGGTATGAATAGATTAATTATGCCAGATGAAGTTGCAACTCTTGCAAAGTTACTTGTAAGCGATGCTGGTAAAATGATTGATGGAGAAGTAGTACATATTGCAGCTGGCAGGGGAACTTTTGATATTAGATAAGTAAAACTAGCAGTATATATTTTTTTATGGTATTGATGTTAAAGAAAACATTATACTGCGCAGATGAAATAATGCAGAGGAATTATAACAACTTAAAAAAGAAAGTAGAATAAAGTTATTTAGACAATGATAATGCAGGTAAAGAGGAAGTTCTAGTATTATTTTATTATTATAAGACGGTTTAATACGAAAATATTATACTAAATTAATTTAAGGAGAGGTCGAATGTAATTCCATTTAAATATGCTACAAATGAGAATTATAATTTGACATTTGATAATAAGAATGAATAAAAAAGTTGATGTGATTAAATACATTAAGAGTGATGTTTATCGCTATTATGGAAAAACCTTTTTTGTGAGTATTTTGGGACATTATTTAAGGGACCCGTTAATAAGATTTCATGTTGCGTTTAGAATGAAACAAGGCGATGGAGTTATAAAGTTCTTTGGCAGTATACTTTGGAAATTGAATAGAACTAAGCGTACTATTCAATTGTTACCAGAAACTAAAGTTGGGTATGGATTATATATAGGACATGGAGGACCTATCGTAGTAAATCCTACTGCTGTTATAGGCAATAATGTTAATTTGTCTCAATTTACAACAATAGGTTCTAATCACAATAAAGCAGCAGTAATAGGAGACAATACTTATATTGGACCAAGTGTTTGCATTGTGGAAGATGTTGTTATTGGCAAAAATGTTACTATAGGCGCTGGATCTGTTATAACAAAAAATATCCCAGATGATGCTACCGCTTGTGGAAATTATGCTAAAGTTATAAATTATAATAATCCGGGTAGATATATTAATAATAGATGGATGGATATTAGTTGAAGGTATCATATAGATAAATCTTAATGTGACTAATATTGCATTAATCTACATAGTATTGTTTAAATTTACATTGTTGAAATATGTATGTTCAGAAATTAAATCGAAATATTTATCACAGATATTAAGTACTTTATTTTAAAATTCAATAGATTATTAAAATGATTGTGCATTTTTGCGTGATAAACCTTTGAAAAAAACATGGATAATGGGGGATTTTTATGAACAAAAGATGGATTGTGTTTGTAGTAGTTTTTTTTACAGTAATTCATATGGATAGCTTGAAAGCAAAAGCTGATTGCGAACAACAAGTTATATTAGAAAGTGTTCGATATAGCCATATGGATGATATTAATGTCATTGATATTAATAATGGTTTGTTGCCAGCGAATGATGGTAATTGGTATTATTATGTAGATGGTAACATAGATTATAATTTTAATGATGTTGTTGAGAATCCATATGGATGGTGGTATGTTGAACATGGAAAGGTTAGATTTGATTTTAATGGGGTAGCACAAAATTTGTATGGAGATTGGTTGATAAAAAACGGTAAAGTTGATTTTTCAAATAGTGGAGTGTTGAAAGTTAAAAGTAAGAGTTTTTTTAGAGGTAAGTGTAACTCGTATGATGGATGGTATAATTTTGTAAATGGTAAAATTATAAAAAATAAAACTGTTGCACAAAATGTGAATGGTTGGTGGTTTGTAGATGATAATGGTAAAGTTGATTTTTTATACAATGGAATAGCAAACAATAAGAATGGAAATTGGGTAATAAATAATGGAAAAGTGAATTTTAATTATAATGGATTGATATATGATAATGGGGTGGGATATTTTTGTAAAAATGGAAGAGTTTGTGAAGATGTAACGAATATAATTAATATTGATGGAGAATGGTATTATGTTATAAAAGGCATTGTGTATAATTCTAATGACCCAATTGTGGCAAAAAATGAAAATGGATGGTGGTATGTTGGAACTAATGGTAAAGTTGATTTTAATTATGAAGGGGTTGCGCAAAATAAAAATGGATGGTGGTATTTAAAGAATGGAAAAGTTGATTTTGATAAAAAAATGATATTTACAGATCCTAAAACTGGAATTAATTATAATATTATAAATGGGAAGGCAACAATTATCAAACAAAAAGATGAATGGGAACTGCCTGTTATGTAAATTGAGACTATAAAGAAAAGTCTGTAAATAATAATCTTCTATGATAATGATTGAGCTGGAAGCGCTAAATTGGAGCTTCCAGCTCTTGTTTTATATATACGACATGATTTCAGACATGTCAAGAGCGGACGTCAAAAACGTCCTTCTCATCATGCATACAGATTCTGTTATTCTGGGAGTCGTCCCTCATACATAATGCTGAGTTCACTGTAGACCTGTCCCCAGTTTCGAATACTCATAGTCCATTTTTTAGTAGCTTCGAAAGTTGCCAGATACAGGACTTTCAGGAGCGTTGTATCACTTGGAAATGCGCTTCTCTGACGGTTGAGCTTACGGCAGGTAGAATTCAGACTTTCAATTGCATTGGTCGTGTAAATAACCTTTCTTACATCCGGTGAGAACTTAAAAATCGGTGTTATTGCATCCCAGTTATCATACCAGCGTTTCATAGAATTCGGGTATTTTGTGGTCCATTTTTCAGTAACTCGATCCAGAGCCAGTCTAGCCTTCTCTTCATCGGAAGCATGGTAAATCGTTTTAGGTCGGAAGCGAACGTTTTTCTGTCCTTATCCGGAACATATTTTAGCGTGTTTCTTACCTGATGTACAATACATCTCTGATACTCTGTTTTTGGAAATGCAGCGGCAATTGCCTCTTTAATGCCACTAAGACCGTCAGCGCAGATAATCAGGATATCCTTTACAACACGATTCTTCAGCTCATTCAGAACAGACAGCCAGTACTTTGAACTTTCATTATCACCGACAGTGATTGAAAGAACCTCTTTTTTTCCTTCTATGTTGATGCCAAGAATGACGTAGGCAGCCAGTTTTCTGATCACTCCATTATCGCGTACGGAATAATGGATGGCATCTATATAGAGGATCGGATATACCTCATCCAGCGGTCGATTTTGCCAGTCTTCGATCTGAGGCATGATTTTATCTGTAACGTCAGAAATAAAGCCTTCTGATGTCTCGAAACCGTAGATATCTTCGATGGTTTCGGATATTTGCCGGGTTGTCATTCCTTTTGCATACATGGAAATAATCTTCTGATCGATATCAGAAATATCCTTCTGACGTTTCTTTACAATCTGTGGCTCAAATGTTGATTTACGATCCTGCGGAACATCGATATCCATGCTTCCATAGCTGCTGTTTACTCGCTTTGATTTATATCCATTGCGGTAATCATCGCTATCAGATCGTTCAGATTTCTGGTAGCCAAGATGATCATCCATTTCTGCTTCCATCATCTCTTTGATGGTGCCGCCAAGCAGATCCTTAAGCGCATCCTGGATATCTTCAGCGGTTTCAATATCATACTCCTGAAGAAGTTGCTGAATGATGTTTCGCTTTCCTTCAGTCATTACTACTTTGTGTACAGGTTTCTTTTCTCTTCTTGCCATAATAAAAGGCCTCCTATGATTTATATTTTACCATAGAAGACCTTGCTGTTATTAGCTATTTACAGAAAAAGTTTTACACACTCTTATTGCCACTTGTCTCTTTTTTGTTTTTAATCTCGTCTAAACAAATCTCTGGTATATACCTTATCTTCTACATCATCAAGACAAGAATCATATCTATTAGCAATGATAGCTTGTGAGATTTCTTTAAATTTATCTAAATCATTTACCACTTTGCTTCCAAAAAATGTACTGCCATTTTCAAGAGTCGGTTCGTATACGACAACAGTGGCACCTTTGGCTTTTATTCGTTTCATTACTCCCTGTATACTACTTTGACGGAAGTTGTCGGAATTACTCTTCATAGTAAGTCTATATACACCTATTATGCATTCCTGTTCCTGTTCAGCAGAAAATTCATCGCGATTGTTATAATCATAATATCCTGCAAGGTTGAGAAACCTGTCTGCAATAAAGTCTTTTCTGGTTCTATTACTTTCAACAATTGCACTCATCATATTCTGAGGCACATCATTGTAGTTTGCTAAAAGATGTTTTGTATCCTTTGGCAGACAGTATCCACCATATCCAAAAGAAGGATTGTTGTAGTGTGTTCCAATACGAGAATCGAGACATACACTTGTTATGATATCCTGTGTGTTGAGATTTTTCATCTCTGAATATGTATCCAACTCATTAAAGTAAGATACGCGGAGTGCAAGGTATGTATTGGTAAAGAGCTTTACAGCTTCCGCTTCCGTAAATCCCATAAACAGTGTATCTATATCCTCTTTGAGTGCACCCTCCTGCAAAAGAGTAGCAAAATTGTGAGCAGCCTGAGTAAGCTTTTCATCATCTTTATCAGTACTTACAATGATTCTGGATGGATAAAGATTATCATACAGAGCCTTTGATTCACGTAAAAACTCAGGACTGAATATGATGTTTGATGTGTGATATTTTTCTCTTACAGAGTTGGTGTATCCTACTGGAATGGTTGATTTGATAACCATGATAGCATTAGGATTTACCTTGAGTACAAGCTCGATGACAGCTTCAACGGCTGAGGTGTCACTTACTATCATAGTTAGTTGGAGCTGTAATAATGACATAATCAGCGTTCTTGTATGAGGTCTCACCATCGAGTGTGGCTGTAAGATCAAGGCATTTTTCGGACAAGTATTTCTCAATGTAATCATCCTGTATAGGTGACTGCTTTTTATTTATCATGTCAACCTTTTCAGGAATGATATCTACGGCTGTTACGTGGTTATGCTGTACCAGAAGAGTGGCTATTGAAAGTCCCACATATCCTGTGCCGGCAACAGCTATGTTAAGAGGTGATGGTGAGGCAAGCTTTCCATCATTATATTTAATAAAAAGCTCTGTGATATCAAAGTCAAGAGCTTCTCCCAAGCTTTCCAACTGCTCTATTGATGGCATAAAATCCTGCTATTCGATGCGTGATATAAGCGCTCTGTTGATACCGGTGATTTCGGAAAGCTCTGCCTGTGTCATGTTTTTCTCTTTTCTGAGTCTTGCAATTGTATCGGCAAGACGAGATGGTGATAATTTTTTCATGTGTACCTTCTTTCAATATTTCAAATCAAATGTTAGGATAAATAACATATAAATGTTTTACTACATTTACTAAAGTTACTAAATATAGCATAAAGGGGGGATATGACTTCAATAAATTGAGAATAAATAGAAAAAATGTTAATGAGAGTAACAAAAATGGATGGGATTTTCAAATCAATAAGATGTTTTTACAATATTATAAAATAAAAATGTTTTACTTTTATAAAAATAGTGGTACTATAGACTTAGCATACAACTGTTATTTAAGTAGTTTTGAGAAGGGGAAGATATGAGAAAAAATAGCATCATATTTCATGATTATTGTTATGATTCTATCGTCTGTTTGGGTTACTCCGATCAAAAGTTACAGACAAACAGAAGCGGAAATATCGAGTGCAGAAGATGTACGAAACACGGAGACTGATCATGGGACATTTAAAAAATCTGAGACGGATTCAGTAGATGATGAAGAATTAAGTAATAATGTTGAGAAGAATGCTGGAACAGAACACGGATTCTGACGTTTCAACGCAGGAAGATACAGCCTACAGTTATAACAGCACAAGCACTTCAGGAGCAGTAACACTAAAGGTTGAATGGAATGAACCGGTCTTAGGACAGGATACTACATTTCATGTTTCTGCAATGGGTGGTAGTGGCGCTTACAAATTCAGTGCCCATCGGGGGACGGGAATTGTGGCTTTTTTTGTGTCCCTGGTGGTATTTTGTTACATAGACATATAAACTGGCTGAATAATACGGTGTGACACAAGAATATTTAATGAAAATGAAAAGGTGAATGGAACTGGTTGAATGAAATGTTGGAATAATTCATCTTTTATCGTATAATAACGATGGAAGGAGAGGGGGATCTAGTGCTAGAAATAAATGAAGAAAGCCTTCATAATAAATTATTGGAACATAAAAATCATATTGGTTTTAATTGTGCAGAGGGAAGTCTCATTATAGCGAGTGGATTGGCATTTGTGTATACCATTGTTTCGGGAAAAATTAATAATAATATATTAAATATTGTATCTTGGGGTTTTGCGGGTGGACAGATCATTTATGGCTTGGCTCAGGTTATCATAGCCTTGAAAACAAAATTTAATGCTGAAAAATTATATCGGGAAATAGTGAAATTAGATGTTTCAGCACATCGTTATTCTTTGATTGCAATCAAAGATAGCTTTATGGGATATAAATCAAATCGTATACTTACGAAGTATTTTGAAGGAAAATGGAATGAATATATGTTTCTTTCTTTTCCCACTGCGGCAGAGAGAGATGAAGAAAGTTTGAAAAATGCAATTGGAGCAGCGTTAAAAATACCTAGGGACGTAATACATTTATATCAAAAGGCATCGATTTACCAACCTAAAATATCTCAAGATTGGAATACTGTGCGTGCTTATTATAATACTTATTATGTAGTATATATTGATAGTTTCCCGGAATTACTAAAAAATAATGAGTTTGAAATTGATGGGGTACATTATAAATGGATGACTCTTGAACAAATGGAGCGGGAAGCCGAAAAAAAAGAGCATAATAAGAATGAACGAAGGACATTTGCCCGATATATTTTTACACCTACCCGATATACGGATTTATACTCAGAACCAAGAAAAAATGTATGGAAAATGCCGCATAATGTGTGTATTCGGTTAAATCGCAAATGTGATCTTTCGTGTAAATTTTGTCTTGCATGTAGTGAAAATACGTTAATGTTAAGTACAGATGTTGTTAAGCAATGTCTCTGCCTGTTAAAAAATAACGGAGTAAGAAGAGCCAGATTAGGAGGTGGAGAATCTACGCGACATCCAGGGTTTATGGAAATTGTGAGATATAGTGTAAATCTTGGAATGGATACCATTGTATATAGTAATCTGTATGATGTAGATAAAATAATACCAGAACTTATAAAATATCCGATTCGTGTTGTTACAAGTTTACATGGAGACGAATCATTTCATGATTTTATAACCCAGACGGAAGGGGCATATCAGAGAACTTATAATAATATTGTAAAATTAGTGTCATATAATATTCCGGTAACAATACATATGGTTTTAATGAATGAGAATGTTCATATGGTGGAACAGGTGGTTGTGGAAGCTATAAAAATTGGTGTAGACAAAGTTACGATTCAGACGTTGATTCCGCGTGAAAGAGGACGAGAATTTATAGAAGAAAATCATGCTACTGTTTTTATGCTTCGGCAAAATCTTGAAAAGGTAAGATACCTGGGAGAAAAATATAAGGGACAGATAACGATACATTACAATGATATGTATGAGAAAGAATATTATGTTCTTGAACCAGATGGATCTATATATTTGGAGTCGGGAAGCGGAGATTCTGACCAGTTGATTAGGAGATTGGTATAATGACAGAAAAAATGATGAATAAAGTAATGTTGGAATGTATTAGAATAGCAAGACAAAATATGGACGATGATCAGTATCCTATTGGAGCAATTATTACCGATGACAGGGGGAAAATTATTTCTTCTTCACGAAGTTCATTAAGAAAAGAATTAGATCCGACAAATCATCCGGAGATAGCAGCAATACGAAAGGCATCGAAAATTTTAAAAAGGCGTAAATTAAAAAAGTGCTATCTTTTTACAACTTTGGAGCCATGTCCAATGTGTACTTCTGCTGCAATTTGGGCATGTATGGAAGGAATCGTTTATGGAGCAAGTCAGGAGGAAGCAATCAAATTTGTTGAAGAATATCCAGAACATAAATTGTCGTGGAGACAAATTCCTATAACGGCGGATTATATTATTTCTAAATCAGGAGCTCAAATAAAAATTTTCGGAGGTATTCAAAAAAAGTTATGTCAAGGGCTGTTTAAGTAGATGTTAGGATGCTGACTTGAAAAAGTAAATTCCAGTGCAAGAGTAAATTCCATCATGTTTTAAATTTTGCTGAAATTACGAGAGATTTTTGCTTGAACTCTCTCGTTTTCTGCTATAATTAATGTAACTCATCGAAATTTTCTCGATTTCAAGGCATGCTGAATGGGCTACTGGAATTCGGTGTACTAGACTAAATTCCACCAGCCACATTCGAAAAATGTGAAAAGTTTACATCCAGTCTGACAGCAGATTTCGATTAGTTTTATTA